>Ga0181516_10001852_pt1 | contig 15686 bp, 11 predicted proteins | sample PEATcosm2014_Bin_25_FD_121104 | JGI IMG/M metagenome (GOLD analysis project Ga0181516, IMG submission 121104) | Peatland microbial communities from MTU Mesocosm Facility, Houghton, MI, USA - PEATcosm2014_Bin01_10_metaG | ecosystem: Environmental > Terrestrial > Soil > Wetlands > Peat | place... | reverse complement strand
CAGCTGGAGCGGCTGGCGCTGCCGGTTCCACCCCCCGGAACGCTGGGATGCCCTGACCTTCTGGCAGGCATAGTAGACTGGCTCCATGCTGGTGCTTGGTCTGGAATCCTCCTGTGACGACTGTTCGGCCGCGGTGGTGCGGGAAACCGCCCGGGGGCCGGAACTGCTGGCCATGACCCGCAAGAGCCAGGACGAGCTGCACGGCCCCTACGGCGGCGTGGTGCCGGAGCTGGCGGCCCGGGAGCACCTGCTGCAGGTGCGCGGGGTGATCGCCGGGGCCCTGGCCCAGGCCGGGGTGCCCCTGGCGGGGCTCGACCGCATCGCCGTCACCCAGGGCCCGGGCCTGGTGGGCTCGCTGCTCTCCACCTTTTCCGCCAGCAAGGCCATGGCCTGGCGCCAGGGCATCCCCTGGGTGGGGGTGCACCACCTGCTGGGGCACCTGAACGCCGCCCGGTTCAGCGTCCCGGACCTGCCCTTCCCCGCCCTGGCCCTGCTGGTCTCCGGCGGCCACACCCACCTGTACCTGGCCCGGGACTGGACCCACCTGGAACTGCTGCAGAAGACCCGGGACGACGCCGCCGGGGAGGCCTTCGACAAGACCGCCCGGATGCTGAACCTCGGCTACCCCGGCGGCCCCATCGTCGACACCTGCGCCCGGGCCGCGGCCCGGGCGGCGGCGCCGTTCACCCCGCCCAAGTTCCGGGACGGCCTGGCCAGCTGGAGCTTCTCCGGCCTGAAGACCGCCGTGAAGATGCGCATCCAGGCCGAACCCGGGCTGGCCTCGGCCGGGACCGGGGATCCCCGGGTGCAGGCCCTGTGCCGGAGCCTGCAGGAGACCGTGGCCGCCTGGCTCATGAAGCCGGTGGCCGGCTTCCGGGACGACACCGGCGCCAGGAGCCTGGTGGTCTCCGGCGGGGTGGCCTGCAACTCGGAGCTGCGCACCCAGGCCAGGGCGGCCGCGGAGCGCCTGGGCCTGGTCCTGGCCATCCCGGAACCGCGGTTCTGCACCGACAACGGCGCCATGATCGCCGCGGCGGGGGCCCTGCTGGAGCCCACCCCGGACCCGTGGTCGCGCAACGCCGACCCGAACCTGCCCCTGGTGGGAGCCTGACCATGGAAGTCACCCGAGCCGATGTCCTGCGCTGCGCCCAGCTGGCCCTGCTGAGCCTGGACGAGGACGAGATCGAGCCCATGCGGGCGGCCATGGAACAGATGCTCAGCCATGCGCAAAGCCTGGACCGGCTGGACCTGGAGGGCGTGGAGCCCGCCACCCACGGCATGCAGCTGCCCCTGCCCCGGCGGGTGGACGAGCCCCGGCCCGGGTTCACCCAGGCCCAGGCGCTGGCCGGCGCGCCGCACACCGACCAGGGCTATTTCGTGGTACCCAAGGTGATGTGAAGCCAGCGAAAAAAGGGCGGGCATTCCGCCCGGACGGGCAGCAGAATGGTCCGGCCGGAGGGTGATGCCATGACCGACGACTGGACCCAGACCTGGCGGCAGGCCACGGTGACCGGCAACCGCGAGGTGGGGCGCGGCTCCCGGCTGCTGCAGCTGGTGCTGCCCGACGCGCTGCCGTTCCCCTTCGAGCCGGGCCATGTGGCGATCCTGCGCTTCGCCGGGCACCGCCATCCCTACACCCTGTCCCAGGTGGACCCGGAACGGCGCGGCCTGGGCATCCTGTTCCGGGTCATCCCCGGCGGCCGGCTGACCCCCGCCCTGGAGCAGCTGGTGCCCGGCCTCCAGGTGGAGTTCAGCGGGCTGCACCACACGCCCATCCTGGACGGCATCGCCCCCGGGGCGGCGGCGGTGGTGGGGCTCGCCACCGGGTCGGGCATCGGCCCGCTGTGGGGCTTCGCCCAACGGGCCCTGGCCCAGGGCTTCCGGCGGCCCATCAGCCTGTACGCCGGGTACCGGGAGGCCGAGGACATCTGCCTGGCCCCGGAACTGGATGAGCTCCAGGCCCGGTTCCCGCGGTTCCGCTGGCAGCCCACCCTCAGCCGGCCGGCGGCGGACTGGCCGGGGCTCCGGGGCCGCCTGGGCGAAAGCGTGCCGCCGCTGATCCCGGATCCGGGCGCCTGCCATTTCCACCTGGTGGGCAACGGGGCCATGCTGGCCGAGCTGAAGGCGGCCCTGGCCGCCTGCGCCGTGCCCGAAGCCCAGGTGACCTCGGAGGTGTTCTTCAACTACAACGCCGTGGCCGACCCGGACGCGGTGCGGGCGATCGCCGCGCGGTTCGGGGTTGCGCCGGGGGGGTGATGGCTTAACATGATGGCAGAGGCCGCATCATGTTCAGCACCACCTTGCGCATCCCGGAGGATCTCGCCGCCTTTCTGCAGCAGGCGGCCGCAGCCGATTCCGTGAGCGTGAACGCCTACCTGGCGAAGCTCCTGGAGCAGGAACGCCTGGCGGCCCGGAAGCGGCAGCTGGCCCGGGACTGGGCGGCCTTCGGCGCGGACGTGGACGCGCAGGATGTGGGCTATGCCCTGGAAGCCCAGGCGGAAATCGCCGCGGAGCGGTCCACGCCGTACCGGGTGGAACAGAAGCCTGAGCCGCCGACCGGCCACGGGACCCGGACCAGGACCGGGAAAAAGAGGTGAGCGCGCCGGTCTGCGGTCGTGGCGACATCTGGATGCTGGACGGGTGCCCGGGCCGCGGGTCGGAGCCGGGAGGCTTCCGCCCGGCGGTGATCGTGCAGTGCGACGAAGGCAACCATGCGCCCGGCGCCCGCACCACCATCCTGGTCCCGCTCACCTCCCAGGGACGTGCCTATTCGTTCTATGTCCCAGTGCCAGCGGGGGCCATGACCGGCCTCAAGGTGGACTCCTGGGCCAACTGCACCCGGGTCTTCACCGTGGCCAAGGACCGGTTGCGCACCCGCCTGGGCGTGGCCCCCTCCGCAGCGCTCGAGGCCATCGCCCGTGCCTTGGCGGACACCCTGGGCCTCCCGCCGGACATGGCACTTTAACTATCGCCGCCGGAGAAGGCTTAGAATTCCCCCCCGGTATCCCCGCCGCCCGAATCGCCGCTGCCGGCGTCGTTCCAGTCCCCGCCGCCGCCCGCGGCGGGATCATTGCCGCCGCTCCAGTCGCCGGCGCCCGGATCCCCGCCGCCGCTCCAGCCGCCCTGGTCCCGCGGGTAGCGGCGCTCGCCGCCCAGCATCTCGCCCAGCACCATGCCGGTGAGCAGGCCGTCCATGCCGCCGCCCTGCGGCCCCTGCGGCCCGTAGCCGCCGGGCTGGCCGGCCATGCCCTGGGGCAGGTCCAGCCCCAGCCGCGCCCGGGCCCCGGGGGGCAGCTCCTCGTCCGTGAGCTCCTGGATCCCCGCCACGCCGCCGCAGTAGCCGCAGGTCCAGGTCACCTTGCGCAGGCCGTCCCAGGCCTGCTTCATCTTCTCCCCGGCGGCGCCGCAGGTGGGGCACTTGGGGTAGGGGCAGGCGAAGCCCTGGCCCTGCACCGGGCCGGAGCCCATGGCCCGGATGGGCGCCCCCACCTGCTCCGCCCGGTCCTGGCGGCCCCGGAGCACCAGGAAGGCGATGATGCCGATGATGAGCAGCACCACGAAGAAGCCCATCCCGCCTCCGGAAGAGCCATTCATCTGCCGGACCAGCACCGCCGGAATCCAGAAAAGACCATTCATGGAGCACCCCTCCGTTCCGGCCCAGTCTACTATTGCTTCCGGCAGTACCGGCCTAGAATGCTCAAATAGCCCAGGATGTGCCCCATGCCGGACCCTTCCGAACCTGGAACCCGCTTTGGAATGCGCATGGAGCAGTTCTCGGGGCTCATGCCCTACCGGGTGTTCGAGATCCTGCTGGTGGCGACCTATTACGATGCGTTCATCCTGGAGGAGGACGGCCAGCTCACCGAGCTGATTCTCCAGGAGACCCGCGACCTGGGCATCAACCTGCGCGGCTCGCCGCGCTTCGTCACCGCCGGCTCCGGCCTGGAGGCCCTGGCCCTGCTGGCGGAGAAGCCGTTCGACATGGTGGTCACCACCGCCCGGCTGCCGGATCTGGCCATCGAGGCCTTCGCCCGGGAGGCCAAGGCCCTGGTGCCGGAGCTGCCGGTGGGGGTGCTGGCGGTGAACGCCTGGGAGGCGCCCCTGCTGGAGCCCCTGCGCTCGGGGGCGGTGGACTGGGTCTTCCTCTGGCTGGGCGACGTGAAGTCGCTGTTCGCCATGGTCAAGCAGCAGGAGGACTACCGCAACGCGGACCACGACGTGCTGGGCCGGGGCGTGCGCGCCATCGTCGTGGTGGAGGACGACCCCCGGTTCTACTCCTTCCTCCTGCCCCACCTCTACGCGGAGGTCACCCATCAGACTTCCCGGCTCATGGCCGAAGGGCTGAACCTCTCGCACCGGATCCTGCGCCTGGGCGCCCGGCCCAAGATCCTCCTGGCCCAGACCTTCGAGGAGGCCTGGTCCCTGTTCGAGCGGTTCGGCGACAGCCTGCTGGGGATCATCTCCGACGTGAGCTTCCCCCGGGACGGACGGCTGGATCCGGCGGCGGGGCTGGAGCTGGCCCGGCAGGTGCGCTGGCGGGATCCGGACCTGCCGATCCTGCTGCAGTCCGCGGAGCCGGTCAGCCGGGACCGGCTGAAGCAGCTGGCGGTGGACTTCCTGCCCAAGGAGTCCGCCACCCTGCTGGCCGACCTGCGCACGTTCATGCTGGAGAACTTCGGGTTCGGCGACTTCATCTTCCGCCTGCCGGACGGCACCGAGCTGGCCCGGGCCGCGGACCTGCGCCAGCTCCTGGCCCGGCTGCAGGAGGTGCCGGACGCCGCCCTGGAATACCATGCCAGCCGCGACCACTTCTCCCGGTGGTACGCCGCGCGCACCGAGTTCACCCTGGCCGAGGCGGTCAAGCCGGTCATGGTCTCCCACTTCCCCGACCTGGACGGGCTGCGCGCGTACCTGTGCCACAGCCTGCTGTCCTACATCCGCGAGGTCCAGCGCACGGTCATCTCGGACTTCGACACCGCCACCTTCGACGCCTTCGTCACCTTCGCCAAGGTGGGCTCCGGCTCCCTGGGCGGCAAGGGCCGGGGCCTCGCCTTCATGCAGAAGCTCCTGGCCCAGGAGGACCTGGCCTGCCCGGGGGTGGAGGTGGCCATCCCCCGCACCGTGGCCGTGGCCAGCGGCATCTTCGAGGCCTTCCTGGAGCGCAACGGCCTGTCCGCCATGGCCCACCAGTGCGCCGGGCTGACCGACGAGCAGATCCTCGACGCCTTCCGCCGGGGCCGGTTCGACCGGGCGCTGCGGGCCAAGCTGGCCCGGTTCCTGGAGGTGGTGGGCAGCCCGCTGGCGGTGCGCTCCTCCAGCATCCTGGAGGATTCCCTCTACCAGCCCTTCGCCGGCGTCTACGCCACGGTCATGCTGCCCAACAGCCACCCCAGCCTGGACGTGCGCCTGGCCCAGCTGCTGGAGGCGCTGAAGGTGGTCTACGCCTCCACCTACATGAAGGCGGCCCGGGACTACCTGGAGACCACCCCGCACCGGCTGGACGAGGAGCGCATGGCGGTGGTCATCCAGGGCCTGGTGGGCACCGCCCGGGACGGCCTCTACTACCCGGCCTTCTCGGGGGTGACCTCGTCCTACAATTTCTACCCGTTCGGGGACCAGGCCCCCGGGGACGGCACCGCCCTGGTGGCCCTGGGCCTGGGCAAGACCGTGGTGGAGGGCTTCGAGGCCCTGCGCTTCTGCCCGGCCCAGCCCCAGGCGCTGCCCCAGTTCTCCGCGGTGAAGGACGTCCTGCGCAACGCCCAGCGGCAGTTCTGGGGCCTGGACCTGGCCCTGGCGGACGTGATCCCGGGCCTGGCGCGCGACGCCAACCTGGTGCAGGCGGAGGTGACCCGGGCCCTGGCCGGCCCGGCCATGGCCGCCATCGCCTCCACCTACCTGCCGGCCGACGACCGCCTGGCGGACGGCCTCACCGGCACCGGCACCCCCCTGGTCACCTTCAGCCGGATGCTCAAGGGCCAGGGTTTCCCCCTGCCCCGGATCCTGGCCGGCCTGCTGAAGGTCACCGAGGCCCGCATCGGCGTCCCGGTGGAGATCGAGTTCGCCGTGGACCTGAAGCCCGGGGACGCCCAGACCTTCCACGTGCTGCAGGTGCGCCCCATGAACGTGCAGCGGGTGGTCCCGGCCGCCGCCTCCCTGGAGCCGCTCCAGGCCGGCGCGGTGGTGTTCTCCCGCAGCACGCTCGGCCACGGCCGCAGCGGCGGCATCCGCGACGTCATCGCCATCCCCTGGGAGCTGGAGCGGGGCCGCACCCGGGAAGCCGCCGGGATCATCGAGGCCATCAACCGCAGCCTGCGCCGGGAGGGCCGCACCTCCCTGCTCATCGGCCCCGGCCGCTGGGGCTCGGCGGATCCCTGGCTGGGCATCCCGGTGGCCTGGCCGCAGATCTCCACCGCCAGGGCCATCGTGGAGACCGATTTCCAGGACCTGGAGGTGGAGCCCTCCCAGGGTTCCCACTTCTTCCACAACCTCACCGCCTTCGGCGTGGCCTACTTCGCCATCCACCGCCGCGGCGACGGCGGCGCGGTGGACTGGGCCTGGCTGGCGGCACAGCGGGCGGAGCGGGTGGAACTGGACGGGATGCTCCGGCACTACCGGCTGGAACAGCCGCTGGAGGTGCTGGTGGACGGGGTGCGGGGGGTGGGGGCGGTGGTGCGGGAAGGCACAGGATTGGCACCGGCCTCAACCTGAGCGGCCGCCCGGCCTCACACCGGGACCGCCGCCCCCACTCCGAACCGCCGCGCCCGCTCCCGGATCAGGCCATGCAGCTGCTCCAGCTGCACCCGCGCTTCCGGGGCCACCCGGGTCCGGGATGGGGTGAGGCCCCAGCGGAGCCGGCAGGGGCCGCCGAAGTAGACCCCGTCCACGAAGCTGCTGGCCAGCACCTCCCGTCCCGCCAGGAGGTCCGGCAGGGTGAGCACCACCGAGGCCAGGGCCGGGCCGATGAAGGGGATGTAGCCCAGCTCCCGGATCCGGTAGTTGCCTTCCCGCGCCGCCTGGGTCATGGCCCAGGACAGCTCGGGATCCGGGCCGGCGGGATCGTCCAGCACCAGCACGTCCTGGGAATGGGGCCCGTACGGCACGCCCCGGCGGCCCACCCGGGCGCCGTCGCCCAGGGCCTCGGCCTGGGCCAGGGCCCGCCCCCACATGATGCCCAGGGCCAGGCCGGCCACCCGCTCCGGGGCCAGGCCCCGGGCGGTGAAGCGCCCGGCCAGGGTGTTGCTGTCGTGGAAGGCGGCCTGCGCCAGCAGCTCCACCGGATCGGAGATCATGAAGAACAGCCCGGTGTAGTCCGCGGCCCCGGCGGCGGCCAGGGCCGGCTGCAGGGCGGCGCGGTTGGGCTCGAACTGGGGCAGGCGCACGTCGCCCGGGGTGCCCAGGGGCGGCACCGCGCTGGCCGCGGCGAACAGGAAGGCATCGCAGCGGTCCATCATCTCCGGCAGGGCCGCGGCCGCCACCCGGGGCAGCGGGATGCGCTGGCGCCAGCTGGCCACGGCGGCCAGCTCCTGGCGCATGCGCTCCAGGTTGTCCGGGTCGCAGTCATGGATGAGCAGGGTGCCGATGCGGGTGCGGGAGGCGTCCGCGGCCGCCAGGGCCGAGGCGATCAGGCCGCCCACCCGGCCCAGGCCGGAGATCCCCACCACGAACTCCTTCCGCCGGGGCGGCTGGGCCATGCGCCGCAGGTAGCGGTCCACCCCCGGGGCGGCGGCCAGGTAGGTCCATCCGGGCCGCCCCGGCGACCACAGGGCCCGGGGGCCGCCGCCGGGGGCCTGGCGGCCCCGCACGATCCAGGACTCCAGGGCCGGGTCGCCGGCCGCCGGGGCCAGGCGGAACTCCGGCTCCGGGGCGGAGCGCTTGCGCGGCAGCCACTCCAGGCGTTCGGCGGTGGCCGCATCGTCCAGCAGCACCACCCGTCCGTTCCCGTAGCACTCCATGGTTCCGCCCCTAAGTCTACTCTGTATTGACTTTACCTAAACAGTAGCACGATTGGGCGGAACCGGAGGACAAAGAAGGCGGGGACCGGCGAAAAACCGGCCCCCGCCCGGGGCCTGTCAGACCAGGCCCTGGTCCAGCATGGCGTCGGCCACCTTGAGGAAGCCGCCGATGTTGGCGCCCAGGACATAGTTGCCCGGGTCGCCGTATTCCCGGGCGGTGTCCACGCAGGTCCGGTGGATGTTCTTCATGATGGTGTGCAGCCGGGCGTCCACCTCTTCGGCGCTCCAGGTGGAGAAGCAGGCGTTCTGGGCCATCTCCAGTCCGGAGGTGGCCACGCCGCCGGCGTTGGCGGCCTTGCCGGGCCCGTAGAGGACCTTGTGCTTCAGGAACACCTCCACCGCGTCGGGGTTGGACGGCATGTTGGCGCCCTCGGACACCACGAAGCAGCCGTGGTCCACCAGCATCTGGGCGTCCTCGCGGTTCACCTCGTTCTGGGTGGCCGAGGGGAAGGCCACGTCGCACTTCACGAACCAGGGGCGCATGCCCTCGTAGTACTCGCACTTGAACTTGTCGGCGTACTCCTGGATCCGGCCCCGGCGGTGGTTCTTGAGCTCCATGAGGAACTCCCACTTCTCGCCCTCGATGCCGTTCTTGTCGACGATGGTGCCGTTGCTGTCGGAGAGGGTGATGACCTTGCCGCCCAGCTGGTTCACCTTCAGCACCGTGTACTGGGCCACATTGCCGGAGCCCGACACCGCGCAGAGCTTGCCCTTCAGGCTGTCGCCGCGGGTGTTGAGCATCTCCTCGGCGAAGTAGGCGGCGCCGTAGCCCGTGGCCTCGGGCCGGATCAGCGAGCCGCCCCAGCCCAGGCCCTTGCCGGTGAGCACGCCCTCCCAGGAGCGGGTGAGCTTCTTGTACTCGCCGAACAGGAACCCGATCTCCCGGCCGCCCACGCCGATGTCGCCGGCGGGCACGTCGATGTTCTGGCCGATGTGCTTGTAGAGCTCCTTCATGAACGCCTGACAGAAGCGCATCACCTCCCAGTCGGACTTGCCCTTGGGATCGAAGTCCGAGCCGCCCTTGGCGCCGCCCATGGGCACGGTGGTGAGGCTGTTCTTCAGGATCTGCTCGAAGCCCAGGAACTTCAGGATGCCCATGGTGACCGTGGGATGGAAGCGCAGCCCGCCCTTGTACGGGCCGATGGCGTTGTTGAACTCGATGCGGTAGCCCTTGTTCACCTGGATCTCGCCCAGGTCGTTCTGCCAGGTGACCCGGAACTGGTAGATGCGGTCGGGCTCGGTGATCCGCTCCAGGATCCGGTTGGTGAGGAACTCCGGGTGCCGGTCCAGGCACGGTACCAGGGTTTCCACCACCTCCTTCACCGCCTGGTGGAATTCGCTTTCGCCCGGGTTCCGGGCGATGAGCCGGTCGAAGAACTGTTGAACGTAATTGCTGACACTGGACACAGGAAGCTGGAGCGTGAAGGTCATGAGCTACTCCTTGAAGTGGCCCCGCAGGGCTGGGTTGGCGGGAACAGGCGAAGCAGGCCCGCGGCCCGGCGGCAGGTACCGCCGCCGGGACCTAAGGCCGAGAGGGCGGCTTTCAAGGGCCCTTCCTCCAGGGAAACCGGCAGGATTCCGGTTTTCGCGCTCCCATTATCAGAATGTCCAGAAAACCGTCAACGCATTTCTGTCCAAGACCACCGGAATGTGATGCCTGTCACTCCATGCTTAATGATTTATCTTTTCAACCCTTTTCCGGGCAGGCGTCCAGGTGACGGGGAACGCTGAGAATCCTCCCACTGCTTTACAAACCGTAAAAATTCATGTCCCTCCCCGCCCCTCGAGCCTCCGCCATCCCCGGCCCCCGTCCTGCGGTTTTGACGAACCGCTCTGGGGCAGGCCCATCGAGACACCGGAGCCTTGCAGCGATCCGGACACGGATGCAGCCGGCTACCGCCGGCGCCACTGCTCCCGATGGGCCGGATGGCTGGCCGGCAGCAGCCGCGCCAGGGCCTCCAGGTCCTGGCTGATCATGTCGCTGGGGGCGCGGTCCCAGGGCGGGATGAAGCCCTTGGGGAACAGCGGGCAGCGGGGATAGCGCACCACCGCGCCCAGGTCGGCCAGGCTGAGCATCCGCCCTTCGCTGGCCCGGAACGCATCCTCCAGGGCATGGAACAGGGTGCTGGCCCGCTCCAGGGCCAGGCGCGAGAAGTCCAGGGCGCCGATGGAGTCCAGGCCCAGGGGATGGGGCTCGTGGTAGGGCAGGCAGTCGTTGAGGGAGCGGATGAGCGAACCCGCCGCGGCCCCCTCCTCGCGGATGCTCCAGCCGCCCACGAACGGCACCAGGTTGCTCTCCCGCACCACGCCGCGCCAGTGGGGCACCACCAGGCCGGTGCGGTGCGGCACCTGGGCCAGGTGCAGGGCCGCGTCCACCGAGGCGCAGGTGGCGCCCACCAGCACTTCCCGCAGCTTCACCTTCACCTTGCGGCAGGCCTCCACCACCTGCAGCACCGGCTCGGCGCTGTCCAGGAAGGGCGCCAGCAGCAGGGCGTCCCGCCCCAGCTCCCGGGCGGTGATGAGCTGGAGCTCGAGGCTGGGGCTGCCCGCCGCCGGGGCGAAACCGTCCTCGTAGCCCTGGGCGGTGAGGAAGCGCTCCAGGTCCAGGGCGAAGGTGGGGCGGTTGCCGACGATGTCCCGGGAGAACTGCCGGCCCAGGCCCAGCACCACCCACCCGCGCCGCTGGGCCAGCTTCTCCTCGGTCCAGGCCGCCAGCATCCGCTTGATCTCCATTTCGTGGATGTGCAGCAGGCCGCTGCCGGGCAGCCGCTCGGCGAAGAACGAGGCCAGGGCCCGGCCGTTGCCCAGGATGGCCGACCGCACCGGGGCCGGGCGGCTGTACTGCTGCTGGAGCAGCTGGTCCAGGTCGTGCACCAGCACCAGGGGCTGGGCCAGCCCGATGCCGGCCCAGCGCACCCCCCGGGAGCCCCGGGCCGGCGCCCCCAGCCAGGCCGCGCCATGGTGGCGCAGCACCTTCCACAGCCGCTCCCCCCCCGTCTCGGGCACAGCGAACAGGGCGAACAGGAGCCCGTCGCCCACCCACTGGCCGGTGATCCGCGCCAGGAGCTGGTCCAGGTGCACCAGGGCCGGGTCGTCCCAGGCCCCGCCCACGGCCTCCACCAGCGCTCCGGTGCCCATCAGCCCGCCGCCGGCGCCCAGGCTCATGGGGCCTTCGGCGCCGAGGTTCAGGGGGCCTTCGGCCCAGCCGGCCAGGGACTCGTCCTCCAGGGCCACGGGCAGGGCCGCCGCCGCCCCTTCCAGCCAGGTGAGGGCCGCCAGCTCCGCGCCGGTGTCCCGGGCCAGCAGCACGGCGGTCCTGGGCTTGCGCCCGGTCCAGCGGGCCATGGCCCGGGTGGTGTCCAGCCGCACCAGCGGCTCCAGGCCCGGCGGCAGCTCCTTGCCGTCCCGGTCCAGCCGCAGCAGCCAGCGGGACTCGAACACCGCCTCCTTGCGCGCCGGATAGTTGACGTACAGCCGGCGCTCCTGCAGGGTCCGGCCGATGAGCGGGTCGCAGAAGCGCTCCACTTCGCCGCGCCGGTCCAGGGCCTCGCGCAGGGAGGTGCTGGAGACGGTCTTCATGCGGGAGGGCACCTGGAACACCCGGACCCCGGCCCGGAACAGCTCCAGCCGGCCCTCCCAGAGGCGGGACCGGTGCTCTTCGCGGGTGAGCACCAGGTGCGGGATGTCATAGATGGGCGCGGCCGGGTCCGCGTAGGCAGAGGCGCCTTCCAGGACGTCGCTGCCCACCACCAGGGTCAGCACCGAACGGCCCAGGCGCTCCTGGAGCTGCTTCAGGCTGCCGGCGTTGGCGATGTTCACCGGCGGGTCGAAGGGGAACAGGAAGGCCCGGGGGATGGGGCTCAGGGCCATCCAGGCCAGCTCGTCCCGGACGAACCTGGGCTGGGCGTGCTTGCGCCAGGAGAAGTCGTCCACCTGGACCCACACCTCGTCGCAGTGCAGCAGGGCCCGGCGCACCATCTCGCCGTGGGCGGCGGTGATGGGGTCGAAGGTCCCGGGCAGGAAGCCGATGCGGGGGGCCCTGGGGAAGGCCACCGGGGCCGCCGCCAGGGCCTTGTCCAGGCCGGAGAGCACCTGGGCGGCCAGGAAGTAGCGGCCGCTGTCCCCGGGCAGGTGGTTGACCAGGGTCAGCAGCTTCTTGGTGAGCAGCCGCAGCACCACCGCGAGCCGCGGGTCGGGCCCGGGGCGCAGCCACTCCAGGAGCAGGGCCAGGTGGGCGTAGCCTTCGTGGGCCACGGGGATGCGGCTGTCGGCCAGGGAGCCCAGGAGGATGCCCACCAGCCGGTCCAGGCAGTCCACCCGGTCCGGCCGGTCCAGGGGCAGTTCGATGATGAGCCAGGCCACCGCCTGCACCAGGAGCCGCTGCAGCCGCTCGGCGCCGCTGCGGGCGTCCAGCGCCATGTCCGTCACCAGCTCGTCCAGCTCCTGGGCGGGCAGGCTGGCCAGGAGCGGGCCCAGGAACCGGGGGATGTAGCGGGTCACCCGCTCCCCCTCCAGCTGCAGGCTGCGCACCAGCTCGATGGCCAGGTCGTTGCGCTGGGTGTCGCCCAGCACCGGCAGCAGCCGCATCAGGCAGCGCCCGGCGTGGAACCGGGTCCCCTCCACCCGGCTCACCTTCAGCAGGTTGGCCAGGTGGAAGGCCACTTCGCCGGCCAGGCCCTGCTGCCCTTCGCCGCGGGCCGCCACCAGGTCCAGCAGGTAGTCGCAGGCCACCTTCTTCTCCACCCAGCCGGTCTGGGTCTTGAGGTTGCGCAGCATCACCTCGCGGATGGGGGCGCGGCCCTCCTCCCGCAGGTCCCGGCAGCGGTCGGCCAGGAAGGTCCGGCCGGTGAGCCGGGCGCACTGCTCCAGCAGGAACAGCTCGGCCACGGTGGCTTCGGGCCGGGCGTGGCCGCCCAGGGCGTCCACGCAGCCGGCCACGGCCTGGAGCAGCCCGGGCTCCTTCTGGCCGGTGCGGGCCAGCAGGTGCAGCACCCGCCAGGCCATGAGCCGCACATTGGGCACTTCGTGGAACACCCAGCTCTGCACCACCCGGGGCAGCGCCTCCCGGCCCTCGGGCGGCATGGACCCGGCCAGCAGCTCGAACGATTCGCAGGTGTACAGGGCCGACAGCGGCCGCCGGTCCCCGGTGCGCTGGGCCAGGCGCGCCACCACCATGGGCAGGGCCTCGGCCGCCAGCTTCGGGCTGGCCCGGCTGAAGAACCGGCGCAGGAAGATGGGCACCGAGTACAGCAGCATCTCCTCCGGCGACATGTCCTCGGCGCCGTCCTGGGGCGCCAGGTCCAGCAGGTCCAGCACCGACGCCACCTGGGGCAGCCCCCAGGACTTCTCCGCCAGCACCGCGCCGGCGGGCAGGTCCTTGCGCCACTCCACTTCCCCCAGGGCCAGCAGATCGGCCATGCGGCAGGCGGCCTGGTAGCGGATGTCGTCGTCGGGGTGCGCCAGCAGCTCCCGGAAGAATGCCAGCACCAGGGTCCGCTGGGCCTCGGAATAGGCCGGCGCGTAGTCGCCCAGGATCCCCAGGTAGGTGCGCAGCTCCCGCCAGCCCTTGAACGAGCGGACCTCCTCCAGCAGCCGCTGCAGGCTGGGCAGGTCGCGCAGGCGCTCCATGACCCCGAGGTTGTGGGCGGTGGCCAGGATCCGGGCGGTGCCCTGGACCTGGCTGCCGGTGGCCAGCACCGCGCAGTCCGGGCGCTGCCGCCCGGCCATCAGGGCCACCAGGTCCAGGCCCTCGGGCAGGGCCGGCTTCAGCCGCCGGGAGGGGGGGAACCCCGGCGGCTCCAGGGCCACCCCCAGGGTCATGGCATAGTCCTCCAGCTCCCGCAGCTTTCCGTACACCGCCCGGTAGCGCCGGTACTTCTCCCGGTCCACCTGCTCCAGCTTGGCCAGGATGGTGGCGAAGGCCGACTTGAGGGAGCTCACCTCCATGACCTTCCGGCCCTGGGCGTCCAGGCCGTCCTTCACCCGGAAATCGCAGTAGATGAGCAGCTGGGTCTCGATGGGCAGGCGCACCAGCTCCAGGTCCCAGCAGGAGTGGTTGGTGGCGATGTGGCCCAGGCCGCCCAGGTCCCGGGCGGCGTAGTACTGGTGCGTGTAGTAGTAGTGCAGCCGGGGGATGCGCCGGGCCTCGTCGCCCACGCAGGCGAACTTGCCCACGTCGTGGCCGATGGCGCCGCCGTGCAGCAGCGGCAGGTCCACCGGCACGGCCCGGGCCAGCTGCCGCCCGATCCACAGGGCGAGGCCGGTGACGCCCAGCACGTGGTCCTGGATGGTGAGGCCCCGCCAGTGCTGGGCCATGGCCAGGGCCACGGTGAACCCCTCGGCGTCCAGGTGCTGCAGCAGGCGCCGGTATTCCTCCCCGGACGGCCACGGGTCCAGGTCTGCATCGTCCAGGGGCCGGAACGGCAGCCGCGCGGCGAGGCCGCCGGGAGCCAGCAGGGGCAGCGCGGCCTGGGCCAGGGGGAAGAAGGCCGCGGCCACCCGGGCGGCGGGTTCCGCCGCCGTCCCGAAGCGCTGGGGGTACAGCCGCCGCCTGGCCTCGTCCTGCATGGCCTCCCGCCAGGGCTCCAGATCCCCGGGAACCGGCTCCCCGGCCAGTTCGAGGGCCAGCGCCAGGGCGGCGTCCAGGGGCGAGCCCTGGCCCAGCGCCCGGTCCAGGCTGGCCTGGCCCGGAGCCCACCCGTGGCGCTGAAGGACGGCTTCGAACATCCCGATTGCTCCCAATTTTTAATGGTTCATTCCACGCTGCAACCTTGCCCTTGTCAAGCTTGGGATGGTTCAACCTGCCGATCACACGGTAGCAAGCCGCTGCCCCCCATCCTTGATAATAATTCCGGGCCGGGGGCATCCCAGGGCGCCATCGGCGACGCCTCCGCCCACCTCCCGCCCCGGAACTTAATAATTATTCATAACATTCTGATAGAGACCCGCCATCGGGTTCCCCGGAGGTTTTGCCACATGAAATTGAAAACGATAGGGTTATCCCTAGCGGCCGGGCTGGCGTTGCCCGGTTGGGCGGGCTATTCCGTATTCATCATAAACACCTCGTCCCGACCCTGGTACCTGAGCGGGTCGGTGGGCTCCTGCCCGCTTACCGCCCTCCGGTCCGGCCCCGGGGTGCCGCCCCGGCAGGACTACCCGGCCGGCACCGGCAAGGTGGAGATCAAGATCCCCGCCCGTTCCACCCTGGGACTGGAAGCGGAGCCGCCGCAGGGGATGAGCATCTTCATGTTCAAGTTCGCCCTGGGCGACCACCACGGGGACGAGCCGGAGGACGACAGCCTCGTCTACGTGGTCTACCCAGCAACCGGCCGGGGCGCCCTGGTGTCCGACCCCGTCATCCAGTACGGCGCCGCGGTCCAGCAAGAGGCCGGCCATCCCGCCTCGGTCCTGCAGATCGTCGCCGAGGACTGGCGCTCGGTGCTGGGCGACGCCATGGAGTACGTGGATCCGGCCCCCAGTTCCTCGTCCACGGACGTCGCCTCCCGGCAACCGTCCCAGGGGCCCTCCCCGGACGACCCGCCCGGGGACCTTGCCTAATATTGAGCGGTTCTCCAGCGGCCACGCTGCTCAGATTGCCCGAAATGCCCGTCCCCGCTGGAGGTTCGCGGTGTTGGACGAAGCCGGAAAGGTGGCGAGCAGCTATGGGTTTTCCGT
>Ga0181516_10001851_pt1 | contig 15691 bp, 15 predicted proteins | sample PEATcosm2014_Bin_25_FD_121104 | JGI IMG/M metagenome (GOLD analysis project Ga0181516, IMG submission 121104) | Peatland microbial communities from MTU Mesocosm Facility, Houghton, MI, USA - PEATcosm2014_Bin01_10_metaG | ecosystem: Environmental > Terrestrial > Soil > Wetlands > Peat | place... | reverse complement strand
TGTGCTGGGGGCGGGACTTGAACCCGCATGCCTTGCGGCGCTAGCTCCTAAAGCTAGTGCGTCTGCCAATTTCGCCACCCCAGCAACGCTCGCAACACTACTTACCACAACACCCACAATGCCCTTCTATGATAGGGCTAAATCGCCCTTTTGGGCAGTTGACAAGGTCTACCTTATATGCTATACTATCCGCAGATCAGTTCGGCACGTTTTTAGCGAAGCCGATTTGTCCTTGTAAGACCAAGTTCAACAAAATCTAAGATTTGATGCCCCGAAGGAGGGATCATGTCGAAACGAAGCAATCAACGTCCACCGGCGGCATCAAAGACGTCGCCAGCAGCGCCTACACCGCAACCTAACCCGGCAGCAGCACCGACTCCGACACCCGCGGCACAGCCCCAGCCAGCACCGATTACGCCAGCACCGACGCCGACACCTGCACCCGTGCCCACTCCCACGCCAAATCCGGCGACAACACCGATTCTTATCGAATCGGATTCGGCCATCTCGGCCCACATCGCCAGGATAGTCCGCGGCGGGGAATCCGTACCATCAGAATTTCCGGTTCTGGTTCGAGTTCCAAGCACCAACTGCGGGGTAGCCGCAAAGGTGCGGACGACAGCAACGGGAATCCAGGTGGAATTCCAAGGGCCAGCTGGACCGATAACGGTGCCGCCCAATGCAGTGATGCACCGGGCTCACCAGGCACCAGCCGGACAGAGGATTCCGTGGCCGGTAACGCCCGCTCCTGTAGCGACGGCACCACCACCAGCGATTCCTCCCAGTCCAAGGCCAGCGACGACGCAACAACCCGCACCGCCACCACCTCCGGGAGGGCAACTGTTTCCAGTAGCGCCGATGGCATACTGGCCGCCAGTCTTGGCAGTGGCACAGACCAACACGAACCCGCCGAATACTGATACGAATTTTTTGGCGACGATCGTTGTGGTGCTGGCCCTAATCATCGCACTCGCGATGTTTTGGTCCGGGATTATAAGGGGCACGACCACGCCGGTGGTCGTCTACCCGCCGACCCAGCCAAGCGTTATCCAACCACCGCCGTCACGGATTGCGGCACCGAGCGTCCAGCAACCACTGGTCACTCCTACGACGCAAGCAGTCAACCCCATCCCGGACCCAGTTCAGCGGCCTACGGCGTTGAAGTATGTCGAGTTCCGGTATGGCAACGATCTGGCCGGAACGATTGCATGCAAGATCGCGAAGCCGTTGTTCTACTGCCTGGGGAAATTGGAGAACATGGGATCGGAACCCGGAAATTTCCAATTCGGCGTCGCGCCGAATCACGGATTTATCCTTGTCGGCGGCGAACAACGCTCGATGAAAGACGAGGATGTTTCGGGGATGAAGAATTGGGTGGCGACATTATCCCCGCGCCAACCCGTGGACTTCGTAATCGACTTCCCAGACCCGGGAACGCGGGCAGAAACGATCACGGTGGACATGGGGATCAATTGGAGGGAAGAAGGTGACAGAGGGGTCAACATCCCCAACCTTCCTCTCTCTCAGTAGGCCCTTTCAATATCATCGCGGTATCAACCCCCAAGCCAAACCAGGCTTGGGGCGTTTTATTCTTATACTATCAAAAAATCCCCGCCTGCGCGGGGATTTTTCAAAGTGCTCGCAATAACAAATGTAATGCTTAGCAGGATGTTATCGTGCTACTCGAGCCCAAGAACGTGCCAATGACCACCGGGATTGCTTTTGCGAGAAGTGCAACAGCGATCGCAACAGCCGCGTAGAGCAACATCGAACCCGCTTTCTTGATGTTCTCCGGTTCCCCGCCGGCCGTAAGATACTTGAATGCCGCGATGAGAATGAAGATGACCGCAAGAATGATGAGGCCGTAGAAGAACCAGCCGAAGACTGCGCAAAAGAGCTGGAGCACGCTGCTCAAGCTCGTGATGTTGGTCGTCGGCGTGTTGCTTGTTCCCGCGGCACCGCCTCCCACCGGAGGAGGATTGAATTGGGATTGGGCGTAAGCAAGTGCCGGTAACACCAAAGCGATTGCGGCAGGCCCGAACCTTTTCACAGACGTAATTACTTTTTTCATAGATGATAGAGGAATATCGACCTTTCTCAATACCTTTTCAGGATAACATAAAGGGTGTTTGTCTACAAAACCTTAATCTGCAAGCGAAGTAAGGGCTCGATGAGGATTGAACACTTGTTCTCCTACAGCTCATGTGCCTCCTGTGGCTCCTGCGGGTCCCGCGGGAGCACTAGTCGACGGCGTACAACTATAAACGACCGTACCTCCTGTTATTGTTGATATAAGCCCGGGGACACTGACAGCGAGGAGGGCGACGGCAACACCGACCGCAGCCCATGTTATCGTTTTTCTCGCACTACTAATTTTTTCTGCATCGTCTCCGCCCGTTACATAGAGATAAGCGGCATAGACTATATAGATGATAGATACCGCAATAAGGATATAGATCATCCAATTCGTAATCGCACAAAGCACATTCCCAAGCGATGTCGAGGTGGTTAGCGTCGGTTGGCCTGCAGCGTAAGCGACGTTCGAAAAAACCGCTACGCCGAACACGACGATCGGCGCGAGAAAGAAGAAACGAGTCAACCAAACTTTAAGCCTTGTCATAAATAAATTTTAGTTATTTATTCGACCATTTTCTGATTATTTCCATAGTATCATAATTGCGGTGAAAATCCAGTCTGACCACCTTCCCGTCATTGCCCGTTCAGGATGTTGCTGATCAGGGTGGCAATGCCGCCAGCAAGAAGAACAATAGCGAAACCGACTGCCGCCCATATCAGCGTTTCTCTGCCCTTGCCATATTGTTCCGGATTCCCTGCCGATGTGATCATCTGGAACGCGCCGACAAGCACCATAATGACCGCGATCGGAGCGCCGATATATTGCAGGAACGTGATTACGTTCTGGAGTACGGCAGCGATGGTCTGGGAACCGAGCGGATTAGGGAGGCTGATTGACTGTGCGAACGCAGTGCTGTTGATCATCAGAAACGCTCCAACCGCTCCCGCGAACGCCGCTACCCTCTTTGTTATTGCCATGGATGTATTATAACAAATATTTCGGTTCTTTTACCACTAGAACGAAGTGCTGGTGCTACAGAAAGCGAGGGGAAACGACTTGCCGCCATCCGGACTGTTAAAAGCACCCCCAGCGATCTCGACGACTTTCAACTTACATGCATCGGCCTGGGAGATGCCCAACTGCGTCAAGAATGCCGTCTCCGCCATCGGGCGTACCGTCTCAAATGGAGTCCCAAAGACTGTGATGACGAAACTACTATCCGAAACACTATAGAAGATGCCAAAGGTCGAAGTCTGTTGGACCACCACGGCTTGTTGGTCTTGGGCGATATAGTCAGCGCTCTTATAAAAGTTATTCGTCGTCACGCTTCCTTCTGGCGTTCCTATAGTGACGGTATTGCCCGCTGGGACTACTACCACCGGACTGGTAGACGATGACGTTGTTCCAATTCCCAAGCCCGCAATTAATTGTTCCGCAGTCGAAACCGGTACGCCCTCTTGCAGAAGGGCGAATTCGCTCCACTCGCCACCACCGAGGGATATCAAGGCCCACCCGGTCGACGACGCATACTCAAGTAACGCTTCCCCTCCTTGATTCGTATCACCCCAGATCTGTAACGCATAAGGAAATACAATCACGGTGCCACCAAGGGCGATCTGATCCGAATTCTGTATATCGCCCAAAAAATCTTTGGCGACGCCGGGATCTTGCGGGCTAGCAATGTTTTGTACAAGTGCCGTCGCTCCACTTTGCGACCGGCTTTGAACCGCAGAAGGCAGTGACGATGGTGTATTCGAATTGGGGGAATTTTTTGAAAAGATAAAGAGCCAAGCTCCCCATATAATAAGCCCAATGACGACTATCGCTCCTAGTATCAAAAGAGATCGTTTCATAGTTGTTTTAGTTATTAACCTGGTAAATGCGCCCGGGGCCGCCGCTATACGACGGAGAGAAGCTCGTGTTGCTTACCCAGGTGAAACTCCCGTTCGATGACGAGTTGGATATGACTTGGGTACAGCCGTTGTTCATACAAATACCCACATGGCCATCCTGCGCTTGTATGACGATATCGCCGGCCACTGCCTGCGACGGGTCCACTAGGGTTCCTCGACCCGCTACCAGCGCATTTTCCATGCTTTGGACCGAATTGGTGTCAATAGGCGAAAGCCCGTCGCTCGTAAGGACCTGGTTCACCGCCCATGCACACGCAACCCTCTGACCGGTAGGGGAGTTCACCGAACTCAGTGGCGGATTTCCGGAAGCTACTGCTGCTGCATTCGCAATACTCTGTGTTATCGCAGTACCACCGCTTATATTGAATGTTCTCCCACTTGTGCCTCCGCCCGTGCTCCCACCACCACTACTCCCCGCCGGTGTCGTCACCTGGCTAGTGGTCTGTCCCGTATTTTGTAGGGTGGGTAGATTCAAATTCAATAATTGGGGATTGATGATCTCAAGAATGAGATAGGCTCCCGCGAGCAAGAGAATTCCCCAGAGCGCGGCCCATAGCCATTCCTTCGCCTCGCTTTGCCCTGAAGGGTTTCCTACGGAAGTCATATAGAGAATGCCGCCATAGACCACGACCGCCAGAGCAAGTACCCCACCAATCAACAACGCAAATTGGTAGAAATTCGCAATATAACTCCCGGGTCCTGCGGTTGCCGAACTTCCGGGATTGGAGTTCCCGGGGACGGAAACAGAGATAGGCACCTGTGCCAAGGCGGCGATGGGAATCAAAAAAATGGCAACTCCGAGGATGATGTAGATAAAGCCTTTCGTTTTCATTATTTGATTCTTTTCTTTTAATGACCTCCATCCACTCCTATGTCGCCGAACGAATCGCCACCGAGCCAGTGAATTATTGAGTAGGGGCTGGTGGTGGAGCAATGGGCGTGTACGGACCTGTATTCAAGTCGCTCGGCGCCGAGCAGGTGGCGCCACCAAATCCTCCGATACCATTGATCTGAAAGGTTGTGACAATAGTGTTGATGATGAGATACGAACACAGCACAATGACCAACCCTATGGCGGTGTCGATGAGCGCTTTCCTTCCTTTGCTCAACATGTCTGGATTGCCACCCGAGACCATCATCATGATCCCGCCCACGATAAAGAGGATCGGCGCGAGGATAAAGATTGCGACCGACATGGCGAAGTAGACAATGTTGATGCCGGTATTAATGAGATCGCACAGGCTTCGACAGGTTCCGGCCATGCCATTGACAAGATAATTGCCATTACACGAAAGAAGCGGGCCCCAATATCCCGTCGGCCAAAGGTTCGGCGTGGAATACGCCAGCGCGGTAGCGGTCGGCGCAAGTACAAGGAGAACGATGATTATTTTTATGAAAAGATTGTGCTTGAGCATGGTGTTAGTTGTCCGCGCTGTTCATTTGCGACTGCGCTTCAGTGAGCGCGTCCGTGGAATCCGCCGAGCCGTTCAAGACGTCCTGAATGGCGGTGTTCATGGTGTTGTCGAAACTTTCGCTATTGCTCTCGTGCCATGAACGCGCGGTGAGCGCCTGTTCCGCGAAGACCGCAAGGTTGGGATCGGTGAGGTCCGCCTGGATAGCGGCACGGAGCGCTGGCGGCTCGCCCGTGTCCGCTGTATAAATATTCTCATTCGCGAGCGATGTCGTCAAATTGATGAGGAACGACCACGCGCCGACTACCGATGCGCTGTTCTTGCTTACGGCAAGGCCGGAGTATTTGGCATAGTTGATTGAAATCGTCGCATTGTCCGGCTGCGGCATCGGCGCGATACCGACATCAAGGAATGGTGATTTCTCTTTGATGGTTGCGAGTGCCGAGGCGTAGTCAAAAATGATCGCCGTCTTCCCTTGGGCAAAGCTGTCCTCGGCATCGCCTAAGCTGTCGTTCCATGTATAATAGGGCGAACCCGCGTTCGCAAATTGGAGATAAAAATTGAACGCCGCGAGGCCCGGCGATACCGTCCCATCGCCCGCTCCGCCGCCGTCATCAAAACTCACCGTGGAATTGTCGCTCGCTGTCATCTGCGTCCCATTTTGCAACATCAGGAGAAATATCAAGTCAGAAGCATTTGCGATGCTCGTTTCTGAACCGCCGAACGCGGCGGCGGCTTGTGCGATCTGACCCTCTGCGTTCACGGCTCGGAGCGCCGGGATGTCATTGTCAAAATCGGTCCATGTCCTTGGTGGTGTCACGATATGTGCCGAATCAAGAAGGTCCTTATTGTAAATCATCGCCATCGTATCGATGGAAAGTGGGAGCGCGTATACGTTATTGTTGACGACGAAGTCTTCCCCCACCACGGTAGGGAAATCATTTTGCAACGTCACCGCGTTGAATGTGGTCGCCAGGCTCGCCGGCACGGGAGTGATAAGGTTGTCCCATTGTGAGAGGTCGCGATTGGGGATTTCGAAAATGTCGGGGCCGGTCCCCGCGGCAAGCGCCGTAAGTAATGATTGCCGATAGGTGGCTGGGTCTATCTGTGTGTATTTTATTTCCGCATTGCTCCCCGAACCCGGTCCGGTATACGCAGCGATCATATCGTTGAACGCTTTAGGGCTCTCGGTGCCCCAGATCGTGAGATTGAGCGACTGCGACGCAATGCCGTTGCTCCGCAGGTTCATAAAGAAGATTACCGCGCCGACAACAATCACAACCGCCACTGCGGCCACGATCACAATCTGCTTTTGGGTGAGTTTTTTTGGCATCAAATAACGACGGTTCCCGCGAGGCGGTCGCCGCTACGCAGGTCCATGATGCGGACGCCTTGAGCGGAACGGCCGGTTTTGCGAACCGTGTTGAGCTCGGTGCGGATCATCTGTCCCTTCGCCGAAAGCGCGAAGATCTCTTTTTCCTCGGTGACCACATGCGCAGAAACTACGAGGCCGGTTTTTGTGGTCACTTCGGCCGTTTTGATCCCTGATCCGCCGCGCCCCTGTTTTTTATATTCTTTGAGCGATGTCTGTTTTGCATAGCCGTGCTCCATCACCACCACGAGCATCGCATCGTCTCCCTTTATTATATCAAATCCCGCCACCTCGTCGTTCTGCTTTTTTAATTTGATCGCGCGCACGCCCGCGGCGGTGCGGCCCATCGGTCGCGCCTGTTTCTCGTCAAAGCGGATCGACTGGCCCTGCCGCGTCACCAAAATCGCCTGGTCGGAGCCGCTCGTCAGCCGCGCCCACTTCAACTGGTCGCCTTTTTTGAGCGAGATCGCAATGATGCCGGTGCGGCGAATATTCTCAAAATCCTCCAGCGGTGTTTTTTTGATGACGCCTTTTTTCGTCACCATCATTAGATATTTTTTGCCGGCTTTGCCTTCGGCTTTCGCGCCGGCCGCGGAATAATTGACGATCGCGTTCACATTCTCGTCGGCAGGAAGCTCGAGGAAGTTCTGGATCGCCTTGCCCTTGGACGTGCGCGTGGCCTGCGGGATCTCGTAGACCTTCGTCTGGAACACACGGCCGCGATCGGTGAAGAACAACACATTATCGTGCGTGTGCGCACTGAAAAAATGCGATAAGAAATCCTCGTCGCCTACATCGGAGCCGATCAAGCCCTTGCCGCCACGCCGCTGGACCTTGAATGTGTCCGGCGGAAGGCGCTTGATATAACCGCCGCCGGAGACCGTCACCATCGCCTCCTCTTCGAGGATCATATCCTCGTCGCTCACCGACTCCACCGCGCGCGACACCACCTTCGTGCGCCGCTCATCGCCATATTTTTCCTTCAGCTCTTTCACTTCATCCTTAATGATCTTCAAAACGCGCGCCGTGCTCTTTAATATCAACCTGAGCTCTTCGATAAGCGCTTTCTTCTCTTTCAGCTCGGTCTCGATCTTCAACCGCTCAAGTGCCGCGAGTGTTTGCAAACGCATTTCCAAAATCGCCGTCGCCTGCAACGCGCTCAGCTTGAAGCTTTTCATTAAATTCGCGTGCGCCACTTCCTTGTTCTCCGATTTGCGGATTGTTGCAATCACGCGATCGATCGCATCGAGCGCAATCATCAAACCTTCCAAAATATGCGCGCGTTCCTCCGCCTTGCGCAGATCGAACTTCGTGCGCCGCGTGACGATCACTTTCCGATGTTCGATGTATTCGGCCAAAATATCTTTGAGGGTAAGCAAGCGCGGCTCGATACCATTCACGAGCGCGATCATGTTGAAATTGAAATTCTTCTCGAGGTCGGTGTGTTTATAGAGCCAGTTCAAAACCTTCTGCGGCGCGACGTCGTTTTTGAGTTCGATCACGATGCGCATGCCCTCGCGGTCGGATTCATCGCGTAGGTCGCGGATACCCTCGATCTTCTTGTCCTGCGCGAGCTCGGCGATCGTCTTGATAAGCTCGGATTTATTGACCTGATAAGGGATCTCGGTCACCACGATATCGAACTGGCGACTGTTTTTTTTCTCGACGACCTCCGCTTTCGCCCGCGCCATAATCGCACCGCGGCCGGTCACATAAGCCGCTTTGATCGCGTTCACATCATAGATAATGCCGCCCGTCGGAAAATCGGGGCCCTTCACGAATTGCAAAAGGTCTTCGCTGGTTGCGTCGCTGTTGTCGGCCAAGTATAAGATCGCATCGGCGACCTCGCCCAGGTTGTGCGGCGGGATGCTCGTTGCCATACCGACGGCGATGCCAAGGGTGCCGTTCAATAACAGGTTCGGCAAGCGCGCGGGTAAAACCGAAGGCTCGTTGCGCGTACCGTCGTAGTTCGGCGTCCAATCAACCGTTTCCTTCTCTATATCCGCCATCATCTCGTTCGCGATCAGCGCGAGCTTCGCCTCCGTGTAACGCATCGCGGCCGGCGGATCACCGTCAACCGAGCCGAAGTTACCTTGCCCCTTTACGAGCGGATAGCGCAACGAAAAGTCCTGCGCCATGCGCACCATGGTGTCATAGATAGAGGAATCGCCATGGGGGTGGTATTTTGCCATCGTCTCGCCGACCACATAGGCCGATTTCCTGAATTTCGCCGTGCTCACCACGCCCATATCCCACATCGCCCATAGCACGCGGCGGTGTACCGGCTTCATGCCGTCGCGCACATCGGGCAACGCGCGCGCCACAATCACGGACATCGCATAATCGAGGTACGATTCGCCCAGCTCTTTCGTTATCTCGCGTGGTTCGATGTCAGCCATTGGTCAAGATGATCGCGCGGCCCTTGTCGCTCATAATATCTTTCTGTTTGAAAACAAATTTATCCATCGATTCACCCTTCGTCCCGAGCGCCTTCAAAAACGGCGCAGGATCTTTATAAAAACTCGGGATGACCACCTTCGCTTCAAGCTGTTTCACGATCTTTGCAGCAACCTCCGGCTCCAAAAAATGGCCGCCGCCCACCGGGAGGAAAAGCACATCCGGTTCGGAAAATTCTTCGAGCAGGGTCGCATCGAGCGGTGTTGAAAGATGGCCAAGGAAGACAAACTTCATACCCTCCCATAACGCCATATAGGTGGTCTTCAAAAACTTCTCAGCCGATTCGGCGGGAACCGGAAATCCGAGGATCTCGATTTCCTTCGCTTCGTATTCGCCTGGAAACGAGATCACGGTGCCGTCGGAAGACTCCATCGATTCCGCCACCTCGGCGACCTGCGTACCAATGAGTGTTTTCAGGATGACATCCGCTTTTAACCTGTTATTTTCAGGGTTTACGAGAATCGAAGTTTCCCCGCTTTGCAACCGAAAACAGCCGTTTCCAAAATAGTTGATGACCATATATGGATAGATTTTAACAGAAATCTCCGGACAATTCCAGCGCCGCTGAATGATTTTTTAATCACCGCGGCTTTATCGAAATATTCAGAAAATCGTTGCCCGTAGGATCGAACTCAAAATCGCCCACGATCTTTTCCCCGGCGAGCAGGCGAGGAAGCCAATGCCTGTCGTCCGGCCACATACGATCAAATGGAAGCTGGTCTATAGGATACCACTGCGGCCGCATTTCCTCCGATTCCTGCGGCTCACCCTGCCACGCGCGCAAAAAAAAGACATGAACGTCCCAGTTAAGTTTCTCGTTAGTGGACGAACGAAAATGAAGTTCACCCATAAACTCCATATCGCGCTCTGCCGCCATAACGCCGATCTCCTCTTCCGTTTCGCGCACCGCGGCGTGGGAGACGCTCTCGTCCGGCTGCACCTTTCCGCCGACCCCATTCCACTTTCCCTCGCCAAAACCGCGCTTTTTCATCGCGAGGAGAATCTGACCGTCTTTAAGAAGAAAGCAAAGCGTTGATAGTTTCATGTACTGCCTACCTATTATCTATAGTATAGCCCATAAAGTTTGGTCGGGAGTGATGCATCCCCTTGCAAAAACCCCAATCACCTCATATAATCAGCCGTATGCCACAACCCGAAGATACCAAAGCAACCGCGCTCGCACAGGCCTTGAAGACCGAACTTTCCTCAGCCGCATGGCCAAAAGAAGGGACCGTCGTTGAAGTTTCGCTTATCAAGAAGCTGCCCCGTAAGGCCTATTTCGATATGGGTCGTTTTGGCACGGGAATCGTCTACGGCGCGGAGATCGGCAATGCGCGCGAGGCCGTCCGCACTATGAAGCCCGGCGACAAGATCCAGGCGAAGATCGTCGCGCTCGACGGCGAAGAAGGCCATATCGAACTTTCACTTTCCGAAGCCGGCAAGCAGAAGCTCTGGCAACAGGCGAAGGAGCTCACCGAATCCGGCGAGGTGATCAAAGCGAAGATCGTCGGCGCGAATGCCGGCGGCTTGATGACCGTCGTTGCGGAAGAACTCAAGGCATTCCTCCCCGTCTCTCAGCTTTCGCTCGAACATTACCCCAAGGTTCCTGACGGCGACCGCCAGAAGATCACCGACGAACTCAAAAAGTTCATCGGCCAGGAATTGAACGTGAAAATCATCGATGCGAATCCGCGCACGAACAAGGTGATCGTCTCCGAGCGCGAAGTGCTCTCGGCGAACGTGAAAGAGCTCCTCAACGCCTATGCCGTCGGCCAGGTCGTTGACTGCATCGTTTCCGGGGTCGCCGACTTTGGTGTCTTCGTCCGTTTTACCGACAATCCGCAGATCGAAGGTATGATCCATATTTCCGAACTCGACTACAAGCTCATCGAGAATCCGAAGGAGCTCGTTGCGATAAACGATCAGCTCAAGGCGAAAATTATCGATATAAAGGAGGGTCGTGTATTCCTTTCGCTCAAAGCGCTCAAAGAAGATCCGTGGGAGAAGGGCAGCGCGAAATTCAAGCCGGGCGACGTCGTACAGGGTAAGGTCTACAAATTCAATCCGTTTGGCGCGGTGGTTGCGCTCGATGGCGACCTGCAGGGTATGGTGCATATCTCTGAATTCGGCGGGCAGGATGAAATGAAGAAGGCGCTCGCCGTCGGCCAGACCTATCCGTTCGTCATTGATGCCGTGAAGACCGAAGAGAAGCGCATCACGTTGAAAGTCAAGAGATAAAAAAACGGCCCTTCGGGGCCATTTTTTTATCTTTACTTTCAACTACAAATCTTTTATTCTAAGTGCTGAATTCAACGCCGGGCTAGCTCATCGGTAGAGCGCTGCCCTGAAGAGGCAGGCGTGCCCAGTTCGACTCTGGGGCCCGGCACCATCGTAGGAGATTTCCCCAGTGTGCAAATTTTATGGTTGAGATATAGTAAGGGCAGTACGATACCCAATTTGCTCCGCCGAAAGGAACCTCCTCATGAGTTGCGCAGCAGATCGTTATCTCGGCCATTTTTTGTTGCAGAACTCCAACTCTTCGAAACCCACTCTCACGCGCCGCGGACGCCAAGTTCTCTTGAGCACGTGGAAGAGAGAGGGGCGACGACGTCCAAGACGTTTCCTGCGACTAGTTAGAAACGGCAAAGTGAATACTCAGTAGTACCTCACCTTATATTCCCTTCCTTGTGGCCCCGACGTGTCGGGGCCATGTTTTTGTTCTTTTCTTCTGTGTGTTGTGCCCCCGGTAGGAGTCGAACCCACATAACCAGCTTAGAAGTCTGGCGTTCTATCCGTTGAACTACAGGGGCGTTGTTGGGCACGCAAATGCTTTCGACGCATTGATTCTAAACTAAAAGTGAGATACTTTAAAGAGGCATTTGATTCTCGCGACCGGGCCGTCGTATACCGGTAGTACGCCTGTTTTGGGTACAGGTAGATAGGGTTCAATTCCCTACGGCCCGACATAACCGACGAAGATTGCGCGCGCTTAGCTCAGTGGTAGAGCGACTCGTTTACACCGAGTAGGCCGAGGGTTCGATCCCCCCAGCGCGCACATAATAAAAACCTGGCTGTACCCTTCGGGTACAGCCAGTGGAGTCGGACGCTTTTCGCCCGATGAATTAATGCCGCGATGCCAGTGCTTCCGCATCTCGTGAGCGCCCTATCTACTAGTCAGCCTATAGAAATTCTCGAACAGTTTTGCGACGAGAATCGGCCCGGTGCCGCCCGGCGTTTTTGTATAATGGATATTTTTATCTTCTGCGCCACGCGTATCAAAGTCGCCGGTAACTTTCCCATCGATCTTATTGAAACCGAAGTCGATCACGGTCGCCTCGTCTTTCAGGTGTTGTGCGCTGAAAAGATTTGCCTTACCGGCGCCGCTGATCACAATATCCGCATCCGCCAACTTTGAATGGATATCCTTCACGGTGATGTCCAACACCACAAGCTCGGCCACGCGATTCTGTAGCCAGAATCCCACCGGCTTGCCGATAAGGAAACCGGCGCCGACCATCACCACCTTCAACTCACGCAAACTGCGGTGCTCAAGTTTTAAAATTTCCTCGACGGTACCCACGGACGGCGGCGCGATCGGTCCGCGCTCCGTGTAAAACGCACCGAGCGCCGGCTCGGTCAGGCAATCAACATCCTTCTCTTTCGGGATCGCGTTCAAAACATAATAGCGGTTGACCTCGGTCGGCAAGGGAAGCTGGACAATGAACGCACCACATGTTTTCGGCTGTGCCAGCCGCCCGACTTCCGCGCGAAGCTCGTCCGTCTTCATCGTGGCAGGCAATTGATAGAGGCGGAATTCAATGCCGAGTTCCTGCGCCACCCTTTCCTTCTGCTTCAAAAAATTGACCGATGCCTGATCGTCGCCCACCAACACAGCGCCGAAAAATCCTTCCGGCTTTGACGCCGGCGCGCCTTTTAATCGTTCTTTAATCTCGTGCGCAATCGCATTGCCGTCGATGATCATATTTTAGAAGCCTATCACTTCGCCACTGATTTATCTAGCCGTTATCGAGTGTCGCCCAAAGATAGCGTGAGCCCAGACTGCGGTACGGTCGCCATTTGTCGGTTATCTTTTTCGCCCGCGCGGGCGTCGGATGCTTTTTAAGTTTGTATAATTTTTTGATGGCATTCTTAAGGCCTAGGTCGCCGTATGAAAAAACATTTTCGCGCCTCAGCGAGAATATCAAGAACATTTCTGCGGTCCACGGGCCGATACCCTTTACCTTCACTAAATGCTCGACGACTTCTTCGTCGGTCCACGAATCGATCTGCTTGAAATCGACCGTCTTGTCCAAAACTTTCTTTGCGAGATCTTTAATAAACCCTACCTTCATTTTCGAAAGCCCGGCTCGGTGCATCTTCGTCGCCGGCAGCTTGAGCACCTGCTGCGGCGTCGGAAACTTCTTCCCGGGCCTGAGCGCGGCGAAGCGCTGGAAGATCGTATCCGCCGCCTTCACCGAAAGCTGCTGGCTGACGATCGCCTCCACGAGCGCTTCAAAATAATTCCCGCGCCTCGACGCGAACTCTTCAAGCTTGATCCCATCGATCACTACTCTCAATATCGGATCGCTCTTTTTGAGATGGGCGATCTTTGCGTTGTGCGATGATGCCATGAGAAAAATCTTATTCGATCCCCGGAACGGGGAACTTCAGCGAGAATTCCCGGACTTTTTTTCTGATCGTTCCGAGCTCCGCTTCGTCGTCACGGTGCATGAGCGCTTCGTCCATAAGATCGGCCACGGTCTTCATGTCGCTCTCTTTGCAACCGCGCGTGGTGAGCGCCGGCGTTCCTAGCCGGATGCCCGATGGATCCATCGGCTTGCGCGGGTCGAACGGGATCATGTTCTTATTGATGGAAATACCCACCTTTTCGAGCGCCCTTTCCGCTTCCTTGCCGGTGATGTTCTTGCTCCCAAAAAGATCGACGAGCATCAGGTGATTGTCCGTGCCGCCGGAAATGATGCGATAGCCTTTTCCCTGCAATGCCGCTGCGAGCGCGCGGGCGTTCGCGATCACCGCTTTGGAATACTCGGCGAATTCCGGCTTCAGCGCTTCGCCGTACGCCACCGCCTTTGCCGCGTTGATATGATCGTGCGGACCGCCCTGCACTCCCGGGAACACCGCCTTGTCGATCGCCGAAGCGAACTGCTCTTTGCACATGATCATCGCGCCGCGAGGCCCGCGCAAAGTTTTATGCGTGGTTGTCGAGACAACATCGCAGAACGGGATCGGGTTCTCGAGCTGCTTGCCGGCGATCAGGCCCGCGATATGCGCGATGTCGGCAAACAGGAACGCGCCGCACTTGTCCGCGATTGCGCGGAAACGTTCCCAATCGAGCGAGCGCGAGTAGGCGGAAAAGCCTGCAAGGACCATCTTTGGTTTTTCACGCATGGCGATCGCTTCCACTTCGTCCATATCGATGCGCTCGGTTTCTTTATCAACAAAATACGGGATGATCGTGTACAGCTTCCCGGAAAAGTTGAGCGGATGACCATGCGAAAGATGTCCGCCCTGATCCAGAGAGAATCCTAAAACCTTATCGCCGGGCTGCAACAGCGCCATATAGACAGCGAGGTTCGCCGGCGAACCGGAAAGCGGCTGGACGTTCACGTGTTCCGCGCCGAACAACGCCTTCGCGCGTTCCACGGCCAGGTTCTCCGCCTGGTCGATCACCTCGTTGCCGCCATAGTAACGCTTGCCCGGATATCCTTCACTATATTTATTGGTGAGCACGGAGCCCATCGCCTCCAGCACCGGCGGCGAGACATAATTTTCGCTCGCGATCAACTCGATGCCTTCCTTTTGCCGTTGTTCCTCCCTTTTAATGATCTCGTAGACCTGCGGGTCGGCGCCTTTCAATATAGAATAGTCCATTGGAGTGAATAAATTAACCGATTGATATAACTGCCGGAATCCTGAAAGTGTGTTACACCATGGCCTAATGATACTCCTAAAGTTCGGTTGCAAAAAGGCAAAGATAAAGATATAATCCGTGGGGCAAATTGAATGCTATGAATGGAAGTGCAAAGATTTGAGGCAAATCGCCGGGTTTACATTGCGATACTGGCACGGTAAAATATCCCCAATGCCGTATGTAAATTGTCAGATCTGTTCAAAATCGTTCTATGCCAAGCCGCGACACCTAAAGATCGGCTGGGGAAAGTTCTGTTCGAGAAAATGCCAGTTTCAAGCACAGAAAAATGGGACGGAGGTACAGTGCGCTTCGTGTGGTAAGGCACTATACCGCACCCCGAAACATTTCAAACATTCAAAAAGCCAAACATTCTTCTGTAACAAATCCTGTCTTGCAACATGGAAGAACGCGAATGTGATTGTTGGAGAAAATCATCCAAGCTGGCGACATGGCGAGAATGCGTATCGAAATATCATGATCCGTAGTGGCATCCCGGCAGTATGCCATGCTTGCGGCATCGATGATTTC
>Ga0181516_10001850_pt1 | contig 15714 bp, 12 predicted proteins | sample PEATcosm2014_Bin_25_FD_121104 | JGI IMG/M metagenome (GOLD analysis project Ga0181516, IMG submission 121104) | Peatland microbial communities from MTU Mesocosm Facility, Houghton, MI, USA - PEATcosm2014_Bin01_10_metaG | ecosystem: Environmental > Terrestrial > Soil > Wetlands > Peat | place... | reverse complement strand
TTTCGGCGTGCGGGCGTTCTCGGTGCGTCGGTGCGTCTTGATCCAAAAAAACTTAAGCCACGTCAAAAAGCGATTGACACTCCTCATAGCAGGATCAGCGCGCGGGGAAGTAACGCTGCTTTTATCACTGGACAAACGAAAATTTTGGGCTATTTGATTTGATTATGGACAGCGAGCCAGACGCAATTTTGACCAGCAGGTTGAGCGAAGCGGATTCGATTTCAATTCCGAAAGCCGCCCGCAGGCTTGGCCTCGACGCCTATACACTTTGCACGCTCATTCAACGCGAGCGTGCGCAAGCCGGACTTTCCCCGTCGGGCGAATTCGTCATTGCCAACGAAGAAATGAACCGGCTTTTGAAAAAGGATTAACGGCATGGAGAAGCGCGAAGGAAATCCACTACACGAAGTGCCGGGCAGCGATGCCCGGCTGACGGACGGACAACTGGCCGCCTACAACGCCGCTTTCCAGACGATTGAGGGCGATCTTTCAACCATGAGACCCGTGCGCGAGGCGTTGAGCCGGTTGGAACACGTCCAATGGGAACGACCCGTGCCAAAGGCTTTTGCCAACCTCACCACGCCGGAAGGTGAATGGAACGCGCACGCGCTGCTGCTTAAACTTTTCCGAACTGAAATTTTGCTTTGCCGCAAGGCGGACGGTGACGAATGGGCGGTAATTCAGCGGCTGGTGGCTTCTCCCTACACGCAAGCCCACGGTGACACCGAGATTTTGCAGAAAGGAAATGGCCCCGCGAGGTGGCGACCGAATACATGGCGCAGATGCGGCACATGCTGCGGTTCATGGCGGGTAACGCGGAAGTCAAAGCGCAGAAAATCGTATGGGAGCAATTTCCTGACGACCATCCGGGCAAAGTCATTCGCGCCCTTTCAGAGCGATGCGACAGCGTTGCCGAAGGCACGGAAGTTATTAAGCAGGCACAAACGCAATCCGTGCGCCAGTCGCGCGGCAGCGGCATTTGAAGTGAGTGCTTCAAAATAACTCTTTGTCGGTTTTCTTCAGTCCTAAACCGTTTTCATCCGGTTCCGCCTCGTCGCCGCCGACTCCGCATAAACAGCAATAGCCTACCTCAAAAATCACCCTTTTGAGTGATGCAAACAATTTAGGTCCCTTGTAATCTCGGCATCAATAATACTTTACTTAATTGCCTCTGGCAAAAATTGTCCCTAAAACCACCCCAAATAAACAACCAAAAATGAAACTAAAGTCATTAACCATCCCACTTACCGCGCTGGCGATTGCGCTCAACCTGGCTTCGAGCGCCTCGGCGGCGTCCACCACCTACTACCTCAAGTATTGGGGCAGCGCCGCACCTTGGTATACCAGCGACAACTCGTGGGGTGTCATTTCACCGAACAGCAGTTCCTGTTTCGTCGCCATGGTGGTCGGCACGGACTGGGGCACACAGTCCCCGTGGCTGCCCATTCCGAAAAAAATCAGCGCCTTGGGAACCGCCCATAGCTGGTTCTCCCAGGGTTCCTCGCCGGGTTCCGGCTCTTACTATGATGCCACCTATGACATCTTCATTGACCCGAGCAATCTCACGGGAAATTATTCCCGACAGTCCGTCAACGAGATCATGATCTGGCTCAAATGGAACTCCCAGCCGTTGTCCGATAGCTGGAATCCCCAAGGCCAGGCGGTTCCCAAATGGACCAACCAGACGGTGGATGGAAATGTCTTCGATGTTTACTACTACACCTGGCCCGGCGGCGGTCGCCACACGATGTCATTCCTGCTCAAGAACCAGCAGGGATGGTATAGCGGCAACTTGACAAACTTTTTCACCTACGCGATCGGCAAGGGCCAGTTCACGAGCAGCCAATACCTTAACAGCGTCATGGCGGGCTGGGAATTCGGCTACGGCTCCTTTACGGCCTATTCTTGGGGCAACTCCAACTTCTGACGCCTGATCCTTGCTCGGAAATAATTTCCGGCGCAAGGCAATCCTGACTCGCAGCGTGGCCGGGCGAAGGTTCGTCCGGCCACGATTTTTCTAAAGTTCCGCCGATTAAAATGCCGGCTCGCCAGCCATTTTATCCAATGCGCCTCAATTTATTCGTCCGCACTGCGGTCATGATTTTCGTCGGTTCCGCCGCCGCATTTTCTGCGATGGCGGCTGACACCACGCTGCCCGCCGATCCGGCGATCACTTCTGGACGGCTTCCCAACGGGTTGCGTTATGTGCTGCTGACCAACTCGCTTCCGCCCGGACAGGTTTCAATCCGGTTGCAAGTGCAGGCCGGCTCGCTGGCAGAAACCGACGCCCAGCGCGGCGCGGCGCACTTGTTGCAGCATCTGGCTTTCGTCAGCACCACCACGCCGGTCCCCGGGCAAGGCCGGATGAATTTGAGCGCCCTGAACCTGCCCGTCTCGCCCCATCACAACGCCACTGTTGACTTTGATAAAACCATTTTTCAACTCGACCTGCCGGAGTCGAAAACCGAAACCATCAACACCGCGCTGGCAAACATGGCTGCGTGGGTCGGCAACATTGAACTGACAGCAGCGGCGCTGGAACAGGCCAAGGCCAGAATCACCGCCGAGTTTCCCAACTTTGACGCGCCCGACGAACACATCCGCACCGCAATCAACCGGGCCAGCTTCCCCGGAACCCCCGTTGGCGAGCGCCCGGCCTTCGGTAACGCCGAAAAAATCATGGCAATGACGTCGGCGAGCTTGAAAGATTTTTACGATGCTTGGTATCGCCCGGAAACCATGACGCTCGTGGTCGTCGGCGCGATTGAACCGCACGCGCTGGAAACTTTCGTGCGCGAAAATTTCAGCGCGCTCACCAACCGCGCTCCCGCCCGGACGCGCCCCGACTTGACCACACTGGCTGTGACGAATCAAATCGTCGTCGCTACCTGTGTCGAAGATCACGCCGCCGGCAGCGAGGTCGAGGTGCGCCGGGTCATCGCGCAGGCCGCGCCCGCCGACAATGCCAGCTTTGAGCGCGACCAGTTATGCCGCCGATTGGCCGAACAAGTTTTCAGCCGTCGCATCCGCACCCTCGTCGCCCGCGACACGACGCTGCCGTTCTGCAATGCCGCCATGTTTTCCTATCACTGGCTGGGCTTCGATCTGATCGGCGTGCAAGCCACCGCGCGCAAAACCGGTCTCGCAATGCCCTCGCTGACGCTGGCCGTCGCGGAATATCGCAAGCTGCTGGAGTTCGGCCCGACCGACAATGAACTCGTCGTGGAACGCAAGGCAATGGCGGATGTTCTGGCCGACGCCGTGGCCGACGCCAGTTCGCGCGACAACGATTCTTTGGCCGATGAAATTCTCGCCGAAATTTCCGCCGGTCGCGTCGTGCAATCGCCCGCGCAACGCCGCGAGCTGCTTCAGCCGATGCTCGCCAGCATCACGCGCGCTGAAATTCTTGCCGCGCTGGAAAAATTTCGCAGTCGTCCCGGCCGCGATGTCGTGGCCGTCACTGGCCGCGATGACCTTGCCACAAATGCCGGGCAAATCATCCGCGACACTTACACGAAGGCGCTTGCCGCACCCGTCACCGCGCCAAAAAATGAAACAGTGGACACTTGGGCTTACGGCGACCTGCCGACGCCGACCGGCATTCCGTGGATGGGCGAACGCGCGGATGAAGCGGCGCAGGGACTGAAAGTTCTGTGGCATCATCGCGACGGCATCCGCATTCAAGTCCGTCACAGCGACGCGCAACCGGTGATGATTTCCCTCCGCTTCGAGATCAACAACAGTTCGGAGCATCCGCAGGCGCGCCGCACGGGCGTGGCGGAATTGATCCAGCGCGGTCTGGTTCCCGGCGGCCTGGGCCGGCATTCGGCGGCGGAGGTTCAAAGGCTTTTCGCCGACAGCAGCGTGAATTTTCAGGGAGTTCGCATCACGGACGACGCCATCATTTACAGCGCGACCTGCGACGGCAAAGATTTGACCCGCGCCTTGCAACTGCTCCGCGCCTACATGGGCGATCCCGGCTGGCGCAGCGAGGCTGAACCCCAGGTGAAACAGGCGTGGCTGGATTCGCTCGCCGCGCAGGAACACGACGTGGCTGCGCAAGTGCAACGGAAAATCGCGATGAAATTAGCCGGGCCTTACGCGTGGCAACGTCCCGCCACGGCGGATGAAATCAAAGCGCTCACCTTTGCCGACGCCGCTGCGTGGCTCGGAAAAAATCTGGATCAATCGCGTCTCACCCTCACCGTCACCGGCGATGTGCCGGAAGATGCGCTGGAGATCGTCGCGCTGTGGTTCGGGCAATACCGCGTCAACAGCCCGTTCGTGATGGTTGACCCGGAAGGTTTCCGCAACATGGCGCTGCCGCCCGTCCCCTTGCAGCCGGGCGTGGAGCGTGTGGCCGTGGACAGCCCTGAAGCCGAGGCGGTGATTCATGTTCTCTGGCCGACGGATGATATGTTCGACATCGTCCGCACCCGGCGTCTGGAACTCGTCGCGGCTTGCTTGAACGAACGGTTGCAAAAAATGTTGCCCGAAAGATTCGGGACGAACTGCACGGTGACCGCGTGGAGTTCGGCGAGCGACACGGTGCGCGGCGACGGACAGATTCACGTCATGGCGAGCGTCGCTCCCAAGCAGGCGGAGCAAGCACTCGCCTTGATTCGTTCCGAAGCCGCCGCGCTGGGTGAAAATGGAATTGCTGACGACTTGTTCAACCGGGTTAAAACTCCGTTGGCGAAATTGCTGGCAGAAAAAAAGCAGGGCAACGACTGGTGGCAGGCGATGCTGCCTTACGCGAGCTGGCAGCCGTTCCGCATTTTCTGGATTCAAGCGGCGGAGAAGGACTACGAATCAACAACCGCTGCCGAGGCGGGCGCGCTGGCAAAACAATTTCTCGTGGACGCGAACGCCTGCGCCGTCGTCGGCAGCAGTTCAGGCAAAGATAATTTTCAATAATTTCCATGCCGCCAAATAAAAACTCCGAACCACCGAAAAGCTGGCTGCCCGTTGCGGGTGGGATTATTTTCGTCGGCGTCATTGGCTTTATTGCTGGACGCCATTCCGTCGCGCCGCAGATCATCGAGCGGGAGAAAATTGTCGCAGTGACGCAAACTTCCGCCGTGCCGTTGAAACCGGACGCACCGGCAATGGTTGAAATCAAAGCCGTCATCCCCGCGCCGACAAATAATTTCTGGGACGAAAGCCGCTGGCGCGAGCTTGATGGCCAGCTCGGCACGCCCGCCCGCAACCAGATGCTCGCCGCGCTGCTGGAAAAACTCGCGGCCACTGATCCGCAAAAAGCCATGGCCTTGGCCGAAGCCGAGGCAAACTTGAAGCTGCGCGCCGAATTGGAGCAGGCCGTGTTGCGCGGCTGGGCGACGACTGCGCCGCTGGCCGCCGCCGGCTGGGCGCTTGCGCTCACCGATGAACCCATGCGAAATCAAAGCATCGCGACCATTCTTGCCAGTGCCGTCGCCACCAATCCGTCGTCCGCCATCCAGTTCGCCAGCCAGCTTTGCGCACAACATCCCAGTGAGGCGACGGTTTATGGTTCGGGATTGATCAGCGCGTTGAACGCAACGGGAAATTTTGAACTGGCCGCGCAATTTGCCGCCCAAGGTGCGGACACCAGCCGTCCCATCTGGCTCGCAGATGTTTATTCGCAATGGGCCGGACTGCAACCCGAACAGGCTGCGCAGGCCGCCGGCGCCTTGACCGATCCGGACGCCCGCCGCGCCGCCTTGAACGGTCTCGCCCTCGGTTGGGCCGAGGCGAATCCTGCCGGCCTGGCGCAGTTCGCCCTGCAACTGCCCGCCGATGGAACCCGTGGACAGATGTTGAACCAAGCCCTGAATCAATGGGCACGCGTGGACGCCGTCGCGGCGACGACTTGGATCAATAATAATTACCAGCAGCTGGGCGGGGATTCTGATTCCAGCATCGCCACCATCGCCACCGCCAGCACGCTGCCACCACAAACCGCCACGGTCTGGGCGGACGCCATCAGCGACCCGGCGCGGCGCTCCGAAACGCTTTCAATCATCCTGCAAAATTGGGTTCACAGCGATCCCGCCGCCGCCCGACAATTCTTTTCGACAACGCAAAATCTTTTGCCGGCTGACCGCGAACAAATCTCCGCTGCCATCACGGGCATCAATCCACAACCTCAACCATGAAAAATGTCAATCGCTTCAACTGTCCAGTTTTAACTGGTTCACACAACATTTAGTCATTCTGGCCATAATAGTTTGCGGGCCTTACGCCAGCCTAAGGAAATCGTCGCCGCCCTCCGGGCAATTCAGCTCCCACCCACTTCTGTTTTTAGCCCCGTTTCCAACGGACTTGAACACTAATTGCGACATTCTCATTAGCGTGAGTTTGCCGGTCGCAGACGGTAATCTGTTTTACCGCATCCGCCAACCTTGGTGAACAGAACTTGGGATGGCCTCAAATGAACAATTGCACCGAGGCAATTACAATAAAACGGCCAGATAAATCGCGACGGCGAGGCCAATAATCGCCAGAAATCCTGCGATGCAAAAATTGAACGCGGAACCGTATGCCTCCCTGAATTGGCCCCGGTCAAGTGCCTTGACGTAACGACGATGCCGAACGGCGGCGATAAGATTGATCAAAATGCCCGCCGCGATGAGAGCGATGCCGGCGGGAAGGGAAAATCCGTTGCCATGCTGGGTATCGGTCACATTATTGCTGTGCGCAATCTCTCGTAAAAACAAACCGAAGCGCGCGACAACAAAACCGAAACCCATGAAGGCGATGCCGGTTCTAATCCAAGCCAGGAACGTGCGCTCGGCTGCCATGTAAATACGCGGGTCCGTCGAAGAATCATTTTTCTCGTTCATGGTTGGACAGCATAGGCCAGAAAGCGAGTTGGAGAAAGCCAAGATGTCCGGTCAAAATCTCCAGGTCAAATCGAGTTGCAAAATATGGTAATTCTTGATTGGATTTAGTCCGGGAATATCTAAATTGCTTCCACCCGTGCCGAGGTTGCCGTTGATTTGGTTGGCATATCCGTAACGAACCGCGCCAATGATTGCGTCGGTAAAGCTATAGGCAAAGGCAGTGTAAAGACCTTGCAGATTGCCGCGACCTTCAAAAAAGTCCGAGTCTATCAGATTCACATCCAAGGCGTATTGCTCGATATGCTGCCAATAGACTCGCGCTTCCCAAGTGTTCTTCTTTGAAGTCGAGCCGTAAACCAAGCCTTGGGTTGGGCCATAAACAGGGCCGGCATTGCCCAAGCCAAAACCCACCTGGTAAGCGATGTCTTGGCCGGTGGCCGGACCCGTCATGCCTGGAAATGCCAAAGGATTGGCGTAGTAAGCGGCGGTCGCGCGATCACCCCCCTTAAAATTGTAGGCAAAATCACCAAACAGACGCGCCTGCAGCGTGCCCAGCGGTGTGTTTTTAATCTTAAAATTCAGTTCGGCGGGTATTTCCAAAATAAACAAATCATTGATGCCTTCCTGAGAATAAGACGGACTGCCTCCGGGCACACCGATGTTCAAGCCGCTATTCGAACCTAGACCGCCTTGGCCGACGAAAATGGAATTCAGTCCGCCGCTGCTGCCGGAACCTTCATAGGTATAAAACATCGGAGCAATCTTGAAGGACATATCTTTGGCAAATCTGACGTTGGCACCGGCCTGCCAAGCCAGCAAGAAAGTATCGCTGCTCGGCGCGCCAGAAGCTGAACTTGGATCTTGATAGACAAACTGTCCGAAATCGGCGAACAGATCGACATTCCCCATGGTGTATTTGAATTTTTCAAAGGCCCCTTCGGGGTTGATGTCTGAGTCCCACACCATCGGCGTGGTATAGAGGGGCATGGCCATCCGTCCGGCGGTCATTTCATACCAATCCACCGGATGCCAGTTCAAGTAGGCCTGGCCGAGGTAAATGCCGCTCGAATTTTTGTCCGACGGCGTTACGGAACCGCCGGTGGTGTTGTTGCCAAACGTATCCCACGGGGAACGCGGATTGTTGGAAGTTTCTAGCCGGATGCCATAGCTGAAACTATCGTAGAGATCGCCCCGCAGGCCAAAGCGCAACGCGTAGCGAAAACGTTCGCGGTAATAAGTGCCCGGCCAAGATCCCAGATGATTGGGTGGCGGCGGGGAATTATCCACGCCACGGTATTCATAGCGCAGTCGAAAATCCCCGTAAAAACCCATGCTTTTAATCGAGTCGGCCATTTTCCATTTGGACACCGGCAATTGGTTTATCAGATTGGTTTCCTCAGCCGAATGCTCGGCAGCATTCTCCGCTTTCATTTCATCTGCCTCACCGGCGGTCAAAATGCCTTTCTGCTCCAATTTATTGAGCAGCGTGTCCACGGCAGAGTCCGCGTATGCCGGCGAGCCAACGGCCATTAGCGCCGTTGCACCGGCAAATAAAACAACCTGCGCCGGCTGGCCGCGTTTAAGTGATTTCTTCATTGGTTTGGTCATGTAAAATTCCGGGACAAACCTTGCGACAAGTTCATTAAAATCAAATTAATGTAAGATTAAAAACCATTCAGAATGTTTCGCTGGAGGGCGTTGTGTGACAAACATCCAATGAAACATGATCGAAGTTTCCATTTGCTATCAGGATGGCTTTGCGCCGGATGCCCGGTCGTGTTCGGATTATAAATGAAGCGAAGTTACAATTTAGTGACGGACGTGTTACCAGCCGCTGCACTACCGTTTGCTTTATCCGTCGGCGTGCTGTTGTTTTCGGCCGTCGCCGCCGGGGCGGCGAATCTTGGCTCGTCACCAATTCCGTTGCTGAATGATGGCGTGATGATCCGAATGCCGGTCAAGACCTTGGGCAAAACGCTGTATTTCTTGTTGGACTCGGGCTTCACCATTTCATCCATTGACGCTGAATACCAATCGGCCGTAGGAGCACCATTCACCGAATATTCTGCGGGCAGTCCGCTGGGAACTGAAAAGGATCTGTTAGTCTATCATTGTCCGGCCATGACGATTGCCGGAAAGGTGCTCGATCTCAACAAGATCACCTGTCTTGATTTGCAAATGCCCAAGTATATCAGCGGACAATCATGTGATGGAATTCTGGGCATGGATTTTTTGGAGCGGAATGTGGTCTCATTGGACTTTGACAACAATCAATTCTGTCTGACCCATACAGTGTCAGCAAATATCAAACGGACTTTTGTGCCAATCCCGTTGACAAAAACACCTCAATTTTACAAGCTGGACGCTGTGTTGGATCAGGCCAGGCATTTATCGTTGATGGTTGATACCGGAGACAACAGTTCCATTTCACTTAATGCCGAAGCTTGGCAGGAAGTATTTGGGGTCACCCAGAAAAATGTCATCATTGCCACCGTGGCCGACGCCGCCAACCGGATAGCTCAAAGCAAAATCGGGGTAATTGGCCGGCTGCAGATTGGAAATCTTTGCTATACCAATCTTCATGCAACCTTTATTCGCAATCCCGATAGTCCATCCCATATCGGCCTTGGTTTTTTCAAACGACACAAGGTTACTTTCGATTTCGCCAATCAAATGCTTTATCTCCAGCCGGGGCAGAAATTTTTCACATCTGACCAGGAGGACATGAGTGGTTTGCATTTATTAAGGGAAGGCGAGTCAACCATTGTGTATTCCGTGGACGTCACCAGCCCAGCCTATAAAAAAGGCATAAGACCCAATGACGTGGTGGAGATTGTGGACGGGCAAAAAGCCTCTTCCCTGACCATGAGAGACATCCGGCGCATTTTGCGCTCTCATGACGGTGAAGAGGTGGACCTACAGATCAAGCGGGGCGACCATGTATTGGACATTGCCTTTGCGCTGAAAAAAGCGATTTAATGCGGCCACCGCCCGATCTAATCTATTCCGCTGACTTGGCGATGGAACCGCTCCAGCCCACGGCTGCTCCATCAGGAAGAAAAACCAACTGGTTGGTGGACGTTTTAGAAGGCGGCCACCAATTTCGGTCAAGATGGACGGTGGTGGTCTTGCCGTTCGCAATGACCACAGGCAACGTCACCAATCCGCAGCAGGTGGACTCGGCCACAATGTTGTAAGTTCCGGCCGGCAGCCTCACCGTGTCCGGCCATTCATCCATGTTGGACATGTGATTAGCCACATACTTGACGCTCTTACCGGCCGCGTCATTGATGTCATAACCCGTATGCAGATCAAAAAAAGTAGGATCGTCGCTGGCGATGGGCGGTGATTTCTCCGTCGCGCTGAAAACCTGCAAATAGCCCTTGGTCTCAGACCCCGCCTCTTTACCTGCGTCCGGGCCGACGGGCGCCAGCGCTATCGGCTTGGAGATACAGCCGGTGACAAAGGGAATGAGGCCGGCTCCGATGAGAACGAATCGTTTGATTTTCATAGAAATTTGCTGGTTGTGATAAATGTGAATGATTGCACTATTGCGAAATACTGCTCCACCCGACGGCTTCTCCGTCCGGAAAGCGCACGACCTCGTTTGACAATATATTTGCGGCCGGGATCCAACCTCGGTCCAGGTGCAGAACGGTGGTTTTGCCGGACTGGACAACTATCGGCACGGTCACCCGGCCATAGGCGGATGATTCGGCTACGACTTGATAATCACCGACTGGGATTCGCACCAAAGTGGGCGCCTCATCCATGTCACCAAGGTGATTCGGAACATATTCCACGCGCTTGCCTGAGTTGTCATAAATATTATATCCCAGGTGCGGGTAATAATGCGGGCCATCACCAATGACGCGCTCTTCCGTGTCGCTAAAAACTTCAAGGCAACCGGTCGAGGCGTAGGTCACATGTTCGGCGGGTTCTGGGCCAACCGGCAAAAGCGCCACTGGCTGGGAGACGCATCCGGCAACCAGCGTAATGATTGCCGCGCTCAACCACTTGATGTCTGCCAATTTCATTGTGATTTAACTTATCCCCTATCCATTAAGGCGTCTTGAATGCCAAATTAAAATCCGTTCAGAAAAGCGTCGCAAAACGGGCCTAACGCAGCGCGCCAATTTCGTAATTCAAACTGGCCTGCCGGATGAGAACATTATAGCGGGCATTGGTGTTGGCGATTTGGGCCGAGGTAAGACTCAACTGCGCCTGGCTTAATTCCACGATGGAACTGCTGCCAATTTGGTAACGAGCATTGGCCAGATCGTAAGCTTCGACCGCGTGCCGCACCAATTGTTCCGTGGTGTGCAACCGCTCCAGCGCGTTGTTCTCGTTCAACCAGGCCAGATGCACATCGCGCACAATGTTGTCTTCTGCGGCGCGCAGAAGTTGACTGTCCGATTGCGCCTTCAATTCTGCTTCGTGCTGGCGTGCGGCGTAAAGGCCACCGGCAAACAACGGCAGGCTCAGTTGAATGCCGCCCACTGCATAATTGTCCGGCAGATGACTGTCATGTGTGGGCGCAGCGCCGATCAGGCCAACCGCCTCGACGATTGGAAGTCGTGCAGCACGTTGCGATTTTGCAAAGCGCTGCGCGGCGTCGCGTTCATCGCGCAGGCTCAACAATTCCGGCCGTTCGGCCAAAGCCGTTTCAACCAATTGGGAAACATCGTTCGTGCCGGCAAAAGCGGTTTGCGAAGACTCACTGAGTTGAAATGATTGCGGGTCACGAAAACCCAATGCCGTTGAAAGGGATGTGATTGCATTATCGGCGTCATTTTTAGCTCTTTCCTGCAATAAGCGACCTTCCTCCAGAGCGACGCGGGCAAAACTTACATCTAATTCCGACTTGAGCTTGTTGGAAGCAAGCAGGCTTACCTGATCAACGAGCAGTTGCCGCGTGTCCACGGTCTGCTGTGCCACGTGCAAAACCGCCTGCGCCTCCAGCGCGCTGAAATAGCCGACATTCACCTGGAGCAAAACCTGTTCGCGCGTGGTGTTCGCGTTTTGATTTTCCGCTTGCGCTTGAAATTTGGAACTCGCGGTGAGATTGGCTGTGCGGCCGAAATCGGTGATGAGTTGGCTGACCGACAACCCGCCGGCAGCACGATCATAAACGCTTGGATTATTCAAGCCGCCGGCCAAAATCCGCGCGTCCTCGTTTTCCGCACCGACAGCGTCGGCGTAAAGATTTGCGCTTGGAAAATATCCAGCGCGCGTTTCTTTCACCACTTCCTGCGCGGCCAGCGAGCGATAATTTGCAGCGGCGATCTGCGGATGATTTCGCAACGCCAGTTTCTGCGCGTCGGTCAAAGTCAAAACCAGCGGTGCGTTGGTGGTTCCGTCCGCAAATATATTGCTGCTGAAGGAAGAGAAAAGTATCAGGGCTAAAACAATTCGTTTCATTTGGGAATTATTCAGTCGGAACGGTTGCCGGCGCGGACGGGAAATTGTCTGCCAGTGTTTCTTTCCGGCGATAGAGGATGAAATACGCCGCTGGCACAATGAACACGGTCAACACCACCGAAATCGCGAGACCGCCGATGATGGCGCGGGCGAGCGGCGCATAAGCTTCACTGCCGGTGCCAAGCTTTAACGCCATTGGAATCAGGCCGAACAACGTGGCCAGTGACGTCATCAGCACCGGGCGCAGACGCACGCGACACGCCAGCGAAACCGCTTCGCGCAGCGGCCGGCCTTCGGCGCGCAGACGGTTGGTGAACTCGACGATGAGAATGCTGTTCGACACCACGATGCCCACCATCATCACAATGCCCATCAGCGACATGACGTTGAGCGTGGTGCCGGTGGCAAACAGAATGATCAGCACGCCTGTCAAGCCGGTCGGCACGGCAAGCAGGATCAGCAATGGATCCATGAAGGATTTGAACTGGGCGACGAGAATTAGATAGACCAGCACCGTCGCCAGAATCAAGCCGAGGCCGAAGCTGCGGAAGGAAACCTGCATGGCATGTGCCGAGCCGCGCACGGTGACGTGGATATTCGCCGGCAGCTTCAGGTTGGCCACAATTTTCTGGACGCCTTTCAAAACCTGGCCGAGGTCTTCGTGCGTCGGTGAAACATAAACATCCATTTCACGGCGCAGTTGGTAATGATCCACCTCGGTTGGCGCGGTGCGGTGATGGATGGCGCTCAACGTGTCAAGTCGCGTCGGGTGAGCGGAATTTTCGCCGCGCACCGGGATGGACGACAGGTCGGCAAAATTTTTCACGAAATTTTCCGGGTATTGCACCGTGAGCATGTAATCGTTGCCGCTTTTTGGATCCACCCAAAAGCTTGGCGCAATCATCTGGTCGGACGTGAGTGCGGTGATGACGTCGCCGACCACTTCCTTTTCGTTCAGGCCAAGTTCCGAAGTGCGCAAGCGGTCAATGTCCAGTTGCAGCGCGGGATAATCCATATCTTGCGGCACCAGGACGTCGCTGACATCCGGCAGCGCGGCGGACTGACGCGCGATGTCCGTCGCGATTTGGTGAGTGGCTTCCATGTCATTCCCCGCGACTTGAATGTCCAGCGGTGCGGGCATGCCCAAATTTAGAATCGCATCCACGAGGCCGCCGGTCTGGAAATAGGCGCTGACTTGCGGCAACTCTTTTTTCAGCCGCGCACGCACCAGATCCATGTATTGAAAGCTGCTCAATTGATGGCCGGCATTCAGTCCCACTTGAACGAACGCCGTATGCGGGCCCGAGTTGGGCGTATAAATCGAGGAGAAGCCAGGCGTGACGCCAATGTTCGAGACGACAATTTTAAGATCATTGGTCGGCACGGTTTCCCGGACGATTTGCTCTACCTGCTGCACTAACTGGTCGGTGAGTTCGATGCGCGTGCCGGTCGCGGCTTTCACATTGATGACGAACTGGCTGGGATCGGTGCGCGGAAAATACGCCTCGCCGATGAGTGGATACAAACTGAGGCTCAAGACGAATATGCCGGTGATGCCCAGCACCGTGGCCAGCGGGCGCAGGAGCGCGAGCTTTAAATAACTTTCGTAACGGTTGAGCATCAGGTTGAACTTGTGATTGAACCAGACGTTGAAGCGCTGCATCCAGCCGTGTGGTTTTGGCTCCCCCGTTTCGGAATGGCCGACTTCTTTGTGCTCCTGATGCGCGCGGATCAGTTTGGCGCAGAACAGAGGCACGACCGTCATGGCGACCACATACGAGGCGAACAGCGAAAGAATCACCGACGACGCCAGCGCCACGAACAGGAATTTGCTCACGCCGTAGAGGAAGATGACCGGGAAGAAAACGATGACGGTCGTGAGCGTGGCCGCGAGCACCGGCAGCGCGACTTCCTGCCCGCCGCGTTCGGCGGCGATCTCCGGCTGCTCGCCCATTTCGAGGTGGCGGAAAATGTTTTCCAGCACAACGACGGAATTGTCAATCAGCCGCGAAAACGCCAGCGCCAGTCCGCCGAGAATCATGGCGTTGACGGTGCCACCGCCCATGGACAACGCGATGAACGCCGACAGCGCCGACAGCGGAATCGAGAGAAACACCGCGACCGTGGCCCGCACGCTGCCGAGAAAAACCAGAATCATAATGCCGGTCAGCAAGAGCCCGATCAAACCTTCGTGGATCAGATTCTCAATGGCGTTGCGCACGAATACGGACTGGTCAAAGACTACTTTGGCCACGAGTTGTTTGGGCACATCCACCAGATGCGCGACCGCGTTCTTGATGCCATCCACCACGGCGATGGTGTTCGCGTCACCACCTTGTTTGAGCACCGGAAGATAGACTGAAGGCTGGCCGTCCACGCGCACGACGTTGTATTGGATTTGCGAGCCGTCCTCGACGTGACCGACATCGCCCACCAGCACCGAAGCGTTGCCGATGGTTTTCAATGGCACCTGGTTGATGTCCTTCATGTCATCAATCTGGCTGTTCACATAAAGGTTGTAATCAAACGGCCCGATCTTCACGTCGCCGGCCGGCAGAATTAGATTCGCGTTGTTCACCGTGCGGACCACGTCCATTACGCTCAATTGATGCGCCTCCAATTTCAGCGGGTCCACATAAACCATGATCTGCCGGTAACGACCACCGAACGGTTGCGGCACGGAGGCGCCCGGCACATTGGCAACTTGATTACGCACATCGAACTGGCCAAGGTCGCGGAGCTTCGCCTCGTTCAAGCCTTCGCCTTTCAATGTGATCAAACACACCGGCAGGCTAGAGGCGTCAAACTGCAAAACCACTGGCGGTAACGTGCCGGGCGGCAGCTTGCGCAAATCCGCCATCGCCAAGTTGCCGATGCTGGTCACGGCGGAGTCGGCATTGTAGCCGGGTTGAAAATAGATTTTTATCAGGCTCACGCCCGGCAGTGAACGCGATTCGATGTGATCCACGCCGCTGGCGAGCGTAAAAAAGCGCTCGAAACGTCCGGTGATGTCGGTTTCAATTTGTTCCGGTGGCATCCCGTTGAAAAATGTGGCAACCACCACGACCGGAATTTTGATCGGCGGAAACAAATCCACCGGCATCCGCACCAGGCTCGTCACGCCGACGACGCAGGTGATGAGACAGATGACGATGATGAGATATGGCAGACGAATGGCAAAACGAGACATGGAAATATAAAGAGTTTAGGAACTGGCTTTGGTGATGGCGTCGCGCAGTTTTTCCACGGAGAAATTTTTGGACTGGCAAAAGGTAATAAGCTCCTGTTCCCGCGAGATGATTTCCGCTGCCGCGAAGGGAATCTTTCCGGCGATGCTGGCCGGAATCGTCTGGACGCCGTGCAAATCGCCGTGGAGCAAATCACCGGATTGGATTTTTAGGCCGCCAATTTCGACCGGCGTGCCAAATTCAACAATGTGAACGTAGGCGTGCGAGACGGAAACACTGCC
>Ga0181516_10001849_pt1 | contig 15722 bp, 10 predicted proteins | sample PEATcosm2014_Bin_25_FD_121104 | JGI IMG/M metagenome (GOLD analysis project Ga0181516, IMG submission 121104) | Peatland microbial communities from MTU Mesocosm Facility, Houghton, MI, USA - PEATcosm2014_Bin01_10_metaG | ecosystem: Environmental > Terrestrial > Soil > Wetlands > Peat | place... | reverse complement strand
GAGCGTTTCCAGTTCGCGCTTGTCGTATAGGATTTTGACGATGATGACCGTGCTGCTCATCGCCGCCGCGACCGCGAGGTAAAGCGCTTCCAGATGATTCTGCGCCGGCCCGACCAGCCCGAAGACGAGCCAGCCAAAGATCACGCAGCCGAGAATTTGCGCGCCCGCCGTGAACGTGATCACCCGGCCCGCGCTCAACATTTTTTTCAGGTCAATCTCCAGCCCGATCATGAACAGCAGCAGCGACAGGCCGATGGTGGAGATGGTCTGGATGTCGGTGGCGTCGGTGATGAACTTGAAACCGTTCGGTCCCACCGCAAAACCGGCGACCAGATACGCGAGCAGCAGCGGCTGCCGCGCCACCTGCGACGCCACCGCCACGACCCACGCGGCGATGATGCAGATGGCGATGTCGGTGACAAGGCTGTGCTCCACGCGGGAAAACTAAACGAGCAATTAAATTAGGAAAGCAGGAATTGCAGGCAACCTCGCTCCCCTGCGGCGGCAGACCCGTCGCCGAGCGGAGCGTCAGGCGGCGGAATCATTCGCGCGCCGGGACGCGTGATCCGCCTCAGCTGACAGCGTCGCCGATAAACGGAGTCGCAGCGCGACTCCGTCCACCGATAGTTGATCAACCCAGCACTTCGAGCGACGACTGGGTGTGCACGAGTTTGGTTTTCCAATCCGCCAGCCGCTGCTGATGTTCGGCCAGCACGGCGGGCGGGACTTTTGCGGTGAAACTCGGGTTCGCCAGCTTCTGCTCGACCTTCACGATTTCGGATTGGATCTTCTCCACTTCCTTCGCGAGGCGGATTTTTTCGGCGGCAACGTCAATCAAACCTTCCAGCGGCAAGAATAATTCGCCGAGTTTTGATTGCACCGTCGGCGTGCCCTTGGGCGGCTGATAATCGGCGTTCACTTCCAGCGCCTCGGCGTTGAGCAGGAGCTTGATGACTTCCGCATCGTGCGGCAGGAGCTGCTGCGCGGGCTTGAAAACGTATTTTACTTTTTTCGCCGCCTGGATATTGCCGGCGCGGCGCAAATCGCGGCCGTTGCGGACGAGTTCGTATTTCGTGTCCGTCATTTCGAGGTAGCAATCGTCGAGTCCGTAGTGGCCCTTGAAATCGTCGTCGAAGGGCAGCGGCCAGGGGGCGTTCATGATGGTCCTGCCGCCCTGATTGTCCGGCATGTCGGTGGCGTAACCCATGCCATGCCACAGCTCCTCCGTGATGAACGGCAGGAACGGATGGAACAATCGGAGGGTGTGGCTCAATACGAAATCAATCACCGCGAGGGTGTTGGCTTTCTTTGCTTCGCCCTCTCCGCCCTGCGCAGCGGGGGGGAGAGGGTTGGGGTGAGGTGGGGCCGTTGTTTCAGGCGCAGCCTCATTCTGTCCCCTCACCCCGGCCCTCTCCCCTCCGAGGGGCGAGGGAGAAGCTTCGGCGGACGGACGCAACACGGCTTTGCATGCCTCGACATACCAGTCGCAATATTCGCCCCAGAAGAATTTGTAGAGCGCGGCGGTGGCTTCGCTGAATTTGTATTCGTTCAGCGCAATGGTGACCTCGCGGATGGCGGCGTCGAGCTTGAGCAGAATCCATTTGTCGTCCGGCATGAGCAGCGTGCGTTCGATCTCGCCCTGAATTTCAAAAGTAGCTGCGACGCCCCCGTCGCAGAAGGTGCCCGCGCCGCCCTCGGCGCGAGTTGGCGACGAGGCGTCGCCGCCACCCACCATCTGGCGGAAACGACAGGCATTCCAGAGCTTGTTGCAAAAATTTCTTCCAAGCTCGACATCTTTTTCATCAAACAAAACGTCCTGGCCGAGCGGCGCGCTGCGCATGGTGCCGAAGCGGAGGGCGTCCGCGCCGTATTGGGCGATGAGCACCAGCGGGTCGGGCGAATTGCCGAGCGTCTTGGACATCTTGCGGCCCTGCTTGTCGCGGATGATGCCGGTGAAATAAACGTTCTGAAACGGCAAATCCCCCATGAACTCGTAGCCGGCCATGATCATGCGCGCGACCCAGAAGAAAATGATGTCCGGCCCGGTTACGAGGTCGGTGGTCGGATAAAACTTCTTCAACGTTTCGGTCTGCTCCGGCCAGCCCATCGTGGCGAACGGCCACAGCCAGGAACTAAACCAGGTGTCGAGCACGTCGGGGTCTTGAACCCAACCAGATTCCGGCTGCTGTTCGAGTCCGCAATACTCAATTCCGTTTGCCACCAGCTTGTATTGCTTATTACCGCTGTTTAAATCATCCAAAGCTCGCTTTGGAATCGGATTAGTGTGACTCCAAACTGGAATCCTATGTCCCCACCAAAGCTGGCGGCTGATGCACCAGTCTTGAATGTTCGTCAGCCAGTGGTCGTAAACCTTCGCCCAGCGGTCGGGATGAAATTTCATCCGGCCTTCGGCCACGCAGGCTTTGGATTCCGGCACGGCGGGATATTTCAAAAACCATTGCTCGCTCAAACGCGGTTCTATCGGCACATCCGCGCGCTGGCTGAAACCGACATTGTTCTCGTAAGGCTTGGCTTCGATCATCACGCCCTGTTCCGTGAGCAGTTCCACCGCGACTTTGCGGGCCTTAAAGCGATCCAAACCTTTAAGATCATAACCAGCCAGATCACTCATTGAACCATCGGCGTTGATGACTTCAATTGGTGCCAATGGTTTATTGAAAGCCCCACCTTCAGTCACCGACTTGTAATGGGCCATGATCTGGCGCTGATAAATTTCATAGTCCGCCTTGTCGTGCGCGGGCGTAACTTTGAGCACGCCGGTGCCGAATTCAAAATCCACATGCTCGTCGCCGATGATCGGGATGAGCTTCTGTTCGCGCGGCAATTCGGCGGGCAGCGGACGCACGATATGCTGGCCGATAAGATGCGCGTAACGCGGGTCTTTCGGATTCACGGCCACGGCGGTGTCGCCGGGAATCGTCTCTGGACGCGTGGTGGCGATGGTGAGCCAGGTGTCCGGCGCTTCGGCGACCTGCACCTTGAAGTGATACATGAAACCTTTCTGCGGCTTCATTTCCACTTCCTCGTCGGAAAGCGCGGTCTGCGACACAGGACACCAGTTCACCATGCGTTTGCCGCGATAGATGAGGCCTTTCTTGTAAAGCTCCACGAACACTTTCTGCACGCAGCGGGAATAATCCGGGTCCATCGTGAAGCGTTCGCGTGTCCAATCGCACGAGCAACCGAGCTTCTTGAGCTGGTTGATGATGATGTCGCCGTGCTTTTCTTTCCACACCCAGACGCGCTTGAGAAATTCCTCGCGGCCGAGATCGTGGCGGGATTTTTTCTCCTCCTTCTTGAGCTGCTTTTCCACCATCACCTGCGTGGCAATGCCGGCGTGATCCGTGCCGGGCAGCCAGAGGACTTCCTTGCCATCCATGCGCGCCTTGCGGCTGAGAATGTCCTGGATGGTGTTGTTGAGGACGTGGCCCATGTGAAGCATGCCGGTGACATTCGGCGGCGGGATGACGATGGAATACGCGGGCTTGGCGGACTTCGGGTCGGCAGTGAAGCAACCCTGCTTCAGCCAGAAATCATACCATTTGTCTTCGACAGCTTGCGGCTCGTAGGCCTTCGGAATTTCGTTCATGGTTTGAATAGCCACAGAGGCGCAGAGGCGCAGAGAAAATATTTTGAAAATGTTTTTACTCTGCGGCTCGGTGTCTCGGTGGCAAAAATTATTTCTTCAGCAGCGCGAACTCCATCGAGTCCACGAGCGCTTCGAGGCTGGCTTCGATGATGTTTTCGCTGACGCCGACGGTGCCCCATTCCCGGTGGCCGTCGGTGGACTGGATGAGCACGCGCGTTTTCGCCGCCGTGCCGGCCACGCCATCAAGGATGCGCACCTTGTAATCGGTCAGCGTGATTTTTTTAAGTTGCGGGAAAAATTTCGCGAGCGCCAGGCGCAGCGCGGCGTCGAGCGCGTTCACCGGTCCGTCGCCTTCCGCCACCGTTTGCGCGCGCTTCTTGCCAACGCTGACCTTGACCGTCGCCTCGCACACGGAACCTTTTTCGTCACGGCGCATGGAGACATGATAAGTGTCCACCATGAACGGCAGTTCGCGCTTCTTCAACGCCTTGCTGATGAGCAGCGCCATGGAACCTTCGGCGGCCTCGTATTCGTAGCCTTTGTTTTCCAGTTCCTTGACGCGGTTGAGAATCGGTTTCAGTTCCGGCGTGTCGTTGGTGAGCTTAAAACCGAGTTCCTGCGCCTTGATGACGATGTTGCTGCGGCCGGCGAGATCGCTGATGAGAATGTTGCGCTCGTTGCCGACGAGCGACGGGTCCACGTGTTCATAGCTGGAGGCGAGCTTCTGCACGGCGTTGACGTGTGCGCCGCCTTTGTGCGCGAACGCCGCGGAACCGACCCAAGGCAAACGCGAATTGTGCCGCAAGTTCGCGACTTCATCCACGAACATGGAAAGCTCCTTCAGCTTGGCCAGTGACTTCGCGGGCACGCAGGTTTTTTTCAGCTTGAGCGCGACGCACGGAATGACGCTGGTCAAATTGCAGTTGCCCGTGCGTTCGCCGTAGCCGTTGATCGTGCCCTGCACATGCACCGCGCCCACTTCGAGCGCGGCCAGCGCATTGGCGACGCCCATGCCGATGTCGTCGTGCGTGTGGATGCCGACTTTGCAATTCAACTTGCCAATGGCAATTTTTGTGATGGCGGCGATTTCCTGTGGCAGACAGCCGCCGTTCGTGTCACAAAGCACGACGAAATCCGCGCCGGCTTTCTCGGCCGCCTGCCAGGTGGCGATGGCGTAATCGGCATCAAGCTTGTAGCCGTCGAACGCGTGTTCGCAATCGTAGATGACAAATTTGCCGTGATCTTTAAGAAATTTCACCGTGTCGCCGATCATCGCCAGATTTTCCTCCGGCGTGCAGCGTAAAACTTCTTTGACATGCAGCATCGAAGTCTTGCCGTAGATTGTGACGACGGGCGTTTCCGCTTCGATGAGCAAACGCACTTGATCGTCCGCTTCCACCGGCACGCCTTTCTTGCGCGTCGAGCCGAAGGCGGCAAGCTTGGCGTTCTTAAATTTCTTCTTCTTGGCCTGCGCGAAAAATTCAATGTCCTTGGGATTGCTGCCCGGCCAGCCGCCTTCGATGTAGTGGACCCCGAACGCGTCGAGCTTCTCGGCAATGCGGAGCTTGTCCGCCACCGAAAAGTTGATGCCTTCGCCCTGCGAACCGTCGCGCAGGGTTGTGTCGTAGATTTCGACTTGGGGTTTCATATATTTCGCCAAAACGGACGGATACTATCTCTGAATTCAATCGCGGTGGCAAACCGGAAAAGCGCAGGCGGCGCGCGCGTCAAAAAATTTCAATGCGGTTCGCGCGCAGGTGGCGAAAGGCGGTGAAAAAAATCCCTGCGTGTTTTTAACTCATCCATCGAGTCATATTTTTAAAATTGATCCGCCCGAAGAGAATCGCTGAGCAGGGTTGCGCTTTGGCCACACGCGGCTAAATTTCCGGGATGGAAGAATTCGCAGGCATCCAATGCCCGTTCTGCGGCCAGACTTTTGAAACGGCCGTGGACACGAGCATTCCTAGCCAGCGGTTCATCACGGATTGCGAAGTCTGTTGCCGTCCATTCGAAGTGTTGGCCGAGTGTGAACCGGGCGAAATCATCAGCATTGAGGTTTTGGCGGGTTAAAGCCGTCCGGCGCGGGATAAAACACACAGTCATTTAAACTTCAATCACTTACAATCATTCAAACCCATTGTCGGGACGCCTACGCCGCTGAATTTAGACTCATAGTCCTTAATGTTAAGCACTTAAGTTATCATCCCCTTCTTAATGACCTATTTCTGTCGGAACTCCTTACACTTTGAAGCTAAAACCTGCTGGTTTTTTTGGCCCAAGAAAGATTTGTAAATAACTTATTATGTTTGGTTTAAATACGTCTCAACAGACTCTCAATCAGGTTGGCATCGGCATTGCTATTGTCATGTCAGTCGTTAAACAATTAACAACAACCAAACTAACAAAATGAAAAACATGATTAAAATTGCAAGCGTCGCCGTCGTGGCGTTCGCCTTGACCCAAACCCTTCAAGCGGTTCCGATCAACGGTTCCATTGGCTTTACCGGCACTGGCGTGACCTACACCGGCAATGGTCCTGGTGCTTCCGCCGGCGTCACCTCTTGGATCAATCCGTATGTCGCCAGCGACACGGGCGCGTTCCTGACCCCGGGATACATCACCCCGAACCCCGGCGAAGCCGTGACGTTCGAAGGCAATAACACCACCACTTGGCTGTTCAACACCACCTCCCCGATTCTGAATTTCTGGGTTGCTGGTAACTTCACCTTCGAACTGTTGTCCTCGTCCATCACGAGCCAAGGCGGCAGCGTTGGCACCACGGGTTTCGTGGTTGTGAACGGCATGGGCATCATCTCGGCCACGGGCGCGAATCCGGCCGGCTTCACCCCGACCTTGATGTCTTGGAGCTTCACCAGCCAGGACCCGGCGGCCGGCTCCAATCCGACGAGCTGGACGTTCTCGGCCTCAGCCAACTCCGTCCCGGACGGCGGCTCGACGGTGATGCTGCTCGGCCTCGCCCTCTCCGGTGTGGCGTTGCTGAAGAAAAAATTCGTTGCCTAATCCGCAATCACAACTAATTCCAAACAAGGTCAGGGAGAAATCCCTGACCTTGTTTTTTTGTCGTTTGAACGACGCCGGTCAAACCGGCGCCGCACTCCGCTCGCCACTACCGTTCCCAATCTCCATTTTGAAAACACGCCCCGGCCAGGCCGCCGATTTCTTTGCTGCGTTCGAAGCTCAATTATGCGAGCGTGTGCGCCGGTAACACACAGCGGATCAAGCCATGAATCCAGCCACCACGCTCGCCTATGTCAGCGCCATTTTCTGTGGTGCCGTGGCGTTCGCCGTCGTCTGGAATGAGCGCCGTTCCCTGGTTCATCTTGCGTTTGTGGCCGGCATGGCGCTGCTGGCGCTGGAAAGCATTTTTAGCGGCTTGTCCTGGGCGGCGGCGACCATGCCAGAAATGGTCAGTTGGCAGCATTGGAAGCTGTGGATCAGCGCACTGCTGCCGGGCGTCTGGCTGTTTTTCGCCCTGAGCTACGGACGCGGCAATTACCAGGAATTTTTAAGCCGCTGGAAATTTCTCCTCTTGGCGGCCTTCCTCATTCCGTTGGGCCTGGCGCTGGCCGACGATCAAGCCTTGATCATCTCCGCCAACCGGACCGAAACCGGCGTGTGGAAATTCGGCCTCGGCCCGGCGGGATTTTATTTGTTCCTGCTGCTGCTCGCGGGCTTCGTGCTGGCCGGCATCAATTTTGAAAAAACCTACCGCGCCTCCGTCGGCGTGATGCGCTGGCGGATCAAATTCATGATCCTCGGCCTCGGCGTTTTGTTCGCCGTGCGGTTTTGCACCAGCAGCCAGATTTTGCTCAGCCACACCATTGACGCCCGGCTGCAAATGGTGGATGCCGGCGCGTTGTTCGTGGGCTGCCTGTTGATTCTGCGTTCCCTGTTCCGCGCCGGCCATTTTGACCTGGACGTTTATCCGTCCCACGCGGTGCTGCAAAGTTCGCTGACCATTTTGCTTGCGGGCATTTACCTGTTCGTCATCGGCGTGCTGGCGAAAGTCGTCGCCTATTTTCACCAGGGCGACGACATCATCATCAAGGCGTTTATGTTTTTGGTGGCGGCGGTGCTGCTCACCATTTTGCTGCTGTCCGACCGCGTGCGACTGCGCCTGAGCCGGTTTGTCAGCCGCCATTTTCAACGTCCGCTTTACGATTATCGCACGGTGTGGCGGCGGTTCACTGAGACCACGGCCTCGTGCGTGAACCAGATGGATCTGTGCCAGGCCGCCGTGAAATCGGTGACGGATATTTTTCAGGCGCTGTCCGTGACCATCTGGCTGGTGGAGGAGCAGCAGTCGCAGTTGGTGTTTGCCGCCTCCACGTTTCTCACGGAAGCCAAGGCGGAATCCTTGCGGCCCAACAAGGAGGAACTTCTCGAAGTCCTGAAAGCCGTGCGCGCACAGCACGAGCCGGTGGACATTGACGTGGCCAAGGAAAACTGGGCGGTGATCCTGCGCCGCGTCCATCCCGACGAATTCCGCAAGGGCGGCAGCCGCGTCTGCGTGCCCATGATCGTCGGCGAGGAAATCATCGGCCTGATGATTTTGGGCGACCGCGTGAGCGCCGCGACATTCACCTGGCAGGACCTGGACCTGCTCAAATGCATCGGCGACCACATCGCCGCCGGTTTGCTCAACACGCGCCTGTCGCAAAAATTATTGCAGACGAAGGAACTCGAAGCTTTCCAGACGATGTCCGCGTTTTTCGTCCACGATTTGAAAAACACGGCGAACACGCTCAACCTGATGCTGCAAAATCTGCCCGTGCATTTTGACGACCCGGCGTTCCGCGCAGACGCGCTGCGCGGCGTGGGCAAAACCGTCGCGCACATCAACCGGCTCATCGGCCGGCTCGGCTCCATCCGCCACGAATTGCAGATCAAGCCCGTCGAAGCCGACCTCAACGAACTCGTCGCCAAGTCACTCGCAGGGTGGGAAGAAGTCGCCGGCATTAATTTGAAAAAAGATTTGCTGCCGTTGCCCAAAGTTTTTTTCGACCCGGAACAGATGCTCAAGGTCACGACCAATTTGATTTTCAACGCGCGCGAAGCCGTGACCTCGGCGGCAGGCGTGGTGCAGATCCAGACCCGCCAGGCCAACGGCTGGGCGGTGCTGGCGATTTCCGACAACGGCTGCGGCATGAGCCAGGAGTTCATGAACCGCTCGCTGTTCCGCCCGTTCCAGACCACGAAGAAAAACGGACTGGGCATCGGCATGTTTCAGAGCAAAATGATCGTCGAGGCGCACAAAGGCAAAATCGAGGTGGAAAGCGAAACCGGCAAGGGCACGACGTTCCGCATTTTTTTGCCGCTGAAAAATTCCTGACCCCTCCCCGTGGCCACCGACGGCCAGCGTGGTTCGTGAAAAAGCTCGTAAACCGTAAATCGTAAATCGTAAATTGAGGCCGATGGCCAAGAACATTGTTTATTTCGATTTGGAAACCCAGAAGTCCGCCGAGGAGGTCGGTGGCTGGAATAATATTTCCAAAATGGGCATGAGCGTCGGCGTCACGTGCAACAGCGTGACCGGCGAGTATAAAATTTACGGCGAGGCGCAGGTCAACGCCTTGATCACCGAACTCCAGCGCGCCGACCTGGTCGTCGGCTTCAGCAATCTGCGCTTTGACTACGAAGTGCTGCACGGCTACACGACGTTTGATTTGAGCCAGGTGCCGACGCTCGACATGCTGGTGGAATTGCAGGACACGCTCGGCCACCGGCTCTCGCTCGACTCGATTGCCACGGCGACGTTCGGCGTGGAAAAAACGGCGGAAGGCTTGCAGGCGATCCGCTGGTGGAAGGAAGGCAAGCTCGCGGAAATCGCGGAGTATTGCTGCTACGATGTGAAAATCACGAAGCTCGTCCACGAATACGGCGCGCATCACAAACAGCTTCACTACGCGAACAAGTTCGGGAAAAAAATGACCGTGCCGGTGAAGTGGTGACGCGTCAGCCTTTCGCCGCCAATTCCAAAACGGCGGCGCGCAGTTGTTTCGCCAACTGCTTGCGGTCGTCGGTCGTGCGTTGAAATTTTCCAAATCGCAGCGTCGCGCGGACGGATTTTTTTCCGAGCAGCTTTAGCAGGTGCGAAAAAAAAGCGTGGTCGCCCCAATAACAGACTTCGTTGGCGGCATCGCCGCCGGGCAGATCGTAATGCAGCCAGCCAATCGAAATTTCATGGCCGCCGCGCGCGGCCGGTTCCAGCAGCGAGGTGCGAAAGGGCAAAACGGTTTCGCCGTTGGAGCTCGTGCCTTCGGGAAACACCACCACCAGCGCGCCGGCGGCCAGCGCGGTTTCGATTTCGCGATTCACGTCACCCACCTCCAGCCGGCGTTCCCGCTGGACAAACACCGTTCCCGCCAGCACCGCAAACCAGCCGAACAACGGCCAGCGCCGCACCTCCGCCTTGGACACGAACACCGCCGGCGTGACCGCCGAAATCGCCAGAACGTCGAGATAGCTCAAGTGATTCGTGAAGAGCAGGCCGCTTTTTGGAATCACGCCGGTGACATCGGCGGAGTAGCCGAAAATTTTCAGGTGCCGGCGCGCCGAGCGGCTCAGCCACGCGGCGCGGGCCAGGCGTTTGGATTTGTGTGGAGTGAAGGCGGCGGTGAAAAAATAATTCAAAGCAATCACCAGCGCCTCGAAGGCAAACCAGAGAATTCTTCCCGCCGCGCGCAATGTCATTCGCAGATTTCAAACGCGAAGCGCGCGGAGGTCAACCGAGAAAACGTGCCTGCGCCTGCGGCGAAAGCGTTTCCAGATCCAGCAAGGTGAGAAAATCAATCGTCTGGAAATGCCGGTCAATCAACGGTGGCCCGCAAATTTTCGCCCCGACCATCAAATAGGCGCGCAGCAACTTGGGAATCAATACCGGCTCTTCCGTCACCGCCTCGAGCGCGGTGGCGCCCACCAGCAGACGAACGGATTCTTTGAATAAGTTCACGGCCAGATTTTGCACCAGTAATATGCCGGTTTTGTGTCAAACAGGTTAAATTTTCAAGCCGTTAAGACGGCCTGGTCTCAACGTTTTCGCGCCGCCAGAAAGCGCTCCACGTATTTGCCGAGCAGATCCGCCTCCAGATTCACTGCGTCGCCCACCTTGCGTTCGCGCAGCACCGTCACGTCAAACGTGTGCGGAATGATCCAGATGCGGAAACTTTTTTTCTGCACCGCCGCCACCGTCAAACTGATGCCATCCACCGCGACCGAGCCTTTGAAAACCAGATATTTCATCACGTCCGCCGGCGCGGCGATGTCGAGCAGATGATCTTTGCCCGCGCGTTCCCACTTGATGATTTTGCCGAGGCCGTCCACATGCCCGGTCACGAAATGGCCGCCCAGCTCGCCGTTCGTGCGCAGCGAACGTTCAAGGTTCACGAGCGAACCCGGACGGCCGAATTGGAAATTCGTCCGCTGCCAGCTTTCCTGCAGCAGATCAAATTGCAGCAGCTTCGCCCGGCCGCGCGTGGCGATTTTCACCGTCGTCAGGCAGCAGCCGTTGACCGCCACGCTGTCGCCGATTTTGATGCCGCGCCCGCAGACGTTGGCGCGCACGGTCAATTCGATGGATTTTTTTGTCGGCGTGATTTTTTCGATGACGCCCGCTTCTTCGACAATGCCTGTGAACATAGAAACGTGATGTTGCCGGTTAAAGGTTCAAGGTTGCAAGTTTTTCTGAACCTGCAACTTTCAATCTTCAATGCGCAACCAAGCCGGTCAGCAGCAAATCCGCCCCGAGTTTGCGCCATTCAACTTCGCGCAGCTGCACCACTTCGCTCAAATTTTTTGCCCCGTCGCCGGCGACTCCTTTTCGTGAATGGCGACCGCCGAGAATTTTGGGCGCGTAGAAAAACGCCACGCGCTGCGCGAAACCGCCAAGCAGAAACGAGGCATTTACTTCGCCGCCGCCCTCGACCAGCAGGCTCGTGACATTTTTCGCGCCGAGCTTTTTCAGAAGCCAGCGCAGATCAATTGCGGATTGCGGATTGTGGATTGCGGATTTCTTTGTTGGCGCGATGATGACATTTACTTTTTGGGCGAGGGCCGCGACGCGCTTTTTCGCCGCCAGTTTGCCGACCACAATCGTCGTCAGCGCCGCAAATTCATCGCTTACCACTTTTGCATCCAACGGCGTCCGCGCACGCGAATCGAGAACGATGCGGCGAAGTTGTTTCCGCTTTCCGCTTTCCGTTTTCCGCTTTCGGAATGTCAGGCTCGGATCATCCGCCAGAATCGTGTTGATGCCGACGAGAATCGCATCACTGCCCTGGCGCAGTCTCATGCCGTGCACCCGTGCCGGCTCGCCGGTGATCCATTTGGATTCGCCGCCGGCCGTGGCAATTTTTCCGTCCAGCGTCATCGCCGCCTTGACCGTGACGAACGGCGTGCGGTGAATGATCCAGTGGTTGAAGGCTTCGTTCAGCTTGGTGCATTCGTCGGACAAGATTCCATGCACCACTTCGATTCCTGCGCGCTGCAAAATTTTGAAACCTTTGCCCGCGTGTTTGGGATTTGGATCGGTCGCGCCGACAATGACTTTTTTAATTCCGGCGGAAATAATCGCATCCGTGCATGGTGGCGTGCGGCCGTGCGTGCAGCAGGGCTCGAGCGTGACGTAAAGCGTCGCGCCGCGCGGATGGTGGCCGCGCTTTTGCGCGTCGCGGAGCGCCTCGATTTCCGCGTGCGGCCAGCCCGCGCGCCGGTGCCAGCCGCGCCCGATGATTTGGCCGCCCTTCACCAGCACCGCGCCGACCAGCGGATTCGGCGACGTCGCGCCGTAGCCGCCCCGGGCGAGCCGGAGAGCGAGGCGCATGAATTGAGCATCGGTCATCGTCACAGGTCGTAATCACTGCCAAAAATTTCCCCATCGGATTTGATCACTCAAACGGACCTGGCAATCAAAGACGATTAAAAATTAGCCGCTTTGCGCCGCAAAAGGCGGAGCAGATAATATTCATTGTAAGGCTGGTCATCGGTGACTTGGACGCAGGGGTTGGTGTTGAGCAGCACTGGAATGACATATTCCTTTCTCAAAACCTGACCGAGATACGCTGGCGCGTCTTTTACCTCGTTCCACTCCAGGAGATCCTGTTGCGCACTGGCAGGCATCCGGGCGGCCAACTCACGAGGTTTGAGTTGTTCGATGGGTTCCAGCGAGCCCAGCATGTGGACGCCCCAGCCCTCGACCGAGCGGAAGCAACGCACATACGGGAAAGATTCATGGATGGAACGCACGACCGCCTGACACGTCTCAGCCTCATTATCGCCAGGAAACCACATCTGCAGGATGCCGCCGGGCTTCAGATGCTGCCTGGCCAGCTCGTAAAATTCCCTGGAAAAAAGCAGGCTCGAACCGGCCGCCTGCACCGGCGGCGGCGGATCCACAACGATGACGTCGAATTTCTTCGCGGTCCGTTTGAGAAAACGGCGGCCATCGTCGGTGATGATATGGCCATTGGTGGCGTTCACGAAACGCGCGGCGTCAGCGTGATAATATCCAAACGCCTTCGTCACGCTGGGCACCAGTTCCACCACGGTCGTGTCAATGTTCCAGCTCATGGCGGAACGATAAGTCGTCCCCATGCCGAAACAAATCACCAGTGCCGACTCTGGTTTTTCATTGTGGAAGGCCAGCGGCAGATGCGCGATGAATTTGGTGATGGGGGTCAGGACGGTCATGCCAATGCCATTGACCAAAAGATAGCGACCCTTGCCTTCGCCAAAGGAAATAACGGTGGCGGTGTAGTCGCGCCGGACGACAGTGCCTGTGCCGGTCGTTTTTTGCAGCATGCCTTCAAAATCTTCGGTGCCAAAGGCCGACCAGGCCAGCGCGAGGGCCAAGATCGCCGGCAGCGCCCAGTTGAGCCGGCGGGAATACCCGCGCCGCAGCTGGAAGCAAAAAACGAGAAACGGCAGGCTGAGCAAAATCAACGCAAAGCGCTCGCTAAACCGGGGCAGCAAAACGTAACACGCCAGCAGCGGTCCCAAAATGCACCCGAGCACGTTGATGGCGTAAGCCTGCCCGGCGCGCGCGGGATTGCCACCGGCATATTCGTCAATCAAGCCCGGCGTCAGGTAGCCGAGCAGCGCGCAAAAAGGAACGATGCTCCCCAGCAGAAGCACGGCGCTGTAAATATTAATTTCCGCCATCCAGAAATCCGCCACCACAATTTTGGGATTGTTCATCAACACCGGGAAAAAAGCCAGGACGGCGAGCGCCGGAATCAAAATGCCCAGCGGCATCTGCCGTTTCCTGCGCAAATCCCGCCGGTAAAGCCATGAACCCAGAAACGTCGCACCCAGATAGGCGAAAACAATCATCGCAAATGAATACACCTGCGTTTTCAGCACCGGCGTGAATGCCCGCGTCCACACCACCTCCATGGCCATGGCCACGAACCCGGTCGAAAATAAAATCCATTTGATCATCCCGGACGGTGCCGAACCGGAACCCGCTAGCGCACCGGCAGCCGTGGCCGTTGGTGCCGGCGCGTTCGTTGGCCCAACCAGTTTGGCGGCTCGCTGCTGCTCCACGCCCAGGCGGAGGCTGATGAACGCGATGGTGAAATTGGCCGCCGCCGCCAGCCAGAGCGTATGATGAAATCCCAACAGTTCAATCCAGACCAACGCCGCCAGAAAAGTTCCGCTCATCGCGCCCAGCACATTCGCGAGATATAAAAAACTGAAGCTTTCCGCGTTCCGGCAATCCCGTTCGCGGACGTAAGCCATCATGACGGGAAAGGTTGCGCCCATGCAAACGCACCACGGCAGAATGGCCGCCGCCAGCACCAGCGCCGACAGCGCAAGATAGCCGAAGGAATCCGTCTCCCCGCTGGCCAGCAACAGGTTTTCGCCGATGGCAAACAATTTCGGCACGGCACAAGCACCCAAGCCGATGGCCAGCTCCACGCCGGCATAAAAAAACGCTGCGGAACAGCCGGTTTTCTTGGTTAGCGCAGGAATCCAGCGTCCACCCGCCCAGGAACCGACCGCCAGCCCCAGCATGAAGACCGAGAGCACCACCGACAGCACCGGCGTGATGATGCCGAACGACGCGAACGCCATGCGCGTCCACACGACCTGATAAACGAGGCTGGAAAAACCGGACAAAAAGAAAAGAAAAAACAGAACCCGGCGGGTAAATTGATTCATGCTGGCTGATTTCTTAGCCGGAATGGCCGGCTGAATCAAGTTTCAAAAAATTGCGCTAACTCACTTCATTCCTCAAACAACGCCTGCGCGAACTGTTTCGCGTCGAAGGGCTGCAAGTCGTCCGGCTGTTCGCCGAGGCCGATGAATTTAATGGGCAGGCCGAGCTCCTTCTGGATGGCCACCACCATGCCGCCTTTGCTCGTGCCGTCCAGCTTGGTCACGATCAGGCCGGTGAGCGGCACGGCCTTGTGAAATTCACGCGCCTGGTTCAGCGCGTTCATGCCGGTGCTGCCGTCGAGCACCAGCAGCACCTCGTGCGGCGCGCCCGCGAGCTGCTTGCCGATGACGCGATGCAGCTTCTGCAATTCCTGCATCAGATTGTGCTTGGTGTGCAAACGTCCGGCGGTATCTATAAAAAGAAAATCCGCCTTCCGCGCCTGTGCAGCAGTCACGGCATCGTGCGCCACTGAAGCGGCGTCCGCGCCGTAGCCGCTGGCGATGACGTCCACTTTCAAGCGCGTGCCCCACAGTTTCAATTGTTCAATCGCCGCCGCGCGAAACGTGTCGCAGGCGGCGAGCAGCACGGATTTCTTCTGCGCCTGAAAATAATGCGCAAGCTTGGCGCTCGTGGTGGTCTTGCCGGTGCCGTTCACGCCGACGATGGAAACGACGCAGGTGCCGCCGGGGATTTCACGCAGCTTCGGATTATTCGCCGAAAGGCTTTTTTCAATCTCCGCCTGCGCAATGGCGAGATAATCCAATCCGGCCGTGCCCTGCGTTTCGTAGGCTTGCTTCACCGCCGCCACGATCTGCGACGTCATCGCCAGGCCGAGATCGGCGGCGATGAGCGCCTGCTCAATTTCTTCCAGCGACTCGGCGGTGAGCTTGGGCGAGCGCGTGACGATGCGCTTGATTTCGTGCGTGAGCTTGG
>Ga0181516_10001847_pt1 | contig 15738 bp, 6 predicted proteins | sample PEATcosm2014_Bin_25_FD_121104 | JGI IMG/M metagenome (GOLD analysis project Ga0181516, IMG submission 121104) | Peatland microbial communities from MTU Mesocosm Facility, Houghton, MI, USA - PEATcosm2014_Bin01_10_metaG | ecosystem: Environmental > Terrestrial > Soil > Wetlands > Peat | place... | reverse complement strand
GCGGATCGCCGATCTCGTCGGCGATGTGCGTGAACGGCAGCGCCAGCACGTGCACATCGGTCCGATCGCATCCCTCCGGAAGCGCTTCGCCGTTATAAAGCACCCAACCTCCAGGACGCACGTGCTCATAGAACTTCATCAGCGACGGCTCGTTCATCGCGATCAGCACATTGGGCTCGACCACCAGCGGCGTGTCGATGGGCCGACCCGCCAGGCGCACGTGGCAATTCGATGTGCCCGAACGAATCTCGGGTCCGTACGAGGGCAGCCAAGATACTTCGAGGCCCGCGTCCAACCCCGCCTCGGCCAGCACTTCCCCAAGCAGCAGCACACCCTGCCCGCCAAAGCCGGCTACGCGAATGCGAAGATCGAGGTCTGCCACCGGCCTCTTGATGGCAGCCGAGTTGCCTGCGGGCAATCCCTCTTCCGCAACTCCCAATCGATGCGGAATCTCGGCGAGCGCCGGCTTGGCCGCAGCGGCCGCGCGCGGCTCCGCTTCTTTCGTGCGGTCCTTGAAGACACCCAGCGGGAAGGTCTTCTCCATCACATTGGCGACCCAGCGCTGCGCTTCCACCGGCGGCAGCTTCCAGATGGTTGGGCAAGGAGACAACACTTCGATGAGCGAGAAACCAAGCCCGCGCACTTGATTTTCGACGGCGCGCTTGATGGACCGCTTTGCCTGCGCAATCTGCTTGTTGTCGCCCAACCCCACGCGCTCGATATAGACCGGAGCCTGCAGCGTAGCGAGCAACTCGCTCATGTGCAGAGGATAGCCTTCGGTATCCGCACTGCGCCCGCCCGGCGTCGTCGTGCTTCTCTGTCCCAGCAGTGTGGTAGGCGCAAGCTGCCCCCCGGTCATGCTGTAGATGCCGTTGTTCACAAAGATCACGGTAATGTGCTCGCCGCGATTGGCCGCGTGCAGAATCTCCGCCGATCCGATCGCCGACAAATCGCCATCGCCCTGGTAGCTGACGACGATGCTCTCCGGCCGGCTGCGCTTGGCAGCGGTGGCCACGGCGGGAGCGCGCCCGTGCGCTGCTTGAATGTTTCCGGCGTCGAAGTAGTTATACACAAACACCGAGCAGCCAACAGGGCTGATCAAGATCATCCTGTCCTTGATGCCAAGATCGTCGATCGCCTGCGCCAGCATCTTATGCACAATGCCGTGCCCGCATCCGGGACAATAATGCGTTTGATGCTGCATCCCTGCCTTGCCTTCAAAGCGCTCGTAGAATGCCTTCGGCTTCTGATGCACAATTTCGTAATCGCAAATCGTCTCGCTAGACATGAGCCATCCGCTCTTCCTCCGGCTCCAATGCCGGCAGGTAACGCTGTGCCTGCGCCCGCACAAAAGCGAGCACATCTTCTGTAGTGGGAACATTCCCGCCGCAGCGGCCCAGGAACTCGACCGGCCGCGCGCCGTTCAAAGCAAGACGAACGTCGTCGCACATTTGGCCGTTACTTAGTTCCACCGCAACAAACACCTGCGCCTTCTTTGCCAGGCGCTGCAAATGCTTCTTGGGAAACGGATACAACGTGATCGGGCGCAACACACCAATTTTGAGCCCGGCCGCGCGGGCATCGGCCGTCACCGCTTTCAGAATGCGTCCCATAATGCCGTAGCCAACCAGCACAATGTCTGCGTCCTCTGTCTGCCACTCTTCCGCGCGCACCTCAAGAGCTTCGGCGCACATGTATTTTTGTTCCAGGTGCCGGTTGTGCGCTTCCAATTCGTCGATATCCAGGTACAACGAATTGATCAGATTTCCTCGCGTCTCCGCAGTGCCCGTCACCGCCCAGTTCGGCGCGGGAGTTTCGATGGCAGTTTGCGGAAACTCCACCGGCTCCATCATCTGGCCAATGAATCCGTCCGCCAGCAACACCACAGGATTGCGATACCGGTCGGCAAGTTCAAAGGCCAGCGCGGTCAGATCGGCCATCTCCTGCACCGAATGCGGCGCCAGCACAATGGTTCTATAGTTGCCGTGGCCGCCGCCCTTCACCACCTGGTTGTAGTCGCTTTGCTCGGCGGCAATGTTGCCCAGCCCCGGGCCGCCGCGCGTAATGTCGGCGATCACGCATGGCAACTCGGAGCCGGCAAGATAACTCATGCCTTCCTGCATCAGGCTCATGCCCGGGCCGCTTGACGCCGTCATGGCGCGAACGCCGGCTGCAGCCGCGCCGTAAAGCATATTGATGGCCGCAACCTCGCTCTCCGCCTGCAGAAATACCCCGCCGGCCTTCGGCATGTACTCCGCGGCAGCCTCGGCAATCTCGCTCGCCGGCGTAATGGGATAACCATAAAAGCCACGGCAGCCGGCAAGAATCGCACTCTTCACAATGGCTTCATTGCCCTTCATCAATTGCTTGCGCATTGGCTCGCTCCCTCGATGCTTGCACTGGTTCCGGTCACCACTGGGGCTTTGCGATTGGCCTGCCGCATGACCGTGATTGCTCCCGGCTCAGGGCATGCCATAAAACAGATGCCGCATCCCGTGCAGCCCTTGCCCGCATAGATTGCCGTCCGATAGCCGGAGTGATTCAGCCGGTCGCTTAAGCGAATTGCTTTAGGCGGGCACGCCTCCACGCATAAGCCGCAGCCCTTGCACTCATCCGCATCCACACGTAGCATCCCGCGGTCCCGCTTTTCCTCGTCGGTCATTCCGTGCTCCTCTCAACCACCACGACACTTGCTCAAACGCACGCGGGCGTCTTGCACTCCAGGTAATGGGCCCGCACCGCAAACTCTTCAAGTTCCTGCCGGAATCGCGGATCGGCAATCGCGATCAGGGCTTCCGCGCGCTCGCGCAGCGTCTTGCCATGCAGGTAAGCAATGCCGTGTTCTGTCACCACATAATGCACGTCGCCGCGCGAGGTAACCACGCCCGCGCCTGCATCCAGCACCGGCGCAATGCGCGAAATCGTGCCGCCGCGCGCCGTCGAGGGCAATGCGATAATCGGCACGCCGCCTTTGGACCGCGCTGCTCCGCGGATGAAATCAAGCTGTCCGCCAAACCCGCTGTAGGGCTTTGTTCCGATCGAATCGGCGCATACCTGGCCGGTCAAATCCACCTGCAGCGCGGAATTGATGGCGATCATCCTGTCGTTCTGCGCAATGACAAACGGATCGTTGGTATAGCAGATCGGCCGAAAATCGAAGCAGGGATTGTCGTCGATGAAATCGAACAGACGCCTGGTGCCAAGCACAAAAGACACCACGGCCTTGCCGCGATGCAGCGATTTGCGTTCCCCATTGATAACTCCGGATTCGATGAGATCGATGACACCGTCGGAACATAGTTCGGAGTGAATGCCGAGATCGCGCTTGTCGCCCAGGCAGTTCAATACGGCGTTGGGAATGCCGCCGATCCCGGTCTGCAAGGTGGCGCCGTCGGGAATCAATGTCGCAACATGCCGTGCGATGCCCAGGTGAACCTCGGTAATAGGCTCCACAGGGAGTTCCTGGAGCGGGTGCGCAGTCTCAACAAATGCCGCGATACGGCTCACGTGCAGGCAGTTATCGCCATGGGTGCGCGGCATGCGCTGGTTCACCTCCGCCACCACAACCGTTGCCGTGCGCGCCGCATTCAACATGCACTCAACCGTGGTCCCCAGGCTTACATATCCATGCTTGTCGGGCGGCGAAACCTGAAGCAGGGCGACGTCAAGTTTGAGCGCGTCAGTCTCAAACAAGCTCTCGATTTCGCTCAGGAAGATGGGCACATAGTCCGCGCGCCCTTCGGCAACCGCTTCGCGCACGTTTCCACCCAGAAACATGCCGCGATGGCGAAAGTGACCTTCAAACTCGGGGCGCGTGTAATCCGCGTTCCCCAGCGTCATCATGTGCACGATCTTCACGTCGAATAACTCCGGCGCGCGTGCAATCAGGGCTTTCACCAGGTCTGCCGGCGTCCCGCAGCCGGACTGGATCCATATCCGGTTGCCGGACTCGACAAAGTCAACCGCCTGGGCCGCAGACACAACTCTGCTTTCGTAATGTTCACGCCAATTCACGTCCGATTCCCTCCGACAACTCGCTCAAAAACCTCTGCGTACAACCTGCTTTCGTCTCCGGAGATCGGTCGAAATAAGCCGTTTGGCTTGGTTCCCGTGAACACAAAGCGTCCTTGTGGGCGCCGCGGAAATTCTCTCAGAGCCCGGGTCAATCTACGCCCCGCGAAAAGGGACTTTCTGTGACGCCCATCACTTGCCTAACAGCCTAGTTTTAGGCCACTTGTCCCAATTTCCGCGCTCCCCAAGAGCTTCGCCCTGAGCCGCCATAAAGGTGCCTCACAATTGCACAATCGCGACTAACCAAGCCCGGTTTCGGCCGGCCCAGTGCATCCCGGCTGCAATTTCCCGGCATCCAAATGCCAGACCGCGCCCTGAGTCGTACCGCTAAGCCGAAACCTCCGCAGGGCAATGTGTGCGAACCGCAATTCGCTCCTTAAACAAGCAGGCTGCCATCGGCAAGGGCTTTCGCAGCAAGGACTTCGACAAAGGTTGATCATGCCACGTGTTCCCAGTTCCACTTACCGCCTTCAACTGCATGCGGGTTTTACCTTCGACGACGCCGGCAGGATTGCGGACTATCTCAAGCGCCTGGGGGTCTCGCATGTTTACAGTTCGCCCTACCTTCAGGCCTCGCCGGGCAGCAAGCACGGTTACGACGTTGTCGATCACGAAAAAGTGAACCAGGAGATCGGCGGAGAAGAAGGTCACAAGCGTTACTGCGAGCGCCTGCGCACGCTCGGCCTGGGCCAGGTTCTCGACATCGTTCCCAACCACATGGCAACCGGCCCGCAAAACCGCTACTGGTGGGACGTGCTTGAAAACGGTCCCTGGAGCCGTTACGCCTCCTGGTTCGACATCGACTGGCAATCGGCCGAAGTCAAGCTGCAAAACAAGATTCTGATCCCCGTTCTTGGCGACCAATACGGGCGAGCTCTGAGCGCCGGGCAAATCAACCTCGAGCACGCCGGCGACACGTTCAAAGTCCACTATATGGATAGCCCGCTGCCACTGTCCCCGCGTTCGTTGTCCGTTCTGCTGACCAAGGCCGCGGAGTACGCCCAGAATCCCACGCTCAGTTTCATCGCCGACAGCCTGGCGCGCCTGCCCTCGCCGGAGCCAATCCTGAACGACATAATTCTCTCGCGCCATCGCGACCAGACGGTCATTTACGATCTCCTGCACCGGCTCTGCGCGGAAGAGCCCGAGGTTTCGACGGCCATCGATCGCGCCGTGGAAGATCTGAACGCCGACCATGACGCGCTCGATGAATTGCTCAACCTGCAGCACTATCGCCTGGCTTATTGGCGCACCGCGGATCAGGAACTCGGCTATCGACGCTTCTTCGATGTCAACACGCTCATCGGCCTGCGCGTTGAACGCGCCCATGTCTTCGATGCTACCCACGCTCGCATTCTGCAGTGGCTCAACGCCGGCGTGCTCGATGGCGTGCGCGTCGATCATCCCGACGGACTGCGCGACCCACAGCAGTATTTTGAACGCCTGCGCGCCCGCGCGCCAGAAGCGTGGATCATCGCCGAAAAAATCCTCGAACCCGGAGAAGCACTCCGCCCGGGTTGGCCCATTGAAGGCACCAGCGGCTACGACTTCATGAACCTCTGCAACAACCTCCTTGTCCATGGCGATGGCATGAAGGAAATCACGGAGATCTATCGCAACTTCACCGCTGAACCCGTCGATTTCAAAGCGATTGCACATAGCAAGAAGTTGACGGTAGAGAATGAAGCACTGGGCAGCGACGTCAATCGACTGGCGAGTTTGTTTGTGCTCATCTGTGAAAACAATCGCGATCGCCGCGACTATACGCGGGCGGAGATCCGTCGCGCTATCCGCGAGATGGCTGCCTGCTACTCCATCTATCGCACCTACGTTGTTCCCGACCGCGATCAAGTTGAAGACGAAGACCGCGAGGAGATTGCGCGCGCCGTGGCCTGCGCCAAGGAGAATCGCCCCGATCTTGATCCGGGCCTGTTCGACTTCCTCGCCGACGTTCTTGCCCTGCGCTCCCGCGGCGGATTGGAAACCGAATTTCTGCTGCGCTTTCAGCAATTCACTTCGCCCGTGATGGCCAAGGGCGTCGAAGATACGGCGTTCTATTGCTTCAATCGCATGATCGGGATGAATGAAGTCGGCGGCGCGCCGGACAACAACGGAATCGCCCTTGCCGAATTTCACGACCAATGCGCCAGGATGCATGCCGCGCACCCATTCACCATGACGACCCTCTCCACCCACGACACCAAGCGCTGCGACGATGTGCGCGCCCGGCTCGCAGTTCTTTCCGAGATACCCGGGCAATGGCGATCGGCGGTCACACGATGGGCGCGCAGGAACGCGCAATTCAAAACCGGCCCATTTCCAGACAAGAATACCGAGTACTTTCTGTATCAAACAATGATCGGCGCATGGCCCATTTCCGCAGATCGCCTGCTTGCCTACATGGAGAAGGCTGCGCGCGAAGCCAAGCAGCAAACCAGTTGGACGCAGCAGAACAAGGACTTCGAAGAAGCCCTTCGCCGCTTTATTGAATGCATCCTGCAGTCAAAGGAATTCATCGCCGAGTTGGAGGGCTTTGTCCAGAGAGTGATCGCACCGGGCCGCATCAACAGCCTGGCGCAAACACTCCTCAAGTTCACTGCGCCCGGCATCCCCGACACGTATCAAGGCAGCGAACTCTGGGACCTGCGCCTCGTCGACCCGGACAATCGGACTGCAGTAGATTATGAAATGCGGCTGTCGATGCTTGCCGAGCTTGAAAACGGACTGAGCGCAGAGCAGATCCTGGAGAGAATGGACCGCGGTATGCCCAAGCTCTGGGTCGTGTACAAGGCGCTGCATATTCGACGCCAAAATCCAGAGTGGTTCGGCGCCGATGCTGCGTATCAACCTCTTGCGGTCGAAGGAGCAAAGAAGGACCATCTGGTGGCCTACTTGCGCGGCGATCGCGTGGCCACTCTGGCGCCGCGATGGAACTTGAAACTGGGCGCCGGCTGGGCCGGCGTCACCGTGGAGCTTCCGAGCGGACAATGGAAAAACATACTTACCGGAGAGTTACCCAATGGAGGACGGTTGCGCGTGCAGACCTTATTGCAGCGCTTCCCTGTAGCATTGCTCACACGGGAGGGCGATTAGCCCATGCATCGATTTGAAGTCTGGGCGCCGCGAGCCGCCAAACTCGCGGTGGAAGTCAATGCCATCGCGCTCCCCATGCAGGGACCCGACAAGCAAGGCTGGTGGCATCTCGATGTCAACGACGCAGAACCGGGTACCGACTACGGCTTCGTCATCGGCGACGAAGCCAGGAGTTATCCCGACCCGCGCTCGCTTTGGCAGCCCAACGGTGTCCACGCGCACTCGCGTATCTACGATCACGCCGCGTTCGCTTGGAGCGACAGTCAATTCCAGGCTCCCCCACTCTCGGGCGCCATCGTTTATGAACTGCACCTGGGCACATTTACCCAGGAAGGCACGTTGGACGCGGCCATCGGCAGGCTCGATCACCTCGCCGACATCGGTGTTACGCATGTTGAGTTGATGCCGGTGGCAGCCTTTGCCGGCGAGCATGGCTGGGGCTACGATGCTGTTGCGCTGTATGCCGTTCATCAGCCCTACGGCGGCCCGGACGCGCTCAAGCGATTCGTCGATGCGGCGCACGCAAAGGGCCTTGCCGTGCTTCTGGATGTGGTCTACAACCACTTTGGTCCCGTCGGCAATTACACCGGCAAGTATGGAGCTTACATCACCGAATCCCATCACACGCCCTGGGGCGGCGCAGTCAATCTTGAAGACGCCGGTTCCCACCAGGTGCGCCGATTCTTCTGCGACAACGCCCTCATGTGGTTGCGCGATTTTCACGTCGATGGGTTGCGGCTGGACGCTGTGCACGCCTTTGTCGATCGCTCGGCCATTCACTTCCTCGAACAGCTTTCAGCCGAAGTGGAAACTCTGGGCGCTACGCTCGCGCGGCGCTTGTTTCTGATTGCGGAGAGCGACCTGAACGATCCCCGCATCGTGACTGCGCGCGAAGCCGGCGGCTTCGGCATCCATGCGCAGTGGAGCGACGATTTTCATCACGCTTTGTTTACGGTGTTGTCGCCAGGGCCGCCGCTGGGCTACTTTGCCGATTTCGGTTTGATGTCGCAGTTAGCCAAAGCTCTTGAACGCACGTTTGTCTACGACGGAGAGTACTCGACGTATCGCGACCGCATTCACGGGCGCACCGTCGGCAACCTGTCGCAGCACAGGTTTCTCGGCTTCATTCAAAATCACGACCAGGTTGGCAACCGCGCCGAAGGTGATCGGATCGCGCAGGTCGCTGGCATGGACCGCGCCAAAATAGCAGCTGCCTTAGTGTTGATGAGCCCCTTCATTCCCATGCTCTTCCAGGGCGAGGAGTGGGCGGCTTCGTCACCCTTTCTCTACTTCGCCGATCACGAAGACCCGGAGATGGCGCGGCTGGTTTCCGAAGGCAGGAAGCGCGAATTCGCTCCTTTCGGATGGGATCCCGCTTCCATTCCCGACCCTGAAAAGCGCGAGACATTTGAGCGTTCGAAGCTGCATTGGGATGAGATGAACACAGGCGACCACGCGGAGATGCTGCGCTGGTATCGCGCGTTGATCGCCTTGCGCAGAAGCACTCCCTGCCTCAACGATGGCGAACCCGGTCACACGCATGTCGAAGGCGACGAAGAGCAGAAGTGGCTATCGATGCGGCGCGGACGCATTCTCGTGGTGTGCCATCTCGGCGCAGAGGAGCGGGCATTCAACGTCCCCGCCGGATCTGAAATCGTATTGGCATCGCGAGAAGAGGTGCGGATGCATAACGAAGGCTTGAGCCTGCCGCCAGACACCGTTGCGATCATAAGAGCCCCGCAGACTCCCGATAGTTTTTGAACTCCGATCCGCGGTCGCCGGTCGCGGAACGAATAGATGTAGCCTCCCGGTCCGCGCCCTGGCGTTTCTACCTGTCGTACGCCATATCCACTTGGGGCCGACCTTCAATCGAGTGCGATGAATCCTCCTCCGTCTGACCCTGACGAAGTCGGCGAATGGCACGCAGCGGTGCTTCTAAAGAGGCTTCAAACTCAAATCCGCACGCCACAAGGCCGTGGGGGTTCAAGTCCCCCTCCGGGCGCCACACACTTATTCAATTACGCATACCGGCTCAGCATGGCGGCGCAGCCTCCAGGATCTGGGTTGAACACCGGCGCTCTAATGTACCACCACTATGCTCACCGGCGCAGAAGTGCTTCCGGTGAAGTTTGTGTCGCCGCCATAGGTTGCCGTAAGCGAATCGGCGCCCAGAGGCAGGGCGGAGCTGACGAGGACGGTTTTGCCGCCGCTATTGAGCGTGGTGCTGCCGAGCGTGGTATTGCCGGTTTTGAAGGTTACCGTGCCGGTGGCGATGCCGCCGAGTTGCCCCGTCACCGTAGCCGTGAGGGTGACGGATTGGCCCAGGTGCGAAGAGGATGACGAAACCGCCAGTCTGGTTGTGGAAGTGGCCTTTTGCACAGCTTCGCTGACCGGCTCCGAGGCGCTGCCGGAGAAGTTGACGTCGCCCACATAGAGCGCGGTTACCGCGTTCGTTCCTCTCGCCAGGGCCGTGGTTGTGAGGCCGGCAATGCCGTCGACCAGTTGCGCGTCGCCGAGCGTGGCGCCGCCGCTCTGGAAGGCGACATATTCTCCGTTGGGCGGCATGCCGATGGCCGAAGTCACGTTTGCGGTGAGCGTTACCGGCTCACCATGGATGGACGGGTTGGGGGTGGTGTTCAGCGAGGTTGTGGTGGTCGTCAACGATGGTGTGTAGATGAAGCCATGAAATGAGGTTTGATTGTCGGTGTATCCCCCGACGATAGTTCCGCCGGCGTTGATGGCCGCCGACATGGTTCCTGCGAAGGCTCCTGAAGTGGCCGCACCGGGCGCGTCGAAGGTGGTGATGGTTCCATTGGCAGTGCGTTGAAACCCGTGCGCGATGCCGTCCACACCCACGAATGTGCCGCTGATGGTTCCCGCTTCGTTGAGGCTCATGCCGCTGCTGCCGAAGAGGATGCTGCCCACTGCTACGGCTGCGGCGTTGGGAACGTTGAAGACGGTAATGCCGCCGGCCGCGCTGCGCAGAAAACCGTGCATCATGCCGCTGGCGTCGATGAAAGATCCGGCAATATTTCCACCGCTGTCGATGCTGCCCGGGAAGGTACCGCAGGCTTTGATGGCGCCTCCCGGGCACGAGCCCGAGGCCGCACCTGGCGCGTCAAAGGGAGTCAGCGTGCCGCCGGATGTACGCACGAAGGCGTGCGAAACGCCGCTCTCATCCACATATCGTCCGGCGACCGTTCCAGTGGAGTTGATCGCGACCCCGGTGGTGCCCATGCTATCGATATTCAGTTTGGAGGTTTTGCCCGCGTTGGGCGCGTCGAATGTGGTCAGGACGCCGGCGGTCGAGCGCACAAAGCCGTGATACACCTTGGCGGTATCCATATAACTGCCCGTAATGCCCGCAGTGGCATTGATGCCGACCGGTTTGGTGTCCTCAACGTTGCTGCCGGTTACGTCGACCGGCGTGATGACGCCCGCGGCCGAGCGGATAAAGCCGCGATAGGCCTTGAAGCGCGTGTTCCTGGGCACGATGTAGTAACCGGCCAGATCGCCGTTTGCATCCATGCTGACAGGTACGGTGCCCTGGTTCGTTCCGGCGCCCGCCGCGGGAGCTTCAAAGGTGGTTACTACGCCTTTGGCAGTGCGCACAAAACCGTGCATCAATCCGCCGCCGTCGACAAAGACGCCGGCCGTGTCCCCGGCCACGTCGATGCCCGTGATCATCGTCCCCTGCTCGGCTCCCGTGCCGGCGGCGCCGATATTGAAGATATTGAGCGTCGCCGCTTTGACGGTGTGAGTGATCGCCGCCGAGGTGCTGCCGCGGAAATGCGCATCTCCGACATAAACCGCGGTGAGCGAGTCGGCGCCGAGGGGCAGCACGGTGGTCGTTAGGCTGGCCGAGCCGCCGACAAGGGTTGCGGCTCCCACAGTGGCGGCGCCCGCTTTGAAAGTCACTGTGCCGGTGGGCACGCCCCCCAACTGGCCGAGGACTGTGACCATCAGGGTTACCGCCTCACGCTGCGTGGAGGAACTCGACGAGACCGTTAATTCCGGCCTTGAGGCGGCTTTGCCCACCGCCTGGTTGACGGCTGCCGATGTGCTGCCGGAAAACTCCGCATCTCCGCTATAGGTTGCAGTGATGGAGTCTGCCCCCACCGGCAAGTTGGTGGTCGTCAAGGTGCCCACGCCGCCGCTCAGCAGCGCCGTTCCCAAGGAGGCAGTGCCGGAGTCGAAGGTTACATTCTCTCCATTGGGAGGCGCGCCGGCCGGGGAAGAGACGGTCGCGGTGAGTGTCACCGACTGGTGATAAACAGATGGATTCGGCGCCGGCGCGGGCTTCAGGACGGTGGTGGTCGCCGTCAGCACCGGGGTGTAGATAAAGCCGTGCAGCACGGAGTTGGTATCGGCGTAGATTCCACCGATCACGATTCCGCTCGCATTGGAGACGATTCCCGCGGGGAATGTGCCCTGCATGGAACCCGAACTGCCCGCGTTTGGATCGCTGAATGTTGTGATGACCCCGGTTTCGGCGGGGCGTAGGAATCCATGCACGACGCCGTTGGAGTCGACAAATGCCCCGGAGGCGTCTCCGGCAGCGTCGAGTCCAACGCCCATGGTGCCGCAAAAGGACTTGCCCATACCGTGAGTGGTGCATGGTTCCAGATTCGCGACAGGGGCATCCAGGGTAACGGAAACTCCGTTGGCCTTCAGCAGAAAGCCGTGGTGAACGCCGGCTGCATCGTAGTACCCACCGGACACGTCCCCTGCAGAATCGACACCGAATTCATCGGTCGATCCTCCGCGAAAGGTGCCGGAAGGAGGGGCAAACGATGTGAATGCGCCGCTGGGCGAGCGCAGGAATCCATGCTGCACATCGTTGTTGTCGATGTAACTTCCAACGATCTCTCCATTGGCATTGATATTCGATACGAATGTCCCGCGTTTGGAGCCGTTTTGATCCGCGCCGGTTCCCGCGTACGGGTCGTCGATCACGGTGATTGCACCGGCCGCCGTGCGCATAAAACCGTGGTAGGTGGAGAGGTTTGGCGCTGTGGGGTTTCCGGTCGAATACACCCCGACAATGGTGCCGGATTCGTTGATGCGCAGAGCCGCCGTTCCCCGCTGCGTCGTCGTTTTGGGAGCGCCCGGGGCGTCAAATGTGGTGATGACGCCGTTGGCGGCGCGCATGAAGCCGTGCGATGCGGCGTTGGCATCGACATACGTTCCAACAATGACCCTGGCACTGTTGATGCTTGAGGGGATGGTCCCCTGGCCTGAGTTTGTGCCCGCCCCGGGGACGTCGAAGGTGCTTACAGCGCCGCCTGCGAGAAGCACAAAACCATGGACTACATTCTTCGCGTCGACAAAGACACCTGTGATGTCTCCCGCCGCGTTGATGGCGGAGATTGCGGTTCCTTGCTGTGCCGCTTTGCCGGCGCCGGCAACATCGATCGTGGTAAACGCGGAAGTCGCCGAAGCGGCGGAGAACGATGCAACGGCAATGAGGCCTGCCATGAGCAGGACCCTTGGGCACAGAACAGGAACCATGGCAAACATACACGAACTCCTTTTTGACCTACGCAGCCCATCGAACAGAACCCACGGGAACGTCTCGAGTTCATCGTTTGCGGACGGTTCTCCGCAAATTCATGGATGGTGAAGGTTCCAGAGAGCACGGGATTCGGCTGTCGTTCATGGAACCTGTCTACTTGCCGCATTGCACGCAGCCGTGCAGAGCGGATATCAAGGCAGTTGGAAGGGTCGATGTACTTTGGAGGACCGCCCTCGCGCCGGGAGGAAACGGCAGGGGAAACCGCACAGGGAGTATGAGCTACTGTTCTGCTTGGATTTCCACCGAATGAAGACCGCTAAAGTGTGCAGGTACGAGGGAATGTCGAGTCGTGACGGCTGTCACTCTGCGGTGTGACAAGCTACATGCGCCGGTTTCTTGTGCCCCGGGCGCTTGCTCTCACATGCCGTCGATCGGGTCCGATCCCCGACGGCCCGGCGGCCGAAAGAGTCCTCATTCCCCGAGCACTTCTGCGGCGCGCTTCCTTTTTTCCTCCAGAATCGGCTCGGTTGGGAAACCGGTAGCCAAAGCGCAGAGGGTCTTGTAGTAGCGGTCAGCATCGGAGGGGAGGCCGGCCCGCTTTGTATTCAAGACGAGGTTATATGCCGCGCGGGCCAGTTCCTCGCGCAGTTCCGCATCTTCGGGGTGAGCGGCGCTGAGTCCTTCGATCTTCCTGTAGAAGTCCGCCAACTTTTCGAGCGGCGGCGGCTGGCCCAACTCCGCAAGCGTTCCATTTCCCGCAAGGATCGCACTTGCCGACCGCGCCAGGAAAGCGTCGAGTTCCGCCACCCTGGGAAACTTCGACAGAGTCGCCTCGAGCTCTTCATAAACAATCTCACTCAGCTTCAATTGATCTAGAATCACAGGAATCAACTGCATCAGCGCCAGAACGTTCTTGATTCGAATCGACACGCGGGGAATCTGGCACAGACCGATGATCAAGTCTGCGGCCGCGACGGCTTGGAATCGGCGAAGTTCCGTGTTTTCGGAGTGCGCGTTGCACAACGCGATCAACTCGTCGTATTTCTCCCGGGCGATGGACAGGCGCGCAATCGGGCTCATGAATGTAAAAGGGGCAGGGCCCAGCGGCAGCGCAAGCTCAGCTTCATTTTGCTTTGTGCACATCTGCATGGTGTAGACCAGAAGACGGCCCTGGCCTTCGGCGGCGCGCTCCTTGTCGGGATGCTTGTCGATAAGCTCCTTTGCTTCAGCGAATTGCCGGTCTGCCAAATCCCATTGCCCGCTGGAAGCATAGACGCTGAGGATGTTGATGGCGCTGCGCACCATATCCTCATAGAGCGACGCGAGGTCAGGGTGCTGAAGAGCTGCGGTTTTGACGCGCTGGTATAGGTCGAGTCCCAAGGCAAGAAGCCGCGCAGGGATATCGCGCAGCAAGGTCACCAGTGCCGACGACCAGTAGGGAAGGAGGTCGGGATCGTTCTGTGGCGCGCTCACCAGGCCTGGCAGGGCTTCGTGCGCCGGGAAATCCGGCACTGTTTTGAGGAGAAAGGCCTGGGCGCCCCAGTGGTTCTGCTGCCAGGCTGTGTTTACCAACCAAGCCAGGTCGTCTTGTTCAAGGGCGGCCAGCCAATCCAACACGAAAAGCTCGCCGACGATGTCCGGCTCCAGCGGGGCCAGCACTTGGGATGCCGTCTTGCCGACGATTGCCTCGTAGCGGGAGGCGGAGAAATCTTTCTTGAAGGCGTCGAGCTCAGAGGGGCCATTGCTCCGCGCGGGGTTGGGTATGCCTCCAGCAAGGGTTGCCAGGGCAAGCAGGCGCTTGTCGAGGTCGGTGGAGCCGGCGTCTTCCCAGCGACTCTCTTCGTCATTCAGGATCTCTCGCATGACGGCGGTCGGGTCATCGAGCTTTTTGGAATAGGTGGCTGCGACGAAGGCGGCGAAGAGTGGCGTGGCGTTGGAGTCGACGCGGCGAAGCCGGCTGATCAATTTGTCCGAGCGCATTGCTCCGGGTTGTTCCGGGCCGGCAACAGCCACCATGATCTGGAGAGTGTCCGGATCGGCAAGTGGGAGCAATTGGAGTGGCGGGTCGCGTCGCCCTGGGTACTGCGACAGGAGAATCTCTTCGCGATCGGCCATTCTTCTGCCCATGAAGACATCGAGCCAGTCCTTGGTATTGCGCTCAATCAGCAGCAGGCGAACGGGGCAGTCGAGGTGCTGTTTCGACCTCAGGAACCGGGCTAGATCTCCAAGATCTTTCGCGTAGGCAGCCGCGTCCTCGAAGACAAGCAGGGTGGGACGGATCGGGCGCCAGGCGCGCCAGAACTCAATGTCCGTGAGCATCCACTTGTTGGCAAAACCTGCCAGCCAGCGATCCTGGTTCTTCAAGCAGAATTCGAGCGCGAGCCTGCTCTTGCCGGTTCCGCCGGCGCCGGTGATGAGATACCAGGCGAATTGCCCTGGAGAGGCCAGGAATCCGTCGAGCAGTTGCATCTCCGCCTGCCGGCCGCAGAACGGAATGCGCCGCGACCCGTAATAGAAGAGGTTGGGGCTTGCCGGCTCGGCGGTTCTTAATTGGGGCTGCGGAAACTCGGCGAAGACGACCGGATCTTCCGGCGGCTCCAGGGAGACGCCTGCGCCTTGCAGAATGGTCTGAAAGGCGGGGTCTTCCCAGGCCTTGGCCAAACGCGCCACTTCAAGCTGCCGCGTGAAGTTTTGCGGAACCTGCTGTACAGCGCCGTAGATCCAAACCGATTCGGAATCGGGGCTGGCTTCCAGGAGCACGGAAGATCCGGAGAAGCCGCGCCAGTCCTGCCCTGGCGCCTCAGGCTGATATTGCTGGTCGATGCCGAAGATGAGCGTGGTCCCGGCCGCATCGTCGAGCTTGCCGGAGGGCACGAAAAGGACTCGCTTGTCCTCTACTCTTGCCCCGCGCGGGAATCCGAGACCGCGCACCGCGCGCTGCTGCACCAGATCGATTCGCCCGATGCGCATCTTCAATTTGGGAAGCGTGGAGGAGCTGTTCTCCGGATGGAGTTGGACCAGGGCCAGATCCAGCTTGTCCAGCCCAGACCACACCACCG
>Ga0181516_10001846_pt1 | contig 15744 bp, 10 predicted proteins | sample PEATcosm2014_Bin_25_FD_121104 | JGI IMG/M metagenome (GOLD analysis project Ga0181516, IMG submission 121104) | Peatland microbial communities from MTU Mesocosm Facility, Houghton, MI, USA - PEATcosm2014_Bin01_10_metaG | ecosystem: Environmental > Terrestrial > Soil > Wetlands > Peat | place... | reverse complement strand
GTCGCCGTCGGAGTACAGGATGCGGGCCTGGAGGTAGAGCCCCTCGCTGCGGCCCGGGTCCTTGGGGAAGTTCTGGAGGTAGTAGTCAAGGTTGAGCGCCGCGTTCTTGGTGTCGAGGACGGCGAAGTACGTCTTGGCGAGCCACAGGTAGGGCTCGGGCTGGTTGCGGGCGACGGGGTCGGCGGCCAGCTTCTGGAACTGGCTCAGGGCCGTCAGGTAGTCGCCCTTGGCGTAGGCGTCCTGCCCTTGGGCCAGAATGGACGGAGGGGGCGACTGCGCCGACGCGGCCGACGCTAGGGCGCACAGCAGGACAAGGGTCAGGGAGCGTCTCATGTTGACCGCCTGAGGGACTTCAGTTGCCGGAGGAAGCCGGCGGGGTCCTTGGCCCCGAAAAAGGCCGAACCTGTGACTAATATATCGGCACCGGCCGCCGCGACCTCAACCATGGTTGCCGAATTCACGCCCCCGTCCACCGAAATGCGGTACTTCCAGCCGTTCTGGCGGCGAAGTTCGACGAGCCTGCGGATCCGGCCCGAGGACTCGGGGAGGTAGGACTGCCCGCCGAAACCGGGGTTCACGCTCATCACAAGCACCTGGTCGACGTAGGGAAGGACGGCCGTCAGCGCTTCGACGGGCGTCGAGGGGACCAGCGAGACGCCTGCCTTTTTCCCGGCGGCGTGGATGCGCTGGATGAGCCTCTGGTGGTGGATCTCGGCCTCCCAATGGAAGGTGATTCCGTCGGCGCCGGCGGCGACGTACTCCTCGAGCAGGTCGCCGGGCCTTTCCACCATGAGGTGGACATCGAAAAACAACCCGGATCCCGCCTGGCGCAGGGCGGCGATCAAGGGCGGCCCAAAGGAAAGGTTGGGGACGAAATGCCCGTCCATCACGTCAAGATGAAGCCAGTCGCCCCCGCAGGACAGAACCCGCGCCACCTCGTCGGCCAAGTGGGCAAAATCGGCCGCCAGGAGCGACGGGGCCGCAATGATCGGATCGTTGGATTCCATAACTCTATTTCTAACAAAAACATGGCGGCCCCGTCCAGGTTTTCCCCTCGAAAACCCGCGAATTGACTAAAATCCCAGGCTGGGTATAATAGAAAGGACACCCTGATGAAATTTGACACAGCCTCTCCCATCGCCGATGCCCTGGATTCTACCCTTGAAGCCTTCCGCTCCGGAGACTTCGACCGGGCGGAGGCCATGGCCGAGAAGGCCCTTGCCCTTGATTTCGAGCATCCTGCGGTTCAGGCTGCCCTCAAGTGCGCCGTCTTCTGGAGGGACAGGCTGGCCCGGGCCGCCGCCCTGCCCTCCCCCGAAGAACGCAGCGATTTCCTGCTCAAGGAATGGGCGGGGTTCCTGAACCGGTTCCGGGCGCACCTGGACGAACCGTTTGAGGACGGAATCGAGGCCATCCGCGGCGCGGTGTTCGACCGGGTCGCCGGGTGGTACCTGGAACAGGTAGCCTTCGAGGACGAGAGCCGCCAGCCCGACCTGCAGATCAAGGCCGCCAAGGCGTACAAGGCCCAAGGCTCCTTTGACCGCGCCATGGAGTGGCTCGACAAGGTGCTCCAGGGCCGCCCCGACGATGCGGGCGCCCTGGCCGAAATGGCCGACTGCCTCGAAGCGGTGGGCAACGTCCCGCAGTCGCGGCTGTATTTCCGGGAGGCCTTCTACCTGAACGCCCAGGCCGTCGACGTCGACCACCTGCGCTCCGAGGTGTTGCGCGCCCTGGCCGAGACCTTGGCCGCCCAGGGCCTCGCCGGCGCCGAGGCCAAGGAGTGGCTGCCCGTGTACGCGGTGATTCAGGGAATTTTCAACGTCAAGCGAGACCTGAAGGCCTTGGAACTGGGCCAGCTGAAGCAGAACATCAACGCGCTCAAGTCCGAGCTTCACGACGGGTCGGGCGCCAAGGCGCTCATTCTGCCCAAGCTGTTCAACCGCTATTTCTGGCTGATCGACCACTATTTCAGCGTCAAGGAAGACAGGAGCAAGATCGAGGACATCCTCCTCAACATCAAGCTCCTCGATCCCAAGATTTACGAACTGTACACCCACTGAATTTGACTCATAGAGCAGGAGAGGAAGATGTCCCAAGAACTGATCACGAAAATCGAACAGATGCTGCACGAGGAAAAATGGACTCGGACGGCCATCGGGGCCTACACCGTCAGCCTGATCAAGGAACTCGACGTCCTGCTCGTTCAAGTCATTCAGAACAACATCCAGGACGAAATTAAGGAACTTTGTGACAACCACCTCGCCGAGGCCAAGAACAGCATCGTCGCCCTCTACCTCTCGGGGATGATCAGCCTCGAGAGGCAGATGCTCGACGACACCCACCTGGTGAAGCTGGTCAGCCTCTTCGCCCAGAACATCAAATGGCCGCTGGTCGAGCACATTGCCCTTCAGATCCTTGTCTACGGCGAGAACAAGTTCGCCCTGCGCAGCCTCATCGACTGCTACAAGAACGAGGCCAACGAAGAGAAGCTCCACGAGACCGAGGAACGGCTGATCAAGGTCGACATCGAAGAGGCCGACATCGTCTACAGCCTCGCCCAGCGCTACGAGAAGGAAAAAAACCTCGAGAAGGCCGTCGACTACTACAAGAAGGGCATCCACAGGTTCATCCACAAGAAGAACTTCAACCGCATCCGCGAAATCTGGCTCAAGCTCATCGAGTTCTGCCCCGAGGAGACCGACTATTTCACTCAGGTCGAGTCCAAGGTCGCCAAGCTGCTGGGCGCCGAAAAGGCCTGCCAGCTTCTCGAAGACCTGTACCCCCTGTTCGTCCAGAACAAGAAATGGGACGAAGCCATCGCCGCCCAGCTCAAGATCAACGAGTACGAGCCCAAGAGCCCCCAGGTCCGCCGCGAGATCATCTCGTGCCTCAAGCAGAAGCACGCCGCCACCGCCAAGACCGAGGAGTACCTGAGGCTTTCAAACCTTGGTGACAGCTGGAAAAGCGTCGTGGATGCCCTCGAAGACTTCAAGAAGCAGATGGCCTACGAAAAGGGCAACTTCGTCTACCACAAGGCCTGGGGCGTGGGCCGCATCCGTGAGGTCAAGGAACAGGAATACATCATCGACTTCGAGACCCGGCGCAACCAGAGCATGGGCCAGAAGATGGCCGTCGAAGCGTTGCAGAGCCTGGCCCGCGACGACATCAGGGTCATCATCGCGACCACCAAGCGCGAAGACCTGGCCAAGCGGATCAAGAGCGAGGCCGAGATCGACTGGGCCATCAAGACCCTGATCCGCAGCTTCGGCAACAAGGCCGACATGAAGATGATCAAGGCCATCCTCGTCCCCAAGGTCCTCGAGGAACGCGAGTGGACCACTTGGAGCACCAAGGCCCGCAACCGCATCAAGGAGAGCCCCGAGTTCACTCTGAGTCCCGACAAGCAGGACGAGTTCATGGTGAGGACCCAGCCCATCAGCAAAGAAGAGAAGATCTACAACAAGTTCCGGGCCGAAAAGGACTTCTTCAAGCGTTACGACATCCTCGAAGAGTTCCTCGAGCATGGCAACCGCGAGTCGGACTACTTCGGCGAACTGTTCGCCAGCTTCGCCAACTACCTCAAGAGCACCAAGGTCAACGAGGAAGTCATTGCCAGCTACCTGATCATCCAGAAGTACTCCAAGGCCTTCCCCTTCATCAACCCCGGGCACACCAAGACCTTCCTCGAGTACTTTCAGCAGATCGACGAGCTCGAGCCCCTGTTCCGCAACCTGGCCAGCGCCAAGCTGCGCACGGCCTTCCTGCAGCAGATCAAGCTTCACCTCCCCACCTGGGACACCCTGTTCGTGAAACTGTTCCCCCTGAGCCTTTCGGTGCACATCATCGACGACCTCATCGCCGCAGGAAAGACCGAGGCCGTGCAGAAGCTGTTCGAAGACATGATGGAGAGGCACAAGGACCACAAAGAGGCGTTCTTCCACGCCGCCAAGATGACCCTGGACGGCCGCGTGCCCTTCACCAACCGCCTCACCCAGGAAAAGATCCTGATTACCCTGGTCCACGACCTCGACCTCACCTTCCGCGACATCTCGAACAAGAAGGACGTCACCGACAACAAGAGGATCAACAAGACCATCTTGAACGCCCTGTTCAAGGATGGCATCCTTGAACAGTACCTGCGTATCGCCCCGGAAGACTCGGTCAGACGCCTGTTCAGCCTCATCCACGACGTGCGCGACCTGAACCCCAACCTCAAGGTCGAGGTGCGCACCATCGTGGGAACCCGGTTCCCGCACCTGGTGGCCGCCTCCGAGCCCCAGCCCGTGGCCGTCAGCTCCCGGAAGGGGCTGCTGGCCACGCTCAAGATGTTCAACGCCAAGAAGAAGGAACTGCAGCAGATCCTCGATGTCGAGGTGCCCAAAAATGCCAAGGAGATCGGTGTGGCCATGGCCATGGGCGACCTCAAGGAAAACGCCGAGTACCACGCCGCCAAGGAGCACCAGACCATGCTCAGCGCCACGGTCGGAACGCTCAACAAGGAAATCGACTCGGCCACCGTCCTCGAGAAGGGCGACGTGGACGTGACCAAGGTCGGCTTCGGAACTGTCGTGACGCTGATCTCGAACATCGACGAGAAGATCGAGACCTACACCATCCTCGGCCCGTGGGAATCGGACCCCGTGAACAACGTGATCTCGTACCTCTCGCCCTTCGGCGACAAGCTGCTGGGCGCCAAGGTGGGCGAGACGCTGAAGTTCACCATCAACGAGCGCAAGTGCGACTATCACGTGAAGAAGATCGCGGTCGCGGATTTCTAGTCAGTACTTTCAAGGAGAGGAGGCCGCCCCCTGGGGCGGCTTTTTTTTGGTGCCGATGGAAGCGATCCAGCTCTACACTGAAGCGCTGCAAGACCAGGGAATGGCAGTTCCTGGCGCGATACCGGTACCCGGCGGGCCATCATCACCGACTCCGAGACCAGCGCACTCGTAATGCGTTGTCCCCCTTCGCTACGTCTCCAGCTTGGAAGGCTGGGGCCCTGCATGCTAGTTCTTCGCCGTCGTTGACCCGGGAGGCGCAGGCGTCGCAGGCTCAGACGCAGCTGTCGGTGCTGGTGCCGCGGGTGTTGCGGGTACCGGGGGCGTTGCCGCCGGCGCCGCTGCGGCCGTTGTTGCTGGCGTCGTTATCGGTGCGGCCGCGGCCACCGGTTTCGCGGGGGGTGCAGGCGTGGCCCACTCCTTCAGGATGGCGGCGGCCTGAGCCTTCACGTCGGGGTCGGTGTCCTTGTTCGACATCGTCTTCAAGTCGGCTTCGTACTCGGTGAACTTGCCCACCTGGATGGCGCGGAGGGCGGCCGCCCGGGCGGCGGGTTTGTCGCTTTTCAGGATCAGGCCGTACAGCTTGCGGTAGGTTTCGCGCTGGGCCAGGAGCGCCTGCCCTACGATCGCAGAAAGTGGACCGTTCTTGTCCTTGGCGTCGAGGGCGAGCACCTTCTCAAGGGCGTCGTAGGCCCCGGGGTACTTCTTGTCCAGCGAGAGGTTCAGAGATTCCCTCCACACGGCGGAATCTGTTTTGTTGTCGGCAAGGTACCCCAGTACGGTCTGCGGTCCGTCGTCGTAGGCGGCCAGAGCCTGCAGCGCCCCTACCCTCACCTTGGGGTCGGGGTCCTTCTTCACCCTGTAGCCCAGCATGTCCTTGAGCTCGGGCTTGAGCATGGCCTTGGCGGCCTGGGCTCCGGCCAGACGGACGGCGGGCTGGGCGTCTCGCAGGGCGCCCAGGAGTACGGCGGGGTCGGCGTGCTTGGGGTACGACCCAAGGGACGCAACCGCAGCGGCGCGAAGGTCTGTGTTGGTGTCGGCCAGCGCGGCCGCTACCCGGTCCCAGGCGGACTCGTCACCAATCTTGCCCAGGGCCTCGAGGATGGCCCGCCGGAGCAGGGGTTGGGAGTCGTTTTCGTCGTACTCCTTGAGCAGCAGGGGCACGGCGGTGGTTGCCTTCATCTCGCCGAAGGCCCAGATGAGGTCGGGCTTGAAGTTCGGGTCGGTCTCGGCGTCGTTGTAGAGCTTTACCAGGTCGTCGACCTTGTCCACAGCGGCCAGCTTGCCCAGGGCCCTGATCGAGGCCAGCGCCAGGACCTTGTTCTTTCCCGACACGAGTGTCATGAACGTTTCCTTGGCCTTCGTGCTCTTGATTTCGGTAAGGTACGACACGGTGTTGAGCAGCAGGCTGTTGCCCTTCTTGTCAGGAGACCCCAGGTCGGCGATGGCCCGGTCCTCCAGGCCTGAGTCCTTGAGGTCGAGGAAGAACAGAACGATGGCTTCCTTCAGGTCGTCGGTTCGGGCGTTGTCGTAGGCCGTCAGCAAATCGTCGCGGTAGTCCGTGTTCTTCTCTTGCCTCAGGGACCGCACCAGGTCGAGCACTTCGGTCTCGATGCCGTACTTGAGGACGGCTGTCCTTTCCTCCTTTGAGGTGGACTGGGCCCAGTTAGGCATGATGACGATCAGCGCCAGGAGCAAACCAGAGCACGCCTTGGAAAAGCTCATGCCTTCCCTCCTTCGGACTTCCACAACTTCCAGGGCCGGATCCCCACGGCCAGCAGGCCCAGGCCGTAAAGGACAAGGCAGGCCAGCCCCTCGGCCACGAACCAACCCAGCGACGCCCACGTCAGCCCGGCCGTCCACCACGGTCCCGACCATCCTAGCGCGGCTTCGAAGGCCCACGCAACCGGGACCAGGGCCACGGCGATGCGAACCCAAAACCAAATCAGCGTGCCCAGGCGCTTCCACGGGAGCTTCTTCCACGCCAAGATCAGGATAACGAGGGCGCCGACGCCGAAGCCCGCGACGCTGCCGATGGCCAGACCGGCGACGCCCAGGGGGGTGTGCATCAGAGTCACTGAAACCGCCACGTCGGTGAGAGCCCAGACCACGCTGACCCGGAAGGGGGTACGGAAGTCGCCCTGGGCGTAGAAGAAGCGCTGGAGGAAGTTGAAGATGCCCGACAGGAACAGGCCCCAGGACAGCCACGAGAGGACGCGGGCGGCGAGCACGGTATCGGCAGCGGTGAACTGGCCCCGTTGGAACGCCAGGGCGATGATGGGTTGGGCAAAGAGCGCCATCAGCAGACCGGCGGGGACGAGCAGCAGGGCCTGGAGTTCGAGGCCCTGGACCATGGTGGACGAGGCGGCGTCCCAGTCCCGGCGGGCGATCTGCCGGCTCATCCGTGGAAAATATACGGTCACAACCGACGCCGAAAGCACCCCCGCAGGGAGCTGCCAGAAGACGATGGCGTTGGTGAGCGCCGACACGCTCCCTTCGGGCAGGGTCGCCGCGAGGGTGACCGAAATCTGCTGGTTGAGCAGGGCAATCCCGCTCACGGTGAGCGCTGGGCCCCACTTGCGGACCATAAGCTTCAGGTCCTCGGTCCAGAACTTGACCAGGGGCACCATGGTGTACCCCAGCTTGCGAAAGGCGTACCACTGCATCAGGATGGGCAGCACGCCGCCCAGGAGCACGCCCGGAATCTGCGCGTAGACACCCATCGTCGGGTACAGCACCAGCAGCGAGCCGATGACGGCCACCGAGAAGAGGATGGGGCTCACGGCGGGGACGAGGAACTGCTGATGCGTGTTCTCGACGCCCATCAGGATGGCGCTCCAGCTCACCAAGAACAGGAAGTTGATGAACCAGCGGAACAGGTCGACGGCCAGCGCCTGTTTTTCGGGGACGTTGAAGGGCGCGAGCACGGCGACGATGGCCGGTGCAAAAACGATGGCCAGCGCGGTCAGAGGCACCAGGACGAGGATCTGCAGCGAAAACACCGCCCGAACAAGCTGGCGGCTGCGCTGCCCGGTGGAATCCTCCTCAAGGGTGCGCGACAGCACGGGGATGAAGGCTGTGGACAGCGCGCCCTCGGCCACGAGCTTGCGCAGGTTCATGGGGATGTTGAACACCGCGTTGAGCACGTCTGCCTTCCAGCTCTGGCCGAACAGCGCCCCGACCACGGCGTTGCGCACGAAACCCAGCAGGCGCGACGCAAACGTGGCGGCGCCGACGATCGCAGTATCAGCCACCTGACTTGCCTCCGAAGCGCCCCAGGAACGACGACTTGAACGCCGCAAACCTGTCTTCGCGGATGGCCGCCCGGATGTCGCCCAGGAAGCCGTGGAGGAATTGCAGGTTGTGCTCAGTGGCCAGCATGGGCCCCAGGATTTCGTTGCATTTGAACATCTGACGCAGGTACGCTCGGGAATACGTGGTGCACGCGTGGCAGGGGCAGCCCTCGGCAATGGGACCGAAGTCCATCTCAAACCGGGCTTTTTTGAGGTCGATCACGCCGTCGGCGGTGAACACCGAGCCGTTGCGGGCGATGCGCGTCGGGTACACGCAGTCGAACAGGTCGACGCCGTGCTCGACGGCCGTCAGGATGTAGTCGGGTGTACCGATGCCCATGACGTAGCGGGGCTTGTCCTCGGGCAGCAGGGGCGCCAGCACGCCCAGCATCTGCTCGTAGACGGGGAAGGTCTCGCCCACCGACAGGCCCCCGATGGCGACCCCGGGGGTGTCGAGGGCCAGCACCTGCTCGGCGCTCTGACGCCTCAGGTCCTCGTAGAACTGCCCCTGGATGATGCCGAAGAGCCGGCCGTCGTACTCCGGCGCCCTCGCCTTCCAGCGGTCGACGGTGCGCTTGAGCCACGAGGTGGTGGTGGCCAGGGCCTTTTCGGCGTCCTTGCGGGTCGACTCGGGGCCCGTGCACACGTCGAGGGGCATCAGGATGTCGCTCCCGAAGGTCTCCTGCAGTTCGACGACGGCCTCGGGGGTCAGCAGGTGGTAGCTGCCGTCGATGTGCGAGCGGAACTTTACCCCCTCGGCAAGGATCTTGCGGAACGGCGCCAGCGAAAACACCTGGTAGCCGCCCGAGTCCGTCAAAATGTTGTGCTTCCACCCGCTGAAGCGGTGAAGGCCGCCCGCGGCGCGGATCACTTCGATGCCCGGCCTGAGGTACAGGTGGTAGGTGTTGGCCAGGATTAGCCTGGTGCCCATGGCCTCGACGGTGGTGTGGTGCAGGGCCTTCACGCTGGCGTTGGTGCCCACGGGCATGAACGAGGGCAGGGCCACCTCGCCGTGAGGAAGGGTGAGCGTGCCGGTCCGAGCCCGTGTGCCGGCGTCGTGGTGGTCAATGCGAAGCAAGGGCCCCTCCTAGGTTCGGGCGCGGATGAACAAGACAAAGCCCGCCACGGCTCCGGTGAGGACGCCGGCTCCCGCGCCTATCCAAGGGGGCAGGGCTCCCGTCTTCGCCAGCAGGCCGAAGACCATCTGAAGGATGACGTAGCCGGCCGAGATCAGCAGGCTGACGAGCAAGCTCATCAGCAGGATGTTCTTGCGGAACCTCCCCCCGATGGCGGCGGAAATCCAGATTACCACAAAGGGTGAAAAAGAAAAACTGATCCTTTGGAGGGCGTCGGTTTCGGCCTCGGCGCTGGGCAGCCCCCCGCGTTTGAGCGTCTCGACGTAGGTCAGAGCCTCGCCAAAGGTCAGCTCGGCCATCTCGACGTTCTTGCGCTGAAACGACTCGGGGGGATCCTGCACGCCGGGGTCCGACCAGGTCTCGTCGTAACGGTAGCCCACCGTGCCGTCGGGCTCGGGGGTGTAGGTCTTCACCTTGTGGAACAGCCAGCGGTCCTTGGTCCAGTCGGCCCACTCGGCGTCGGCCCGGCGGACGAAGCGCCCCTGCTCGTCCTTCCAGACCAAGAGGACGGAGGTCAGCGTGTGCGTCTGGTCGTTGTAAAACGTGGCCGAGTACAGGAGGCGGCCCCCGTCGGCCAGCAGGGCGACGTTCTGGTTGTTCTTGCTCGACTGACCCTGCAGCGTCCTGTTCAGCTCCTGCCTCTGTGTCTCGGCGCCGACCACGCCCCTGTCGTTCCAAAAGAACAGGAACACGCTGGCCAGGGCGCCGATCACGAACAGCGGCAGGGTGAACCGGCGCAGGCTGATCCCCGAGCCGAAGATCACCACCAGCTCGTTATGGGAGTAGAAGCTGCCCAGGACGAAGGCCACGGCAAACAGCAGGGCGGGCGACAGCGACCAGGAAAGCGCCTGGGGCAGGTAGAGCGCCGACAGAGTCAGGATCTGGCCCAGCCCTATGCCCAGCGGCACAAGCTTGGAGAGGTTGATCAGCAGGTCCGACAGCACGATGCTGAGCAGAAAGAACACAAGGGCCAGCACAAAGAGGAAGACGAACTGGCTGAGCAGGTAGCGGGTGAGGCGGTTCAACGCAGCAGCCTCGCCAGCAGGGGAACCGACGCCCCCAGAATCAGCAGGTTCGGCAGGAACAGCGCCAGCTCCGGGGCCCAGTTCCATTCCAGGGCCAGGGTGCGGGCCAGCAGCAGCGAGGCCCAATACAACACGGCCGTGAGCAAGCCCAGGCCGATGATGCCCGTCAGGCCGCGCCTTTGCAGAAGCACCGCCAACGGGTACGCTAGGAACACAAAGCACAGGCACGCCAGGGGTATGGAGAACTTCTGGTAGTACTCGGTCTTCCAGCTGGAGAGCACCCTGTCGGTCAGGTCGCGGGAGCGAAGGTCGGTGAGCCGGGTCGCCGAGTCCCGGGCCAAGGCGAGCTTGCCGGGCTCGTCGAGGGCCCCGCTCCACCACAGCGTCTTCAGCCTGCCCCTTTCCTGCAGGATTGAGCCCGCGAGTTCGGCCTGGGCGCGGTCGACCTCGGCCTGCTTCACGGCGATCTGCTGGGCCAGGTCGAAGGATCGCATCTCCTTGGGTCCCACCGACGGCGCCGAGGGCACCAAGTCGCGCAGCACGATGTTGTAGTCGAGCCTGTCTGCCGTGTAGTACTGGTACGAACCTAGGCGCCGCGAGTCGGGCACGATGCCGACCACGTCCTCGAAGCGAAGCGTGAGAACCCCCGGGAACGACGGGTTGTCCATGAGCAGGGCCGTCTTGGCGGTGATGAGCTGCTGGTCGTCGCGGTCGGTCTTGTCAAGAAGGCTGATTCCATGGACGGTCCGCCCCTCCACCTTGCCGGTCACGATGAAAAAGTTCTTGTAGAAGGTCACCGAGTACGATCCCAGCTCCAGCTCGGGGGTCGACAGGATCAGTTCGCGGTACACGCGGTTGAAGGTGACGGCCCCCTGGGGGAGCAGCACGTCGTTGGCCAGGTATGAGGCGAAGCTGAACACAAGACCCAGCAGGACGACGGGCAGGAACAGCCGGCGGTGGGGAATCCCGGCGGCCTGGGCGGCCAGAACCTCCTTGTCGCCGGCCAGCCGGCCGACGGCCAGCAGGATGCCCAGGAGCGACGCAAACGGCGCGGTGAGGGCGAGGATCGAAGGAAGGCTGGCCAGGATGAGCAGCGCCACCTGGGGGGCGGGGGCCCGGCGCTTGAGCACCTCCTCGGCCAACAGCAGGATCTGGTTCAGGAAGAAGAGGAAGAAGAACACGAGGAAGCTGACCGCGAAGGCCAGCAGGATCTCCCTAGCGAAGTAGCGCTGTATTCTCATGCTCGCTCCACCAACCCAGCCCCTGACCGGCCGTGCCCCAGATCCACTGCCCCTGCCAGCACACCAGGGCTGAAACGCCGCCGGGGGGGATGCCATCCAAGGGACCTAGGGTCTGGCGCGCGCTTCCCGTCCCTGTGGTGAGGCCCTCGTCGAGGGTGCCCCACAGCGGGCCGTCGTCGGTCCACGCGGCGCCCACAACGAACTCCTTGCCGCCTGAGACCTGGTGCAGAGTCCCTCCCGAGAGCAGCCACGTCCCCTCTCCCCAGGTGCCCACAGCCACCTCATCCCCTGCGGGCGAGGGCTCCACCACCGAGATGTTTACAGGCGCCGGGCCGTCGGCGGCGACCTTGGTCCATACCCCTGCCTTCCAAGACCATAGCCCGCGGTCCTTGGTGCCCACCCAGAACCCGCCCGTACCGTCGGCCGCCAACGCGTTCAGGAAGGGCCCGCCCCCGCCGGCGTCGACAAGGGTCCAATCACCGTGGTCCCAGTGCCACAGGCCTTGGCCCAGGTAAGCCACCCACAGCGACTCCTGGCCGTCGGCCACGGCGCCCTGCACCCGTAGTCCTGTCCACCCCTCAGGATAGGCGAAGGTCCTCCAGGTGCCTGTGACTTTGCTGTAGCGCTGAAGGACCTTGTCCTGGAAGGCGTAGATGAACCACCCCGTGGCCTCGACGAGCTTGACGGGGGCAACCATCTTACCGGGGGCCAGCAGAAGGTCGAGGGTTTCGGTGGTGAGGGACCACCTGGCCACAGCCCCGTTCCACGTGCCAATCCACAGGTCGTCCCTGTCGAGGGCCAGGGTCGACACGTAGCCGTCGGCGCCGACCTGGGTCAGGTCGAGAGAGCCAAGGAAGAGCCTCTGCCGAAGCAGCCTTGCCTTGCGGTCGTCGTCGGCCGACCACGGTCCCGGCAGGTTGGCGCCCAGCGACCGGGCCCCGAGCAGGTCGTTGAGCCTGAACGCCTGGTCCCAGGCTCGTTCCAGGCCCGTCACGGGTCCGGGGCGCAGGGCGTCGGCTTTGTCGAGCCACGTTCTGGCGTCGGTGGCCAGCGCGGCCTGCCGGTAGACAAGCCACAGGTGCCACGCGGCGCGGAAGGCTTCGTCGGCCGAACCCGCGCCGCGAAAGGCCTGCTCCAGCTTCCGGGCCGCCAGGAACGGCGGGGTGCGCGGATCGAGGGCCACGCGCCAAAGCTGCTTTTGGTCGGACCAAAAGCGCTCGGTCAGTCCCAGGCGAGCGGCCTGCTCGGTATCGACGACCCAGCCGAAGGGCCAGGCGTCCAGATCGAGGGCCGAGGCGCGATCGGTGGCCCTGCCCGGCGTCGGCCGGGGTGGAGGTGCCGGCGGTGCCGGGGCGACGCGCTGTGGAAGGGGCGGAGACAGGTGCTGGGTGGGCTCGGGCGTCCCTTCGCCAGGCGCGGACGCCCCGGGAACGGTTGCTGGCTCTGACCCCGCCGGGTGCGGCCGGGGCGCGGGAGCGGTGGCACACGCCGCGAGGAGCAGAGCGGCGCATGCCCCCAGGGCGCGGACTAAGGCGCCCATGGCGGTGGCAGCACCAGGCGCCGCGGGACCTTGCCCCAGACCATCAGGCTCGGCCGGAGGCGCGCCAGGGTTTCAAGCACGTACGCGCTCTCGGCGGTCTCCACGGGGAGGGCGAGAAGCTCCAGGGCAGCCTCCGAACCCAGCGGTTCCCCGAAGTTCTCGAACTGGTGCCACAGACGCCCTACCCGGTTCTCTGTCTTCTCGGAGCCAATAACCACCCCGCCGCGAAGGGCGGCCAGGGCGTCGGCCCACTCGGACGGGGAAGGCGGCTCGAGGGTCAGCCGCGCAATCTCCTCGGCCACGGCCTGCAGCAGGGCACTGGTGTTCTCGGGGGCGCAGGTGGCAAAGAACTGCAGTCCCCAGGAGCCCTCGGCGTCGGCAACCTGGCTTGTCACGTTGTAGCACAGCCCCTTCTGCTCGCGCACGGTTTGGAACAGGCGCGAGCTCATGGTCTCACCCCACAGCATGGAGAAAACCTGCCACACGGCGGCCTGCCGGGCCGTGGTCGGCGCCTCGAAGGCGAAGCCTCCCACCACCTGCACCATTTGAAAGTCGGCTTTCTCGATCCAGCACTTGGCCACCGGCGCGAACACAGCGGGCGCCGCTAGGCCGGGTGGAAGACCCTCGCCCGCCGATTCGAGTCTTGCCGCGACGGCAGCCTGGATAACCTCGGGGTCCACGCCCCCCGAAAAGGCGACGGTAAGCCGCCCGGCGCCGCCGAAGCTCTCCCACCAGCCGCGGGCATCGGCGAGGGTGATGCCCGCCAGGCTGGCCTCGGTGCCGGCCACGGGGCGGCTCCATTCGCCGGGGCTGATTCCCTGGACAAAACAGTCGTAGGAAAGGTCTTCGGGGTCCTCGAGGGAGGCAAGGATCTCGTTGCGGATCACTTCCTTCTCACGGTCAAACTCTTCAGCGGGAAACCGCGGCGCCAGGCACAGCTCGGCCAGGGCCTCGACGGCCACTTCCCACGCCTCGGCGGGGACGCAGCAGGTAAAGGCCATTTCCTCGCGGTCGGTCCACGCGTTGAGGTCTCCCCCTACCCTGTCCACCAGGCGCGCCAGGGACTCGGCCGAGTGGTTCTTGGTCCCCTTGAAGACCAGATGCTCCACAAGGTGGGCCGTACCGGCCTTTCCGGGAGGATCGAACCGCGATCCCGTGGCAAAAAAAAATCCCAGGGAGAACGTGCGGCAGTGCCCCACGCGCTCCCAAAGGATCTTTGCGCCCCGGGGAAGGCGGCCGAAACCGATGTCTTCAGCCATGCCCTTCCCCCAATGAATCAAACGTCGGCGATGCTCAGGTTCAGGCGGCCCATCTTGTCGACCTCAACGAGGCGGACCTTGACGGTCTGACCTTCCTTGAGGATGTCCGAAACGGCGTTGACCCTTTCCTTGCTCATCTTCGAAATGTGGCAGAGCCCTTCCTTTCCAGGAAGAATCTCGATGAAGGCGCCGAAGTCCATGAGGCGCTTGACCGTGCCCACGTACACGCGGCCGACTTCGGGGTCCTGCACCATGCCCTTGATCTTGCCCTCGGCCAGCTCCGAACCCTCGCGGTTCTTGCTGTAGATGGTGACGGTGCCGTCGTTGTCGATGTTGATCCGCGCGCCCGTCTCTTCGGAAATGGCCTTGATGTTCTTGCCGCCGGGACCGATGATGAGCCCGATCTTGTCCGGGTCGATCTTCATGGTAAGTATCTTGGGAGCAAACGGCGAGATGTTGCTCGCCGGCTTGTCGAGAACCTTGCCCATGATGCCCAAAATGTGCATCCGGCCTTCCTTGGCCTGGCTCAGCGCCTTGGTCATGATCTCGCGGGTCACGTTGGACACCTTGATGTCCATCTGGAACCCGGTGATCCCCGCCTCGGTGCCGGCGACCTTGAAGTCCATGTCGCCCAGGTGGTCCTCTTCGCCCAAAATGTCGGAGAGCACCTTCCAGCGCTTGCCGTCGGTGACAAGACCCATGGCGATGCCCGCCACGGGGCGCTTCATGGGCACGCCGGCCGCCAGCAGGCTCAGGGAGCCGCCGCAAACCGAGGCCATGGACGACGAGCCGTTGGACTCGAGGACCTCAGACACCACGCGCACCGTGTAGGGGAAGCTTATGTAGTCGGGGAGCACGTTCTGCAGGGACCGCTGGGCCAGGTGCCCGTGGCCGATCTCCCGGCGCCCGGTGGACAGGCGGCCGGTCTCGCCCACCGAGAACGGCGGGAAGTTGTAGTGGAGCATGAACGTGGCGCGCTTGTCGCCGTCGATGGTGTCCATGATCTGCTCGTCGAACACCGTGCCGAGGGTGGAGACGGCCAGGGCCTGGGTCTCACCCCGGGTGAACAGCGCCGAACCATGGGTGCGGGGCAACAGATCGACCTCGCAGGTGATGGGGCGGATCTGGCTTGTGTTGCGGCCGTCGGCGCGCAGGTCCTTGGCCAGAATGGTCTCGCGGAGGATGTCGCGCTCGAGGTCTTCAACGATGCCGTGGATGAGCCCGCGCTCGCCCTCGGGGACGGCGGCGTCGAACTTGGCGTGCACCTCGGCCTCGACGGCGTGGATGGCCGCGACGCGCTCGAACTTGCCGATCACGAAGCACGCCTTCTCCATCTTGGGCCGGGCAAAGGCCACGACCTCGGCCTCGTTGGCCAGCTTCTTCTCGGTGAAGTTCGGGAGGGGAAGCTTCTTCTTGCCCACGGCAGCCACCAGCTCGCGCTGGATGCGGCACAGGTCCTTGATGAAGCCCTCGGC
>Ga0181516_10001843_pt1 | contig 15759 bp, 14 predicted proteins | sample PEATcosm2014_Bin_25_FD_121104 | JGI IMG/M metagenome (GOLD analysis project Ga0181516, IMG submission 121104) | Peatland microbial communities from MTU Mesocosm Facility, Houghton, MI, USA - PEATcosm2014_Bin01_10_metaG | ecosystem: Environmental > Terrestrial > Soil > Wetlands > Peat | place... | reverse complement strand
GGGGACCACATAGCGGAAGCCCACGCCGTCGTCGAATACCCGCACCTCGATCGATAGCTGCCGCCCGCCATCGTCCTGGTAGTCGGCGCGGACGGAGTTGTAGTGGTCGCGCACGCTGGCCGTCTTGCCCACGGGGATGGTGTAGGTCTCGTCCGCGCTCCCGGCCTTCTCGCCCGTCTTGTGCATGCCTACGCCCAGCGCGGCCGGGCCGCCGATGTCCAGGCCCAGCTTCGACGCGGTAATCAACTCCTTGCCGTGGAAGCTCACCGCGTATTGCAGCGTGTCGGGTCCGGCAGGGGCGGGCGGCGCGTCGGCTGCGTGCGGCAGCGCGCCATTGCTCAGCACAAACACAATCTGCCCATTGGGCGAACTTACTCTTACAGGCGCGGTGTCCGCGGCCTGCGCGGCGGCAAAAGCAACGGCTAAAGATGCAGCAAGGCAAAGCACGGCGCTACGGACAAAAGACCGAGAAAACATAACTCCTCCAGGACAAGCAAAACAAGATGGCAGGGCGAGGCCGCTCTCCGGCCACGCGCCAGTATACGCCGCACAGCAGCGGCTTCAGAGCGTGTCGCCAGGCGTCGTCTGCGGCGCAGCCGGAAAGTCCTTGCGCACCCGCTGATCGTTGTAAAGAACCGCGAGCGTGGTAGCAAAACCCGCCCACGACATCGCAATCGTCATGAACATGAAACCGAATCCCAAAACTCCGGCAATGCCAAAGCCCAGGTAACTCAGCCCGGAAGGAAGGTGGAAACTGGACCAGGCCAGCGCAAACACCACAACCACCACCCCAACCAGCAGAAACAACACCATCATCACCACGTAGCAAACCGCATAGCCCACCAGCAACACGAGGAAGATGCGGCCCTTCGCGCCCCTGGTCAACTGGCTGCTGCGCCAGAGTGCCTGGCGGGCTGTCAACCCCTCGCCGATGCAGGCGGGGAAGGCCAGCGACAGCTTCAGCGCGGTCACGATGCCGTAGATATAAGCCGCGACATAGAGCAGCATTCCCAGCGGGAGCAGCAGGAAAAGAAACGGGGGCGCCTTAACTCTCAGCAATCCCATCAAGCCAACGCAGCCAAACATCAGAAGGAAGATCGCCAGCGCCGGCAGGAACGAGCGGAAGTAAATCCACATCAGCAACCCGACGTAGCGGCGCGGCTGCCGCCAGACCGAGGAGTAGACGCCGCGGAAAGTTGACGGCTGGCCGGCGTCCACTTCGAGCGCCGCCCGGTTGCCCGCTGCCAGCCCCAGCGCAAAAACAGCCGACAGGCAAATCCCTCCAATCAGCATCGCTGGAAACATTACGCTGAACATCGTCATCGGGTCGGGCGCGCCCGGGTGCGGAGGGAAGACGCCGACCAGAAACAACGCGCCCCCAACGACGGCGTAGAAAACGAAAAACGCCGCAGCCGGCACAGCCGCCACACTCAGGAACAGCCGAAAATGTTGGCGCAACAGATGGAAGATCCGCTCCAGAATCTGCCCGAACCCCATCGGGTACATTGCCGCGTCTTGTAGTGGTTCGGTCATTCGGGCACACTCCCGGTCTGTTTGAGATCGTTGACAGTTTCGAGTACCGCCGGGAGCCATGGCTGCGCTTGAACCGCCGGCGGGGCGGGAGGGACGAGGCCTGCCTGCAGCATCATCCACTCAATGTCGAAGCCTTCCTGCCGGATGCGCTGGTCATAGTAGAAGAGCACCAGCGCAATGCCAAAGATCGGCCGCGTCAGCGCCTGCACCGCAAACATCGACCCATACACCACCAGCGCGCTGACCACGGTGTAAGTCTGCTGGTGTTGCGCTCCTTTCAGCGCCGGGATCAAGGTCACAGCAATCATCAGCGGCACCATCATCGCCAGCGACAGCAGCGAGTTCAGCGCCGCGCCCAGCAAGAACAACAGCACAATCCGTCCCTTTGTGCCGCGGCTCAACACCGCGCTGCGCTTCAAGCCCGCGATCGGCCCCATCTGCTCCACTACGCATGCCGGGAACGCCAGGCTGAGGCGCAGGGCCATCCAGATGACGTAGGCGCCGCCGGCGAGAGCGATAACGGTCATTGCCAGTGCAAGGAAGAAAGACGTCCCTGCGTCGCCGGAATTCCCGGCAAATGCTGCTGCCACGCCGAACGCCGCCAACAGCAGCGAGAGAACTACAACCGGCGCGGCCCACACCATCAGCCCCTGCAGCACCAGCAGTCCCAGGTAGCGCCATCCCCGCCGCCATGCCTCCCGGTGCGAGCTCCGGGTGGAGAATTCCTGCCCCATGTGCGCACGCGCCGACGCGTGCGCCAGCGCCGCCATGGCCAGCGCCGTCGCTCCCAGCCAGACGGGCGCCGCCACCAGGAAGATGCCCAGGAATGCCAGTCCCGTCAGAACATCCTGCGCGGAAGCAGCCCCACCCTGGCCTCTGCCCGCACCGGAATTGAACGCGCTCACCGCGGCCATGGCGCAAATCGGAACCAGCACCGCCGCGGTCGGCAGCAGGGCAATCCCCAGAAACACAAAGAACCGCGAGCGATAGAGTTGCGCGGTCCGGTCCAGAATCTCGCTCAGGCTTGCGGGCCGCAGGGGCTCAATCACGGCCGTTCTCGCTGTCTGTGGCCGCCGCATCTTCCGGGCCGTCGGGGCGAGCCTCCGCCACAGGAAGAGGCAACTCCACTAAAGCCGGCGGTTCCGTCGCCACACCCGGCGCTTCCACGGCCAATATCTCCGCCGCCTGCGCGTCCAGCACCGGCGGCGTCAGCCCCGCCGCCTGCATCATCCACTCAATGTCGTAACCCTCTTTGCGGACGCGCTGGTCGTAGTAGAAGAGCGTAATCCCGGTGGCGTAAATCGGCCCGATAAACGTGTTGGTAAAAAAGCCCACCACCTGCTGCAGGCCGCGCAGCCACGCCGAAAGTTCGCCGTGCTGCTTGAATGCGGCCACCAGGAAAAACAACTGGGTAATCATCACCAGTCCCACCTGGATGACCGCTACCAGCAGCCCCAGCAGGAAGATGCGTCCGCGCGAGCCCTTGCTCAGTTCCACGCTGCGGCGCAGCGCCTTGCGCGCCTTCAGGTTTTCCACCACGCAGGCCGGCACGGCCAGGGAGTAGCGCAGCGCCATCACCACGGCATACACCACCCAGGCCAGCAACAGCACAATCAGCGCCAGCGTGGCCAGCCCAAACAGCATGGCGGCCCCGCGGTCTACCGCTCCGCCAGCATTCGGCAGGGCTCCGTGCGGCTTGAAGTAGACAAGCGTCAGCGCCACATAGCCGCCGTAGATCACGGCGAACGGCGTCCAGATCAGCAGCGCGGCGATCGTCATCAGCCACAGGTAGCGGCCAATCTTCGGCAGCGTGCTCTTGTAGGCGCGGCGGATCGTCGCCGGCTCGCCCAGGTTTACCCAGGCCACCGCCCGGTTGTTCGCGGCCACCGCGGCCCCGGCAAAGATTACCATCACCGGGATGAACACAATAAAGCTAACCACGGTAAACCACGGCAACTGTTTGGTCATGTGCAGCGCACGCAGCAGCTCTTCAATGCCGATCTCGGTCAGCCCGAGCACGAGCAGCACGCCGGAGTACACGGCGGCAATGCCGGCAAAAAGCAGAAAGTTGGTTCGATAAAGCTGCGCCGTGCGATCCAGGATTTCGCTGACAGTCAGGGGGCGAAGATGGGATTCCATTCTTTGGCCTTCACAAAAACTGCTCTTGGAGCTTGCCCGGATACTAGCACAGCCATAAAGTACCTAACAGCACGTCCGCAAGTCACCGCGCGTACCCCAATTTCCAGCCCTCAAACACACGTGTTGCGATAAACTGGTCTCCCGCGCAATGGACAGATCAAACATCTCCGTGAACGATCTCGCCAAGTCCTGTGCCCACTCCGCCGACGCCGGCGAATGGGGGGAATTGGTGCACCGGTCTGCGCCCCTGGTCACCGTCGTCGCCTGGCGTGTGGCCCGCCTGTGGAGCAATCACGCCTCCGCCGCCGCCGTGGAAGATATCGTCCAGGAAGTCTATCTCAAGTTGTGCGAGCAGGAGCGGCGGGTCCTGCGCGAATTTGAGCCTCGCGGCGACGACTCCTTCATGGGGCTGCTCCGCGTCATCGCCGCCTCCGTAGCCAACGACTACTTTCGCCGCCTCTACTCCGTCAAGCGCGGCGGCAAGGTGGTCACCACCCAACTGGAGGAGGACGGCTCGCTGGCCAAGGCGCCCACGCCACAGTCCTCGCACTCCTCCGGGCGCATGCAACAGTCCGTGCTGCTTGCCCAACTTGACCAGTTGATGCGCGCCGACCCCGGCAACGTGGCCGAGCGCGACCGCACCTTCTTTTGGCTCTATTACCTGCAAGGCTTCACCGCGGAAGAGATTGCCAACCTGTCCGGCGAGGGCCTCACGGCCAAAGGGGTGGAGAGCGCGCTGCGCCGCACTGCCCTCTGGCTCCGCAGTGAAGTTGTCCATTCCGGTCCTGGAAGCTGAACAAGAGCGAATCTACCCCGCCAGGAGAGATTTCCCTAAAGGAATATCCAACGAGAATCCGATAGACAGTGTGTTGCGATGAATGACGACTTGAACCCCGAAGGCCTGCAGAGTGGCCCCAATAACCCCCCGGAAAACCGGATGGCGGAACCGCTTGCCGGCGCACTGGCAGACCTGCTCGACCGCCAGGCGCATCCTCTGGCCGGCGGCACGATTCTGCCGGATGCGGCTGGCCCCTGCCCGGAGCCCGGCGTTTGGCTGCGCTTCGCCACCGGCGAATGCGACCCTTCTACGCCCGGCGCTCCCACTAATCAGGCGCTGATTGCCCACGCCGCCGGATGCAGTTCCTGTGCGCAGCGGCTCCGGCAAAGCATCTGGCTGCTCTCCCCCGAGCTTTTGCCCGAAGAAGAACCGGAACTCTCCGGCCAGCCCGCGGTTTCCGATGCATGGCAGCGCAATCTGGCCGGTCAACTGGCCGCAACCCCAACTGCCTTCGCGCGGCGCAAATCCGCGCGCCGGTATCTTTGGTCGGGCGCCGCCCTGGCAGCCTCGCTCTGCATCGCCGTCGGAATCGGCGCCTGGTGGCAGCATGTCAACACTCCCGAGCGCCTGCTCGCGGAGGCCTACGGCCACTCCCGCGCCTTCGATCTCCGCATGCCCGGCGCCGGCTTTGCCGAGGTCACGCCGCAACCTCATCTGCGCGGAACAGGCGGCGGCCACGAGTCCTCCCGCCTGCTCGACGCGCGCAGCCGGATCGAGCGCCAGCTTGAAAATGCGCCGTCCGATCCCCACTGGCTGCAACTGGAGGCTCGGGCCGATGTCATCGACGAGAAATTCGATCCCGCCGTCGACATCCTCGACCGGCTGATTGCCGCTGGCCCTGAAACGGCGAGCCTGCTCGCCGATGACGCCGCGGCCTACTTCCAGCGCGGCGCCGCCACCGGCAGCGAAAACGATCGCGCCACGGCGCTCGACTACTTGCGCCGCGCCGACGCGCTGTCTCCCGACGACCCGGTCATCCTGTTCAACGAGGCCGTGGCCATGGAAGACCGCGGGCAGCTCATGAACGCGGTCGAGACCTGGAACCGGTACCTGAAATTCGAGCGCGATCCCCGCTGGCTGGCGGAAGGCCGTCGCCGGCTCGACGCCCTGGAGCTTAGACTCGACCGGTTGCGGACCCACCAAAGCCGCGTGGAGCAGCATTTGGCCGCGCCGCAGGCCATGCGCGCGCTGGCCGCCGACGGCGCCGCGCTGGCGTCGCTCGACGAGGAACTGGCCAGCATCCAGCTTCCAAAATTGATTGCCTCGGCCTTTCCCATGCCGGTCGATCGCTCCCGCGGCTCGCCGTGCGACGAAAACTGCCAGGCGGCCCGTACCCTGCTGCGCGCCCTCGCCGCATCGCTCATCGCCAACCACCAGGACCCCTGGCTCGCGCAGCTCCTTCCCGCAGATTTCAACTCCGCCACCGACAAGTACCTTGAAGCCGTGCACGCCCTGGGCCAGGGCATCGGCAGCGATGCGGCGGGCGACTATGCCGCCGGCAAGCAGTCCTCCGCCCGGGCCGCCCAGCTCTTTATAAAATTGTCGAATCAAGCAGGAACCGACCGCGCCACTGTCGAGCAGGTCTACGCGACCCAGGTATTGTCGGATATCGCGGGCGGCTATCGGCTGGCGCACTCCATCCTGGGCCACAACCCGCAGTTCGCCTGGATTCAGATTCAGGATTTGACTGAAGACGCCGCTCTCGACCCCGCTCCCGACACCGGCATCGAAGATAATCCCCGCTTCCTCGAAGCCATCCGCCAGGCCCAGCAGCATCACTACACTCTCCTCGAACTCCGCGCCCGAAACTGGCTGGGCGCCGCCGCCGTCGACACCGGCGACGTGGAGACCGCGTGGCGGGTTTACCTGGGAACGGTGCGCAAGTTTTACGCCGGCGACTTTGCCGCCGCGCGCCTCTATTCCACCCTCTCCGGCCTGGAAGAGATTGAAGAGTCCACGCCCCGCGTTCAGCACGCTCTGCTTCTGCAACGCGAAACCCTCGGCGTCCTTGGCCTCTCGCAAAATCGTGGCCTTATCCCGGCGGAACGCCTGCATCTGGCAGCCGTCGCCATTCGCGCCGGTGCCGATTCCCTGGCGACCGAACAGATGCGGCTGGCGCAGCAGGACATCGCGGCCCGCGGCGGCGACTCCATCCGCGCATTCCTTTTTGAAGACGAACAGGCCATGGCCACGCTCTACCTCGATCGCGGCGACCCCGCCAGCGCCGCAAAGATCCTGGATGCGGCCTACCAGGATCAAAAAAACGAGAACAACAGCTTTCACCGCAGAGACTACGCCCTGTTGCGCGGCCGGCTGGAGCTGGCCCGGGGCAACTTCGGCGAGGCGGAGCTGCTGCTTAGCCACGCCCTGCTGGAGGAAGAACGCGAAGGCCGGGGCGGGGCAAAAAATATCTCCTTTGCCCGCCAGGATCGGGGCCTTTATGCGGCGTTGGCGGGAATCTGGCTGGCCCAGGGCCGCCCTCCGGAAGACGTGCTCGCGCTCTGGGAGCGCTACCGCCTCAGAATCCTTGGTATTCCGGCGCAGGCCTGTGCCGACAAGGGACTCGCCTGCCTCAAGCCGCAGCTCATGGGGGCGATAGCCGGGCTGGGGACCGACCGCGTCATGGGCCAGATCGTGCTCTTCGACCGCGTCCTCTTGTATCAGGTCACTCGCAAAGGCGTGGAGTTCAGCTCGCAGCCTGTCGGCAAGGAAAAACTGCTGGCGGCAACCGCCCCGCTGGAGCGCGCCGTCAGCTCGCCGTCAACCTCCCAGGCCACCATCCACCAGGCGGCCAGCCGGGTCGGCGACATGCTTCTAACCCCTCTGCGCAATGCGCCCGCCCTTGACGGCGGCCTCCTGATCGAGTCGGACCCGCTGCTGGGCAACCTGCCCTGGCCCGCGGTCGAAACCGCCGCAGGGCCTCTCGGCCTCGGCTTCGACCTGGCGGAAACACCCTCGCTCCTGCTCGAACCGCAACTCAGGTCCCAGCCCGGCGCAGCCTCCCGCGGCCGCAGAACCGCGTCCGGCGCCGGCAACTCGCTCATCGTCGGCGCCTCCGTCGCTTCCGGCCTCGGTGCGCCCCTGCCTGAAGTGCTGGAAGAAGCCAAGGCCGTGGCCCGCTTCGGCCGCAATCCCAACCTGCTGCTGGCCGCGCAGGCCACCCAGGCGCAGGTCGGCGCTCGCCTTGAGACGGCCTCGACCATCCACTTTGCCGGTCATGCCGCCCAGCAGGACGGCGCCACGCGGCTGCTGCTCGCCCCCGGCAAAGACCGGCCCGGCAGCGCCGGCGACCAGCCCTACCTTACCAGTGCGATCTTCCGCAGCCATCCCCCCCGGGCCGCGCGCCTGGCCGTGTTTTCGGCCTGCGCTACGGGAAAACGGGAGCAGGAGTGGAATCACGGCATGGAAGACATTGTGGACACCCTGGCCGCGCTGGGCGTGCCGCAGATCGTGGCCACCCGCTGGCAAATCGACTCTGCCTCCGCCGTGCCCATGATGGACGCTTTCTATGCCGGCCTGGCGACCGGAAAATCGGTGCCCCGCGCCTTGACGGCGGCGCGCCAGTCCCTTGTCCACGACCAACGCTACCGCCATCCCTACTACTGGGCCGCCTATTACGCATCCAGTTCCGGCAGCGCCAACCTCAGCCAGGACTTCCAGCCCGCCCGCTAGCGCGGGCTTCACTTCGTTTGTTGCTCCGACGGGCCGTGGAGTGTGAACAAGGGCGGCGAGTTGACGCTGGTTAGCGCCGGGATCGCGAGGCGGCAGGTTGGCGGGTGCGCGGCAGAACCCTGCATTGTCAGTACTTCTTCACGCTGGGGTCGATTTCGTCGGCCCAGGCCAGGATGCCGCCAGCGAGGTTGACCACGCGCGGGTAGCCGGCCTTCTGGAGGAATTCGGCGATGTTCTGGCTGCGCGTGCCGCCCTTGCAGTGCACCACCACTTCGCGGTCGCGATCGATTTCGGCAAGGCGCTGGGGGACGTCGTTTTGCGGAATGAGCTTGCCGCCGATTTGCGCGATCTGGTACTCGTAGGGCTCGCGCACGTCGATCAGTTGCACGTCTTCGCCGGCGTCGATGCGGCGCTTGAGTTCCTTCACGGTAATTTGCGGAATTCCGTTCTTCATTCTCTTCTCCTCGGGTTGCTTGGGCGCGATGCCGCAGAACTGCTGATAGTCGATGAGCGCGGTGACGGTGGGGTTGGGGCCACAGACCGGGCACTCCGGATTTTTGCGCAGCTTGAGTTCGCGGAAGCGCATGTTGAGGGCGTCCACCAGCAGCAGCCGTCCGGCGAGCGATTCGCCCTTGCCGAGGATGAGCTTGATGACCTCAGTGGCCTGGATGACACCGACGAGGCCGGGCAGGATGCCGAGTACACCGCCTTCGGCGCAACTGGGGACGAGACCGGGCGGCGGGGGTTCGGGATAGAGGCAGCGATAGCACGGGCCGTGCTCGGTGGCAAAGACGCTGGCCTGGCCTTCGAAGCGGAAGATGGAGCCGTAGACATTGGGCTTGTGGAGCATGACGCAGGCGTCGTTGACCAGGTAGCGAGTGGGGAAGTTGTCTGTGCCGTCGGCGACGACGTCGTAATCCTTGAGGATGTCGAAGGCGTTGGCGCTGGAGAGAATGGTCTCGTGCTTGACGACCCGCACTTCGGGGTTGAGCGCGGTGAGCTTTTCCTCGGCGGAGTCGAGCTTTTTGCGGCCGATGTCGCGGGTGGAATGGATGATTTGGCGCTGCAGGTTGCTGGCGTCGACCACGTCGAAGTCGACCAGGCCGAGGGTGCCGACGCCCGCAGCGGCGAGGTAAAGGGCCAGGGGTGAGCCGAGACCGCCGGTGCCGACGCACAGGACGCGCGCTGCCTTCAACTTGCGCTGGCCTTCGCTGCCCACCTCGGGCAGGATCAGGTGGCGGGAGTAGCGGGCCAGCTCGTCGGTGGTGAGTTCGGGAAGCGGGATTGCAGTTGCCATGATTGATTCCAATTTTCGTCGAAGAAGCTGATTTGCGTGATGGTCCTGAGGCAGGGCAGAGGCTAAACAGACCGCGAAAAAGGCTCGATTGCGGGACGAGGTGGCACGATTGGCGCCCGCAGGGGCTGAGCCCAACTCATTCTAATGGCTTTATCGGCCCGACTGAAGTCGTGCCCTTGTTACAAAGCCCCTATTGGAGAGTTTTCCGCAGATTGTAAAGCCTGTTCATCTTGTTGCCCCGGATGGCCCGGCTAAAGCCGTGCCGTTGTTACAAAGGCCCCCAGCGATGGAGGGGATGATGGAGAGCGTGTCGGCGGCGGTGACTGCCGTTGCCTGTTGCGCGGGGAGGTAGCGCACGTCTTCGTCGTTGAGATAGAGATTAACGAACGCGCGGACTTTGCCCTCGGGCGTGAACAGGTGCTTGCGCAGGTCGCTATGGGCCTGGGTGAGAGCGGCGAGGGCTTCGGCCACGTTGGCGGCGGCCACCTCGACGGCGTCTTTGCCGCCCGTGTAGGGGCGCAGGGGAGTTGGAATCAGGATGGTCATCTTCGATTTGCCTCGCGGGGAAGGCCGAGTCGCAATGGTTCTCGTGTCTATGGATTCATTTGGCGGGTGGATCGATGCTTTGTTATGCCACCAGGATGGTCTCCTGCTGGAAGCGCTTGTCCTCCTCGGTGGCGCCGGCGAGGAGAAAGGAATTGGTGACGGCGGCTTTGCCCTGGGCGACCTCGGTAATGACATAGCTGCAGCCGATCCAGTGGGCCTCGGCAAAATCGGTGGGCGACCATTGCGCCGGGTGGTCGGGATGGGAGTGGTAGAAGCCGGCGATGCCCAGGCCCTGGCCGCGCGCTTCCCGTTCGATCTTCACCAGTTCGCGGGGGTCGATGTGGTAGCGGTTGTGGGCTGAATCCGTGCGCGTGTTGCCGGCGCGCACCGCCGTTTCGACCGCCCATCCGCCAGCGCCGGGGCGGCCCAGCAGAACGCCGCAGCACTCGTGGGGATAGGTCTCTTCGCCATGAGAGCGAATGGCCTCGTACACAGTCGGCGTCAGGTTCAGGGTGCTCATTGCTCCTCCCAGAAGCGGTCCGAAAGATATTTATCCGCCGAATCGGGCAGCACAACCACGATCACCGCGCGACGCCCCGCGGCGCCTTCTTCCCGGGCGATTTGCACGCCGGCCACCACGGCGGCGGCGGCGGAGATGCCCACCAGCAGGCCCTCGTCGCGCGCCAGCTTCCGGGCCATGTCGTGCGCTGCTTCGGTTTCCATCACAATAGTGCGGTTGGCCAGGTGCGGGTTATAGATGGCCGGGATGATGGACGCGCCCATGAATTTGAGCCCCTCCAGGCCGTGAAAGGCCGAGTCGGGCAATACGCTGACAGCCTGCAGCAGGGGGTTGTACTCCTTGAGCCGGCGGCCGGTTCCCATCAGGGTGCCGCTGGTGCCCACGCCGGCCACAAAGTGGGTGACCTGTCCGTTGGTTTGCTGCCAGATCTCCGGACCGGTGGAGTGGTAGTGGGCAAGCCAGTTGGCGTCGTTCGAGTATTGATCCACGTAGCAGTAACGCGCGGGGTCGTTGCCGGCCAGCTCGCGGGCGCGGCGAATGGCGCCGTCGGAGCCCTCGCTGGGATCGGTCCAGTCCACCTTGGCGCCGTAGGCGTGCAGGATGCGCTTGCGCTCGGGTGAGACATTGGCGGGCATGGCCAGCAGGACGGGGATGCCCAGCGCCGCGCCGAGCATGGCCAGGGCAATGCCGGTGTTGCCGCTGCTGGCGTCGAGCAGGGTCTTGCCGGGCGTCAGCAGGCCGCGGGCGCGCGCATCCTGAATCATGGCGGCGGCGGCGCGGTCCTTCACGCTTCCGCCGGGGTTGGCCCACTCCGCCTTGCCCAGCAGGGTAACGCCCGCAAGGCCGCCGGCCGGGGCGGCGATGCGGTCGAGGTCGAGGCGCAGCAGCGGCGTGTTGCCGATGCGCTGCGGAAGGGCGAGGCCGAGCTTTGCTTTGGTCACGTCGTTTTCGATTGGCAATTGCGACCTTCGTTCGGTGTGTGCGAGATTGGAGGAGCGGGGAAAACTCCTTTCCTATCCTCGCAGACAGGACGGCGAGATGGCTCGAAAATCCGCAGGTGTGAGCTTGGAACAGACGCTGGACGCGCTGCGTGCGCATGCGTTCGACGTGTCGGCTTCAACCCAGGTGGCAGGGGGGATGCTGGTGGCGAAACACGGTGCGGGAGCGGTTCTGGTGGAGGCCGGCGCAGCGGCCGCCTCGGCGAAGGAGTCGGGCTCGCACGCGGCGTTGGCCATTGCGCCGGGGGCGCTGGTGCGAGGAGAAGTGGGGCGGTTGGTGGACCGGGGCTATCAGAAGTTTATTAAGACCGCCCAATTTGAAATTCCCGCGCTGGCCACGCAATTGCAGGCGATTCATGAGTTCAGCGCAGAGCTGAACCTGGTCACGGGCGACCTGGGCCTTTACAACGAGGCCCTGGGAACGACGAGCGACCTGTATCTGTACGACCGGTTGAAGGACCGGGAGTTGCTGGGTCCCACACCTGCCGCCCCCTGGGAGGCGGGAAAGGAGCACTAGAGGCCCTGTTCGAGGGAGCTCTCGAGCCCCTTTTCGATGTTGTGGCGAGAGCGCGGTGAGGGCCATGGACGTGGAAGGCGGGGTTGAGCCCCTGCAGGACGACAAGCCGGAACGGCGCGAGCATCCACGGCAAAGCGTGGACGCAACCGCGGATTTGGTGCTGCTGCTGCACGACGCGACGGTGCGCTGCCGGGTGGTGGACCTGAGTTTGACGGGCTGCCGGCTGGAGGTTCTGGAAGAGTTTCTGCCGGCGGTGCAATCGCGCATCGAGGTCAGCTTCAAAGTTCGCGGCATCGCATTGCGTTTTTACGGCGTTGCGCAGTGGACCGACGATTGGCGGAGGGTGGGCATTCGGTTTGTGGATGCCACGATGCGCCGCCGCGAAGAGCTGACCGCGGTGCTGGCCGAGTTTGCAGCGGAAAATGCCGCCAAGGCCGAACGGCTGGCGGCGGAAGCAAAGGCGGAAGAGGAGCGGGCGGAAGAGCTGGCCAAGGCGGCGCTGAGCGGCGAGGCCTGTCCCGACGCCGCATCCACGCGCCCGCCGCAAGGGCCGCAACTGGTTCGCCCGGCGGTGCCGCCCGGAGCCCATGCCGCGGCAGGCCGCATGGAGCGGCGGAAACAGCCAAGGCAGGCGGTTGACACGTCGGCAGAGATCCAGGTGGTCCATGGAGGGCTGACCTTACCCGGCCGGATTCTGGACATCAGCCCCGGCGGTTGTCACATCCGCACCAACCAGCCTTTCCCCATGGGGATTTTCCTGCGTGTGGAGACGGTGTTTCGCCTGCATGGGCTGCCGTTCCGGCTGGGCGGCGTTACGCAGGTCGTTCACGACCGCTATCACGTCGGAATTCGGTTCCTGGAGATGAGCGACCGCAAGCGTGAGACTCTGGACGAGCTTATCGCGGAGATCAAGGAGAGCCGGGTTGGCGAGCAGCAGGCCGCGGCGCCGAAGGGCGTAGGCGAACCGCCATCGGCGTAGCGCTGCTTAAAGCGAAACCAGAGTCACTGGGGCCTATTGAGTTTTCTGCAAGGTCGCCGCTCTTTGATGGTCGCGTCGACTTGAGAACTGTGGTTTCGGGATACATCGACTCTGGTTCCGCTATAGCGCCCGACTGCCGCGCAACCGGCGGGGACCGCTTATAACGCGCGGCGGCCGCTGATGAGGTTGAAGATGAGGACCACGACGGCAAGCACAACCAGCAGATGAATGAGGGAGCCGCCGACGTGAAGGCTGAAGCCAAGTAGCCACAGAACCAGCAAAATCACAAAGATTGTCCAGAGCATATCTCGTCCTTTTTATTTGTTTTGGGCGTGGCCAGGCAGAATTCTCCCCCGTTGCCGGAGGACGTTATCGCCATGACCACGGAGTCCGTTACAAATACGGTGCTATTTATGTGCGGCGCGAAGCCAAGGCGCTCTCCGGTTTGGAGGGGATCCTGGCTTCGCGTACCCATGGTTGGATATGAAGCGGAATTGGTCTAGTTGGATGCTACGGCTTGCGCTTTTGCATTCTTGACGGCGTCGACAAACGACTGGGCGGCCGAGGGAGTCTCGACTTCGCCTTTGAGGACGGACCGCGAACTGACGTCCTTGCCGTAGAAAGCCACCATGGAGTCGTCGTCGCGGCGGATGGAAGCGCCGGTAAGAGTGAGGCCTGCGAAAGCACCCTTGGCGCGGGAGTAGGTGAGTATCTCGGTGTTGAGCTTCCAATCGGTATCCGCCGAAGCGTGGCGGCCAACCGGACCGGCAGCCGCGGAGGCATCGGCGCCAAGTTGGAACTTGCTGGCCAACAACAGCTGCATGCCTTTTTCGTTTTGGATGATCATGACCAGGTCGACGCCTTCAACGCCGATCTGCAAGCCCCAACTGCCGCCGGTGATGGCAAAGAACGCGGGGGCGCTCCAGCCCTTGTCTGTGCGGCAGGTGGCAACACCCTTGCCGTTTTCCGCGCCGAACACGAAGCCGCCCTTGATCATGTGGGGCACAACGGCTACGCAGCGGGCGTGATCCAGAACTTCCTCGGGAATGCCGCGATCGGGCGCGGCCATTACCTCGTGCAGCACTTTGCTCGCGTTATCCAACCGATCGGCCGCATTTTCGCGATCCGATTCCGCCCAGGCGGCGCTTGCCATGCCCAGGCCGACAATTGCAACCAGCGTTAAGAGCTTTTTCAAGATTTTCACCCTTTTCTACCTGTGCGCAGCATCGTCGATTCGAGGCTTGGGGACGCACGAGCTATTTAAGACGTTAAATGCAGGAAGTTTAGCTGTCTGAGCAAGAACGCTCAGAAGAAGGGTGGTGAGTGAAAAGAACACGGGAGGCAACAAAATCGACCCGGAAACGGTCAGAACGATACAGAAATGGCGCGCGGGGAGGTTGGAAAATGGTGCAGAGTGTATGCATCGATGACCTCCCTGGAGAATGCGAATGGTGGACCGGAAAACGTGGCGCGCGCTTTCCCTGGCATCGCCTTCAGAGGCTGCAATGGAAGACGGATGCGACGCGGCGCAGATCGAATTCAGTTCCACGGGCTTTCAGGCCGCGATCGTCCCACATGTACTTGAGGACCCAAAAGGAGGCCCCCCGGTGACTGAGCTTGTAAAGCCAAAGTTCGACTTAGCGACTTTTCTTGCGCATGCCGGGCTGGGGCGCCAGATCGCGAGGTTTGCTCCCAAGGACACTTTCTTTATACAAGGGGACACCGCCGACTCCGTCTTCTATTTGCAGCGGGGCCGCGCCAAGTTGACAGTGGTTTCAAAGGCAGGCAAGGAGGCGACCATCACACTGCTGGGTGAAGGCGATTTTGTAGGCGAAGGCGCGCTTTCAACCGAGAACGGAATGCGGCTGGCAACAGCAACGGCCTTGACCGCGTGCACCACACTGAAGATCAGCCGGGTGGAGATGATCCGCGTAATGCACGAAGAGCATGCCTTCAGCGACATGTTCCTGAAGTTTCTGTTGGAGCGGAGCCTGCGCATCCAGGCAGACCTTATCGATCAGTTATTCAACTCCAGCGAAAAGCGCCTGGCGCGCATCCTGCTGCTGATGGCGGAGTTTGGCAAGCCAGGCGAGCGGGAGCAATACATCCCCAAGATCTCGCAAGAGACCCTGGCGGAGATGATCGGGACCACTCGCTCGCGCGTGAGCTTCTTTATGAATCGCTTTCGCAAGCTGGGCTTTATTGAATACAACGGCCGCATCCGGGTACACAAGTCGCTGCTGAACGTGGTCCTGCACGATCGGCTGCCCGGGGATAATGCGGAGAAGCCGGAGATCGACGGTTACAACATCGAGTAAGTGGTAGTCGGTTCGATAAGTCCGGAGCCGGCCAGTTTTCTCAACGGCAATTCCAATCGCGAATTTCCCATAGCTGAGCAAGAGTGAGCAGTAGCGTATTCCCTCTGAATGGGAAGCTTGCATTACTAACCCTGCCGAAGTTGAGCACGAGGTGAAACATGCCGAGTAACCGAACAAAGCTCCTTGTTGTGGATGACGAGCCCGCGATTCGAAGTTCCTTGTCGATGGTGCTGCACGAGGTCGGATACGATGTGCGGAGCGCCGAAAACGGATTCTCCGCCTTGGCAGAGTTGCGCAAGGAAGTGCCGGAGATTGTGCTGTCGGATCTGAACATGCCGGGCATGTCGGGCTTTGAGTTGCTATCGGTGGTGCGGCGCAGGTTCCCCTCGATTAAGACGGTCG
>Ga0181516_10001840_pt1 | contig 15766 bp, 11 predicted proteins | sample PEATcosm2014_Bin_25_FD_121104 | JGI IMG/M metagenome (GOLD analysis project Ga0181516, IMG submission 121104) | Peatland microbial communities from MTU Mesocosm Facility, Houghton, MI, USA - PEATcosm2014_Bin01_10_metaG | ecosystem: Environmental > Terrestrial > Soil > Wetlands > Peat | place... | reverse complement strand
GATGAGCCCATATTGGCAAATCTGCTGGAACTCTATGTGCACGACTTCAGCGATATCGTTGCGGCTGAGTTGGGAGACGACGGGCGATTTGGCTATAAGAACCTCGCACTCTATTGGAGCGAGGCGGATCGGCACGCCTTTCTTATCAAGGTTGACGGCAAGCTTGCCGGTTTTGCGCTGGTGAAGGCAGGGTCGGAGATCTCAGGAAACGGCGCCGTCTGGGATATGGCGGAGTTTTTTGTGATTCGCGGCTATCGCAGGCAGGGAGTCGGGAGCGCTGCGGCATGCGAAGTGTTGGAGCGGCTTCCGGGTCGATGGGAAGTTCGCGTGATGGACGCGAATTACCTGGCGGAGAGATTTTGGGAGCGCGCGATCGCAGATTTCGCGGGTAAAACGGTTCGCGCCAAAGAGATTGAAAAGGGCGGCCAGGTGTGGCACGTGTTTGGGTTCGATTCCTGAGGCGGGGAACGCGCAGCGATTCCGACAATGAGATAGAAGTGCGGGCGACTGGCCCAAAGAGATAGAAGTTCATGCGGCTTGCCGCGCGAATCCGGCTTTACTCGCGGCCGCGTTTGCGGATTTCAATGTTGAGGCGCTTGATTTTCTGATTGAGCGTGGAGAGCGGAATGCGGAACTGCTCGGCGGCGTCGGTCTGATTGCCGTTGCAACGCTCCAGTTTCTCGACGATGATGCGGCGTTCGATGTCTTCGAGAATGTCGAAGAGCGAAGCGTTGGGATTGTGCTCGAGTAGAGCATCCTGAAAGCTACGGCCGGTGATGTGGCCGGGCAGCAGGTCGGACCCGATGACCGAACCGGACGAAAGCACCACGCCGCGCTCGATGGAGTTTTCGAGTTCGCGCACGTTGCCGGGCCAATCGTAGTCGACCAGCGCGCGCATGGCGTCGGACGAAAGGCGGCGTGGCGAGAGGCCGTTCTCATTGGCGTAGAAGTCAAGAAAATGCTGTGCGAGCAGAGGAATATCTTCGCGCCGCGCGCGCAGAGGCGGAAGGTCGACGGTGATGACGTTGAGCCGGTAGAAGAGATCTTCGCGGAAGCGGCCATCGCGCACGGCTTGGCGCAGATCGATGTTGGTGGCCGCGAGGATGCGCACGTCGACTTGAATTTCCTGAATTCCGCCGAGGTGCATGAAGCGCTTGTCCTGGAGAACGCGCAGAATTTTTGCCTGCGTGTCCATGCCCATGGTGGCGATTTCATCGAGGAAGAGCGTGCCGCCGTTGGCGACTTCAAAGAGGCCTTTTTTTGAGGCGACGGCGGAGGTAAAGGCGCCCTTGACGTGGCCAAAGAGAGTGGACTCGAGCAGCTCGGACGGCATGGCGCCGGTGTTAATGGGTACGAAGGGCTTGTCTTTACGCGGCGAATTGGTGTGAATCGCCTTGGCGATAATTTCCTTGCCGGTGCCGCTCTCGCCCTGGATCAGGCAGGTGGAACGGCTGGGCGCGACCTGCGCGACGAGGTCGAAGACGCGCAGCATCAATTCACTTTTGCCGACGATGTTGGTGAAGTTGTAGCGCTGCTTGAGAGTGCGTTTGAGCTGCAGATTTTCTTCTTCAGCGCGATGGCGGGCGACGGCCGAGCGAATGTCGGCCATGAGTTTTTCATTGTCCCACGGTTTTTGAACGAAGTTTTCTGCGCCTGCGCGAATGGCCTCGACGACGTTTTCGACCGTGCCGTAGGCGGTGATCATGATGACGGGCGTCTCCGGCTGGCGCTCTTTGATCTGGGGCAGCAGTTCGAGGCCGCTCTGGCCGGGGAGCGCGAGATCGAGCAGCACCAGATCGAAGTTTTCAATCTCGAGGATGCGCAGCCCCTGCTCGCCGTCGTTGGCGGTGCGCACGCCGTAGCCCTCGAGAGTGAGCAGAACCTCGAGCGACTCGCGAATGCCCGCTTCATCATCGATCACAAGAATGCTGGCGCTGTTCGAGTTCGTGGAGAATACAGGCGCAGAAATATTGAGTGGTTGCTCGACCTCAGACATGTACGGTCTTCCTTAATAAGGGGAACTCAAGATGAAACGTTGTTCCGGCGCCTATGGCGCTCTCTACATGAATTTTGCCCGCATGTTCCTGAATGATGCCGTAGGAGACGGAAAGTCCCAGTCCTGTGCCGCGCCGCTCTCCCGGCTTGGGCATGGTCTTGGTGGTGAAGAACGGATCGTAAATTCGTTTGAGATGTTCGGGCGCGATGCCGGAGCCGGAGTCGGCGACAATCGCCTCAACGTGGCCGTTGGCGAGGGTTGACACGCGCAGGCGGCCTCCCCCTGGCATGGCTTCTTTGGCGTTCAAGAGCAGGTTGAGAAAGACCTGTTGCAGCTTGCCGGGGTTGCCCTGAATCGAGGGAAGATTGTCGGCGAGCTCGATGTCGACCTCGACCTGCGCGGTCTTGAACTGATGCTCCAGCAGCGAAAGCGTGTCGCGAATGACCTGATTCAAATTGGTGTCGCGAAACTCGGTGGTCGAGGTGCGCGAGAAGTTGAGCAGGCCGTTGGCGATCTCAGAGGCGCGGAAACTCTGCTGGGTAATTTTCTCGAGCACCGGCCCAAGGCGGGCGTCGCCGCGCATCTGCTTTGACAAGAGCTGCGAATAGGAAGAGATCACGGCCAGAGGAGTGTTGATTTCGTGGGCCACGCCTGCCGCCAGCAAGCCAATCGAGCTGAGCTTGTCGGCCTGTGCCAGCTGGGCCTCGAGCGAAACACGCTCAGTGATGTCGTCAACCAGCACGATGCGGCCCACGGCGACGAAGTCGCGCGACAGCAGCGGAGCCACGGCAATGTTGGCGGTGCGCAGTTCACCGGCGCGGGTGGTCAGCGGAAATTTGTAGAGATGATGGACGCCGGGCTCATCGCTGAAGCCATTCAACGCTTCGACAAACTCCGCCGGGAACACCTGGCCGAGTGATTGGCCGATGACTTCGGCGCGGCTGAGCGCATACATCGCCTCCATCTGGGCGTTCCAACTTTCAATGCGGTCTTCTAAATCGAGAGCCAGGATTCCGACGTTGATGGATTCGACGATATTTTCGTTGAACTCCTTGAGCCGCTCGAACTCGCTGATTTTCTCCTCGAGGCGGGAGTAGAGGCTGGCATTCTGCAGGGCGATGCCGATGTAGCTGGCGAGGGACTCAAGCAATTCGACATCTTCGCTGGACAGGAAGTCGCCGCCCATGGTGCGGCCCAGGCCGATGACGGCAATGGTGTGGGCGGCGGGGCCGTCTTGCACGCGGCAGGGCAGATAGTAGTTGAGGTCGAGCAGGGCCGCGGTGCGGCGCTGACTCTCGGGCAGGTGCAGAGCCTGTTCTGCGTTTTCAAAAAAGATGTGCGAGTGGTCGGTGGCCTGATCGAAGTTGAGAAAGCCGAAGTCGAGCGAACCGGCTCCCTGCCAGAGTTGGGCTGTATCCACCTCGGGCGGCAGTCCATGCGAAGCGGTCAGGCGCAGTTGGCCGTCGGCCTCGACGAGGAAAACGGCGACGCGCGAAACGAGGAGCGTGTTGGGCAGCCGGTCGACGATCGACTCCAGCAGAGCGCGCAGATCGGTCTCGGAGCTGAGCCCGCGGCCGAACTCGACCAGCGCCTTGCGATAGTCGTAACGCTGGCGGTCAAAGGCGCGGTCGACCCAGCCTTGAATTCTTCGTTTGAGGGGGTCGAAGATGGCAGCGGTGACCAGAATTGCAATGACCAGCGCCCACTCGCGCATGGCCTCGGGCAGGCGCTGGTGCACAATCTCTGCACTGACGGCGATGATGCCGAAATAAGCGCCGAGCAGAAGCGCTGTCGCCAAGGTGTAGGCCATGCCGCGCTTGAAGATCAGGTCGGTATCCATCAAGCGGTAGCGAACGATGGCCCAGGCAAACGTCAGGGGCAGAAAGACCAGCGACAGCCCGGCAAGCTTGGTGAGCAGGCTGGGCATGCGGACATCAAGCAGGAACGGGACGGCGTAAAGCAGTGTGAAGGGCAGAACAGCGAGCAGCGCACCGCGCCACAGCCACTTCAACTGCTGGCGCAGCAGCGGTGAATCGGCCTGGCGATAGCTGTGCAGGAAGAGCAAAGAAGCAAGCACGTAGTAGATCGCGTCGTAACCAGTGCCGGTCTGGTCGAGGCGATGCTTGAGCAGCCCGGTAGCCTCCCAGCGATTGATGGCCATGAGCCAAAGTCCAAGCAGGGCGGCGCCAGGCGCGTAGACCAGAGGCAGCAGCAGGCGGCGGCGAACGCTTTTAAGCCGCTCCTCGGGGAAGCTGAGGGCGAAGTGCAGGAAGAGCGCGGGCTGCAACGACTCTGCCAGCACGTTACACCAGAAAACGATCTTATCGAGAGCGTCCCACTCGCCGGTGTACTTGAGGGCATTGAGCGCGAACGAGACCAGGCAGAAGAGATAAAAGTGAGTGGCGCGCGGCGCAGTCCAGCGGCGGAAGAGAACATAGACGCCGATGGCCAGATAGATCAGTCCGATGAAGCGAAGTGCCTGCTCGACGCTGCGATCGGGCGGCTCGGGAATGACGACGACCGGCGTGTCGAGCTCGATGCCGTCGCGGGTAATGGTGTAGTTGGCCTTGCCCCAGACGCCGGTGCTGTAGAGTTCGCGCTCCAGGTCCGACAGATGCACGATGGGCGTATCGTTTACGGCCGTCAGCAGATCGTGGGCCTGGATTCCATAGCGCTGGCCGGGGCTGTTGGGGAGCACTTTTTCAGCGAGCAGGCCGGAACCATTGGGCGCTTCGGTCCACCAGACGCCGTCGTCGGGCTGCTGGAACTGGCTCTCCTGCCTGAAATTCAATACTGCCAACAGCACCAGTCCGACCGTCGCGACGGCCAGCAGTGTCGCCTGCAAGCGATTGAATAAACCCTTCTCCATGGAGGAGTGCTTCCTGTCAACTAAAGGTTTAGTGCACGTCGATTGCCATGCTGCCGAGGGCGCTCAATCAATTCCGCCGCGAGTGCAATCGATTATGAATCTTCAAGATACCGACGAATTCCGGGCAGGAAAGTAACTAGAGAAATTCAAGCCGGATTGTGGAAAATGCAGAAAATTGTAGGAAGCCTACGTAGAACAGAATCGGCGTACTGAAAACGGTAGCTAACTGCAACGCAGGCGGTTGCGTGCCGCTGCTGCAGTGTACGACGGTTCTGCTACGGCTTTTGGTAGATGTTTAGTAAACATTTCAGGAGAAGTCAGCGCTGCCCGTAGTAGGCTTTTGGGCCGTGTTTGCGCAGGTAATGGTGTTCGCTGAGATAGGCGGGAATCGCTGTCGCCGCTTCGTTGATGAGCAGGCTGCGGAAGGCAAGGCGGGCGATGTATTCGAGGACGTCGGCGTGTTCCACGGCTTCGGCCGCCGATTTACCCCAGGCAAACGGCGCGTGGCCGGCCACCAGCACGCCGGGAACGGCGATCGGATCGAGGCCCTCGGCGCGAAAGCGGCGAACGATGACAGCGCCGGTGTTGCGGACGTAGCCCCCGTTCACTTCCTCCTCGGTAAGCGGCTCGGTGACGGGAACGGGTCCGTGGAAGTAGTCGGCATGGGTGGTGCCGAGGCAGGGAATGGGGCGTCCGGCCTGGGCCCAGGAGGTGGCGAACTCAGAATGAGTGTGAACGACGCCGCCGATCTCGGGGAATTCGCGATAGAGCAGCGTGTGGGTGTCGAGGTCGCTCGAGGGGCGCAGGGAGCCGTCGACGATGTTGCCATCGAGGTCGGTGACGACGAGGTCGGCCGGGGTCAGGGCGGCGTAGTCGACTCCGCTGGGCTTGATGACGACCAGGGGCCGCTGGCCGGTGCGGTCGATGCCGCTGGCGTTGCCGAAGGTGTGCGGAGCAAGGCCGCGGCGGGAGATTTCCTGATTGGCGCGGAGAACCTGTTCGCGGAGGGATTCGAGGAGCATGAGAAGTGTCCGTTGCAATAGAATCTGCGGCCTCAGTTTAGCACCTGATTTGGCAGAAACTTGGCGCCAGGGGGGCAGCCTTGTGCCCGCGCCTGCAGCCGATTTTCAAGGGAATTGAAGCGGCACTGTAAACTTGCCTCGCAGGCTGGCGTCTACCTTGTTGATGGCGGCCTGGACCACATTGGATACGATGACGATGGCAAGAGCGGAAGAGAATCCCGCGCGGGAGTTCTCTGATGTTGTCGCAACGCACCGACCGCAGATCTTTCGATTCCTGCTGGCCTCGACGCGCGACGTGGATCTGGCTGAGACGCTAACCCAGGATTGCTTTCTCAAGGCACATCGCAACTGGGCGAGTTTTCGCGGCGAGTCAAGCGCGATGACGTGGCTTATGCGCATCGCGATCAACCTGCAAAAAGATCACTGGCGCAATCGAAGGATGCAGTTCTGGCGTCAGACGCGGAGCAATGCTGTCGATCTCGATGAGGCCAGCGAATGGCTGCCGAGCGGCGAGAGTTCGCAGGAGCAGGCGCTGCTGGCGCGCGAGCGGGTGGGGCAGGTGTGGCAGGCAGTGGATGGGCTGAGCGAACGGCAGCGCACGGTTTTTCTGCTGCGCTACGTTGAAGAACTTGAGTTGAGCGAGATTGCACGGAGCACCGGCCTGAGCGAGGGCACGGTGAAGGCGCACCTTTCGCGGGCGCTGGCGAGAGTGCGCACAGAGTTGGGAGGCAGGCGATGAGTTGGTTTTCAAAATTTGGAGGACGGACCGCCGAGCCTTTAAATATGGAGCCGCCGGAGATGGACGCGTTGGATCCAGCCGTGAAGCAGGCGCTCAAAGACTTCAAGTCGAGCGTGCACGCCTGGAGCGAAGCCAAATATGGCCGTGAGCGGACGGTGGAGCAAGCCGTGGCGCGCAGGTCGTGGCGATTGGCTGCGGGCTGGGGATTTGCGGTGGTTCTGCTGGTGGGCACGCTGTCGGGAGGGATGTACGCCTTCCACGAAAGACAGATTGAGGCGCAGGCCGCGGCGGCGCTCGAGGCGGAACATCAGCGCGAGCTGGCGGCGCAACGGGAGATCGACGAGGCCAAGCAGGTAGACGACGCATTGGCCAGCGTGGACTCCGACGTATCGCGTGAAGTGCCGAGCGCGATGGAGCCTCTGGTGCAACTGACCAAAGAGAGCGCGACCAAGTCAAAATAGTTTTCGCAATAAAAAAGCAGCATTTAGAGCAGAAGGGAAAACAGGATGAAGGGTGCAGTGGCAGGGCGAATTGGTTTGGCGATCGCGAGTGTGTTGCTCGCTGGAGTTGCGTGGGCGCAGGGGCCCGGCGGAGGACCGATGGGCGGTCCGGGCGCAGGACCGGGAATGCATCGTCCGCCGTTTGAACGGCAGTTTGGCGGCCATGGCATCGAAGGCCGCTGGTGGAACAATCCGCGCATTATCGAGCGGCTGAAGCTGACGGACGATCAACGCAAGGCGTTTGACCAGATTTTATTGGAGCATCGCGAAAAGCTGATCGACCTGCATGCAAACGTAGAAAAGGCCGAGCTGGCCATGGAGCCGCTGGTGCGCGCGGATCAGCCGGACGAGCCCGCGATTCTTGCGCAGATCGACAAGCTGGCGCAGACCCGCGCGGAGCTGGAAAAGGCGAACGCGCGCTATCTGCTTGCGCTGCGCAGCAAGCTCACTCCGGAGCAATGGAAAGAAGTGCAGGATTTCCAGAAGAACCGCGGAGAGATGCGCGGAGGTTGGAACCGCGACGGTCGTGGCGGCCCAGGCCGCGGACCGGATGGCAAGGGACCTGATGGAAGAGCGCCGGGCACGCAGCCTCCTCCTCCAGGGCCGCAAGGCATGATGGACGAGCCGCCGGCCCAGGCGCCCGGCACGGGACAGATTCAATAGGTTTGGCAGAGAGCAACTGCGGTAGTTAGACAAAACCGGTGGCGGCAGGGGGTGATCCTCTTGCCGCCGTTTTTTTTGGCTCAAGGCTTGCTGAATGGGTTGCAGCGGGCGGTTTCGGGCCGCTTGTCGCGCCGAAAAGCTGTCGGTAAACCGGACAGTCGGGTGGAGCGCTTCAGGACATTGATTGGTGCGCATCGAGACAGTGGTTGGACGAGATCGAGACAGAATGATTCGAGGCGCGACAAAAGAAGAAAAAATGGCTTTTCAAAAAAATGACTAAAGTTCCCGGGGGCTGATCCGATGAAGGGTGCAGATGCAATGGCGCCCACCGGAAAGCGGTGGACCCGGGCAGAAGCAGAAGACCCAGGCGCGGCGCGAGAGTTGGCATCGGAAAAAGGAGCACCTCCATGGCCCTCGGCGTTTTGAACAATCTTTCCGCGATATACGCAGAGAACTACCTGAACAACACCAACAGCAGCTTGCAAACGGTTTTGCAGCAGCTGTCATCGGGTTCCCGCATCAACTCGGGAGCGGACGATGCCGCGGGTCTCTCGCTGGTGAACGGCCTGGCGGCTAACTCGGCTGCACTGACGCAGTCGACCACCAACGCGACGGAGGGGGTAGGGTTGCTGCAGGTGGCCGATGGTGCGCTGTCGCAGGTGACGAATCTGCTGAACCGTGCCATTACACTGGCTACCGAGGCCTCGAACGGCACCCTGAACACGTCGCAGGAGTCGGCTGCCAATCAGGAATATCAATCGATCATTGCTGAAATAAACAACATCGGGTCGACGACGACCTATAACCAGGTCCAGGTCTTCAGCGGAGCACAGGCCGGCGTTTCGATTTATACCGGCGACTCGTCTCAGACCGGGTCCTCCATCGACAACTTGTACTTTGCCAAGTTGTCCTCATCGACGGTCGGCGATTCCGGTGGTGCGGTTCAGCAGAGCAACACCGGCCAATTTGTCGACCTTTCGCTGGATACAGGCTCAGCCTTGACGACCGCGGCAAAGCAAGGCGATACCATTGCCGGCAGCCTGGTCTTCACCATCACCAATCCCGATGGAACGACGAGCACCCTGACGACGAAAGCGACGACGGTAAGCGGGCTGATCGCTGAAATCAATAAGGACGGCATTCCCGGCGTCACCGCGAGCTTTACCACTGCGGGCGCGGTGGGTGACACCGGAGTCAACTCCGGCGACACGGGGATTCAGCTCACCAACACCAATGGCAACGTCGCACTGGGTTACTCGGTGGCCGCTGCCGGACCGCCGGTGACGGTGCCGTTCAAGGATTCGACGTCGCTGGAAGCTGCCCCGACAACGTTCTTTAGCAGCACTGACGCGACGACGACCATCAGTTATGTCACGGCGTCCGGCGGCGATCAAACGGCGGACCTGTCGAATACCAACCTGACGACTGCGGGCAACGCGCAAAACGCTCTCGCGGTGCTCAACAATGCCATCACCTACACCGCGGCCCAGGACGGCTACATCGGCGCGCAGATCAACACGCTCAACTCCGTGAGCCAGGTGATGAGCACACAGCAGGAAAACGTGGTGTCGGCGCAGAACGCAATTCAGGCCACGGATTACGCTTCGGCAACGTCGAACATGTCGAAGTACGAGATTCTCAGCCAGACCGGCATCGCCGCGCTGGCGCAGGCCAACCAGGTGCAGCAGGAAGTGACCAAGCTCCTGCAGTAAGGTTTCAGATGTAGAAGTAAAGCAGAATTGCAGCATCTCAAAAAGACAACCCAGGGACAGGGCGGCGGCAGAGAAATCTGCCGCCCATTTTTTTTGTGGCGAGAGTTTAAGCCATTTCAGGAAATAGTCTGGCCTTGCTGGCGATGGGCAAGGCTGTAGCTCCGGTTTTGAGGCTTGTGGCTCAGGTTACAGAATTTTCTAACCGGCCCTAGTTTCGCTGGCTCTGCGCGACGTCGGCTTCCATGGCGGCCAATGTGCTCAACATCCGGTTGAATTTGGGCAGCCCGCGCAGGGGCTTGAGGCGCGGATCGGCGAGCATCTGGAAGAACCACGGGCAGCGCGCTTCTTCTGCGCAGAGCAGTTCCGCGATGGCGCCGTCGAGGTCGCCGAGAGCCACGCAGATGGCCGCGGTAAAGGTGCTGGCCACGTAGCGCTCGCGGCTTATCCATTGCAGCCGCTCGACGATGGCTTCGGCTTCGCTGCCACGCCCGGCACACGCCAGCGCATAGCCATGGATTGCGGTGGCGAGGTCCCAATAGGGCGAAATCTTGATCAGACCCTCGGCGCATTTGACGGCCCGCTCGCCATGGCCGTTATGCGCAAGAATCATGGCTCCATAAAAACAGGGGCTCTCATGGCCCGGAAAGAGCGTGATCGCACTTTCGATCTGCTTAACGCTCTGGGCCGCGTCGCCGGCGAGATGCCAGGCCCAGGCCAGGCGCGCGTGAAGCCAGGGCGAGTAAGGATCGAGACGCAACGCCTCGTCGAGGAGCCGGATCGCTTCGTCAAAACGATGGCGGCTCAAAGCGAACATCACGCGAGCCCGAGTGGTTGACGGGTCGTGGGACAGTCCAGCGCTTTCGGCGAAGGCGCGCAGTGCGCCATCGAGATTGTGGTCAAGATGGAATCGAATCCAACCCAGCGCAGGCAAAATGGCGGTGGCGCCGTTCACGTTTTCCGGAATCGCTTTCGCCGTTCGCCGTGCCTGCTCCGCCGCTGCGGCCGGAGACATGAATCCCCAGAACGACTGGGTGATGCATACGTTTACAAGTTCGATCTGCGCGTTGATCAGCGAGGGATCGAGTTCGGTGGCGCGCAGCAGGTTCTGCAATCCTTCCTGCATGCGATGGCGTTGCAGGGTGTGCAGTTCCTGATGGCCGCGCAGAAATTTTTCGTAGGCCTCGCGGCGAGCGGGATCGTCTTCAGTCTCGGTGGGTCGAGCAGCTTCGGCGGCGATCGCCAGCACTCCGCCGCAGAGGCGCGAAATGAGACGCTCCACGAGATCGTCTTCCAAACCGGCGAGACGCGATTGGGAGACGAAAAAATCCTCGATCCACAGCTGCGCGTCGTCGACGACGCGAATCATCTCCACGCGCAGACGATAGTGGGACGGCATTGCACGCAGAGTTCCTGTCAACACCAGGTCGGCGTGGAGCGCCTGGCCCACCTGCCGCGCAGTCCGTCCATTCTGTGCCAGCGTGAACACCGAATCGCGGGCCAGGATCACGAAGGGCTCTGCGAAAGTCGAACGGCGCGCGCCCAGTTGCGCCAGCGTCTCTTCCGCGATGGCGCTGCCCAGATATTCCGGCACATTCAATCCGGCGGCAAAAGGAAGTATAGCCAGACGCGGCAGGGTGTCGACGACGCTGCTTCGATGGCACTCGACGGCGGCGGTGAAGCGATAGCCGCGCTTGTAGACCGTCTGGATGCAATCGTCGGGCAGCAAGGCGCTGCGCAACGACGATACGCAGCGGGGCACGCTTTCGATGGTGACGTGCACATCGCCCCAGAGAGACTTTTTCAATTGCAGGGGAGAGACGACCTGGCCAGCGTGCGCGATCAGCACTCGCAGCGCGGCCAGTTCTTTCGGAGGCAGGTGAATCTGCTTTTCACCTCGAAACAAAGTGCCATCCGGTTCCAGCCGGAGCGTGCCAAACCTGCATTCCGGTTCTTGCACATCATTCAATTCTAAGACCGCGTGTTTCATTCGAACCGACAATTCCTTCATGCCCGTGCCAGCTCGACCACCCACGACAGGCTTGCTCAAACCAGTCTGCGTTAGAAACGGTTGCCGGAGCGCCAGGGCTACTGCCTCCAGGGAAGAATGGGCCCGATTACAAAATCAGAACTTATCTCGCGAAGAAATCCATCGCACGCTAATTTTCTTTATTATGCGCGGTTCAATTGACTGGAACACACCGTGGTGACCAATGATTTTTCAGTCATCCCAAACAGGGTTACTGAGTTGTCGAAATTCAGAACAGAACTCGCACTGATCGAGTGTGACTGTTTTAGTAAACGACACTCATGTCAATTTCGCGTTGCTCCGCGGCGCCGCTCTAGAGCCGGCGCGAGCCTCGGCGAGAGGCAACCGCGCGATAGGAACGAGACGATGATTTTCTCCGCTTGACCTCAATACTTCGACTTGATCGCGTAGGTCATTCCCATCGTGAACTGGAAGGAATTCCGCCTGGTTGGCGGCAGCGAGACGGGAGGATCGTTCAAATAGGAATCAAGAGTGCCAACGGAGAAGCTGAGGTTTTTGTAGGCCGGAAATGCGAGTGTGTCCGTCTCCGTCGCCGAATAAGCGCGGAAGTTGTTGTATGCGGGGATGTAGGCCAGACCCTGCGTCAGCGTGACGAGCTTGGTGTGGAGCACGTAGTTGGCCGCGAACGTCGAGCCGATCAGGTCCTGATTGCCGCTCGAGGTGCCGCTGATGAACTGCTGCTTCTCGTACTGGACCGTTCCCTTGAGGTCGGCTTCCTGCTTTGGAGTTTTCAATACCGTCCAGCCGAATCCGCCGCCGTAAACCTGTTGCAGATCGAGATCCTGCCCGTAATTGTGGTCGAAAGCCGTTTGCGCCAGAGCGAAGAAGCGCTGCGAGAAGTACTCGTCGCGTTCGGCATCGGCGTGGTAGATCGCGGATTTTGTCGTCACCGCCTCCACAGCCGTTGGAGTCGTCGACGGCGGAACGGGCGGGATGGTGTAACCAGGTTCTGTGATCTTGCCGAAGGAACCCGTGAAACCAAAGGACGTGCGATCGCGCGGATTGAGCCAGCTGACCGTGGGGATAGCGCGGATCATGCCGATGCCGCCAGAAAAGGTGTATTGATTTTCGGTGGCGGCCACCAGCGTGGCGCCGGCCGTGGCTGCGCCGTTCCAGCCTTTGAGGAAATTGGGCTGGTGATTCAACTGCTTGTCCAGGGTTGCGGAGTCCATCAAGAACTGCACGTTTTTCACTGGAATCGACGGCGGCGCCGGAGCATCGGCCGGCGTCAGCGTGACTGCCTGATTCTCCATGTCCAGCGTTCCGGCTGGAATCGGGCCCACACTCCTGCGCCCGCGCAGTTTCACGTTCTTGTCCATCAGCGCGAACTTCTCGCTGGTGTGCAGCTCCTTGATCTTGTCCCAGGAAAGTGAGATGTCGCCGAGCACATCGCTATGGAAGGTGACTTTGTCCTGAATCGAGCTGACGAATTTGCCGTGCAGCGTGTCGCCATTGCTGAGCACAAGCACATCGGCGGCGGGAGCAGGCTTGCTTTGCGCCGCACAGATTGAAATGCCGCCGAGGGCCGCCATGGCCAACAGGCAGAGAGCGCGACCGGCAAAGCGAGCGATCGACGCCGGCGCGAACAGAATGGCGAAGGAGGTCATGGGGAGCGATCCTTTTCAAAAGATTAGAGAATGAGGCCTGGATGACCGGTCGAGATGATGCTCCTTCCGGCCTTTAGAAATCGTATCGCGATTCTGCGGGAATCCCAAGGCGGAGCTGGGTGCACAAATTCTTCAAGAATCCTTCAAGAATCTCGGTGCATTGCGCGATCAGACTAATCAGAAGGAGCTTGCGACCATGAATGAAGCAGCGCACGCCCGCTGGTCTCTTGAACCGTATCGCATCGGAATGAAGCTGCGCGCCCTGCGCACACGCAAGCGGCTCACGCTGTCTCGCCTGGCGGCTGAGACCGGACTGTCGACTGCGCTGCTCTCAAAGCTGGAGACGGATCGCATGATCCCCACGCTGCCGACGCTGGCGGCGATTTGCCGCGTTTATGGAGTGGGGCTCAGCTATTTCTTCAGTGAACCCGCCAAACACAGCTTGTCGATCACGCGCAAGACGCACTTGCAAGGGAAAGGGCGCACCGCCGAGCCGGTGAGGCACACGCCTCTGCACGCATCGCCGGAACCATCGGCGCTGACTGCGGAAACGCTCGATCTGGCTGCCGACGGCGCCGCATTCTCGCCGGATGGCGGCGGAGTTCTCACCAGTGTCGTGTATGTGATCGAAGGGCGATTGCTAATGGACCTGGGCGGCATGCAGGAGACGCTCGAGTCAGGCGACTGCGCACACATTGAGAGCCAGATGCCGATGACCTGGAGCGCGGTGGGCAAAGAGCGCTGCCGCCTGCTGGTGGTGGCGCCGGGGCAGCCGCAGCCGGCCTGAGCGCAGGGCTGGGCATTCTCAGCCGGCCTGAGCAATGAGAACGCGGCTGGCCTCGCCCGCGGCAGTTTGCCGCGAATCGGCCAAATCTGTAGGATGAATCCGGTTCACCTGACACCTCATTCATGCGACCTAATCTGAACCTGATGAAAGCCACCCTGACCGGCGCTCTCGGCGGTCTGCTTTTTGGCTTTGACACGGTCGTCATCGCCGGCGCAATTGATGCGCTGGTGCGCCTCTATAACCTGAGCCCGCAGCAGAAAGGCCTGACCGTGGCCATCGGCCTGGTGGGCACGGTGATCGGCGCGCTGGGCGCGGGCCAGATCGGCCAGAAGCTGGGCGGCCGCGAGACGCTGCGCATCACTGCAGTTCTCTATGTCGTCTCCGCCGTCGGCTGCGCATTCGCGTGGGGCTGGACCTCGTTCATGGTCTTCCGCTTTATCGGCGGCCTCGGCATCGGCGCGTCGTCGGTGCTGGGACCGGTCTACATTGCCGAGCTGGCCCCGGCCAAGTGGCGCGGACGCCTGGTCGCGGCGTTTCAGTTCAATGTGGTCTTTGGCATTATGTTGGCCTACACCTCCAACTACGTCATTCGCACGCTGCATCTGGGCGGGATCGAGTGGCGCGTGCAGGTGGGCATTGCCGGCATTCCCGCCATTTTCTTTCTCGCGCTGCTGTTCGGCATTCCGCGCAGCCCGCGCTGGTCCGCATCGCGCGGCAGGATTGACGAAGCCCTTGCCGTGCTCAGGATGATGGGCGACCCCGACCCGCAGGCCGAGCTGGCCGACATTCGCGCCGCACTGGCCCAGGAGCACGCCTCGGCCCACGAACGCGTCTTTCAATGGAAGTATCGCTACCCGCTCTTCCTCGCCATCTCCATCGGTGCGTTTAATCAGCTCGCCGGCATCAACGCGATTCTCTATTACATCAACAACATCTTCGGAGCCGCGGGCTTCAGCCAGATTTCGAGCGATCAGCAGGCCATTGCCATCGGCGCCACCAATTTTCTTTTCACGATTGTCGGCATGTCGCTCATCGACAAGCTGGGGCGCAAAACGCTTCTCTTGATCGGCGCGGCGGGCACCGCATGCTGCCTCGCGGGAGTGGCCTGGGTTTTTGCCACGCATTCGCATCAGAGCTCGCTCCTGTGGCTGCTCGTCACTTATATCGCGTTCTTCTCCGTCTCGCAGGGCGCGGTCATCTGGGTCTACATCGGCGAGGTTTTTCCCACCTCGGTGCGGTCCAAGGGCCAAGGCGTGGGCTCGGCCAGCCACTGGTTTATGAACACGCTCATCCAGCTTGAGTTTCCCGTGGTGGTGCACACCATGAGTACAGCCACACCATTCGTGTTCTTCTCGCTGATGACGGTGGTGCAATTCGTTGTGGTGCTCCTGGCGTATCCCGAGACCAAGGGGCAAACGCTGGAGGAACTGCAGCGCAAACTGGCGCCTTCCAGCTAAGATCTTTGCGCCTGTTTGCTGAACGCGCACCGGGCAAGCCTTGCCGCCATCCCGACCTTCATCCGTGATCTCAATCACCTGCTTCGAAGGGCTAGCTGGTCTATATGTTTTCCATGGACCCGGCGACAATTCCGCTTGCAGAACTTACGCCCAGCGCTGCCGCCCAATCCGCTGAAGCCGACGCGCTGCGTGCTGAAATCGTCACGGTAGGCCGCAAGCTGTGGGAGCGCCGCTATGTCGACGGCAACGGCGGCAACATCAGCGTGCGCCTGGGCGCGAAGTATGTGCTCTGCACGCCAACGATGATGAGCAAGCGCGACCTCGAGCCGGCCGACATCTGCCTCTCCGATCTTGACGGCAACATTCT
>Ga0181516_10001839_pt1 | contig 15774 bp, 11 predicted proteins | sample PEATcosm2014_Bin_25_FD_121104 | JGI IMG/M metagenome (GOLD analysis project Ga0181516, IMG submission 121104) | Peatland microbial communities from MTU Mesocosm Facility, Houghton, MI, USA - PEATcosm2014_Bin01_10_metaG | ecosystem: Environmental > Terrestrial > Soil > Wetlands > Peat | place... | reverse complement strand
GACACCGCCGGCAGCGGCGGCCAGTTCTCCCGCGCTTTCCTCGAACACTGCCTGCGGGGGACGAATTTCGCCACCGGCAAAATCGGCACGCCCATCGACTTTTTCTCCTTTCATGCCAAGGGCTCGCCGTCCTTTCCCGATGGCCACGTCCGCATGGGTATTGCCAACCAGCTCCGCACGGTTGAAGAAGGCTTCCGCATCCTCGCCTCCTATCCTGAACTCAAGGGCAAGCCCGTCATTATCGGCGAGTCCGATCCCGACGGCTGCGCCGCGTGCGCCGAAGCCGAGTACCCCCAGAACGGCTACCGCAATGGCACCCTGTACGCCAGTTACACGGCGGAAGTTTTCGCCCGCAAGGGCGAAATCGCCGCCCGGGACGGCATCAACCTGGAAGGCGCCATCACCTGGGCTTTTGAATTCGAAAACACCCCCCTCTTCGCCGGTTACCGCGACCTGGCGACCGGCGGCATCGACAAACCCGTCCTCAACGTCTTCCGCATGTTCAGTCTCATGAGCGGCCAACGCCTCGCCACGCAAAGCGACCACGGCTTGCCGCTTGCCTCCATCATCTCGCAGGGCGTCCGCGCCGAACCCGATATCTCCGCCCTCGCCAGCCTCGACCAGCACCAGCTCTGCGTCATGGTCTGGTATTATCACGACGACGACTTGCCCGGCCCCGACGCCGATGTGGATTTAACCCTCGAACATCTGCCCATTGAGCGAGGCAATGCCACCTTGGAACATTATCGCATTGATGAAGATCACAGCAACGCCTTCGCCGCATGGAAACGAATGGGTTCGCCCGAGAAACCAACCCCCGAAGAATACGCTCAGCTCGAAAAAGCCGGCTGGCTCGCCGCCCTCGCCCAACCGGCCGCCGTGACCGTCACCAACTCCACGACCACCCTGCGTTTCACGCTCCCGCGCCAGGCCGTCTCACTCCTCAAATTGACCTGGTAAGGCCAGGCGGCTTGGCCCCATGGCGGCTTTACAGGTGCGCGGCCGAGATTGACCGCATGTATTGCGCGCGCTCGAAGGCCGCGGGATCCGGGCAGTTCAACTGGCTCAAACAGCCCTTGAGCTGCGCCACAGACTCGTATTCGTGCTCCCCGAGCCAGCTCACCAGGTCGGATTCAATGTGTTTCAGCGAGCCGATCCCGTGCCGGATCAACGCCGAGCAAAGCATCGTCACGTCCGCGCCGGACATCAGCATCTTCACCACGTCCGTGTGCCGGTGGATGCCGCTGGTCGCCGCGAGGCTCGCCTTGATGCGCCCGTAAAGCAGCGCCACCCAGCGCAACGGCAGCCGCATCGCCATCGGCGTGCTCAACAAAATATTCGGCCGGATTTCCAGCGCTTCCACGTCAATGTCCGGCTGGTAAAAACGGTTGAACAGGACCAGGCCGTTGGCGCCCGCCCCGACGAGCCGTTGAGCCATGTTCGCGAAATTCGTGAAGAAGGGGCTGAGCTTCACCGCCACGGGAATGGCCACCTCCGATTTCACGGCCCGCACGATGCCCAGATAAACCTCCTCTATCTGCGCGGAAGTCAGGTTGGGGTCGGTGGGAATCCAGTAAATATTCAGCTCCAGCGCGTCCGCCCCCGCCTTTTCCATGAGCCGCGCGTAATTCGTCCAATTGCCCGCGGTCGAGCCGTTCAAGCTGGCGATGACCGGAATTTCCACCGCCGCCTTGGCCTTGCTGATGTGCGCCAGGTATTCCTCCGGCCCCACGTTATATTCGTCGGCCTCCGGGAAAAAGGTCAGCGCCTCCGGATTGCTCTCCGTTCCCTGGGAAAGATAATGGATCAGTTCGTTGCGCTCCTGCCGGATTTGCTCCTCGAACAGCGAGTACAACACCACGGCGGACGCGCCGGAATCCTCCATCAGCTTGAGGTTGTCGATTTTTTCGGAGAGCGGTGAAGCCGCCACCACCAGCGGCGACCGCAGCTTCAAACCCAGGTATGTTGTCGTGAGATCCATGATGATTTCCTTTTTAATGAGCGCCGGGCTCCGGTGCCGTGGCCGCGCCCGCGGCCGGCTTCGCCTTGTAATCGCGCGCGGCCAGGTATTGATAAAGCTGCCAGCGGATACCCGCGTCCTTTTGCGCCTCCTCGGCCAGTTTCCTCGCCTCGGCCGGCCGGCTCTTGGTCAGCATCTTGAACCGGTTTTCCATGTTCATGAACTGGCTGATGGGTTGCCGCGGCGCCGGCGAATCCAGTTGCATCGGGTTCTCGCCCCGGAGCGCCCGCTCCGGGTTGTAACGGTAGAGCAGCCAGTGGCCGGATTGCACCGCGGCCTTCTGGTTCTGCATCGCCGTCGTCATGTTGATGCCGTGCGCAATGCAATGGCTGTAAGCAATGATCAGCGCCGGGCCGTCGTACGCCTCCGCCTCCAAAAATGCCTTCAGCGTGTGCTCGTCCTTGCCGCCCATCGCGACCGACGCCACATACACGTTGCCGTAGGTCATCGCGATCAACCCCAGGTCCTTCTTCGCCGCCGGCTTGCCGCCCGAGGCGTATTTCGCCACCGCGCCCCGCGGCGTGGACTTCGAGCATTGCCCGCCCGTGTTGGAATACACCTCCGTGTCCAGCACCAGCACCTTCACGTTGCGGCCGCTCGCCAGGACGTGGTCCAACCCGCCGAACCCGATGTCATACCCCCAGCCGTCTCCGCCGATGATCCAAACGCTCTTGCGCACCAGCGTGTCGGCCACCGGCAGCAACCGCGTCGCCAGCTCGCGCGTTTTCGCGTCGGCTCCGCCGCCGTTCGCCAGGACCGCCAGCTTGTCCTTCAATTCGCCGACGGAAACCCGTTGGTCGAAAATGCCCGCCTCGTCCTTCTGGTCCGCGCCCAAAATTTTTGCCGCCAGCTCCGGACCCGCCGACGCCGTCAATTGCTGCAGCATTTCCCGAGCGAATTCGTGCTGTTTGTCAACCGACACCCGGTAGCCCAGGCCGAACTCCGCATTGTCCTCGAAGAGCGAATTCGCCCACGCCGGACCGCGGCCCGCCGCGTTCTTGGACCACGGCGTCGTCGGCAGGTTCCCGCCGTAAATCGAGGAACAACCGGTCGCATTCGCCACCATCAGCCGGTCGCCGAACAACTGGGTCAAAAGCTTGAGATACGGCGTCTCGCCGCAGCCGGCGCACGCGCCGGAAAACTCGAACAGCGGTTCCAGCGTTTGCATGCCCCGCACCGTGGTGGTGCTGACTGTCCGACGGTCCGCCTCCGGCAGCTTGAGAAAGTAATTCCAGTTCTCGCGCTCGCTCTCGCGCAAAGGCGGCTGCGGATGCATGACAATGGCCTTGTACCGGGCCTCGGATTTGTTGCGGGCCGGGCAAACGTCCACGCACAAACCGCAGCCCGTGCAATCCTCCGGCGCCACCTGCAGGCTGTATTGCAGCCCCTTCCACTCCGGCGCGCGCGCCGCCGTGGACTTGAAGGTCTTGGGCACGCCGTTCGATTCCGGGGACTTGTAAACCTTGCTCCGTATCACCGCATGGGGACAGACGAAAACGCATTTGCCGCACTGAATGCAAACTGTCGGGTCCCACACCGGGATTTCTGCCGCCAGGTTGCGTTTCTCCCAACGTGCCGTCCCGGTCGGAAACGTGCCGTCCACCGGCATCGCGCTGACCGGCAGTTCATCGCCCCGCCCCGCAATGATCTTGCCGAGCACGTTGCGGACAAAATCCGGCGCCTCGTCCGGCACGGGCTTGACCAGCTCCACGCCGCCCGCCGCGCCAATCTTCACCTCATGCAAATGCGGCAAGGCCCGGTCCACCGCGTTCAAGTTGACCTGCACGATGTCATCGCCCTTCTTCCCGTAAGTCTTGCGTATGGAGTTCTTGATCTGTTCGATGGCTTCCTCCGGCGGCAGCACGCCCGCCAGGTGGAAGAAGCAGACCTGCATCACCGTGTTGATGCGCCCGCTGATGCCGGATTCGCGCGCCACCTTGTGCGCGTCGATGACAAACAATTTCGCGCCCCGTTCAATGAGCTGCCGCTGCGTGATCGCGGGCAGGCGCTCCCAAACCTCCTCCGGCGCCCACGGCGTGTTCAACAGCAGCGTCCCGCCCGGCGCCAGACCAGCCGCGACGTCCAGCCGTTCCAGAAACAACGGTTGATGGCAGCCGATGAAGTTCGCCTCCGTCACCAGGTACGTCGAGCGGATCGGCTCCGGCCCGAACCGCAGGTGCGAGATCGTCACCGCCCCCGATTTTTTGGAGTCATAAACGAAGTAACCCTGCGCATGAAAATTCGTGTGCTCGGCAATGAGCTTGATGGTGTCCTTGTTCGCCCCGACGGTCCCGTCCGCCCCCAACCCGTAAAACAGCGCGCGAAACACGTTCTCCGGTTCGCTGGAAAATCCCGCCACCGTCTCCAGGCTCGTGCCGCTGACGTCGTCCTGGATGCCGACGGTGAAATGGTTTTTCGGGGAAAGTTTTCCGAGGTTGTCGAACACCGCCTTGACCATCGCGGGCGTGAATTCCTTCGAAGACAGCCCGTAGCGCCCGCCCACAATCTTCGGCACGTTTTCAAACGGCGACCACGGCTCATACCTGCCCTCGTTCAGCGCCGTCACGCAATCCACATACAACGGCTCGCCCGCGCTCCCGGGCTCCTTTGTGCGATCCAGCACCGCGATGGCCTTGACCGAGGCCGGCAGCGCCTCGACAAACCGCCGCGCGTCAAACGGCCGGTACAGCCGCACCTTGAGCACGCCAACCTTCTGTTTCCGGCCGATGAGACAGTCCACCGTCTCGTGCGCCGCCTCGCAACCGGACCCCATCAGCACGATCACCCGCTCCGCATCCGGCGCGCCGTGGTATTCAAACAGCCGGTAGGGCCGGCCGGTCAGCGTCGCGAGTTTGTCCATGGCGCGCTGTACGATCTCCGGGCAGGCGTGGTAAAAGCTGTTCACCGTTTCGCGCGCTTGAAAATAGACATCCGGGTTCTGCGCCGTTCCTCGCAGGACGGGATGCTCCGGCGACAGCGCGCGCGACCGGTGTTCCCGCACGCGGCTCTCGTCAACCATCGCCCGCAGCACGTCGTCCGCCAGCACCTGGATTTTGCAAATCTCGTGCGAGGTCCGGAACCCGTCGAAGAAATTGAGAAACGGTATCCGCGATTCCAGGGTGGCGGCCTGCGCCAGCAGCGCAAAATCGTGCGACTCCTGCACCGAGGCCGCGCACAGCATCGCAAAGCCCGTCGCGCGCGCCGCCATCACGTCGCCGTGGTCGCCGAAAATTGAAAGCCCCTGCGCCGCGAGCGACCGCGCCGCCACGTGCAGCACCATGGGCGTCAGTTCCCCGGCAATCTTGTACATGTTCGGGATCATCAGCAGCAGGCCCTGCGACGCCGTGAACGTCGTCGCGAGCGATCCCGTTTGCAGCGCCCCGTGAATCGCCCCCGCCGCCCCGCCCTCGCTCTGCATCTCGATGATGGACGGGATCGTCCCCCAGAGATTCTTCATCCCCGCGGCCGACCAGGCGTCCGCCCATTCGCCCATCGGCGAACTCGGCGTGATGGGATATAGCGCCACCACCTCGTTGAGCCGGTAGGCGATGTTGGCCACGGCCTCGTTGCCGTCCATGGGTTTGAATTTCGCCGCGCCGACGGCGGCCTTGGATTTCTCGGATGCGGTCGTTTGCGGTTTTTCGATGGTTTGCATTAAAATTCCTGGCTTTCAGCTCGCGTCGGTTAAACTGGCAAATCGTTTTCCATTAACGTGTCCAAGTTTGCAGAAAGCGCCTCCTCCAGCCCCACTTGCGTTGCCACAAGCTGACCATTTTTTGTCACGGCCCGGTTAACGGACAGCAACATTGGCCTACTTCCCAACTGGAGTCGCAACCGGTTTAAGCCCCCGGCGCCCCTTCCTCGGCCGGTTCCACGTGCATATACGTGCTGCGCGCCTCGCACTCGCTGCACCCGGTCAGCTCCATGTAGAACCCCAACAATTTTTCTTCGCCCAGGGCGCTGTTTTTCGCCGCAACCCCCGGCACGGCCTGCTTGACTGGCTCCCTGGCTCCCTCCCGCGAAGAATCTTCCGCCGGCTGCACTTTTCCATCCATAACCTCTAAAAATGCCGCAGCCGCCGCTCCCGTGCTTATACTTTTTTGGCAAATGCCACGCTTGAATTGCCGCGCGGATTTGACACGCCGCGCGCCCGGGACGAGGTTTTGGGCATGAACGAAAGTGAATTATATGAAAGCTCCATTGATACTCTTGATGACCCTGCTCGCCGGCAGCCTCCCGGCCCAACCGCCGCAGCTCGACCCCTGGCTCCGGACCGAAATCCGGCCGCGCCCGCCCGGCGAACACATCATCCTGCGGTTGCAGGACACTTACATCGTCCACGGGTCCAGGTTCACCCTGGACGGCATCGGCGTCGAGATGGTCAAGGCCGATAATCCGCTGCGGCTGTTTGATCCGTTTGACGAGCAAACCCTGGCGACGGCCGGCGACAACGTCGTCTGGGACCAGAACACCGGACGCGCCGTCGGATTCAACTTCTTCTCCATCCATTTTTAACCGCTTTCACATTCTGGGATTCGTCCACCCGCGCAGCCCGGGGCACGCCGTGGCCGCCGGGCGCCGGCCCTCTGCATTCATGCATTTCATAAGGGCGCGTTATACTTTTCAGGTTCCATAAGAAACACTTGCCCCGGCTTTTCCGATTCATACAATAAGCAAACCTGTGGAATCGGCAGTTGGGCAACCGCCTTCGGCGGCCTCGCTGCGGCAGGTTTTATTTGTTGAGGGTGCTCTAACCAGTAAAAGATGCCTCGCAACGGTTGCGGGGCAGGCGCCCTTTTCGCGTCTGAAGCAACGGAATTCAATAAAATATGATAAAAAAGATCGCCCGCCGGATGGTCGTTCCGGCCGTTCCCGCCGTGTTGTTCCTGGCCCCCATTTTTCTTTCGCCCGCCCTGACGTTGCCCGCCCGCGGCCAGACGGCTGTGACGACAAACACCGAGGTCACCACGACAGTCACCACGTCCGCCAGCGCCACCAACACGACGGTCACCACCAACGTCACCACAAAGGTCACCCTTTCGCCCCCGCTGCCGGCATGGCAAACCACCTTCACCTTTGGCCTGACCGTCACCGGCGGCAACACCAAGACGCTGCTCGCCAATGTTGACCTCGCAACGCAACTCAAAACGCCGGATAACGAGTACCTTTACGACGTGAACGGCGCCTACGGCGAAAACAATGACCTCGTAAACGCCGAATCTCTTGACGGGTCCGGACAATACAACCGCCTCGCCACTGGGCGCCTCTATTACGGCATCAAGGTGGAAGGCTACCACGATTCCATTGCCGGAATTGACTATCGCCTCACCGCCTCCCCGTTGGCCGGGTATTATCTCATCAAAAATCCCGACACCTCGCTGGTCGCTGAAATCGGCCCCGGCTATATTTACCAGCGCGATGAGTACGAGCCCGCCGGCACCAGCACCGGGTCCGACAGCACATTCAGCCATGCCACCCTGCGGCTGGCTGAACGCTTCGAACATCATTTCAACGCCAACACCAAAATCTGGGAGAAGGCTGAAATCGTTCCACAGGTCAACAATTTTGGCAATTTCTACGCCGATGGCGAAATTGGCATCTCCTCCGCCCTGAGCAAACACACTGCTTTGACCACTTACATAGATGACACCTATTATCAGGTGCCCAGCCCCGGGCGCCTGAAAAACGACGTCAAGCTGGTAAGCGGCATCACCTATAAGTTCTGAGGCCGCCATCCGGGCTCACAATGCGCGAATGCGCATTGCGCTCGCCCGGCCGGACATGGATAATCCCCTTGAAATGAACGGCCTGTGCGGGTTCGATTGACCAAAACCAGACTTGCCTTATGAGCGCCACCCATCATTGGAGATTTTTCCGAGCCGGCGGCTTCGACCAGGTCAAGCTCGACACCGGCGCCGACCTGGTGAACCTCGACCAGCTCGACCAGAAACTCTGGGTCGCCCTTGCCTGTCCCACCACCGGCATTGAATTTGATCCCAAAACCGCCGCGCTCATTGATACCGATCACGACGGCCGCATCCGCGCGCCCGAACTCATCGCCGCCGTCAAATGGGCGACGGCCATGCTCAAGAACCCCGATGACCTCGTCAAGGGCGGCGAGGCCGTGCCGCTTTCCGCCATCAACGACGCCTTGCCCGAGGGCGCCCAGTTGCTCGCGTCCGCCAGACAAATCCTCGCCAACCTCGGCCGCAAAGACGCCGGATCCATCACGCTGGCCGATGCCTCGGACGCCGGTCAGATTTTTTCGAACACCGTGCTTAACGGCGACGGCGTCATCATCCCCGAATCAGCCGGGGACGACGCCACCCGGAGCGTCATCACCGACATTGCCGAATGCATGGGCACCCTGCCCGACCGCTCGGGCAAGCCGGGCATTGATCAAGCGCGCGCGGACGCATTTTTTGCGGAAGCAACCGCCTTCGACGCCTGGGTGAAACAGTCGGAAGCCGGCGCCGCGAACATTCTGCCCCTCGGCGAAAACACCGCCGCCGCTTCCGCCGCCGTGAAAGCCGTCAAAGCCAAGGTGGACGATTTTTTTGGCCGCTGCCGGCTCGCGGCCTTTGATGCCCGCACCGCCCCGCTGCTCAACCGCAACCAGGACGACTACCTGGCCATCGCCGCCCACGATATTTCCATTGATGCCGCCCAAATCGCCGGCTTTCCGCTCGCGCAAATCGCGCCGGGCCGGGCATTGCCGCTCCGGGGCGCGGTGAACCCCGCGCACGCCGCCGCCCTCGCCACCTTTCAATCCGCCGCCGTCAAGCCGCTCATCGGCGACAAGTCCGAATTGACCGAGGCCGACTGGACCGCCGTTCAAGCGAAGCTCGGCGCTTATGAATGCTGGTGCGCCGCCAAGGCGGGGGCGGCTGTTGAAAAGCTCGGCCTAAAACGCGTCCGGGAAATTCTTGCCGACAAGGCGAAGGACACCGTTGCCGCGCTCATCGCGAAGGACAAGGCCCTGGAACCCGAGGCCGCCGCCATCGCCAACGTCGAGAAGCTCGCGCGTTATGTCCGCGACCTGCACCTGCTCTGCGTCAATTTCGTCAATTTCAAGCACCTCTACGAAGCCCGCGAGCCTGCCGTCTTCCAATGCGGCACGCTCTTCCTCGACCAACGATCCTGCACCTTGTGCCTCACCGTGGATGACGCCGCCAAGCACGCCACCATGGCCGGCCTCGCCGGCGCGTATCTCGCCTACTGCGATTGCGTCCGCAAGGGCACGGACGAGAAGCTGAGCATCGTCGCCATTTTTTCCCAGGGCGAGGACGACAACGTAATGGTCGGGCGCAACGGCATTTTCTACGACCGCAAGGGCCGCGACTACGACGCCACCATCACCAAGATCATTTCCAATCCCATCAGCGTCCGCCAGGCGTTTTGGTCGCCGTATAAAAAACTGGTGCGCATGATTGACGAGCAGATTTCCAAGCGCGCCGCCGCCGCCGATGCCGCCGCGGACGCGAAGCTCGCCTCCACGGCTCAAGGGGCGGCCACGGTTGACAAGGCCCCGCCGCCGCCGAAGAAAATCGACGTCGGCGTCGTGGCCGCCATCGCCGTGGCATGCAGTGCCGCCGGCACCGCGCTCGGCTATTTGCTCAGCTTCCTCGCCGTGATACGTCCGTGGCAGATACCGCTTATTGCGGCCGGCCTCATGCTGCTTATCTCGGGACCGGCCATGATCATCGCCTGGATGAAACTCCGGAAGCGCAACCTCGGCCCCATCCTCGACGCCAACGGCTGGGCCGTCAACGCCAAGGCGAAGATCAATGTGCCCTTCGGCACCAGCCTTACCGGCATCGCCAAGCTCCCGCCCGGCGCGACCGTGGATGTCAGCGACCGTTACGCCGAAAAATCCTCCGCCCTGCCGAAGATTCTCCTCATCTTCTTCTTCGCGTGGTGCCTCAGCTCCTATTTGTCCGACAAGGGCATTTACTCCTACCTGTACCACCATGTCTGGCTCCATGACGCGCCGATAATCGTGGCGCAGCCTTCCACCAACACGCCCGCCCCCGCAAGCACAGTACTAACGCCATCGACCAACGCCCCCGCCTCGACCAACGCGGCCTCCGCGAAATGATCGGTGGCGCTAGGGAGTGATTTGGAAACGATAAAAGCGGCGGCTTACGGCGCTGCTGACGAAATTGCTGAACAGGACCGGCCCGCCGATGGCGTTGGAGACGAATCCGCCGGGAACGTTCGACCAGACGGTTGCGGGCAGCGAATCGGCAAATGTCAGTTGGTAGGTTTCGCCCGCTACGCTGGAGACGCCGACGACGACCGTGTTGGTCCCGTTGGGGTTGCCGTTGGTATTGCCGGTGATGTTGGGTTCATTCGGATTCTCCGGCACAGGGTAGCTCAGCTTGTAAATCATACCGAAACCGGTGTTCGTCCCTCCTTGATACGTGACGCCGTAATAATTGCCGTCGTAGCCTTCGACCGGCGAAGCCGCTGGATAATCGCCATCGCCGGCAAACGCGCCAAAACTATGGAGGTAGATCAGTCCGCCGGTCGGGCCGATCTTGAACAGGGTGCCCGAGCCGTTGGTCCCGCCCTCATAGGTGGTTCCGTACAGATACCCGTCGCTGCCCTGAAGCAAGCCGGCCCTGGGATCCAGGCCGTCATGGGCGGGGCCGCCGAAGTGATACAAGTTGGTCAGCACACCCCCGGAGGTAATCCGGAACACCACGCCGTAGGTGTTGGAACCGCCATTAAACGTCGCGCCAAAATAGTCCCCGGTATAACCTTGAACGATCCCACCAATTGGATTCTGGCCATCGCTGGGGGTGTCGCCAAATTCGTGCAAAGGGATAAAATTGCCCGCGGCGTTGACTTTATAGATGGTGCCGTAGCCGCCGTACTCGACCCCGTTCGTGCCGCCGCTCTGGGTCGTTCCATAAAAATACCCATCGCTGCCCTGAAAGAGCCCGGCGTAGGGGCTGCTCCCGTCCGTGCCGTTGGTGAACGAATGGATGATGGTCACGTTGCCCGAATAATCCATCTGAAACACGGTGCCATAACCCGGCGTTCCGCCGGCACTCGTGGTGCCGTAGAGATAGCCGTTGGTGCCCTGGATCAACGGCGAAAAAGGCCAGCGGCCGTCATGGGTCGCCGGCGGTTGGAAGATGTGAATGTTCGTCAACACGCCCGCCGGGGTCATTTTGAAGACAGTGCCGTACGCATTGGTCCCGCCCTCGTAGGTCGTTCCGTAGAAGTTGCCGTCGCTGCCCTGCACCAGTCCCGCTTCCGGAAATGCGCCGTCGTTCACCGTATAGCCCTTGAATTGATACAAGTTGGTCAGCACACCTGCAGAAGTAATCTTGAAAACTGTGCCGCAATTGCTGATTCCGCCATACTCGGTGGTGCCGTAGAAATCGCCGTCGGTGGCCTGGATAAGATGCATCCAAAGCGGCTGGCTGCCGTCGCTGGGCGCGCCGGTGAAGCGATAAAACGAAGTGAACGTCTGCGCGCACGCGCCGCCCGGCAAGCCCACCAGCAGACAGAAAACCGCCGCCACAAACAAATGAATCAGTTTCGCCGCTCCCGCAAACACGGCCTTGTCAACTCTGTACCGGCAGTCAAAATCTTTCATAAAGCATTCCTTCCGGCGGACGACCTGATGAGTTATCGCGTCGCACTCATGGAACGGGCTTCCATGGCCTGAAGTCAGGGGACGCGACGATTTGAGAAGGTGAAGGGAAGCAGAACGCAACATCCCGCGCGCCTACTCGAACTTGGGCCGTATGGTAACACGAGCAGCCGCTTTTTGCAATGCTGGAAAGCAAGAAACGCCCAGCTTGATTTTCCCGCTTCTCACCGTCAGCGTCCAAGGCTAACCTGTGCCATGCGAATTTTGTTGCTCGGCTTGTCCTGCCTCCTGCTCGCCGGTTGCGCCGGAACCGGCCCCGATGCCACCACCCCCAGCAAGGACGCGGACGCCGTCTTCGCCCGGCTTGCGGATGATTACATCGGCGGCTATCTCGCGTGGCGTCCCCAGGCCGGCACCGGCCTTGGCCTCCATCAATACGACGGCAAGGTGACCGATTGCAGCCGCGCGTCGCTCGACGCCGAGCTGGCCCGGCTCAAGTCCTTCGAGCAGCAGCTCGACGACCTCGGACCGTCCCGCCTCGGCCCGCAATCCGCCTGCGATTACCGCATCCTGCGCGGCGCCATCAAGCGCGAGATTTTCAACTTCGAGCAACTGCACGCCTATACCGAAAATCCCATGACCTATGCCGGCGCGATTGATGTCAACATCTACATCAAGCGCAACTTCGCCCCCCTGCCCGACCGCGTCCGCTCCATCATCGCCATCCTCAACCAGACCTCCAACGTCATGGCCGCCGCCCGCGCCAATCTCGCCGATTCCCTCCCGCGCCCGTTCGTCGAGACCGCCATCGACCAGGCCGGCGGCGCGGCGGACTTCCTGGGCACCGATCTCGTCGGCGCGCTCAAGGACGTGCCGGATCCGCAGCTCATGGCGGACTTCAACGCCGCCAATGCGCGCGCCATCGCCGAACTGCGCGGCTACGTCACTTATCTCAAGGAACAAAAGCTGCCCAAGGCCAATGACAATTTCGCGCTCGGCCGCGAGAATTACATGCGCCTGCTCCAGTACGGCGAAATGGTGACGAACACGCCCGAAGATTTATTGGCGCTTGGCCTGAGCGAGCTTTCGCAAAAGCAGAAGGTCTTCACCGATACCGCCCATCTCATCGATCCTTCAAAAAGTGCGACCGATGTGTTCAAGGACATCCAGAAGGAGCATCCAACCGAGCAAAGCCTCATCCCCGATGCCGTGAAAGACCTCGAAGCGATCCGGCAGTTCGTGATCGATCATCACATCGTCACCGTCCCTTCGGCGGTCCGCGTGCAGGTCGCCGAAACGCCGCAATACCTGCGCGCCACGACCTTTGCGTCCATGGACACCCCCGGGCCGTTCGAAACCAAGGCGACCGAGGCGTATTATTACATCACTCCGGTCGAGAGCAATTGGCCGCCCGAGCAGAAGGAACAATGGCTCACCGCCTTCAACTATTACACGACGGACATTGTCTCCATCCACGAGGCGTATCCGGGCCATTACATCGCGTTTCTGCATCTCAACGCCTCTTCCGCCACGCCGGTGGAAAAGATCTTCAGCGGCTACGCGTTCACCGAGGGCTGGGCGCATTACTGCGAGCAAATGCTCGTGGACGAAGGCTTCGGCGCCGACCCGTCCGCGGCGCCGGGCAGCCCTGCGGCCCTCAAGGCCGCGAAATACCGCCTGGCCCAGACCGACGAGGCCCTGCTCCGCATCTGCCGCCTTTGCGTTTCCATCAAGATGCATTGCCAGGGCATGACGCTGCCGGAAGCCACGCGCTTTTTTCAAGACAATTGCTATTATGAACTCGGGCCCGCGCATTCGGAAGCCATGCGCGGCACCTTCGACCCGGAGTACCTTTACTATACACTGGGCAAGCTCGAGATCCTCAACCTCCGCGCAGATTACAAGAAACAGGAGGGCGCCAATTTTTCCCTGCAAAAATTCCACGACGAATTGCTGAGCCACGGCGCGCCGCCGGTCCGCCTGATGCGCGAGTTGATGCTCAAGGACGCGACCACCTGGGATCAGGTGTTGTGATTCGATAAGTGCGGAAGGTGGAACAAAACGCGGGCCGTTTTGGTTCTTTCAAGAACCCCCACCACCCAGACCTCGCCCGGGGGATGCGGGCGAGGGTGGCGCGATAGCGCCGGGTGGGGCTGTGAGGGAGAAACACAGCTCGGGGAGGGTGTGCCTAAATTCTATGCTGCCGGTTCCGTGCCGTCCGATATTAAACCGTCATTCGTCTGCGCCGGTGAGCAAGGGCGCAGGAACTGATGGGGTAAACCTGGCCTTGCTCCCGGCAAAAACCTGCAAACGCGCGGCCTTGGCCGCCGTAAAACTTTCCCGCAAAGGCGCAATCGCCCTTTTGTAACTCTCCACTTGTTCCGCCTTCATCCCGCCCTTCTCCTGAATTATTCTCATGCCTCCTCTTGAGCAGCCCCCCTGCCATTCTCACCCCTGCGAAAATCCGCCGAATTCCCTGAAAATCAGGCCTTTCTCAACCTTTTGCGCCGGTCAACCGTGTCGTCAGAAAATCGCGAAAGCCATCCTCGTTCTTCCAGGCGGTGGCGGCGTTCACCATGTTCCCCTGCGGATCAATCACCGTGAACCCGTCGTCGGTGACCCGGACGCCGAGGCGTTCCATCTGGCAAAAATCCTGGCTCACGGCGAGATAAACGGCCACGGTGTCAAAAAGCGTGCTCGAATGATGTTCGGCCGCGTCGCTGCCGCTGTTGCCGGCCTTGCTCCAAATGCGGTAATTCTCAATGACAGTCGCCGCAATCACATCCTTCGAGTCGCGCATCCGTTGGTAGCGTTCGCCGTCGAGGTTCACCAGGCCGCAGGTGTCCAGCGGCGTGATGGTTTTGTCCCACGGCGCCGCGAACGCCGCCTGGCAGGCTTTCGGGTCGGCTTTCACGTTCCATTCGGCCGAAACCGTTTTGCTCCCGCCGTAGCCCACGCGCAGGCTGCCCTGCATTCCCACGAAACGGGCGAGCCGCGCAATCTGCGGATCGCGGCCCAGGGCGGCGGCGAGGTTCGGCATCGGCGCAATGCAAACGACCGTGACGCCTTCGCCGGATTGATGAATCGTGTCAATGATTGCCTGCACGCCGTCCCGACGCACCTTCCCGGGATAGGAATTCAAATCATAATCTTTCACCCACGCGGCCTGATTGCCCACGCCATGGGGTTCCCCGTCCATGCCGACGCCCACCGGGATATCCGAACGTCCCACGGTTTCAAGGAACTTCGCTATTAACTTGGCCCGGTATTCGGCCTTGCCGTATTCGCCCACGACCAGTTTCAAATCCAGCTCCGGAGATTTCAACGCCAACCCCAGCGCCCAGGTGTCGTCGATGTCATCGCCGATATCGGTCGCGAGAATCACCGGAATCCGACGGGCGGAAGACGGCTTCTCCTGCGCCAAAGCTCGCTGCGCCAGCGAAAGTCCGAGCCCCTGCATCCCGGCCGCGCCGGCGACGGCAATGGTTTGTTTAAGAAAGCGGCGGCGATTGACGGGTGGGGGCTCGCTCATTGATGTTTTCTCCAACCAGCTTTGACCGGGGAATTTGACATTGCGTCATTGGAGCATTCTTGCGCGCGATTGCCAGAAGAAATTTTGATTGGAGCCGCCGGAATCTGATTGCCAATCGCCAATCAATACGGGCATTATCATGGCATCGTGAACTTTCGCGACAAAATCATCCCCTGGGACGCCCTGCCCGCCTGGCGCGCGAAGTTACGCGGGCAAAAACGGAAGCTGGTCGTCACCAACGGCTGTTTCGACCTGCTCCACATCGGCCACGTGACCTACCTGGAAACCGCCCGCAACCTCGGCGACGCCCTTCTCGTCGGGATGAACAGCGACGGCGCGGTGCGCGAGTTGAAAGGCCCCGACCGCCCGGTCAACAACGAAACCGACCGCGCGCTCGTGCTCGCCGCCCTCGAAAGCCTCAGCGGCGTCTGCATTTTCAACGAGCGCACGGCGACCCGTTTTCTCGCCGCCGCGCAGCCGGATATTTACGTGAAGGGCGGGGATTATACGCTCGACACCTTGAACAAGGACGAGCGACGGACGGTCGAAGAGGCGGGTGGAAAAATCGTCATCATCCCCTTCGTGCCCGGCAAATCAACGACCGCGTTGCTCCAG
>Ga0181516_10001838_pt1 | contig 15785 bp, 14 predicted proteins | sample PEATcosm2014_Bin_25_FD_121104 | JGI IMG/M metagenome (GOLD analysis project Ga0181516, IMG submission 121104) | Peatland microbial communities from MTU Mesocosm Facility, Houghton, MI, USA - PEATcosm2014_Bin01_10_metaG | ecosystem: Environmental > Terrestrial > Soil > Wetlands > Peat | place... | reverse complement strand
CGGCCGCCGCCGCCGGGGCGGCGGCCTGGGGCGGGGGCGCCAGGGGGACCTCCTCGGGCTCGGCCGGATCCTCGGGCAGGCCTTCCAGCTGGCCCGGCCCCAGCAGCCAGTGCAGGTCCTTCTCCGTGAGCAGGGGGCCGGGGTTGAGCACCACGCAGCGCTGGATGGCGTTCTCCAGCTCCCGGATGTTGCCTGGCCAGGGGTGCCGGGTCAGGGCCGCCTGGAAGCTGGGGGACAGCTTGGGGGTGGCGCGGTCGTTGTCCCGGGCGTAGCGCTCGGCGAAATGCAGCGCCAGCAGGTCCAGGTCGGCGGTGCGCTCCCGCAGGGGCGGCAGCCGGAGCGGGATCACGTTGAGCCGGTAGTAGAGATCCTCCCGGAACCGCCCCTCCCTGACCTCGGTGACCAGGTCGCGGTTGGTGAGGGCGATGATGCGCACGTCCACGGCGATGGGACGGTTGCCGCCCAGCCGGTCGATGGTGCGCTCCTGGATCACCCGGAGCAGCTTGCCCTGGAGGCTCAAAGGCAGTTCGCCGATCTCGTCCAGCACCAGGGTGCCGCCGTCGGCCTGCTCGAACCGGCCGGGCTTGGCGCTGGTGGCCCCGGTGAAAGCGCCTTTCTCGAAGCCGAACAGCTCGGACTCCAGGAGGTTCTCCGGGATGGCGGCGCAGTTGATGGCCACGAAGGCGCCCTTGCGCCTCGGGCTCGCGGCGTGGATGAGCTTGGCCAGCAGTTCCTTGCCGGTGCCGCTCTCGGCCTGGATCAGGATGGTGGCCCGGCTGTCGGCGGCGCGCCGGGCCAGGGCCAGGGTCTCGGCCAGCACCGGGTCCTGGGTGAGGATCACCGGCGCCTCGCCGGGCTCCTCGGCCTTGAGCCGGCCCTCGCTGCTGATGGCCTTGCGCACCGCCTGGACCAGCTCGTCGGGGCTGAAGGGCTTGGACAGGTAGTCGAAGGCGCCCAGGCGCATGGCCTCCCGGGCGGTGTCCAGGCTGCCGAAGGCGGTGACCAGCAGGACCGGGAGGCTGGTGTCCAGGGCCTTGAGCCGGGCGGTGAGCTGCAGCCCGTCCATGCCGGTCATGCGCAAGTCGGTGACCACCGCGTCGAAGGCGCCCGGCCGGGTCAGGCGCAGGGCATCCTCCCCGCTCCGGGCCTGCTCGGTCACGAAGCCGGCCCGCTTCAGGCTCATGGCCATGCCTTCCCGCATCCCGGGATCGTCGTCCACCACCAGCACCCTAAGGGGATTCGCCATTTTCGTGTCCAATCTGTCGGTTCTCTATCTTATCGGTCGGTGGGAGGGATCCTGGAATTTACGGAGGCCTGGCCCGGGCGGCGCTTGTTGAGCCTCTTGGGACCCGCGCTGCTGGGGGGCTCGCCGCGCACCGGGTCGCCGTGGCGGGCGATGAGGAGGTAGAGCTGGCGCCGGCTCACGCCCAGGCGCCGGGCGGCCTCCACCCGGTTGCCGTAGCTGCGCCGGAGCGCCCGGTGGAGCAGGATCCGCTCCAGCACGTGGAGGTTGGCGGCCAGGTCCTCGGAGGCCAGGGGCAGGCCGGGACCATCCGGGCCCGCCGCCGGGTCATCGGGCAGCTGGCCCAGCAGCTTCCAGCGCACCAGGCGGTTGCGCAGGCCCCTCAGGTTGCCCGGGCAGGGCAGGGCGGCCAGGGCCCGGGGCGGGGCCTGGACGTCCTCCTCCTCCGCCATGGCCGCCAGGCAGCGGGGCGCGGCGTCGGGGTCGTCCTGCAGGCTCGGGAGGCGGAAGCCCAGGCAGGCGGCGGGAGCCTGCTCGCCGGGGCCGCGGTGGGCGGCCAGGACCCCCCGGGGATTGGCCTGGAACCAGGCTTCCAGGGCGCCCGGCTCCAGCCGGTCGGCGTCGTCCAGCAGGGCGGCGCCGCGCTGGGCGGCCATCCATGCGGCCATGGTGCTGACCCCGGCGCCCAGCTCCCCGTACACCCACAGGGGGCCCGGGTGCCCCAGCAGCGCTTCCAGGGAACCGCGCCACTGGGCCGAGCCCGGCAGGCTTTCCATGGGGATCAAGGCCGCCCTCCGCCGGTCGCGGGGATCACGTAGCCCAGGATGGCCACCACGTGGCACAGGCTTCCGGCCAGCACGAACAGGTGCCAGACGGCGTGGTGGAACCTCAGCCGGTGCCAGGCGTAGAAGGCCACGCCCAGGGTGTAGCAGGCGCCCCCCGCCAGGAGCCAGGCCAGGCCCGGCCTGGGCAGGGACCGCCACAGGGGCACCGCCGCGACCATCACCATCCAGCTCATGCCCAGGTAGACTCCGGTGGAGAGCATCTCGAAGCGGCCGGTGAACATCGACTTGAACGTGACGCCCAGGGCCGCCAGCCCCCAGACCACTCCCAGCAGGCTCCAGCCCCAGCCGCCGCGCAGGGTGGCCAGGCAGAAGGGGGTGTAGGTGCCGGCGATGAGCAGGTAGATGGCCGAGTGGTCCAGGATCTTGAACACCCGCTTGACCCGGGGGCCGCGCAGGGCGTGGTAGAGGGTGGACATGGTGTAGAGCAGCACCAGGGTGGTGCCGAAGATGGCCGCGCCGACGATGTCCCGGGCCGTGCCGCGCATGGCCGCCGCCGCCACGAGCACGACCAGCACCAGGACGCTCAGTGCCGCGCCCAGCCCGTGGGTGATGCTGTTGGCCAGTTCCGCGGCGGGACCCGCCGCATGCTGTTCGCCGTCCATGGCGGCTCCTTCAGGACAGTATCGCATGTCCGGCCGCTGGAGAGCCTCGGCCCGGCCTACACTGGAGCCTGGAGGCACCATGGTCCCGACCCTGGACGACATCCGCACGGCGGCCGGGCGCATCGGCCCCTACGCCCACCGCACGCCGGTGCTGACCTGCGCCAGCCTGGACCGCCGGGTGGGGGCGCAGCTGTTCCTCAAGTGCGAGAACCTGCAGCGGGTGGGCGCGTTCAAGTTCCGCGGCGCCTGCAACGCGGTGTTCGCCCTGACCGACGCGGAGGCCGCGGGCGGGGTGGTGGCGCACTCCTCGGGCAACCATGCCCAGGCGCTGGCCCTGGCCGCCCGGCTGCGCGGGGTGCCGGCCCACATCGTCATGCCGGACAACGCCCCGGCGGTGAAGAAGGCCGCGGTGGCCGGCTACGGCGGCCGGATCACCTTCTGCGCGCCCACCCTCGAGGCCCGGGAAGCCGCCCAGGCCCGGGTGGTGGCGGCCACCGGGGCGCGCGTGGTCCACCCCTACAACGACCCCATGGTCATCGCCGGCCAGGGCACGGCGGCGCTGGAGCTGCTCCAGGACTGCCCGGACCTGGACGTGATCCTGGCCCCGGTGGGCGGCGGCGGGCTGCTGAGCGGCACCGCCATCGCCGCCCGGTCGCTCTCGCCCCGGATCCGGGTCATCGCCGCCGAGCCCGAGGGGGCCGACGACGCCTTCCGTTCCCTGGCGGCGGGGCGGATCCTCCCGTCGGTGCAGCCGCGGACCCTGGCCGACGGGCTGCTGACCGCGCTGGGCGACCTGACCTTCCCCATCATCCGGGAGCGGGTGGAGCAGATCGTCACGGTGAGCGAGGCCGGCATCGTGGAAGCCATGCGCTTCGTGTGGGAGCGGGCCAAGCTGGTCATCGAGCCCTCCGCCGCGGTGCCGGTGGCCCTGCTGTGGGAGAAGAAGATCGACCTGTCCGGACTGAAGGTGGGGATCATCCTGTCCGGCGGCAACGTCGACCTGGAACAACTGCCGTGGCAGGCGCACTCGTGACAGGAGCAGGCCTGAGAGTAGAGACTATTGCTCGCCCCAGACGCAATGGCTGTTGGGGCCAAGACTAAGCTCATTTGAATCTCTTTTCATCCCCGTTGATCCCCGTTCATCCCCGGCCAAACCATCGATGGGATTTGCTGTGCGTAGCTCCATTGCCCAAAGGCCCCGGCAACTTGCATCGATTGAAGCGCCGGGGATGAACGGGGATGAACGGGGATAAAGATTGATATAAAAAGGTAATAGCAATAGCCTTCACCCTTCCGCGCCCCAGCCTACGGCCTTTCCCGGCGAATGGTCCACGAAGGGGCATCCCCGTCATGAGATGGTGGACGCCGCGGAGCACAGCCTCCATCGCAACCCTGCCGTCGGCCCTCAGCCCTCGGCCATGCAGCGCATCTGGATCTGGATGATCCGCGCTCCCGCCGGCTGGGCGCAGGCGAACAGCACGGCCTGGGCCACGTCGTCGGCTTCGAGCATGGCCGAAGCCTCGACCGAAGCCTCGGTGCGCCCCTTGCCCAGGGCGAACTCGGTCTTGACTCCGCCCGGGCAGATGGTGCCGACCCGGATGCCGTGGGGATTCAGCTCCTTGTCCAGGCCCTGGGCGAAGCCCACCTGGGCGAACTTGGAAGCGCAGTACATCGCCTCTCCGGCGAAACCGTACACTCCGGCCATGGAGGAGATCATCAGCACCGTCCCCGCCTTCTGCTGGATCATCACCGGCACGGTGTGCCGGGTGAACAGGAAGGTGGAGCGGACGTTGGCGTCGAACATCTGGTCGTACTCCTCGGCGCTGGTGTCCACCAGCTCCTTGTAGTTGCCCACTCCGGCGTTGTTGACCAGGATGTCGATGCGGCCGAAGGCGGCCAGGGCCCGCTCCACGGCCTGGAGCGCGGTCGCCTCCTCCCGGGCGTCGCCCGCCACGATGATGCACGCCGTCCCCAGCTGCTCCAGCTCGGCCGCGAGCCGTTCCAGCCGGTCCTGGCGGCGCGCGGTGAGGACCAGCCTGGCCCCTTCCCGGGCCAGGGCCCGGGCGCAGGCCTGGCCGATGCCGGCGCTGGCGCCGGTGATGAGTGCCACTTGATTTTCCAGCCGTCTATTCATGGTCGATTCCTCGCCTACATACTACCTCGAATTAGCTCAGCTCGCCTTGTCCTGGATCGGCAGGCAGCTGGTCCGGAAGTCCTTGCCCAGCCAGCCCTTGGCCAGGACCAGCAGGACCGAGGTGAGCATGGCCACCCCGCCGAAGATCAGCCACATGGGCGTGGTGTTGAGCGCGCCCTTGGCCGGGTCCGGGCACCACCGGGCCAGGGCGGCGCCGGAATAGATGGGGACGAACATCTTGGTGAGGAACCAGGGGAACTGCGCCACCCCCATGTAGGCGCCGGTGCGCCCTTCCGGGGCGATCTCGGCGGCGAACTGGAGGAACCGGGGCTGCCAGATGGCCTCGCCCACGGTCATGAGCACGATGAAGGCGAACAGGCCCGGGGCGCTGGGGCCCAGGGCGAGGATGAAGGTGGGCGCGGCCATGACGGCGGTGCCCACGATCATCATGGAATACACCTTGGTCCGGGTGGTGAGCGCCGCCACCATGGGGCAGAGGATGAAGATCAGCAGTGCGTTCAGGCTGGAGGCGGCCTCGAACCGGGCGCCGACCCAGGTGCCGGCGAAGGCGCGGTTCACGTACATGGGCAGCACCAGCCAGTTGTAGGCGAACAGGGTCTGCACCGGCACCAGGAAAAAGATGAAGCAGGCGAATTTCGGGTCGGCCAGGGGGTGGTTCCGGAACCAGTGGGCCATGGCGGTCAGGAAGCCCCCGGAAGCGGGGTGGCGCCCGTCCCGCACCGGGCCGGCCGTACCGCAGGCGCTGGCCGAGGCCGCCACCACCGCCCTGCGGGTGAGCAGCAGGAGGCAGGCGCCCAGTCCCGCCGCCGTGGCCGCGGTATAGAAGGCGAACGCGCCGTGGATGCCGAAGCGCTGGCGGATGGGCGACATGAACGTGGGCAGCCAGGCGCCCAGGTTCATGACCGCATAGAGCATGGCGAAGCCCATGTTGGCGTTGGCGGGGGTGGTGAACTGGCGCACCGCGGCATAGCCGGCCGGCATGTACATGCCGTAGCCCAGGACCACCAGGAGGATGCCGCCCAGAGCCATGCCGATGAACGGGGTGAACAGTCCGCCGCTGGCCAGGCCCAGGCCCGGGGCCGCCGCCAGGACGCCGCGGCCGAGGATCATGAGGAGCAGGGACAGCAGGATGACCCGGCGCAGGCCCCAGCGGTCGGCGCTGCCCCCGAAGAACAGCATGCTGAGGGTGATGCCGGAGGTGAGCACCCCCACCATCCACCCGGCGTGCAGATCGCTGAGCCCGCCGTACTGGTTGAAGTACATGGCCAGGTAGATGAGCATGCCGAAGTAGACGAAACCCTCCAGGAGCTGGCTGAGCAGGACGCCCCAGAGCGCCTGGGGCGCCCGGCCGAGCTCGATGAAGGGCTGGATGATCTCCCGGAAGGGAGAAGGTCCGGCGGGGGGAGGTTGGGTGTTTGCCTTGGCCATGGGTGATCCTTTATGGGTGTGGCGTTATGGGTAGCAAAAAAGGCATGGGTGGGACTTGGTGTTTGTTGAAAAACACAATATAACTTTTCCCGGCAGTTGGCCAGAGGCGCGGAGTAGCATCACGCCTGAAGATCCCGGCCGGTTCCGGCCCGTCGTCCTGGAGTCCCCCCATGAAGCTGGTCACCTTCAGCCACCACGGCCAGGAGCGCATCGGCGCGGTGATGGAGGATGGGCGCATCCTCGACTTCCAGGCCGGGGAGCCCCGCCTGGGGGTGGACATGCTGACCCTGATCCGGGAGCAGGACGCGCTCATGCCCCTGGCCCGCGCCCTGGCGGCCAGCCCCCGCCACCTGCTGGATCCCGCCGCGGTCACCCTGCTGGCCCCGGTGCCGCGCCCGGTGGCCCTGCGCGACGGCTACGCGTTCCGCCAGCACGTGGCCACCGCCCGCAGGAACCGGGGCCTGGACATGGTCCCGGAGTTCGACCTGTTCCCGGTCACCTACTTCTCCAACCACCAGGCGGTGCTGGGACCGGGCCCGGTGCCGGTGCTGGAGCACCACCTGCAGCGCCTGGACTACGAACTGGAGGTGGCGGTGGTCACCGGCCGGCCGCTGCTGAACTGCACCCTCGAGGAGGCCGACGCCGCCATCTTCGGCTACATGATCATGAACGACTGGAGCGCCCGGGCCCTGCAGATGGAGGAGATGAAGCTGTCGCTGGGGCCCTGCAAGGGCAAGGATTTCGCCACCGGGCTCGGGCCCTGGCTGGTGACCTGCGACGAGCTGCCCCTGGCGGATTCGCCCCGGGGGCAGGTGCTGCGGGCGCGCATGACCTGCGCGGTGAACGGCCGGATGCTCAGCGACGGCAACGCCGACACCATGAACTGGACCTTCGCCCAGATCCTGCAGCGCGCCGCCTACGGGGCGCGCCTGAGTCCCGGCGAGGTCATCGGCAGCGGCACCGTGGGCACCGGGTGCCTGCTGGAGCTGAACGGCTCCAAGGTCACCGACGACCTCTGGCTCAAGCCGGGCGACACCGTGGTGATGACCGTGGAAGGCCTGGGCCGGCTGAAGAACACCGTGGTGGTGGGCGTGGGCCCCGAGCTTCCGCCCACCCTGGTGGCCCTGGGGCCGCGGCTGGCGGAAGGCCCGGGGGGGGCGGCATGAGCTTCCGGACCATCCTCGCGGAATCCCTGGACCCGGCCCACGCCCTGGCGCTGCTCACCGGCGGGGTGGGCCCGCGGCCCATCGCCCTGGCCAGCACCGTGTCCCCGGCCGGGGTGCGCAACCTGGCGCCGTTCAGCTTCTTCAATGTGTTCGGCAGCAACCCGCCCATGGTCGGCTTCGCCCCCAACCGGCGGGGCCGGGACGGCACGGTGAAGCACACCTACCTGAACGCCACCGCCACCGGGGAGTTCGTCATCGCGGCGGTGACCTGGGCCATGGTGCAGCAGATGAACGTGGCCAGCGCCGAGTACCCCGAGGGCGTGGACGAGTTCGGGCCGTCCGGGCTCACGCCGCTGCCGGCCCTGCGGGTGCGGCCGGCCCTGGTGGCGGAATCGCCGTTCCAGATGGAGTGCCGCCTGCACCAGGTGGTGGAGCTGGGTTCGGGCCCCGGGTCGGGGCTGCTGCTGGTGGGCGAGGTGCTGGCCTTCCATGCCCGGGAGGACTGCCTGGACGGGGACACCCTGGATCCCGGCCGGCTGGACCTGGTGGCGCGCAGCGGAGGCTGCTGGTACACCCGGGCCTCGGGCGCGGCCCTGTTCCAGGTGCCCAAGCCCGCGGGCTGCCCCATCGGCTACGCGGCCCTGCCGGCGGTGCTGCGGCAGAGCTCCATCCTCACCGGCAACGACCTGGGCCGGCTGGCCCACAGCGCGCAGCTGCCCGATCCGGCCGCGGCCCAGCGCCGGGCCGGGGACCCCGCGGACGGGCCCGGACTGGAACGGGCCATCCAGCGGGCCCTGCAGGTCCCGGACCTGGCCGAGGCCTGGCGGCTGGCGGGGCTGCGGGTGCGGCTGTAACGGCGGAGCCGGCCGGGCCATCCCATGGGTGCGGGGCGGCGGGCGCCCCGCCGGCGGGAGGCGAGCATGGCGACGGCGGCGGGGGCATTGCGCATGGAGCGGGCGGCGCGGATGGCGCGGGGGATCCTGGCGGGGCTGCTGGCCGCGGCCGGGCTGGCCGGCTGGGCGGCGGACCCGGGGGAGGCCTACCGCATCGGCATGGAGGCCTACGTGTACTGCTATCCCCTGGTCACCATGGACGTGACCCGCAGGCAGATGACCTGCGGAGCCGGCCGGCCGGGCCGGGGGCCCATGAACAGCTTCATCCACCTGGCCGGCTTCCCGGGGGCCGGAGCCCGGGAAGTGGTGCGCCCGAACTTCGACACCCTCTATTCCCTGGCCTGGCTGGACCTCAGGGAAGGCCCGCGGGTGGTCACCCTGCCCGAGGCCCATGGCCGCTACCACCTGGTGCCCCTGCTGGACCTGTGGACCGACGTGTTCGCCGTGCTGGGCACCCGCACCACCGGCGGCCACGGCGGCCGCTTCGCCGTGGTGCCGCCCGGGTGGCGGGGCCGGCTGCCCCGGGACCTGGCCCTGGTCCAGGCGCCCACCTCCCTGGTCTGGGTGGTGGGCCGGATCCAGGCCAACGGGCCCGGCGACTTCGCCTTCGTCCACGGGCTCCAGGCCGGCTGCGCCATCGCCCCCCTGGACCGGGGCGATGCCGGCAAGCCGCCGCTCCGCTCCGCCGCCGGCCCCGCGGTGGACCCGGACCTGCCGCCCCTGGACCAGGTGGACGCCATGGCCCCCCTGGCCTTTTTCCGCCTGGCGGCGGAGCTGATGCGGGCCAACCCGCCCCACCCCACCGACCAGCCCATGCTGGCGCGCATGCGGCGCATCGGCCTGGAGCCGGGCCGGCCCTTCGACCCCGGCCGGCTGGATCCGGCCCTGCCCGGGATCCTGGACCGGGCCGCCGCCGACGCCCGCAGGGCGGTGGCGGCCAAGGTGCCGGTCCTGGGCCGGTCCGTGAACGGCTGGCAGCTGGACACCGAGAACCTCGGCGTCTACGGCAACGACTACCTGCGCCGGGCCGCGGTGGCCATGGCCGGGCTCGGGGCCAACCAGCCCGAGGACGCCATCTACCCCATGAGCTTCCAGGACGCCTTCGGCCGGCCCTACGACGGGCGCCAGCCGTACACCCTGCATTTCGCCCAGGGCCAGCTGCCCCCGGTGGACGCCTTCTGGTCCCTGACCCTCTACGACCCGAAGGGGTTCCAGGTGCCCAACCCGTTGGGGCGCTTCGTGCTCCGGGACCGGGATCCCCTGGCCTTCAATGCCGACGGCTCCCTGGACCTGCTGATCCAGCACGATCCGCCCGCCGGCCCGTTCCTGGCCAACTGGCTCCCCGCCCCGCAGGGCCCCTTCAACCTGGTCCTGCGCCTCTACTCGCCCAAGGCGGCCGCCCTGGACGGCAGCTGGACCCCGCCCGGGGTCCAGCCGGCCGGCAACCAGACCCCGTACCCGGCGCTCCGCCCATCCCTGAGCCGGTTCAAGTGAGTGGTTGGGGAAGCAAACCCCCTTCCATGCCGGTGCACTGGCCGATCCGGCTCAGGGTTGCTGCTGGAGCCGGGCGATGGCCGTGCGCGCCTGCTCGGCCAGGGGGTTGGCGGGATCGGTGGCGATGATCCGGTTCCAGGCCTTGACCGCCTCCGCGGGCTGCTTCAGGTCGGCGGCGTAGACGATGCCGAGGTTGAACAGGCTCTGCAGGTGCTTCGGATCGAGCCGGTTCGCCAGCTTGAAGTCGGCCACGGCCTTGGCGTAGTCCTGGAGCTGCCGGTACATGACCCCCTGGTCGGTGAGCACGTCGGGGTTGCCGGGGGCCAGCACCAGGGCCCTGGCGTAGGCGTCCACCGCGTTCTGCGCCTGCTGGCTGTCGAAGTAGTCGTTGCCCAGGGTGATCCAGGCCTGGGCGTTGTTCGGGTCGGCGGCCAGGACCTGCTTGGCGGCGGTGATGCGGTCCTGGAGTTCCAGGGGGTTCGGCCTGGGCGGCCCGGGCGGGGCCGGGGCCGGCGCGGGCGCCGCGGCCACGGCGGGGGCGTCCCCGCCGTGGCTGGCCCCGACGAAATAGCCGGCGAGGAAGCCGGCGAACACGCCGATCGCGAGACCTGACAAGAGATTCCGATTCAAGGCTGCACCTCCGGCCCCGGACACCCTGGACGGGAAGGCAATTCTCGCACGATCTTCAATTGAGACAAATCACCGCTACTTCCAGCTGGCCCAGTACTGCTCGTTCTCCACCCCGGCCGCGGCGGCGGTGGCCTGGAGGGGCCGGGACGTGTCCACCATGACCGCCACCTCGTCGGTGCGGTCCTTGGCCAGGGACGCGGCGATGGCCTTAGGGTGGGGGCCATGGTTGATGCCCTGGGGGTGCCAGGTGACCATCCCCGGGCCGATCCCCTCGCGGCTGAAGAAGTTCCCGGCGGCGTAGAACAGCACCTCGTCGAAATCGATGTTCGAGTGGTAGAAGGGCACCCGCATGGCCCCGGGCTCCTGCTCCAGGGGGCGGGGCAGGAACGAGCAGATGACCAGGTTCCGGCCCAGGAAGGTGCTGTGGGCGCTGGGCGGCAGGTGGTAGCGGGGGCTGGTCACCGGCCGGATGTCCTTGACGTTGATCCGCCAGACCGTCAGGTCGCCCTTCCAGCCCACGGCGTCGTTGGGGTTGAACGGGTAGAACACCTTGGTGATGGTGTTGCGCCGCTTGATGTGCACGGCCCACTCCCGGTCGGCCGCCTCCTGGTAGGGTTGCAGTTCGGGGGTGTCGATCATGGCCGGGTCGAACAGGGCGTGGGGGCCCAGCTGGTTCCGGTCCGGGATGGTGATCTCGCCGGCGCTTTCGATGAGCAGGTAGCGCTGGACCTGGCCGTCCGGCAGGAACCGGTAGGTGGTCCCCCGGGGGAGCACCAGGTAGTCGCCGGCGGCATAGTCCAGGGCGCCGAAGGTGCATTCCAGCCGGCCGCCCCCGGCATGTATGAAATATACATCATCACCGTCGGCATTGCGGTAGAAGAAATCCATGGCCTGGGGCATCACCCAGTGCAGGGCCACATCCTCGTTGTGCAGGAAGCAGACGGGGCTGAAGGCGGGCTCCCGGCTGCCGAACCGGGACGCCTCCAGGTCCTGGTCCGGGGCCAGGCGGTTCAGGTCATAGCTGCGGGGGCGCAGCTCGCCTTCGATCCGGGTCCAGGCGGTGACCGGGTGCCGGCGGTAGAGGTGGCTGGTCCGGCCGTAGAAGCCCTGGCGGGCGAACTCCTCCTCGTAGGTGCCGGCGGGCAGGCCGACGTGGGCCTGGCGGGCGATGGTGCCCTTCCTGAGCGGGAAGAGGCTGGTCTCGTGGGTCAGGCGCATGACGTCACCGTACGGGAGGGTTCCAGACATTGTAGCCGTCAGGAAAAAGAATGCAGCGATCCAGTCTCAACACCCAATGGACCTGTTATGCTCCCGTCCTGCACGGCTGCCTTGGAGCGGAGTACTCAAGATGCCCAGATCAACCTATTCCCCGGGCCAGTCCAGCGAGGCGGGGGTTGCGGCCCATCCCCTCAACCCCCTGGGCCTGGAACGCATCGACCATTTCCAGATGACCGGCACCCTGGACCGGCTGGAACCCCTCTACCGGCACCTGGGCTTCGCCCGGGTGGCCTCGGGCAAGGCCCCCTGGGGCCGGCTGGTGCACCTGCGCCAGAACCGCATGGACGTGCTGATCCTCGAAGCCGACGACACCCATCCCGCGGGCCGCTACTTCCTGGCCCACGGCGAGGGCGTCTGCGCCATCAACTTCCAGGTGGACGACCTGGACGCCGCCCTGGCTCGGGCGCGGTCCGCGGGGGCCAAGGTGATGCTGGAGCCGGAGCGGCACCGGCTGGGCGCCGGCACCCTGCGCTTTGCCGCCATCAAGGGGGTGGGGGACGTGCTGAACTGCCTGGTGGAGCGGCGCGGAGACCTGGGCGCGTTCTGGCCGGACCTGAAGCCGGACCCGGGCCGGCCCATCTGCGAGCCGGGCCTGGTGCGGGTGGACCACCTCACCAACAACGTGGGCCCCGGCCAGATGGACGCCCTGGTGGACTTCTACGGGCGGGTGTTCGGGTTCCAGGTGACCCGGACCTTCAACATCCACGGCCAGCTGGGCACCGGCCTGCGCTCCAAGGTGGTGCAGAGCGCCAACAGCCGGGTCATCATCCCCATCAACGAGCCCACCGACACCAAGAGCCAGATCCAGGAATTCGTGCAGCGCCACAAGGGCAACGGCGTGCAGCACATCGCCATGTCCACCAACAACATCCAGGAGAGCATCCGGGTGCTCACGGCCCAGGGGTTCAACTTCCTCAAGGTGCCCGGCACCTACTACGAGCTGCTGCCCCGGCGCATCGAGCAGGGCGGGTTCAAGGTCACCGAGGACCTGGGCGAGCTGCAGCGCCTGGGCATCCAGGTGGACGGCGACGAGACCGGCTACCTGCTGCAGATCTTCAGCGAGGACCAGATCGGGCCGCTGTTCTTCGAGATCATCCAGCGCCGCGGCAACATGGGCTTCGGGGAGGGCAACTTCCAGGCCCTGTACGACTCCATCGAGCTGGACCAGCGGCGGCGGGGGGTGCTCTAGGTCTACTGTGGCAATGGACTTCGCAGCAGTGACAGGTTTCCAGAAGCCCGACTTCAGGACCATCAGCGTCTTCCGCAGGCGCCACCTTTCGGCTCACACAACCTGTTGAAGCTTGCGCGGGCCTCAAGCTGATAGGCCCCCGGCGGTAAAACGGCCCGAGAAGGCCCATTGCCCTTCTACGGGGACCTTGGTAACCCTCAGGCTGAGCGCCCAGGGAGGTGGAACACGAAACCCCGCGTCCCTGGACCTCCGTTTGCGAAAAATCGTGCTCCGCACGATTTTCTCGCAAACGAACAGGGCGAAATGTAGGGACCCGAATGATTACGTGGACGGGCTCCCAGGATGCTCGCGGCCGGAATGACGCGACCCAGCGGGTGGGGGTGCCCGGGGCCGCGGCGTCGTGCGCTGCTGCGAGGCGGGCCATCCCTTGACCGTTTATATTTATAGCTTATAATATATTGCAACAGTGATCCACCTGGAGGTGCATCCATGGCGCCCTGGCACAGCGTGCTTTGCCTTGTTCTTGGTCTTGCCGCAGCTTCCCTCGCGCCATCCCAGGCAGGCGAGACGCCGAAGCGGGAATTCGTGAACACCTTCGTGAACCAGAGCGATGTTCTCTATCCCTGGGAGCGGCTGTACCAGAACCAGGTCATGCTCTCCCCGAACCGCCACTGGGCCCTGGCGATCCACCAGGTGGACGAGGTCTGCGCCATCTACCCGAAAGCGAAGAAAACCTACAAGCTCGGATACCTGGAATTGTTCGAATGGAATCGCGGCGCCAGGAAATGGCGATCGAACAGAACCTTCATGGCGACCAGAAAATACAGGCACATGCCTGATTATTTCAAATCCAATCAGCTGCATCAGTTCGGCAGCTACGTGGACTTGGCGTTTGGCAACCTGGGCTTCTGGGTGGATCTTGGCACGGAGGGGAACCCGGTGCACGATCCCTGGAGGATTGCCTATGACGGCAAGGACCTGGGGCCGGTGATGCGCCTGCTCGATGATGGCACCCTGGGGACGTTCACGGCGGACGGATCGAAAACGACCCAGGCGCCGCCGCAGAAAACGGAAGAGAAGAATTCGTTTGTTCCGGAATCGCTGGACGGCATCACGGGCCAGTGACCGCACCGGATGGAACGCGCCGGCCCCCCCATGACGGCGGTCCGGAGCCTTCTTGCATTATAATGGCAATGGATCAACCTTGTAATGCAGCGGAGGTGGCGGCATGGGGCTCGCTCAATCAAGAATCACCGCCCAGGGCCAGGTGTCGATCCCGGTGAGCGTCATGCGGATGTTCGGCCTGGCGCCCGGCGAAGTCATCACCTGGAAGATCCAGGACGGCCAGCTGCTCATCGAAAAGGCGGGCCAGTATTCCCTGAAGGACGTCCGGGCGGCGCTGGCGCTGCCCAAGGGGGCCCCCAAGACCGACGAGGAGCTCCGGGAAGGCATCAAGGCGCGGATGAGGGCCAAGCATGCGGTCCGTTGACACCAATGGCGCCCAGATGCTCGCCGACCATTGAGCGGCGGGCGTCAGCCCAGGCCCGCTTCGGCCATTTTCGCCAGGAGCCATTCCCGGGCCCGGATGGTCTCGGCGACGGGGTCGGGGGCCTGGTCGGTCCACATCTCCACCAGGAAGCAGCCCCGGTAGTTCAGCCGGGCCAGGGTGCGGAAGGCGGCCACGAAATCCACGCAGCCGGTGCCGAAGGGCACGTCCCGGAACTGGCCGGCGAAGTTCGGGGTCACCCGCAGGGTGTCCTTCAGGTGGATGGCGACCATGTGCCCCACGCCCGCGGCCAGCTCCGCCGGCACGTCGTTGCCCCATGCGGATAGGTTGCCCAGGTCCGGGTAGACCTGGAACCAGGGGCTGGGGATGTCCGCGGCGTAGGTCTTCCACCGGGTGATGGAGCTGAGCAGCTGGGTGTCCATGATCTCCATGGCCAGCATCACCTGCGCCTGGCTGGCCAGCTCCACCGCCCAGCGCAGGCCCTCCTCGAACCGGTCCAGGCTTTCCGGGGTGGACGGCTCGTAGTAGACGTCGTACCCGGCCAGCTGGATGGTGCGGATCCCGGTGTCGGCCGCCAGGTCGATGGCGCCGCGCATGATGTCCCGGGCCCGCTCGCGGGTCGCGGCATCGTGGCTGCCGAAGGGGAAGCGCCGGTGGCCGGACAGGCAGATGGAACGCACCGGCATCCCGGCCTCCTGCACCGCCGCCACGAAGGCGCGCTTTTCCTGGGGCGTCCATTCGGTCCGGGCCAGGCGGGCGTCGGATTCGTCCACCGACATCTCCACATAGTCGAACCCGCCCTGCCGGGCCGCCGCCAGCAGCTCCGGCCAGCTGAGGCCGGCCGGCAGCGCCTTCTCGTAGATGCCGATGGGTGAACGGGAAGTTCGGGTCATACCCCCCTCCAAGGTCCAGCGATCCGGTGCAGAGCCTCTGCTTCTCGCATGAAAGAACTCTAGCAGAAGGTGCCGCCTGTCCTCCCGCCCAAGACGCAGCGGAGTAAGCTGGTCCTGGTCAAGGAGGCAAGATGCATCTCGGCAATCTGCGGCAGCAGGCCATTCCCGGCTGGTACCCGCCCATCCTGAAGACCGTGCTGGCGTTCCTGGCGGAGACCGACTTCCTGGCCGTGGCGCCGGGGCAGCTGCTGCTCCTGCCCGGCTTCCAGGAAACCGACGTCTACTGCTCGGTGCAGCACTACCAGACCCGGCCGGTGCGGGAGCTGGCGCCCGAGGCGCACCGGCGCTTCACCGACGTCCACTTCATCGCCCGGGGGCGGGAGGCCATCGGCTGGGCGCCCCTGCGGCCCGGGCTCCCGGTGCGCACGCCCTACGACCCCGAGACCGACCTGGAGTTCTTCG
>Ga0181516_10001837_pt1 | contig 15786 bp, 16 predicted proteins | sample PEATcosm2014_Bin_25_FD_121104 | JGI IMG/M metagenome (GOLD analysis project Ga0181516, IMG submission 121104) | Peatland microbial communities from MTU Mesocosm Facility, Houghton, MI, USA - PEATcosm2014_Bin01_10_metaG | ecosystem: Environmental > Terrestrial > Soil > Wetlands > Peat | place... | reverse complement strand
GGGGAGGAATTCGGACCAAAGCGGCCACCTGATTACCTTGTCCCCTGGAGACGCTCAGACGGCCAGGGGACCCGGCCGCTTTGCTCCGAATCCACTGGCCGCTTTCGCCGAATTGGGCACCCAAAGCCTAGATTGCCCTCCATGCGACCCAGCGACACCAGTCCGGAAGCCTGGCAGGTCCAGATCGAGATCATGCGCCGAAAGGGGCCCCTGGAACGGCTTCTCATGGCCTGCCGCATGAGCGCGAGATCCACAGACGGGAGATGCAGCAAACCGCCTGCAATCCAAGAGTCGTAAAGGAGCCCGAATGAGTCGGGCGCCTGGTGCAGGATAGGGATGCGTCCACTCCGAAAACGATCTACGGAAAATGCACTCCAGCAAGGTTCCGCTGGCCTCGAAAATGCCGTAGATTGAGGATGTGGAAGCAAAATCCATCTACGACTTTTCGGATTTCCGCGCCTTCCTGTGCGACTGGTTCGCCCAGGAGAAGGAGAAGCGCGGCAAGTTCACCAAGGCACAGGCCTCCCGGGAACTGGGCCTGCCGAATTCCCGCAACTATTTCTCGGACCTTTTGGGCGGGAAGGAACTTTCGGAAACCTTCCTCGAGCGTCTGATCAGTCTCCTCGCCATTCCCCACGACCAAGCACGCTACTTTCGCGCCTTGGTGAATTTCCAGCAGGCTGCAACCCCCGAGAAACGCGAGGAGGCCCTGGACCTGCTGGTGTCCCTCAACCGCTCGCCGCGCACCATCCTGGGCGACGACCGCATGGAGTACTTCCGCCAGTGGTGGCACGGAGCCATCCGCGCACTCCTGGACACGGGCGACTACGGCGACCAGCCGGAGCGCATCGCACGGGCGCTCACGCCAGCCATCACCCCCGCCCAGGCCCGCGACTCCCTTGCGCTCCTGGCCCGATTGGAGCTGGTGCGCAAGGACCCCGAAGGCTTCTGGAAACCCTCGGAACAGGCCGTCTCCTCTCCCGACGGCCTGCGCGACGAACTTCTGGTGGAACTCCAGATCCAGCAGTTGGACCTGGTCCGCAGATCCCTCCTGAAGCGGAAGGCCCCGGCCCGGTTCGTGGCCACCAACATCGTCTCCGTGAGTCCAGACGGATTCCGTCACCTCCTGGAGCGCATGGAGAAGACCCGCTCGGAGATCCGGTCCATCGTCCACAAGGACGCGGACCCCGCCCGCCGCGTGTGCCAGATCGTTCTCGCCCTGGTTCCCCTGACCGAAGAGAAGGCCCCGCAATGAAACCGCACCTCCCCCTCGCGCTCCTCGGAGCGATCCTGTTCGCGGGTTGCGACACCGGCACGCAGGCCAGCACCTCCAGCGAAACGCAGACGGCGTTGCAAGAGCTGGCGGACAACGCGGGGTCGATCGCGTCCAGATTGCCGACCCCCGGGAATTCCACGGTCGTGTCGGCGCGCAGAATGGACAACTCGACCGATTCGACCTGGGCGGTCATCGATTCAGCGGTTTGTGCTGGCGGAGAGTCGACCAGTCATTACGATGTCCTGGGAATCAACATTGATTGGCTCGGACCGGGAACCGGCCCGGATGGAACGGCAGGAAGCTGCAGTTTAGCCAGTTCCATTCATCCATTCCGGCAGTATTCGCTCGATTCGCTGGGTCGCTCCGATTTTCACGGGACAAGAATCCTGTCCGACACTCTCCAAGTCGACCTGTACGTCGGAGATGGCACCTGGGATCTCCGCAGCGGACTGTCTCTGACCTACCTGAGCCTTTCCGCCTACACCTCCCCGACGTTGGATACGTTCCACCAGGTCATCCAGTTCGGCGGAAATTGCCAAATCGAAGTCCGAATGCGCGACACTCTGGTCGGCTCGGCAATGAAGAATTCGGGTGCCGACGCGCCGGTTGTCTGCGGAGGGTTGAATATCGGCCGCTTCCTGTGGGACCAGGTCGGGATGCCCCAGGTGCTGGATCTCGAAGGGAGAGCTGTCCCTCCACGCCCTGTTTCTCGTCGTTCCTTCCCCGAGGACAGCTTGGGAGTCAGTGCTTCCATCCTGGGGATCGACTCGGTTTCCCGGCCCGATACCATCGCCATCCGGTCGGTCCTGCGCTGGCGGTTCCTTGCCTGGGATTCCATTGCGATACCCGACAGCGTTTGGTTGTTGGATGGAAGCCTTTGGCCACCTTTGGCATCCGCGCCTCTGCAAGTCGCCTCGCCCGACACGATCACCATGCTCCTCTCCCGTTCCGCATTCCTAGCCGGGATGGATTCGCTTCTCTTGGAACTTCCATTCCGCTCCGACAGAGGCTGGGCGACGAGCCCAATCCTCGAACCCATGCACTGAACAAGCTCCGCCTTCCTCCTCGGTGAGCGGAACGGCTCAGTCGATTTTTGGCCTGGATGGTGGATGCAGCCGCCGCGACACGACCCCGAAGCCGTCCGCATCGGGACGGCGAGCGGGGAGGGGAGCAAGGATGCGCCGCCATACAGCCGAAAATCAGCCTTGCTTCTGGTTGTTTTCTTCGGCGAAGCTGAACGAGATGGCGTGGTATCCGGCGTCCACGTGGACCAGTTCGCCGGTGATGCCGCGCGCCAGGTCCGAGACCAGGAAGGCGGTGGCGTCGCCCACCTCGGAGGTGTCCACGTTCTTGTGGAGGGAAGATCTCGCCTCGGAGATGGTCAGCATCTTGTTGAAGTCGCCGATCCCTTTGGCCGCCAGGGTCCGGATGGGTCCGGCGCTCACCGTGTTCACCCGGATCCCGAGCTTCCCGAGGTCGTGGGAAAGGTACTTCACGCTGCATTCCAGGGCCGCCTTGGCGACCCCCATAACGTTGTAGTGGGGAATGACCTTTTCGCCCCCGATGAACGAGAGCGCCACGATGGAACCGCCCGGATTCATCACGCCCGCCGCGTGGTGCGCGAGCGCGGTGAGGGAGTAGGACGAGATGTCCAGCGCGGTCGTGAAGCCGTCGCGAGAGGTGTCCTGGAACTCGCCGTCCAGGTCCTCGCGCTTGGCGTAGGCGATGGCGTGGACAAGGAAATCGATCTTGCCGACCTCCGTCTCGACGGCGGCGAATAGCGCCGTGATGGATTCGTCCTTGGTCACGTCGCACTCGAAGGTGGCGGCGGTCTTTCCCTCGCCGGCGACGAGCGCGTCCAGCGAACTCTTGAGGCGCTCGCCCTGGTAGGAGAAGCAGAGGTCGGCACCCTGGGCCCAGCAGGAGCGGGCGATGCCCCAGGCGATGGAGCGCTGGTTGGCGACTCCGGTGACGAGTCCCTTCTTGCCTTTGAGAATCATTTGTGCGGTCCTTGCGAGTTCGTTAGGGAAGGAAGATGGCCTGGTCGCGGCGAGGGCCCACGGAGACCATGGCGATGGGGGCTCCGGACAGCTCGGCGAGCCGTTCCAGATAGTGCTTGGCGGTGGCGGGGAGGTCCGCCCAGGACTGGGCCTTGGAAGTGTCCGAATTCCATCCGGGTAGCGTCTCGTAGACCGGTTGGACCTTCTCGAAGTCGCGGATCTGGACGGGAAGATCCTCGATGGCTCTGCCGTCGATGGTGTATCCGGTGCAGACCCGGATCTCGTTCAGCTTGTCCAGAACGTCCAGCTTGGTGATGGCGAGCCCCGTGATGCCGTTCACCCGAACCGCCTTGCGCACCACCACCGCGTCGAACCAGCCGCAGCGGCGGGGCCGTCCGGTGGTGGCGCCGAATTCCCCGCCCCACTCGCGCAGGTTCGCTCCGAGTTCCCCTTGCAGTTCCGTGGGGAACGGACCGTTGCCCACCCGGGTGGTGTAGGCCTTGACCACCCCGATCACGCTGTGGATGGCGGTGGGTCCCACTCCGGAACCGCAGCAGGCGGAGCCGGCGATGGTGTTGGAACTGGTCACGTAAGGATAGGATCCGTGGTCCACGTCCAGGATGGTGCCCTGGGCTCCCTCGAACAGAAGGGTCTTGCCGGCCTTGATGGACTTCTCCAACAGCAGCGAAGCGTTGGAGACCAGCGGCCCCAGCTTGCGCCCGAACTCCAGGTAGGTGGAGACGATGGGAGCGGCCAGGAGCGGCTCGGCGCCGTACACCTTGGTGAACAGGACGTTCTTCTCCTCCAAAATGCTTTCCACCTTGGACTGGAGGTTGGCCGGATCCAGGAGGTCGCAGAGGCGGATGCCGCAGCGCGCGACCTTGTCCACGTAGGCCGGGCCGATTCCCCGTCCGGTGGTCCCGATCGCGTTCTTGCCCGCGGCCTTTTCCTTCAATTGGTCCAGCTGGACGTGCCAGGGCATCACGATCTGCATGTTCTCGGCAAGGAACAGGCGACCGCGGACCTCGAAGCCCCGCCCCTCCAGTTCCTCGATCTCGGAAAGGAGCTGGGCCGGGTCCAGGACCACGCCGTTTCCGATCACGCAGATCTTGCCGGGGCGCATGATGGCCGAGGGAATCAGGTGGAACACGAACTCCTGATCGCCCACCACCACCGTATGCCCGGCGTTGGCTCCACCTTGGAACCGGATGACGACGTCGGCGTGCTCGGCGAGCACATCGATGACCTTGGCCTTGCCCTCGTCTCCCCACTGGGAACCGACGACGATCGTGTTCTTCATGTTCCTCGCTCCGCGAGCCGTCCGCTCGCGCCCATGGATGCCTTGCCCTGCGGGTTTGGCCAAAGGAGACAAACGTAGTTCAGGGCTTGGCCCTCGCCTGTTCCAGCAGTGCGTCCAACCGCTTGGGAAGGTCGGCCGCCAGGCCGGGATGGGCTTCGAGCGCCGCACGCCAGAAGCCCATGGGCCGCACCCCGTGGATCTGGGGTGGGCCCGCGTCCCGGACCAGGTCCACCGCCACCGGATCCAGCCCGAACGCCTCCGAGGCGGACAGGGCCAGTTCGGTCTCGGCATCGAGCGGCTGCTCGGCCACGTGCTCGGGTTCCAGGCCAGGAGTCCCGCCGCGCCAAGCTCCGATCACTTCCCCGCCCACCACCAGGAGAGTGGCCACCTCCCCCCGGACATCCCGGGTCAGGACGAAGGGTCCCGTGGGGTGCTCCTGCCAGAGGTCCTCCAGCCGCTCGCGGGCGCTCGTTCCTGGAGCGATCCACTCGATTTCGGGTGCGTGTCCGCCTTCGGGGATCCGGAACTGCGCACCCTTCCAGAGCCGCACGAAATCCATCGCGTCGTCCAGGTTCTCCCCGACGTAATGGTCGATCGCGGGAAGCCCACCACGCCGCAGGCGCAGGAGCACCCGGGTGGGTTCCCAGGCCAACTGGACACCCCTCGGATCGGGCACCACCGGAAGGCCCGCGAGCGCGATCTCTTCCAGCACCGAGCGACGCCACTCGAACAACTCGGAGTCCTGGCTCCCGCTCAGGGAGGCGATGACGATTCCCGTCAGACGGGTCCAATCGCCGTGGGTCCAGTCGTCGTGCGTCAGGATTCCGCCCTCGGCGAACCGGAACCCCTGCGGGCTCAACCAGACCGGTTTGCGACCCGCGTCCAGGTACGAGCGCAACAGGGGGCCCGCGGATCGATCCCATACGGGAGCGACCAGCGCGGTCCGCGGCTCCTTGGCGGCGTCCCGTCGGGACCCGGCCATCAGACCTTCTTGGGCGTGTGCTCGGTGTGCCGCCGCAGCCGGGGACAGTACTTCTTGAAGACCTTGCTCTTGGACGTCTTGTCCAGAACCACCGTGTAGTTCTGTTCCTTGGTCTCCTTGCAGACGAGGAAGTAGATCTCCTTGCCCGATTTCTTCTTACCCGCCATGGCGCATCCCTCGGTAGTCGTGAGTGGGGCTGGAATGTAGACCTTCCCCCTTCCCCTTTCAAGAGCCCCGACTAGTTTTGTGCGTTCCATGCCTTGCCGCATCCACGCCGACCCGCACGCGGGAACCCAGCTTCTTCGCCTGGAGGGGAGCGATTTCTCCCCGGTGCAGCAGGGGGAATTCAGGACCCTGGTCAAGGGTCTGCTGGACCAGGGCGGCCTGGCCAAGATCGTGATCGACACCTCGGGATTGGATTTGGTGGGTTCCTGCTGCCTGGCCTCCATCATCGAGGCCGCCATGACCAGCCACAAGCTGGGCGTACCCGTCGTCCTGGTCGAAGATCGCGCCTTTGTCCTGGATGTCTTCGAGGTGGTGAGCCTGCGGTCCATCCTGCCCATCCACCCCACCTTGGAAGAGGTCGGCATCCCCCGCCTCGGATGAGGAACCCGGCCCTCCATCCCGGACCCTTGCCCAAAAGCCCGGAACTGTGTATTTTGTTCCCCCTTACGTAATTCCGGAGAGACGCCGAATGTCCATCACCCTCCAAGCCCTCCAGTTCCAGAACCTTCGCACGGACCTGCCCGCGTTCCGCGCCGGCGACACGGTGAAGGTGAACTACAAGATCGTCGAAGGCGACAAGGAACGCATCCAGCCCTTCCAGGGCGTGGTGATCCAAGTCCGCGGCGGCGGCATCTCTTCCATGTTCACCGTGCGCAAGCTCAGCGGAAACGTGGCCGTGGAGCGCATCTTCCCGCTGCACTCGCCGCGCATCGCGTCGCTGGAAGTGGTCCGCCAGGGCAGCGTCCGCCGCGCCCGCATCTTCTACCTCCGCGAGCTGACCGGCAAGGCCACCCGCATCAAGGAGCGCACCAACAAGGACTACCGGGCCAAGGTCAAGGCCAAGGCCTGAGTTCGATTTCCGTCCGTCCCTCGCGGCCGGCCCTTCGGGACCGGCCTTTTTCTTTTCTTGTCGACCGCATCCACGGGGCCGAGCCTCGCCTTGTCTACCTTTGGTCGGATGCCCGTGGACCATCCATTCGTCTGGGAATACCTGCAGTGGCACCTCGACCCGGTGGCGGTGCACCTGGGACCCATCGCCGTGCGCTGGTACGGCCTCATGTACGCCGTCGCCTTCGGCGTCGCCTACTGGCTGGTGATGCGGCGCCTGCGCCACGAAACCTGGGAGATCACCCGCGACCACATCGACCGGTTCCTGACCTGGGCCGTGGTCGGGGTGCTGGTGGGCGGTCGCGTCGGCTACGTGCTCTTCTACGGTTGGGGCCACTTCAGCCACCACCCACTGGAGATCATCTTCCCCTTCGGCTCCGACCCCGAAGGCGGCTACCGCTTCACCGGGATCTCCGGCATGTCGTACCACGGCGGTCTGATCGGCTTCGCCATCGCCCATGTCTGGTTCTGCCGAAGGAACCGCATCTCCGCGCTGCGCCTCGCCGACCTGATCGTGCCCGCCATCCCGCTGGGGTACATGTTCGGTCGGTTGGGGAACTTCCTCAACGGGGAACTGTGGGGCCGGCTCTCGAACCTGCCCTGGGCCATGCGCTTCCCCAACGACCCCGCGGGCGATCCCCTGCACGGCATCCCACCTCCGCTGCGCCACCCCAGCCAGCTCTACGAGGCCCTGGGCGAAGGGCTGCTGCTCTGGGCCATCCTTTGGAGCACGAAGAACCTGCCGTTCTTCCGCGGTCGGATGTTCGGGTGCTACGTGATCGGGTACGGGATCATCCGTTTCCTCATCGAATTCACGCGCGAACCCGACATCCAGCTCGGCTTCGTGCTGGGCCCGTTCTCCATGGGCCAGGTCCTCTGCTCGGCGATGGTCGTCGCGGGCGTCGTCTTGCTCTTCTTTCCAGCTCATGAGGTCACAGTACGAGGATGACCAACCTGAACGAGCAGCTCTACATCCGAGATCTGCATCGCCATCCCGTCCTCACATTGGAGGAGGAGCGGGACTACATCCGTCGGTTGAAAGTCAACCCGGAGGACAAGGATGCCCAGGACAAGCTGATCACGGGGAACCTCCGCTTCGTGGTGTCCGTGGCGCGACGCTACCAGAACCGCGGACTCTCGCTCCTGGAATTGATCAGCGAAGGGAACATCGGCCTGTTCAAGGCCGCCCAGCGCTTCGACGAGACCAAGGAGGTGAAGTTCATCTCCTACGCCGTGTGGTGGATCCGCCAGGGAATCCAGAAGGCGCTGTTCGACCAGGTGGGGACCGTGCGCATCCCGCCCAACAAGCTGGCCCTGGCCCACCGCTTCAAGCGGGCCCTGGCCAAGAGCGGAGGCGACTACGCCCGGACCATCGAGAGCCCGGAGTTCAAGGACCACGCCGACGAGATCCCCGAGCTCCTGGAGAAGATGGAGGAGATCTCGCTGAACTCTCCCATCGGCGGATCCGACGACGGCGAGAACACCACGACCCTCCTGGACATGCTGGGCACCGACGGCGAGCAGGAGATCGAGTCCGAGATGGCCGAGCTCAAGAAGATGCTCGACAAGGTCCTGGACGAACTCCTCACCGAGCGCGAGGCGAAGGTGCTCCGCATGTACTACGGCATCAACTACAGCAAGGAATTCACCTTCGACGAGATCGGACGCGAACTGCGCCTGACCCGCGAACGCGTGCGCCAGATCAAGAACAAGAGCCTCAACAAGCTGTTGAAGAACAAGGACGCTCGCGAAATCCTCTTTCCCTTCCTTTCCGGAGGACCCACGGACTGAACGCTTCCTCCCGCCTTCGCCTCCGGCTCCTGGCCGGCGTCGCGCTTCTCCTGGCGGGCGGTGCGGTCGTCGCTTGGCGGGTGCACCAGTCCGACGGGGTGGTCCACCCCGCCATCGTTCCCATGGGATTCCCGGGGGACACCGTGCTTTTCCGCGGTCGTCCGGTGGATCTTCCCGGGACGCTGGCTTCGGCCTCGGCGGCCGACCGGACGTTGCTCCTGCAGGCGGTGGACGCGCGAAAGTCCGGCGACACCGGACGCGCCATGGAGATGATGGACGAGGTCCTGCGACGGGCTCCGATCCCCGAGGCCTACTACTACGCCGCCTCGTGGCGGTACGAACGGCGCTCGCCCCGCGACACGTCGCGCGCCGACTCCCTTCTGGGCAAAGGGCTGGCCGTGGATCCCGGGCATCCCTGGCTCCTGTTGCTGCAGGCCAGGAGGCTCGTTTCCCAGGGCAAGGCGAAGGAGGCGCGCGAGGTGCTGGTGAAGACCCTCGACTTCGCCCCCACCTTCCGACCCGCCATGGAGGATCTGGCCGGCGTGGAATTGCGCTCGGGAAACCTCCTCCGCGCGCAGAGGCTCGCCCAGTTGGCCCTGTCGCTGGCTCCCCGCGACAAGATGCGTTACGACATCCTGGCCGAAGTCCTCCTGACCCGCGAGAAGGACGATTCCGCCCGCGAAGCCATCCGCCTCGGATTGGAGATCTCTCCCGACGAGCCGCGCTACCTCTGGATCCGCGGATTGCTGGAAGAGGGCCACGGCGACACCACCTCGGCCCGCAAGGACTACGTGGCCGCCATGTCGAAGGGGCGGTTTCCCCAGGCCGAGGAGGCTCTTCGCACCCTGGGCCTGAAGCCCCTCCACGGCGCCGCGCGCACGGGAGCGGGGTTCGACGGCCTCCAGGCGGTCCAGACGGGGTTCGCCGTCGAGATCCTCGCTCCGCTGGTCCGCGCCTATCCGCGCTCGGCGCCTTTGCTCTACGCCCTCGGTCGGGCGCTCCAGGAGCAGGGGTACCTCGCGCAGGCCGACGACAGCTACCAGAAGGGGCTCGCGATCGACTCCACCGTTCCCGGCCTGGTTCCCTGGGCACGGGAGAACAGGAGGCGGCTGGAGGAGAAGGCCAAGGTCTTCGCGCAGGCCCAGACGGATTCCGGGAGGCCGGCGGGAAGCGACGATTCCCGTTGGTTCGACCTGGGCCACTACAAGGTCGCCTGGGGCGTCCCTCGCGACCAGTTCCTGTCCCAATTCGTTCCCGGCCGCTTCGAGAAGCCCTCCCCCTCCACGCTGCAGGAGCGGCGCACCATGTGGGGGATCGAACACGTCCAGACCCTGCGGTTCGACAGCACCGGCCTGTGGTCGGTGCAGGTGGTGCTGCACGACGCCGGCAACGCGAGCGTCGACCTGATGGAGGAGGGAATACGCCTCAACGCGCTGCAGGCCGGCTCGGGCTCCTTCAATGAAACCAAATTCTGTCAAGGGTGGGGCCAGGTGGAGTCGGTGTGGTGGGAGACCCCCGACACCTACGAGTTCATGGCCCTCCGGCCGTCCCAGCCCAAGGTCCTGGGGCTGATCCGCATCGGCAAGGACAGGGTCCCCGACGGAGGCGTCTGCGCCCTGGTTCCCTTGGCCCTGGATTCGACCCAGAAATGAGCGCGGGTCGCGACCGCGGCGTGGACGCCGCCCGCGGGCTGGCCATGGTCCTGATGACCTCCACCCACGCGCTGCGCGCCATCCAGCCGGCGACCACCCCGGAGTTCGGGGAATGGCTCCTGCGGATCGAACCCGTGACCCCGATGCTCTTCTTCGTGATCGCGGGCTGGTCCCTGGCCCGAAGCTTCCGCCGCAGTCCGGACCGCGGGGCCTGGCGCCGGCGCCACCTCCTGCGCGCCCTCGCGCTTTGGACGATTTCCGTCGCCATCTTCTTCGCCTATTCCGGCCCCCAGTGGCCGGAGCTCCTGGTGTCGAACGGAGTGCTGGGCTGCCTGGCCATCTCCATCGCGGTGGGCACCCTCCTGGGGGGAAGCCTGGTCGCGGCCACGGCGCTGCTGGCGGCCTCGGTGGCGGCCTGGCTGGTGCTGGACCGCCATGGGCTCCGGATCGACGGCATCGACAACGGCACGTTCCCCCTGCTCCCCTACCTTCCCGTGTTCCTGGGGGCCTACCTGTCCGAGCGGTTTCTGCGCTGGAAGTCCTGGACTCCCACCGTGCTGGCCACCATCGGCGCCGCCTGGGTGCTGGTGCTGAGCCTGCGTCCGGGATTCCGCCACCTCTGGGGCGACTGGGGAATCACCAACACCTACCAGGAATACTTCCAGACCGCCAAGCACCAGTACAACGGCTTCGCCCTCTCCTCGGACCTTCTCCAGGGCCTGGAACCCATACCCAGGCGGGTCGGATTCTGGGCACCACTGCCGGGACTGGTCCCCGTGGCCGTGGCCCTGGCCGGGCTTTGCGTCCAGTTCCTGTCGGCGGTCGCCGATCGATTTCCCAACCGCTTGCGACCCCTGGCCCTGTTGGGACGGCACGGGCTGGCCTACTACCTGGGCCACCTCGTGCTCCTGGGCATCATCGGGTGGACCCTCCCACCGCAAATCGACGAGGCCTCCTGGACATGGCTCGCGGCGACCGTCGCCGTGGCCGGTGCGGGCCTGGCCTACGCCGCCTGGCGAGAACCCCGCGGAGCCACCACATGAGCGAATACCACCTCCAGGAAGACCTCACCGAAGACCAGTTGGCGCTCTGGTCCAAGTTGCCGGAAATCGCCGTCGACACCGAACTCCACGGCCTTCGCCTGGTCCGCGACCAGGTGCTCCTGGTGCAGGTGGGCGACGCCCGGGGCAACGTGGCCCTGGTCCGCACGTCCGGCCGATCCGACTGCCCGCCGCGGCTCCGCAAGCTCCTGGAGGACCCCCAGGTCCTCAAGCTCTTCCACTTCGCCACCTCCGACATCGCCTTCCTGCGCCAGAGCCTGGGCGTGCGCGTGGCTCCCTTCTTCTGCACCCGCGCCGCCAGCCGCCTGGTCCGCACCTACACCCAGGCCCACGGACTGAAGGACCTGGTCCGGGAGTTCCTGGGCATCGAACTGGACAAGCAGATGCAGCAGACCGACTGGTCGCGTCAGGATCTGTCGCCGCAGCAGCTGAAGTACGCCGCCAACGACGTGCTGTACCTGGTCGATCTCTACCGCCACCTGGTGCGCATGCTGGAAGCCCGCCCGCCGCTGCCCTCCGGGATCACCGCGATGGAGCTCGCGGCCAAGGCCATGGAGGCCCTGGACCTGCACGTGGAGTTCATCCTGGCCGGCTACGGCGCCGGGGATGGTTGGCGGATCGACCTCTTCGAGCACGTCTAGGCTTCCCGCATGATCGCGCTTTGCGTGGCATGGTCCTGGACCGTGGATCGCCTTCGCCTGCTCCTGGCCGAGGTGCGCCACCGCGTCCGGTCCCTGTCCGGGGGTCGGAGGCTGCCGCCCGGCCGCATCAAGCACGTGTTCGTCCTGGTGCTCGAGAACCGATCCTTCGACCACATGCTGGGGTTCGCGGACGTTTCCGGCCGGGATGCCGTGACCGGCGAACCGACGCACGTGGACGACCTGACCCGCGAGGGGCCGCATGCGAACCCCGACCCCCAGGCGGGGGATCGCGACGTCTCCGCATCGCGTCCGGCGGCCTTCGCGCTCGCGCGAGATCGCGGCGACGGGACGCACCCGCCGGATCCCGGACACGAGTTCGAAAACGTGCTGCTGCAGCTCTGCGGCTACACCAGGGACGGGAGCGGCGCGATCGCCCCGCCCGCCTATCCCGACCGGAACGGAAGGTATCCCGCGATCGACAATTCCGGGTTCATCGCCAGCTACCTGGGGCTCGCGAACGTCCATGGCGTCGTGCCCAACCGGACGGACCCGGAATCCATCATGCATTGCTTCGATCCCAAGCAGGTGCCGGTCCTCACGGCCCTGGCGAAGGAATTCGCGGTGTGCGACCGGTGGTTCTCCTCCATGCCGGGCCCGACCTGGCCAAACCGCTTTTTCCTCCACGCCGCCACCTCGGGCGGTCTCGACGACAGCCCCTCCAGCTTCCAAAGCGCCTCGGCCACGTTCCTGGACGGCTACCGGTTCGAAAACGGCACCATCTTCGACAGGTTGGAGGAATCCCGCTACGACTGGAAGGTCTTCATGGGGGACGAATTCCCCCAGGTCTTCGCCATCGGCGGCATGACCGCCCGCCGGTTGGAGGGGCATTTCAGGCGGTTCGACGAGTTCGCGGAAGCGGTGAACGATCCGGAGTTCTCGACGCCCTACGTCTTCATCGAACCGAACTACGGCAACATCCTGCCCACCAAGCCGAAGGATTTCACATCCGGAGATTCCCAGCACCCCCTGGACGACATCACCCACGGGGAGCGGCTCGTCAAGCAGGTGTACGAGACCATCCGGAATTCTCCCCACTGGAACGAAAGCCTTCTCCTGGTCACGTACGACGAGCACGGCGGTTTCTTCGACCACGTGCCGCCACCGGCCGCCGAACCTCCCGGCGACACCATCGTCCGCCCGGAAAACAACCACCACAACTTCGATTTCGGGCAGTTGGGGGTGCGCGTTCCGGCCATCGCGATCTCCCCCCTGATCCCGGCCAACACCGTGGACCATACGACCTACGACCACACGTCGCTCCTGGCCACGGTGGAGGGTCTTTTCGGATTCGAACCCATGACCAGACGCGACGCGGCCGCCAACTCGCTGGAGCACCTGTTGTCCCTGGCGTCGCCCCGGACGGATGCACCGACCGCGCTCCCCGATCCCGCGGATTCGGGAATCCCTCCCGGGGCGCACGACGCGGTCGAAGGCGACGGACCTCTCACTTCCATCCAGCGCGCCTTCCTCCACGTGGCCTTCCTGCGCCACTACCGCAGGACCTCGTTGTTCGGAAAGCCTGGCGCGATCCGGGCTTTCCAACGGATCCGGACCCGTGCCCAGGCCGATGGGTTCATCCGGGAGGTCCGCGATCGCCTTTGCGGCGCGCTCCGGAGATCGACGCCCGGACCGGGCCCGGGGACACCTGCCGGTGCCCCCCGCGCTTGAAGACCGTTCCGATGGCCAGGGTGACGAAGGCGCCGTCCACGGGTCGGACGACGAAGCCGCGGATGTCGAAGGCCACGCCCGACTTCAGGAGGTCCGCGGTGGACATCCGGATCCGGGTGGTGGTGGAGGTGTGCTCTCCCTTGAGGTTGCAGGGGGTGTCGCGGGCCACGATCCTCCCGTGGTCGATGGTGGCCACGCCGCCGCGGATCCGCGCGGGCACTGGGCGCTCTCCTCGGGTTCCCTGCCATCCCAAGGCAGACGGAGCGGTCCGTCTTTTGTCGCGCGGCGCGTCGACCCGCCCGGAGCACGGGAATCGGATATCGCCAAATCCCGCATCCTGGTCGTTCCGCAACACGGACAGATTCCGGCAGAAATGGTCCAGGAACACGGACGGGTACGTCGCTCCGTAGGTTCTTGTGCGGGATCCGAGAGGTCCCTTCGCACTCCATTTCTCCACAGGAATCCACATGAATCACACATCCAGAGTCGGCGCCGGAATCCGGCGCCTAATTCCCCTGTTGCGCACGCCGCTCCTGGGCCTCGCGCTCGCCGGAGCCTCGGTCTCCGTCCGGGCCGAGGAGCGCGGCGAACATGCTCGCCGGGTCCTGCTGTTGAGCGTCGACGGACTGCATTCGCTGGACCTGGCGAACTACGTGGCGTCGCATCCGAACTCGACCCTGGCGCGGCTGGCCAAGAACGGCGCCACCTACACGTCGGCCTCCACCTCCAAGCCCTCCGACTCGTATCCGGGCATGCTCTCGATGGCCACGGGCGGGTCTCCGGTCTCGACCGGGGTCTACTACGACGACAGCTACGACCGCCTGCTGGCCGCTCCCGGCTCGGACGGTTCCGTGCGCGGAACCGAGGTGGTCTACGACGAGACCGTGGATGTCGATCTCGACAGCCTGGACGCGGGTGGCGGCATCGACCCGGCCAAACTCCCCATCGATCCCTCCCACGGGAACAAACCCGTCTACCCGCACCAGTTCCTGCGCGTCAACACCATCTTCGAGGTGGCCAAGGCCAACGGACTGCGCACCGCCTGGTCGGACAAGCACCCATCCTACGAAATCCTCAACGGCCCCTCGGGGAAGGGCCTGGACGACCTGTTCGCCCCCGAGATCAACAGCGCGGCCAATTTCACCGCCAGCGTCGCGCTCTGCGAAGGCTACGACGACATCAAGGTGGCGGCGCTCCTCCACGAGATCGACGGGTTCGACCACACCGGCGCGAAGAGGGTGGGGACGCCTTCCTTGTTCGGCATGAACTTCCAGGCCGTGAGCGTGGGCGAGAAGACCGTCGGCTACGTGGATGGTTCCGGCACCCCCACCACGGGACTGGCCGACGCACTGGACCACACCGACCGGTCCATCGGAATGATGGTGGATGAATTGGAGAAGCGCGGACTGCTGGGCTCCACCACCATCATCCTCACCGCCAAGCACGGACAGAGTCCCATCGACCTCTCCCAGCGCCTCATCGTCAGTAGCCACATCATCCCGAACCTGATCAACTCCATCGAGCCCGGACTCGCCGCCCAGGTGACCGCCGACGACGTCGCCCTGATCTGGCTTCGCGACCAGAGCAAGACGGAAATCGTTGCCCAGACCCTGCGCGACAACAAGGCCACGGCGCAGATCTCCGAGGTCTTCGCGGGCGAAGGCGTGAAGAACTTCTTCCCGGATCCGCTCGAGGACAGCCGGTCCCCCGACATCGTGGTGGTTCCGAACCAGGGCGTCATCTACACCAGCCCCACCGCGACGAAAACCGCGGAGCACGGCGGTTTCGCCCACGACGACGTGAACGTGGCGCTGGTCGTTTCCCGTCCCGGCATGCGTCCCAGCACCATCAAGACTCCGGTGCAGACCACGCAGATCGCACCCACCATCCTGGACCTCCTGGGTCTGGACGCGGAGGCGTTGGAAGCGGTGCGGATGGAGAAGACGCGGGCCCTGCCGGGGTTGGATCTGGATCTCCGCTGAGGGTTCTTTTTTGCGCCTGCGGCGCAGCCGGTGCACGGGGGCTTGGCCGCAGCCCCCGTGACGGATCCCCCGCCGGTGCTTGCCGGGCTCGCATTGGCCCCTTTCGGGGCCTCGCTCGACGGGCTGGTCAAATATTCCGGCTCTTCCGGGAAAAGTGTGGGTGAATTGAAGGGGTCTATTTGGCTGTCAGCCTGATGTAGCTGGCCTTTGCAGGCAATTGAATGTTGTTCAGATTTGGCACGATGCCAGACAGCCAGATC
>Ga0181516_10001836_pt1 | contig 15793 bp, 10 predicted proteins | sample PEATcosm2014_Bin_25_FD_121104 | JGI IMG/M metagenome (GOLD analysis project Ga0181516, IMG submission 121104) | Peatland microbial communities from MTU Mesocosm Facility, Houghton, MI, USA - PEATcosm2014_Bin01_10_metaG | ecosystem: Environmental > Terrestrial > Soil > Wetlands > Peat | place... | reverse complement strand
CTTGCACAGGACTGCTCAAGAGTAGATCTCGCCTCGTCAAGGTCGCGATCCCGTAACATTTCTTTTTCCGTGAGTTCAACAATCTGGAGGCCCCACCGCGTTCGGACAATGTCCGGGAGGTTCTCAAAGTCAGCTAGGAATTCTTCGGCTGACAGATCAGGCCTGATTCCCTTTTGCTCGTAAAATTGGCGAACAAACTCGTCGGAGCTCCTTTCAGCCAGCCTGGAAGGGATCGCAGCGGCGATCTTTGGAAGGTCCCGAGTTCGGTCTGCGATCACCCTACAAGCTTCGTTAAGCGTGGCGCGGGAGACGGTCAATTGAATTCCAACCGTCGAAGCGGCCTTCAGAAGTTCGCTAAAAGCAGCTCCTTTATCGCCTGGAAACAAGCCAGTAAATAGAACATTTGTGTCCAGGTAAAAACGAGCTCCCGAAAAAGCTTGCTCTGCCAGCGGACTAAATGACCCTTGCTCAAGACCGATAATTTGCGCAAAATAGAAGCTTTGTGTGAGGTGGAATATCAAGTTTCGGTCATTCGGGTCTGCGCTTTTGAAAAAACCAAGGCATCTTGATCTGAGGGTCTCTGAGGCGTCTGGAGAGAGATTAAACTCATGGGTCGCTACGTCGAAGGCTTCAACAAGTTCTGAGCGGCTCAAGTGTTCGGCAGACTGGCCCACAACTCCTTTGGCGATTGCGGCTCCGAACCTAGAGAAACAAAGGCAAAGAAACTTCTTGCATATCGTCTGGGCAACTTCGTGATTGATGAGAACTTCGGTGTTCTCCAACAAACGTGACAAGACCGGGCCAAGTGTGTCCTCGGCCGACTTGATGACCTCTCCAAGAGAATTAGTTTCTTGCTCGGGCAGGAAGAATGCATCCTTCAGCCTCTCGGTTACATGAACCACTTTCCCTTGAGACTCCAACCTACTCAATGATTCATTTATGATTTCGGGGCGGAGGGTAAGCCCGCTTAGACCATCCTTTAATATTTTTTGTATTGCACCATTTTTGAACACTCTTCCACTAGTGCTTCCCAGCAATGCAGAGAGCACGAGCCTATCAATCGCGCGTTCCCTAAGTGGAACTGTTTCAGCACCGTATCGCATAAGTGAGGCGTAGAGAAAAAGCCTCTTTTGTTCATCGGCATCCCTGCTAGCAATTTCAGTGCGAATGCACGCAACCATTGATCAACTTTCCTTAATGGAAGATTATTTCCATGATTCTACACCTGACTCCTCCCGGATCTTGCTACCGATGCGGTGCCTCAGGTCTCGATGCTAAGACCCGGGGCACTACTAACCTCAACTCTCTGTTTTCTGTTGAACAACCCAGCATTGCTTACCGTGGATGGATCAAAGCGCCCATTGCACTTTCGTTGAGCTTCGCTCCCGAGATTAGTATCGACAAACGCCGTAGCGTCTGCGAGTGGGGCCTTAGTTGGATTGTGGCCGATGGGGAAGTTTCGCGTGGGCCGGCTGGGATGCTCGACGCTCCTCGAAAAGCGTGGCGGCCTTCGCCAGCACCTGCCCCGCGGGCGGGTCGAGAGACAACATGTACATGCCAAAGCACGCGACAAAGGGCGCGGGAGGTGAGTCCCGCGCCCTTGGGCTTTGCTTCGTGTTTGCGGCTCAAGTGTTGGGTTGCGGCTGCCGTGTCTATTGCGTGACTGGCGGCTCGGGGGCCTGCTTGGGCGGTTTGAGGTGCGGCGCGTTGGGGGCAACCGGCGCCCGGGGCGGAGCGATGGAGGTTGTGGCGGGGGGCGGCGGGGGCATGGTGGAGCCCCGCTTGATGCGCACGTCGCCGTTGTCCGCGCTGAGGGTTACGCGCGAACCGCCGGAGCCGATCTGGAAGGCTGCGGTTTTGTTTTCGCCTTCGGTGGAGGGCATGGGGAAGTCCGACACGATGTCGCCATTGTGGGTGCGTGCATTGACCGCGGCCGAGGCGTTGGGCGGCAGCGTGACTTCCACGTCGCCCTTGGTGTTTTTGGCTTCGACGCCGAAGGCGCCCGCCGGCTCAACCGAGATGCGGCCGTCGCGGTCTTCGACGTAGCTTTCGCCATAGATCTGGCTCAGGTCAACGTCCTTGGAGTGGGTGGTGACACGGACCTGGCCCTTGGCCTCGGTGACGCGGAGGTCGTCGGGGTTGAGGGTGAGGTCGCCGGGCAGCGAGGCCACTTCAAGTTCGGTGACCGAGGTGTGGAGGTGAATGGGTCCGGAGACGTTTTCCATGTGCGTCTCTCCGAAGATTTCGCCGTTGACGGCGATCTTGCCCTTTACCTCGGAGAAGGTGAGGTCGTTGCAGTGGCCGTCCACGGTGATGTCGCCGTCGACCTGGTGGGCGGAGAAATCGTGCTTGTCGTTGGACAGGTGCACCTGCACGTTGCCGGCGATGGCGCTGAGGTGGACATCGCCGTGCGGGGCCGTGACGGTTACGCCGGCGCCAAGGCCTGCCGCCGTCATGTCGCCGCGGCCGGCGTTGATGGTGAGGCGGGCAGACCGGGGCACGGCCACCGTGAGGTTGATGCGCCCGTTGTTGCTGCCCTGCGACTTGATCAACACCGCGTTGCTGCTGACGGAGATGTCGGCCTTCTCCGCGGCGAAGATCTTGTTGGCCTCAACATCGGAGCCGGCGTAGGCAACCGCGTGCGCCTGGACTTCCACATTCGACCCATCGCCGGCGGTAATGCTGATGTCGCCGCGCGGATTGTCGATTTCGACCGTGGCATTGGGGCCGACGGCGGTGTTGAGCACCTGCTGATCCATGTCGTGCTCGGGCAGGCCGAAGGTGTTGAAGAAGTCGTCGTCGTGGTTGCCCCAGTTCCAGTTGTTGTTGAACCAGGGACCCATGTGGTTGAAGCCGGCAGCGCCTACGCCGAGAAAGGCCAGCAGGATGAGGATGCCGACAAAGCTGCCGCCGCGGCGGACGGGGGTTTCGCGGCGCAGATCGATGGCCCACTCGCCGAGCAGGGCGAGGCCGGCGCCGATGAGCAACAGCGGCCACCAGCGGGCGTACCAGGTCCAGAAGTCGCCGCCGGAGATGCGGCCGGCGTAGATCAGGAGGGCCACGATGCCCACCGCGATAAGAATGACGGGGCCGACGATGGACGGAACGCGGGGACCGTAGGCGGCGCCGTAATTGTGCTTCCAGGCGTGGCTCTGTGCCTTCATGGCTTCGCGCTGGGCGCGCCAGGCAGCCTTTTGCTGTTCGCGATAGACCCGCCACTGGGTGCGCGGATCGTAGGGGGGATTGGGGGGCGGCGCTCCGCCCCCGGGAGGCATGTTGGGAGGAACGCTGCTCATGACTGCCCTCCTTCGTTGTACTTCTCCAAATCGCTGGATTCAGCCGGAACGATGGCTGTTCCGGGGGCAGGAGGATTCTGGACCGGAGGCGCTCCGGTGAAGTTGGGGGCGCCGGCAAAGGGCGGCGCCGCGAAGTTCGCGGGAGGCTCGTTTTCTGCCGCGGCCAGCGCGGCGCGCTCGGCCAGCAGCATGATGCCGATGGAAATGAGAAGCAGCGGCCAGAACAGGTGCCAGAAGCCGTCGATGAGTCCGGCCTGGTTCAACAAGGCCACAATGCCGACGAGCATGAGGATGACCGGCCAGCGCAGGCGATGGATGAGGATATAGCGATTCACTTGGAACCCCCTTTCGTGTCTCCAAGACGCCGCACGAAGAGCCAGACGCCGAGGCCGATGAGCAATACGGGCCATGTGAACTCCATCAGCCGGCCGTGGAAGACATCGAGTTGGCCGAGGAGAAACAGGAGGCCGAGACCGATGAGCACAACCGCTCCGATGGGCTCCTTGCGCTTCCAGTAGAGAGGCGGCACCGGCGGCAGGCCGGGATCGACATAGCCGGGAGCCGGCGGCGTATAGGGCGTCTGCTGGTACGGAGCCTGATACGGGGCCTGGTAAGGAGCCTGGTAGGGCGGCTGTTGATAGGCCTGCTGCCCGGGCGCGTAGGGAGCCTGGTACTGGCCCGGCGGCGGCGCGGGCTGTCCGGGAGCCGGCGGGTTCTGGTAGGGCGGCTTGCCGCCGAGATTGAGCCAGTTGCTCACTTCGTTGAGGCCAAGCGGATCGGGCAGCGGCTGGCCGTCGCGGCGCGCCTTGGCGGTGTGGTAGGCCTCAAACGACTGGTAGAGCACCCAGGCTGCGATGAAGATGCCGAAGATGCCGTAGTGATCGGTGATGCTGATGAGCACGGCGAAGATGACGACGTGGATGAGCGCCTTGAAGAACTGGCCGTTGTACATGGCGCCGACGCCGGGGATGAGCCCGAGGACCGCGGCTCCGACCGGGTTTGGCCCGCCCATGGGCGGTGTGACGAACGGCTGTTGAAAGCTCTGCCATGCCATCGAGCAGGGCTCGCAGAATACCTGGCCCCCGGCTACGGTGCGTACGCAGGCAGCACAGAGCGCCTTACCGCAATTCTGGCAATAGGCGGTTGCGTTCTCACCCCTATGATTTACGCAGTCCATACTGTTCCCCTTTCCCGTAAAACCGTTCCCGTAGTAACAGTCTGGAGCCGCCGGAATGCGCGGGACGTTGCTTGAGACGTCAGGGAAGCTTCTAGCAAGTCATTGGTGTCGTTGAGCGCCGGGCTCACCGACTGTTGCGGCGGGTCGACCTTCGTCCCGTCCTTGTGTACCGGAGTCTGCTTCGACTCTCCGGGCGCGGTATCTTTCTGCGGTTGCTGGGTTTTGTTGTCTCCGCCCTGGCCTTCGCCCTGGGTGCTGCGGCGGAGTTCGCGCATGCGGGTTTCTACTTCATAAACAAAACGGAGATGGTCGTAGTAGCGAATGATCGGGGTGGAGGCCATGGTGAGCCGCCGCTCCATGAAGGACCGCATCGCGGACGGGCGCAGATCGCTGAGACGGATGGCGGTGAGGCGGATGCCGGTCAGGTTGAGCGTAAGCGCGATGGAGAAGAAAGCCATGGCCGCGGTCATCAGCAGCCGGGGCTCGGCAAAGCGCCGCACCCGGCCCATCAGGCCAGGGCGCTGCCAGGCCGGAATCGCAATTGGCCGGATGGGCGTGACGTTCACGCCGGTTGCCACCCGGAGGCCTTCTACCTGTCCCGGGCCGGTCTGCGCCAGGATCTTATCGAGGAGCCCTTCGGGGACTTCGGGCTCCGGGGACAGGAACTCCAGCCACTCGCGACCGCGGCTGGCATCTTCATAAAGAGCCGTGCATGCCGCACAGGTAGACATGTGGGTCTGAAAAGTCGCTTCGTCCTGCGGGCTCAACAGCCCGTCGAGCGCGTCGGCTAAAAGTGTCTCCCAAAGCCCGCAGGCCGGAGAGCTCGGAATGTTTGTGCGCCCTTCCATGACTACATCACCTCCCGTTTATTACGTTCCAGCAGCCGCGCCAGTTCCGCGCGTCCTCTGCTGATGCGGGACTTGACTGTACCCTCGGGTATGCCCAGCACCTGGGCAATCTCCTTGTAATCAAGATCCTGCAGATCCCGGAGGATTACGGCTTCGCGCAGCTCGATGGAGACCCGCGCCAGCGCTTCCTGGACCATTTTTGCCAATTCTTTTTGTGCGGCCGACTCGTGCGGCGAAATTGCCCGCGAAGTGAGCCGGTCGACCGGCTTCAACTCGTCGGTGGAGTCCCAACCATCGTCTAATGAAGACGTTGCCCGCTGATTGCGGTTGCGGCGGAAGTTGTCCACCAGCAGGTTGCGGGTCATGGTGGTGATCCAGACCTGCAGGCTGCCCCGCGCCTTGTCAAAGCTTTTCAGGTTGGAGTAGACCTTCAGGAAGACGTCCTGGGTCAGGTCCTCGGCATCGGTTGGGTTGCCGGTAAAGCGATAACAGAGCCCGTAGACACGGCGATGGTGGTTGCGGACCAGCTCGGCCCACGCGCCAGAATCCCCGTCCATGCAACTGCGCACGATTTGTGACCAGTCTGGTTCCAGAGGACTAACCTCCACGTGCGGCTGGCGGATAGCTGGTAGAACAGCCAGTCCTGCCTGCACATGGCCGGGAGCGTCTGGCGGCCTGGATGCTGCTTTTTGAGGCACGCCTTCCAGAGATCGCCGCGACGGGCTTGCCGGCGACGCCAGCCCCATCACGCTCCAGCTTAATGTACCCACGCATTGCATAGGGGGTCTTACGCAAATTCTTTGAAATTGGTTCCATGGAGGCCAAATTGATTCCCACGCGGGTTGGGGGTTGTCGCGCACCCTACGGGGCGCGGACGCCGGGGGGCCACGCTATCCCGGGGTGGAACCCCGGGCTATTTTCGAGCTGGCCCTCCGGAGCCTGCGTGAGAACCATGTTTGGATCGCCAACTAGCGATGCGGGTGACATTGAGCAAGGTCTGGTTCTATTTAAAAGCAGCAAGTTAGCGCCGCTTCGCGGCATAGCGAGTCAGCAGGTCAGCCCCAAGATCGAGTTCTCACGCAGACACCTCCGGGCCGCTTGGGAGTGAGGGCGAAGAGAGTGGTTGGGCACGATTTGGAAGATGGTTGAGCGGCGGCCGGTATGGCCGGCTGGTTGGGCTCGAGAACCAGACCGGATTCTGGGACTACACTGTTGCGGAGGCAAAACATGACCATGAGAATCGCTCTATTTGCCGCCGTGGCGGCCATGCTGGTCCCGTCGCAACTCCTGCAGGCTCAATCAGCGCCGGCGGGGATCCGCTGGGAGTTCAACGAGGCCGCAGGCGCCAAGGCCCACGACTCGATCGGCAATGTCGACGACACCGTCGAGGGCTATTCCTGGCGGGTGCCGGGAGCCGAGGGCAACGGGCTGCAGTCTGACGGCTACACCACGCGGATTTTGCGGGCGGCAGACAAGGTGCCTCTGCTGAAGGGCGGATTTACGGTTTCGGCCTGGGTGGCCATGAATTATTACCCCTGGAACTGGGCGCCGATTGCCGACCAGGACGCGGACGATCAGATTGGGTTCTTCCTCGGCGTCGACGCTTTCGGTCACCCGGGATTCAACTTGAGCGTGAATGGGGTATGGCGGCAGTTGACCTCGACAGTGGTGCTGCCGCTGAAACGCTACGCGCTGGTGACCGGTACTTATGACCCGCAGAGCGGCCTCACGATCTACGTGGACGGCAAGCCGGCGGGGAGCCTGAGCGCGCCGGGCGAGTTTTCGCAGGCGACGGGGACTGACCTGATTGTGGGGCGCATCCGCAACCCGATGCAGCCGTTTCCGTCGTGGCTGGACGCCTTTCGCGACCCGGTGAACTACTCGCTGGACGGCTACCTGGACGACCTGGAGATTGTGCAGGGAGCGCGCACGGCCGAGGAAGAAATGGCCGTCTTTACCAAGGCCAACGTGCCGGCGAAGGACGTGATGGAGACCGCGGTGATGCCTTCGGGGCCGCCGGGGGCTGGGCCGTTTGGCGCTTTCTATGCCAGTCTGAAGTTTGAGCGGAGCTGGGACGCGCCGCGCCGCTTCGGGCCGGAGCAGGACGTGGTGGTGCGCTTTGAGCAGTCGCCGATGCGGCTGGTTTTCTGGCAGGGGACCAACTTCATTCCAGCCTGGGTGACCGAAAACGGCAAGTGGTACACGGACGAGTTTCTGGAGACCTGGGGACGGCCGCGCTGCCCGGACGGCGGCGACTGCGAGCCGATGAGCGACAAGCAGGGCCGCTACTCGCACGTCAGCATCCTGGAGTCGTCCGACGCGCGGGCGATTGTGCATTGGCGCTATGCGCTGGCCGAGGCCATCAATTACAAGGGCGGCAACGTGGACCCGGTGACGGGGTGGTTTGACTGGGCCGACGAATATTGGACTGTTTACCCCGATGGGGTGGCGGTGCGCAAACAAATCTTGTCGAGCTCGCACATCGACGAAGGCCCGCACGAGTGGCAGGAGACCATCATCATCAACGGCCCCGGCCAGCGCCCCGAGGACAACATCGAAGCCGACGCGCTGACGCTGAAGAACATGGCCGGCGAGTCGCAGACCTACCACTGGGAGCCGAAGACCGACAAGCTGTTCAACTATCCCAAGGGTCCGGCCAAGCTGGACAAGCCGGCCAACGCCAACATCCAGATTGTGCATTTGAAGTCGAAAGAGAACCCGTTCGAGATTGTGTGGCCGAAGGGGGTTTCGCTCGACACCTACTCCGACACCAAAAGCTACTCCATGTTTGAGTGGTGGGATCACTGGCCGGTGGCGCAGATCTCGAACAGCTTCCGGCTGGCGGTAGCGGCCGATCGCCCCTCGCACAACTCGCTCTCGCACATCTACTGGGACCCATACGACAAGACCGCGGAGACGGAGACCAAACTGCTGCTCTGCGGGCTCACCAGTCCCGACGCTCCGGGGGTGGTGACACTGGCCAAGTCGTGGCTGTCGCCGGCGGGGATTGCGGCCACCGGCGCGGGTGTGGCTTCAGCGGCCTACGACCCGACCCAACGGGCTTTCGTGGTGAAGCGGGACGCGGCTGCGCCGCCCGCTCCGCTGACGGTGACGCTCGATGCGAGCGTGGAGAAGCCGCTGGTGAATCCGGCGATCGTGGTGGAGAACTGGGAGGCGCTGGCCAAGGTTCGGCTCAACGGCAAGCCGCTCGCGGGCAAGGACAAGGTGCGCGTGGGCCTCTCGCACAACGAGGGCGTGGCCAGCCTGGTGGTGTGGCTCAAGCTTGAGGCCAATACGAAGACCGTGGTGCAGTTGGATCCGGTTGCGAACTGAGCGTGGGTGCCGGGCAGCCCGGGTTTTGAGAACCTTCGCTGAATTGAGGAAAAGCAAACGCAGATTCTTCGCTCACCCCCCCCCGAGCTGAAAGACGCTCGGGGCCCCGTTCACTCCTCATGACACGACCACCTTCTCGACGAGATGGATGTTTCCGGAGGGGTTCGTTGCGGCCCTCCGGGGCGCACGACATGGTTGGGGCGCGGGAGCCCAGGGTTTCCACCCCGGGGTATTTTCGACTCGTCCCCCCGGGACGGGGATCAATCGCGTGGTCGTCTGCGGCGATGAAATATGAGCTTGGAACGGTGTCATTTCATCCGTAACTTGTTGAAGACGAGTCGGGCTGCTCAGAATGACAGTGGCGATTATTTTGGGGATACCTTCAATCGGCCGGAGTCTCTAGTTGTGACGTTTCGCAGCTTGGCGCATCTGAACGAGTGCGGGCCGAATGCCTTTGGCCGGCGGGGGGAATCGATGGCCTTGGGCGTTCGCAGCGCTGTGATAGCTCTACTGGCGGCGGTGGCCGTATGTGCCGGATGCCGCGCCGCCGGCAAGCCGGCTGTTCCAGCGGCCACCACCGACGCGCCGCTGGCGCAGAGTTCCGGCAAAGCAACCGCGGTATTCGCCGGTGGCTGCTTCTGGGGAACGCAATCCGTGTTTGAGCGGGTAAAGGGCGTGCTCGACACCACGGCGGGGTATGCCGGCGGGGCAGCCGAGACCGCGACCTATGCCCAGGTGACCACCGAGACCACCGGGCACGCCGAATCCGTGCGCGTCGTCTACGACCCCTCGAAGATCACCTACGGGCAACTGCTCCGCATCTTCTTTTCCGTGGCCCACGATCCCACCCAGCTCAACCGCCAGGGGCCGGACGTGGGCGCCTCCTACCGCTCCGCCATCTTCTACACCAACGACGAGCAGCAGCGCATCAGCCGCGCCTACATCGCGCAGCTCGATGCCGCTCACATCTTCCCCAAGCCGATTGTCACCGAGGTCACGCCCCTCAAGGGGTTCTACGACGCGGAGTCCTACCACCAGGACTACGCGCTGCACAATCCCGCCAACCCCTACATCCAGGTGTGCGACCGGCCCAAGGTGGAGGCGCTGAAGCAGCAGTTCCCGGAGCTGTTTCGGGATTACAAGGGGAAGTAGTCGGCGGGGTCGTTCAGCCCAAGTGCACGAACCGCATGGCGACCGAGTTCATGCAATAGCGCATGCCGGTGGGCGCGGGGCCATCGTTGAAGACGTGTCCCAGGTGGCCGTCGCAGAGGCGGCAGGAGACCGCCGTCCGCACAACCATCAGGCTGCCGTCGACGGTTTCCACCACATTTTCAGCGGCGATGGGCTGCCAGAAGCTGGGCCATCCGGTTCCGGACTCGAATCGCGCTGCCGAGCTGAACAGCGCCAGGTCGCATGCGGCGCAGCGGAAGATTCCCTTCTCGCGTGGGTCCCAGGTGTCGTTGGTGAAGGGCCGCTCGGTGTCGGCGTGGCGGAGCACGCGGTAGGAATCGGGCGCAAGCTGCTGCCGCCAGGCCGCGTCTGTCTTGATGAGCCGCGGAATCGTGACCGTTCGGTTCCGCTCGCCGGCCGGGGAAAACTCGACGACGGTGACCTCGACTGGGCCTTCATTGGCCTGGAGCGGACGCGCCGCCGCCACCGTGCTGCGCCGCAATCCCCAGAAAGCAATGGCGCTGACGGCGCCGGCCGCGGAAACGATGAACGCCCGCCGGCCAAGATTCTGGATGCGGGCGGCGGCGAGCCGGTCTTTACTGGGCAAATCCCGATCGTCGGCGAACATACACTCTCCTGAGAACTCTCGTTCCTGCCGGGGAGCCGGCCCGCCGTGTGCAGGCGAGCTGCCGGTGCTAGTTAGAGGGGCCGGCGCGCGAAAGGTTACCTGAATTTTGTGGGGGCGCCATCGGCTGAGATCAGTTGTGACGAACGGGCGCGCTGGGATTTGAGGCAGGGCAACGGGGGAGGAAATTCAGGTTGCCGGAGTTGGGTTTCCCAGATCCCCAAGGCGGGGCACCTGGGAAGCCCGATGAAGCTTGTGCTAGTACACCAGCTTGAGGGAGAACTGGATCTGGCGGGAGTTGGCGGCCGTCTTGCTGATTTCGCCAAAGCTGTTGGAAGTGCTGATCTGCGCGGTCTTCTGGCCGTTGACATCGACCACGTTAGCGCCCAGCGTGTTGGTGGGCAGGCCCATGGTGACGATGTTGAAGAGGTTGAAGAGCTCGGTGCGGAACTGCAGATTCACCAGCTCCGTCCCGCTCTTGCGATGGCCAAAGGGCGTCTCCTTGATGAAGGCGAAGTCGAAGTTGTAGAAAGCCGGCCCGCGGAAGGTGTTGCGGCCGAGAGTGCCGAAGCGGCCCTGGTTGGGTCCGGTGCCGCCGGGCAGGTAGGCCGGAATCGAAAAGAAGTCGATGCCGTTGTTGGCGCCGTGGCCAAAGTAGTCCTGGCGCACGGTGCGCGCGGTGGAGAGATGCGGCCTGGCGATTTGATCGGGGCGATCCACGCCGTTGGAGCCTGCGCCCGTCTGCTGGATACCGGAGAAGATGGTGAAAGGCGAGCCGGAGCTGATGCTGGAGATGCTGAGCATCTCCCAGCCATCTGTCAGCTTCCTGGTGACCGGGTGCAGGAAGTTGACGCTTTCGAGGTGGAGGTCCTGGGCCACGCTCAGGCCGAATCCATGGGCGACGTCGAAGTTGGACGGCCCCTTTTCGGGGTGAGTGTCGTAGGGATTCTGCGAGAAGCCGGAGGCCGTTGCGCCGGTGGACCCCATGCCGCCGAAGACGATGCTTGTGTTGTCCAGCGACTTGCCCCAGGTGTAACTGGCCTGGATGCCTGGGCCGCCGTGGCCCACGGTGCCGGAGAGCGACGTTTGCAGCGCGTGATAGGAAGAGTGGGAGTCGTGCGTCATCACGTTCTCCACGCCAAAGCCGCCGTCGACATTGCCCTGGGCGTCGAACTTGGTGTGCGGCGCGAACTGCGCCGTGGCGCCCGGGTACGCATTGGGAAAGGAATAGCGCGGCAGCTTGACGCCGGCGGTGCCCACATAGCCGGCGTCGGCGGTCAGGTTGCCGAACTTGCGCTCCAGTCCCACCGTCCACGTGTAGAGGGTGCCGTTGCCAAAGCCCGGGTCCATGCCTTGGAGATTGATGGCGTTGACGGTGCTGCTGGAGGTAAGCACGGCCAGGTCGCGTTCGTAGCGGTCCACATCCATGATGGTGTTGGAGGGGACATCGCGGGTTTTGCCGGAAGCGAAAACGTCAACGCCGCCGGGCGTGTAGACCTTGGGAAGCTGCGACGAGGCGATCTGGTATCCGTAGGCAAGCGTCTTGGCCTGGGATGTAATGACACGCGGGTAGACGACAAACGGCGCCGCTCCGGTAAGGAAGTTGTCTTGCCAGATGTTGGGCGGAATCACGGTGACAGCGCCGCCGGCATGGGCGGTGAAGTTGGTGGTGGCCTGCCATGAGGCCTGCACGCGCGGACCCCAGCCGTTCCACTCCGTCTTGTAGGCCGGGTAGGGGTTGATGAGCAACTGTTGCACGCCGTCAATCGTTTTGAAGCCCGAGCCGCGATGCGCGCGCTCGCTGATGGGCGTATACAGCTCCCACCTGACGCCGTAGTCGAGCACAAGCCGCGGCGTCATCTTCCAGGTGTCCTGCACATAGGCCGCATAGGCTCCGCGGCTGGTGGCGGCGGGGCCGATATGCGTGCCGCCGGAAGCGTACGGGGGAGCCAGCGCCACGGTGTATTGGAACGGGCTGCCGAAGAGGAAGCTCGAAAGGGTGTCGGGAAACGGCGATCCCGAGCTGAGGTCGTGCTTGCCGCTGTCGGAGTGAATGGTGAGGCTTTGGCCGGTCGATGAAAAGGGCACATAGGCGGTTCCGCCGCCAAAATCGTACTCCCCGTTGGGCGCCATGCCAAAGTAGCTGGTGTCGCGATTGATGCGGGATTCAAAGCCGGCCTTGAAGGCGTGGTTTGCAACGGTAAAGGAGACATTTTGCCGGCCCTGGAAAAGGTTTCCAAAGGACTGCATCACCGCCCCGCCCGCACTGTTGAACGCCTCAAACAATCCGTCGCCGAACTTGACCGCAGGGTCGGTATGGTTGGGCGTGGGAAATCCCGGCGTGGTGCGCGTAATGCTGATGGACGACTCGAAGATAAGCCGCGGCGAAACTGTGCGGGTGAAGGTGCCAACGACATTGCGCTGACGGTCGAAGTACTCGATGCCGAAGGATGGGTCGATGGCGGTCTGGTCGGGATTCGTCGTCGGACCGCTGAGATTGTCGAGGTTGAAGCGGGCGAAGAACTGGTCCCTGGGGCTGAACTTATGGTCGATGCGGACCGAGAACTGGTCGGCGTCGGTGGCCACCTTGGAGGCGGTGGCGTAGGTGCGCGCCTGAAAGGGTCCGGTGGGCATGTTTGGCTTCGGATAGCGGGCCAGGATGGCCGCGATGGCCGGGGCAACCGGCACGTGCAGCGTGTCGCCGGAGTAGGCGGTCGAGTCCAGTCCCAGGCGCTCGTCGGCGGTGGGCACGGGCATCACCTGCGTGGTGCCGAGCACCTGGCGGAAGCCCTGGTACTGGGTGAAGTAGAAGGTGCGCTTGCTGCCGTCGTAGATGTGCGGCAGGTACACCGGGCCGCCGTTGGTAAAGCCGAACTCGTTGCGGCGGAAGGGCGGAATACGGCCGGGATACGCCTCGGTGGGGTGGTCAAAGTAGTTGCGGGCGTCGAAGGCAGAGTTGCGCACAAACTCGAAAAACGAGCCGTGGAAGCCGCTGGCGCCGGAGCGTGTGCGGATATTTGTAAATCCCGCCGCCCCGCGGCCGATTTCGGCCGGCATCCAGCCGCTGCTGGAGTCGATGCCCTCGACGGCATCCACGTTGAAGTTGGAGAAGGTGGCCCCGCCCATCTCCGGATCGCTGATGTCGGCGCCATCCATGGCAAAGGTGGCCTCCACGCCGCGCTGGCCGTTGATGGCGAACTGGGCGGTAAAATTCGTGGCGCCGTTGCTGTCGGTCATGGTGCCGGCAGCCAGCAGCAGCAGCGAGCTGAAGTCGCGCTTGTTCAGGGGCAGTTCGCTGACGGCCTGGCTGGAGAGTTCTTCGCCGCCGGTCGCGGTTTGGCCCTTGGCGGCGGCTACGGTCAGTTCGCCGCGGCCGGAGAGAGTGAGCACAACCGCTGCCGCGGCGCCGCCGGCAAGGGTGACTTCCTGGGCGTATTCGGCTTTGCGGCCCCTGGACTTGACGGTCAGCCGATACTGGCCCGGAGGCAGCGGGGCGAGCTTGAACTGCCCGCCTTCGCCAGTGACGGCTTCGGCGGCAGCGCTGCCCGCCGCCAGGCGCACGGTGGCTCCGGCTATCGGGGCTCCGCCGGCGGTGTGCAGCACGCCTTGCCAGGCGGCTTGGCCCAGCGACTGCGCCGAGAGTGCGCTTGCCACGCAAAGCAGCGCCGCCAGCGCCAGAATCCGTTCAATGCGTCCCTTGCGATCGAAGATTCCGAAGAGCGCGAAATGTCTGTTACCCGGCCGCGAGGTCAAAAGATTTCAACTTTCAGAGTAAAGTTTGTGCGGCGCCAGGGAATTGCCGGCGCGATCGGAATCGTTCTGCCGCATTTGCTGAGATTATATTCGGCAACGACGCGGCAACGGCGGATTCGCGGGTGAGCCATCCATCCCAACGAGACACGCGACTCTGAATCCCCAACTACACTAACTTCAGCCATATGACAGAGCCCTCCGTCCCAGCCGATACCATTGCCGCCATCTCTACCCCGCCCGGCCGCGGCGGCATCGGGATTGTCCGTATGAGCGGCCCGCAGGCAGCCCGGATCGCCGCCGAACTTGTGGCCCTGCGCCATCCCCTGGAGCATGCCCGCGCGCGCCTGGCCGACGTGCTGGACCCTGCCGACGGCGCGCCGATCGACGAGGCCGTGGTGACTCTCTTTGCCGGGCCGAACTCCTACACCGCCGAGGACCTGGTGGAGATTGCCGCCCACGGCTCGCCGGTGGTGCTCGGCCTGCTGCTGCGGCGCGCCCTCACCCTGGGAGCCCGGCTGGCCGAGCCTGGTGAGTTTACCCAGCGCGCGTTCCTTGCCGGGCGCATGGATCTGACCCAGGCCGAGGCGGTGCGCGATTTGATTGAGGCGCAAACGCTCACCCAGGCTCGCCAGGCCGCCAGCCAGATGGGCGGCGCGTTGAGCCGCCGCGTGGCTCCGGTGAAGGAAGAACTGGTGGAACTCGTCGCCCTGCTTGAGGCCGGCATCGACTTTGCCGAAGACGATGTGGATGTGACGCCGGCGGCGGAGGTTGCGCGCCGCATCGGCCTCATTTCCGCGCCGCTCACCGCGCTGGAGGCGTCGTTCGCGCACGGCCGCATCGTCCACGACGGCCTTACCCTGGCGCTGGTGGGCCGCCCCAACGTGGGCAAAAGTTCGCTCTTCAACCGCCTGGTGGAGCGCGAACGCGCCATTGTGACCGCCTCGCCCGGCACCACCCGCGACCTGGTGACCGAGCGCATCTCGCTGGACGGCATTCCGCTGGAACTGGTGGACACCGCCGGCCTGCGCGAGGGACTGGAAGAGGCCGAGCAGCTTGGCATTGCGCGCAGCCGCGAGGCGCTTTCCGACGCCGCGCTGGTGGTGATTGTGCTGGACGCGACCCAGCCGCTCAACGACGAGGAGCGCCGGCTTTTTGCCGCGGTGGAGGGCCGCCCTGCGCTGGTGGCGCTCAACAAGAGCGATCTTGCAGCGGCCGGCTACCGGTCGCCCGACTGCGGCGATTTGCCCGCACTGGCCACCTCGGCGCTGACCGGGGAAGGCATTGCCGCGCTGCGCGACGAAATCCTGCGTCTGGCCACGGGCGGAGCCGCGGCGGAGCCGGGTTCGCTCACCAGCCTGCGTCATCGAGAGGCGATCGCTGGAGCGCTCGCAGCGCTGGCCGATGCGGCCCAGGCAAACGCCGCCGCAATCCCCCACGAGATGATCCTGCTGGATCTTTACCGGGCGCTGTGGAGCCTGGATTCACTCACCGGCCAAACCACATCGGACGACATCCTCGATCTGATCTTCTCTCGATTCTGCATCGGAAAGTGATGGACCTTGATAGCAAGATAGTTCGCAGGGCCACGTTG
>Ga0181516_10001834_pt1 | contig 15808 bp, 14 predicted proteins | sample PEATcosm2014_Bin_25_FD_121104 | JGI IMG/M metagenome (GOLD analysis project Ga0181516, IMG submission 121104) | Peatland microbial communities from MTU Mesocosm Facility, Houghton, MI, USA - PEATcosm2014_Bin01_10_metaG | ecosystem: Environmental > Terrestrial > Soil > Wetlands > Peat | place... | reverse complement strand
GACAGCGCTTTTCCCCACTTCGAGGAGCGCAGATTGATAGGATTTGAGCACTGCCGCCAGCAACCCGTCAGTCACAAGGGCTTCTTCCTTGAGCGGCGTGCTTTCGGCGCTATCGAGATACTTCTTCAGAGAGATCATGGGCTGTCGTCGGGCGAATCACTGTCAAACCGCGAAGGAAACAAGTTCCACTGCATTCATCGGCATCTGCCGGTTCGACATTAGAGGTAGTAAAGAGAGGCTCACAGTGTGACAGTGGGTTCGAGACGTCTGCCTGTAACCGATTTGGGACACTCCAGCGATTAAGGTGAAAAAAGACTGCTTGCAGTTCGCTTTTTGTTCGCTATAATGCGCCCATGGCAGTCACCCGTAGGCAAAAAGAGATCTTGGATTTTCTCGAGTCGTTCGTCGCTCGCAATGGCTATTCTCCTTCTTTTGAAGAAATTGCGCGGGGTATGGAACTCAAGAGCCTGGCCACCGTGCACAAACACATTACCAACCTCGAGAAGAAGGGGCTCCTCGACCGAGTCCACAACCGCAGCAGATCGATTGACCTGTTGCCTCCCGGTTCACGCAACCGTTCGAGCGATAGGCTGCCACTTGCGGGCCGTATCGCCGCTGGACTACCGGTTGAGACCGCGGAAAATCCCGAGAGCATCTCCCTGCATGACGTTGTCGGCAACCGCGATGTTTTCGCATTAGAGGTTCGCGGCGATTCGATGCGCGACGAGCACATTATCAACGGGGACTACGTGCTGGTAGAGAGGACCCGGACAGCCCGGCAAGGTGAGATCGTGGTCGCGCTGGTGCATGGCGCTGAAACCACTCTGAAGCGTTTCTACTCCGAAGGCCACGTCGTGCGCCTGCAGCCCGCCAATGTCGAAATGGAGCCCATCTATGTTCCAGCGGCACAGGTGGCGATTCAGGGCCGAGTGCTCGGAGTGCTACGCAAATATAAATAGCTGTCTTGCGGACAATGCAGAAAGGCCCGGCATAACGCCGGGCCTTTGCCGTGAACGGAAACCTTCGTTACGCGAGCAGGCGCTGCACCTTCTCATCAAGCACGCTCTGCGGCACGTAGCCCACAACCTGGTCGGCGATCTTGCCGCCTTTGAAGAACAAGATCGTCGGGATCCCGCGAATCCCGTACCGGGATGGCGTTGCCGCATTCTCGTCTACATTCACCTTGGCGACCTTCAACTTGCCCGCGTAGGTGGTCGCCAAACTGTCGACCACGGGCGCAATGGCCTTGCAGGGGCCACACCAAACTGCCCAAAAATCCACCAGAACGGGCTGCTCACTGCGCAGCACCTCCTGGTCAAATGTCGAATCGCTAACTTCCATGACTCCCACGCCTGCCATGCTCCTCCTTGTGGCCCACTCACACTTGAGTCTAATTTATCTGCCATCGATAAGATGCGCGAGGGCAGGTGAACGTCGCAAAGCGGCACGCACCATGAGCGTCACTAGGGGCGGGGGTCAGCCATTCTGCCGTCCGCACTGACCTTCACCCTGCCGGCAAACTTGCATTGACCTCTCGCTCGAGTTGGCTGCAAAGAGAAGCGCCCGGATCCCATCAAGGACCACGGGCGCTAGAGCAGCCCTCCCCCAGAACTGCCCACGAAGCGAATTTAAGGGGTTCTAAGTCCTAATAGCAAGGAAACTTAGGTAATAGGATCAGTAATCATTTTCAGGTGATTAACCAGAACGATAACCGGGACTTAGCTCCTATTACATGCGGGATAACACTTGGGGAGAGTCAGCGGTAAATCGATCAAGCTCGATCATGGCCTTTAGATTCCTCACAATGAGGGATTCTCACTGGACTTCGGCTCGCGCCCCTATTGACTCAAATCGGCAGATGCGAAGCTCGGGTTCCGGCAACTGGCTGACCGCTTTGCGAATAGCCTTGGAGGCCTTCTCGATGCTGGATTCTCCATCGAGAATGACCAACACTGCGGGTCCCGCCCCGCTGAGGGCCACTCCCAGGATCCCGTGTTCGCCGGCTAGAGGAAGCAGTCGCGGAAGCATGGGGCAGATCGGCGCCCGGTAAGGTTGATGAATCCGGTCCTTCATCGCGATGCGCAACAGGTCGCCGCGGGCCTGAGCAAAGGCCATACCCAGGAGTGCGACCGCCTGAATGTTCGCGACCGCGTCTTCTCGAGAATAGGAAGCGGGCAGAACCGCTCGCGCTTCGCTGGTGGCCAGCGGAGCCGGGGGGAAAACCACAATCGCACGCCACTCCGCGGGAGGAACCACGCGCGCCACGTGCACGGTCCTTCCCTCGCACGCGGCGGCGATAAAGCCACCCAGCCAGCACGCGGCGGCGTTATCGGGATGTCCCTCGAGGGCGCTGGCTTCTTCGAGAATCTGATCGTTGCTCCAGCCAAGCTGGCCGAAGTGTACTGCCAGAGCGGTGGCCGCGAGCCTGCCAGCAGCGGACGAGCCGCAGCCCATGCCGAGCGGGATGCCATTGTCCATGCGAATCGCAAGCGGGGTGACAGGCCTGTCATTCTCGATCAGCAGCCGGCGATAGATGTCGAGAATTAAGTTGTCCTCGATGCGCGCACAACGCGCAGCATCGTGCCCGGTGGCCTCGATTGAAAACTCGTCCGCAGGCGCTGCATCGATCTCGAGATAAAAGTCCAGCGCCACGGCGGCTGAATCAAAGCCCGGGCCTAAATTCGCTGACGTGGCCGGCAGCCGGAGTCGAAAGGACGCACTCATCCGGCGCTGCCCTTCATCACGGCCAGCACCGCCTCGGGCGTGGCGTCGACACCCACAGCATTGCGGCGCAGAGCGTCGATCTCCGCCTCATGCCCTGATGCTTCCTGCTCTGTCAGCAATGTTCCGCGATGAAAATCGATCGTGTAGTCGGCATCCTTGAGCGTGTGCCCGGTCAGCAGCAGCACCACCGAATCCGATGGGGCTACCCTCCCGTCGGCGCGCAGCTTTTTCAGGCCGGCGAGTGTGACCGCGGACGCCGGCTCACAGCCGAGCCCTTCGGCTCCCAGCTCGGCCTTGGCAATTGCTATTTCTGTCTCCGTGACGTCGAGGCACCAACCGCCTGTTTCCTGAATTACACGAACGGCCTTGCGCCAGGAAGCAGGGTTACCGATGCGAATTGCGGTGGCACGCGTGTGGGCCTCGACCGGTTCCAGAGCGGTGCCTTCACTCTGAGCAAAGCTGCGCGCCAGTGGATTTGCGCCCTCCGCCTGAATCACGGAGATCCGCGGCAGACGCGCGATGAGTCCCAACTCACGCATTTCGCGGAAGCCTTTGCCGAGCGCCGAGCTGTTGGCCAGGTTGCCGCCGGGGACGATGAGATGGTCCGGTACATTCCAGTCGAAGGCTTCGGCGATCTCAATGGCGGGCGTCTTTTGCCCTTCGAGCCGATAGGGATTGACCGAGTTAAGAAGATAGATCGGCGCTTCCTGCACGATCTTCGCCAGCACTTTGACGCAACCGTCGAAGTCAGTCTTGAGCTGGCAGGTGACCGCTCCGTAGTCCATTGCCTGGGCCAGCTTGCCCCAGGCGATTTTTCCGTCGGGGATCAGAACAAGGCTGCGCAGTCCGGCACGCGCCGCATAGGCTGCCATTGCGGCAGATGTGTTCCCGGTTGAGGCGCAGGCCACCCATTCAAATCCAAGCTCGCGGGCCACGCTCATCGCCGCGGTCATGCCCGTGTCCTTGAAGGACCCGGTGGGATTCATCCCCTGATGTTTTGCGAAGAGCTGGTCGATCCCCAGGGCGCGAGCGGCGCGCGTCAGCGTATAGAGCGGCGTGTTGCCCTCGCGCAAAGTGATCGCGTTGCCATAGCTATTGAGGATGGGCAGCAGCTCACGAAATCGCCAGACGCCGGATTGGTCGAGCGCTTCGGAGGAACAGCGCCTTTCGCGCCAGAGCCATTTGAGCGCGCCGGAGTTGGGGCGGTTGTTGGATTGGCGCTGGCTCCAACCCGGGTATTCCACCTCAAACAGGTCCCCGCATTGAGCGCATCGGAAGTCCGGGCGCGCTGCGCTGCCGGAGATTCGCTCTCCGCATCCGAAGCAATGTAACTGGTGCAGGTTGTCGGTCATCCCTGGTGTTAGCCTATCAGCGCGGGCCCGCATGTTGCTTGCCACGCAGACTGGAAATCCCCGCCATGTTGAACCGGATTCTGATTGCATTGCTCGGATTGTTGTGGGCGCCGCTTGTGCCGGCGCAGACTCCGCTGCGCGTTGCCGCAGCGGCCGATTTGGAGCCGGTGCTGCCGCCGATTCTCGATCAGTTTCTGCAGCAGACGGGCATTCACGTCGATGCGACCTATCAGGCTTCGGCGATCTTGACGACGCAGATTCAGAACGGCGCGCCCTTCGATCTCTTTCTTTCGGCGGACCTGGGCTTTCCCAAGCGCCTGATCGACGCAGGGCTGGCCGACGCCGCCGGTTCGAAGGACTCCTCGACCCCAATCACGTATGCCAAAGGAACTCTGGTGCTGTGGACGCGCAAGGATTCTCACTTGGAGCCTTCGCTCGATCTGTTGCGAAACCCCGATCTGAAACGGCTGGCCATCGCCAATCCTGAGAGTGCTCCCTATGGACGTGCTGCGGTTGCGGCGCTGACAAGCTTGAAGCTTTACGACGCGCTGAGGCCGCGCCTGGTGACTGCACAGAATATCGCCCAGACCGCGCAGTTCGTCGACTCCGGCAACGCGGACGCTGGTCTTATCTCGCTGACCTCTGCGATGACCGCCAGGCTTTCGGCAAGCGGGACATATTTTGTGATTCCTCGCGATCTCTATCCTCCCATCGAACAGGGAGCCGTGATCGTGAGCAAGTCAAGTCAGCGCCCCGCAGTGCACAAGCTGCTGGACTTCCTGCTCTCCGCGCCGGTGCAGGCACAGCTCGCCAAAAGCGGCCTCACGCCGGTGAAGTAAGTACGAATGATGGATTGGCAAGCCCTCACCCTGACCCTTCGCTTGGCCGCAGTCACAACGGCTGTTCTGCTCGTCGTGGCTGTGCCGCTGGCCGCGCTCTTGGTTCTCGGGCGCGGTCGATGGCTGGCAGCGGTCGAGGCGCTGGCCACGCTGCCCCTGGTGTTGCCACCGACTGTGCTTGGATTTTTTCTGCTCGTGCTGTTGGGACCGCGCACCGCAGTCGGCCGCGGCATCACCGCCGCACTCGGCCATCCGCTGGCATTTTCGTTCGAAGGGCTTGTTGTTGGCTCGGTGATTTATAGCTTGCCCTTTGCCGTGCAGCCTCTGGTGGCGGGCTTCTCCGCAGTAGAACCGGCGCTGGTGGATGCGGCTCGGCTGCTGGGTGCGGGGCCGGTCCGTGTGGTGTGGAGTTTGCTGGTTCCGCTGGCGCGCCGCTCGCTTCTAGCCGCTGCGATTCTGAGCTTCCTGCATACCGTGGGAGAGTTTGGCGTGGTGCTGATGCTGGGCGGCGACATTCCCGGAGCCACGCGCACGCTGTCGATTCTGCTCTATAACCAGGTGGAAAACTTCGACTACGCGGCGGCGAACCAGACCGCGGCGATCTTGCTGGGTCTGAGTGTGATCGCTCTGGCCGCGATTTACAGCGGCGCCCGGTCGCGCGGAGGCCGCCGTGCTTGAGCTCAAACTTGATGCCCGCCGCGGCGCATTCCGTCTCCAGTTAGAGTGCCGCTTTCAATCGGAATGGACCGTCGTGTTCGGTCCGTCGGGCGCGGGCAAGAGCACTCTGTTGCGACTGGTGGCGGGACTTGACCGGCTGGATGCAGGCCAAATCGTGCTCGATGGGAACACACTGACAGATACCGCGCACGGGGTGTCAGTAAGGCCGGGCCGGCGCAGGATCGCGTTTGTCGCGCAACAGCCGGCACTCTTTCCGCACATGAGCGTGGCCGCTAACGTTGGATACGGGCTGGCAAAGCTTGAGCGGGCTAACCGGCACGCGCGAGTCGCAGAGATGCTGAAACTGGTCGATGCGGCCAATCTGTCAGAGCGGCGTCCGCAGGATCTGTCGGGTGGTGAGACGCAGCGTGTGGCGTTGGCGCGGGCGTTGGCGCCGATGCCGCGACTGCTGCTGCTGGATGAGCCATTTTCGGCGCTCGACGGAGCGGCCAGCGATGCCTTGCTTGAAAGATTGCAAGGGTGGCTGCGCGAGCATGGCGTTCAAGTCGTGCTCGTCACGCACGACGCGACGGATGCCTACGCCACGTCTGCCGAAGTTGCAATGCTGCGCGGCGGCAAGCTTGCAGCGCTGGGTCCAGCCCCGCAGGCACTCGCGGTGGAACGCGACCGAATCGTCGCACGGCTGCATACGCCCTAATCGGCAACTCGGTCGAAGCCGAGTAAAACCGGCTCCATCTCGAGGCGAATGCCAAAGCGGGATTCGACCGCGGAGCGAATTTCGTCTGCGAGAGCCAGAATGTCAGCAGCCGTTGCGCCGCCGCGATTGATAAGCGCAAGGGTGTGCCGCGATGAGATGCCGGCGGCTCCGCGCGCATAGCCTTTGGAGAAGCCAGACTGCTCAATGAGCCACGCCGCGGGCACCTTCACGCGGCCGGCGTTTTCAAGATCCTGGCCAGCAGTAAAACGCGGTGGCTCTTTGCCACTTGCAGCGGCGATATTGCGCACCACATCCTCGGCAACAACAGGATTCTTGAAGAAGCTGCCTGCGCTGTGGCAATCCGGATCGGCCTCGACGAGGAGCATTCCTTTCGACTGGCGAACGCGGCGCACAGCCTGGGCGACGTCGGCGAGGCTTGGAACTGTGTCCTCGGGAAATGCGCGCTGCAGGTCGGCATAGCGCAGCATGGGCGCGCCGCCGGGGGTGAGACGATAATCCACGCGCGTGACAATGTAGCGGCCACGATCCACGGAGTTGAAACGGCTGCGCCGATAGGCAAAGCCGCACTCCGCCGCGCTGAATTCCACGAAGGACTGACGTGCCACATCGAATGCGCGCACTCGATCAATCGTCGAGGCCACTTCCTGTCCGTAAGCGCCGACGTTCTGCACGGGTGTTCCACCGGCGGTGCCAGGAATTCCGGCGAGGCATTCGATGCCTGCGCATTGATCCCGCACAGCTCGCTCGACAAACTTATCCCAGTCTTCGCCCGCCGCGACACGGTAATTTGCTCTGCCGGGCTCTCGCTCCATTTCAATTCCGCGCAGCCCGACATGCACCACAAGCCCGGGGAAACCTGCATCGGAAACCAGCAGGTTGCTGCCTCCGCCGAGAACAAAGAGCGGCACATTTTGCTCGCGCGCCCATGCGGTCGCCTCAGCAATATCCCGCTCGCTAACAGCCGTGACAAACCAGCGAGCCGGCCCGCCGATCCCGAACGTGGTGAACGGGGCAAGCGGCTTGTTTTCTTCGGGGAGCATCCTTTTAAGGCTACACCGTTCAACTTCAGCTAAAATGGGATCAGGCACCTTTCCCTGCCGGAGGCAATCATGTATCCAGAACTGATGGTAATCCCGATGCGCGAGGAGCTTGTGCGCGCCGGAATTGAAGAGACACGCAGTGCCGAGGAAGTAGACGCAGCACTGGCGAAGCCGGGCACAACCATGTTGGTGGTCAACTCGATCTGCGGATGCGCGGCAGGCAAGATGCGGCCGGGCGTGCGCCTGGCGCTGGCCAGCGCAGCCAACCGTCCCGATCACAAGATCACGGTATTTGCCGGGCAGGATCGCGAGGCCACTGAAAAGGCGCGTAGCTACTTCGATGGCAACCCGCCCACGTCTCCCGCCATCGCCATTCTCCGCGACGGCAAGCTGGTTTACCTCATGCAGCGCTTTGTGATCGAGCAGTCTACCGCGCAACAGATTGCCGGCGAACTGATCCGCGCGTTCGATGAATTCTGCGCCAAGACACCCGCCTAAGCGATTTGAGATTTGCAGCAAGCAGAACGGCCTCCCTCGGGAGGCCGTTGTTGTTAATGGAAAGAATCCCGAATCAGTCCCCTTCTGGAGCCGCGGGCAACGCCTGCACCTTGCTGTGCTTCCTCGAATAGCTGAAGTAGATGACCAGTCCAATAATCAGCCAGCCGATCATTACCTCCCAGGTGAAGAGCATGAGCCGCGTCATCAGGTACACAGCGGAGAGAACTCCGAGAATGGGCACCAACGGCACGAAAGGGGTCTTGAACGGGCGCTCCATGTTGGGGTGACGCACACGCAGCACCCATACACCGGCGCAGACGATAGTGAAGGCAAGCAATGTGCCGATGTTGACGAGTTCAGAGAGTACATCGATGTTAAAGAAGGCCGGCATGATGGCCGCGAATGTGCCAAATACAATCGTCGTGATCCACGGCGTGCGGAACTTGGGATGCACGGCAGAAGCCCACTTGGGAAGCAGGCCATCCTTTGACATCGAATAGAAAACGCGCGTCTGGCCGAGGAGCATGACGAGCATCACGGTAGCGAGACCGAAGACAGCGCCGATCTTGACCAGCAGCGACCCCCAGCCGACGCCGGTCGCATCGATTGCCAGTGCCACTGGCGCCGAGACGTTGAGCGTTTTGTAACTGACCAGGCCGGTGAGGACGAGCGACACCAGGATGTAGAGGATGGTACAGACGACCAGCGAGCCGAGGATGCCGATGGGCATGTCGCGTTTGGGATTCTTGGCTTCCTGCGCGGCAGTCGATACCGCGTCAAATCCGATGTAGGCGAAAAAGATGGAAGCCGCGGCCGTGGGAATACCGCCCCATCCGAAGTTTCCATGGCCATCTGGAGGCGGCACGAAGGGATGCCAGTTCATCTTCGCGATCTCAGGATGCTTGAAGAGAAACCATCCGCCGACGATGAGAAAAATTCCGACGATCGTGACCTTGATGATCACCACGGCGGAGTTGAAATTAGCCGACTCCTTGATGCCGATCACCAGGATCGTGGTGATGACCATGACGATAAACACGGCAATCAGGTTGACCACGCCGGTCATGTGGGGCAGGCCCACGTCGCTCACACCGGGAGGCAGAGACATCTTCTGAATCCACTGTTCGTGGTAGAAGACGAGCGGAGTGCCGGTTGTAGCGGTGATCTGCGGCGGAAGATAAATGTGAAATTGTTGCAGGAGGCTGTTGAAGTAGCCGGCCCAGCCGGAAGCAACCGTAGATGCGCCAAAGGCGTATTCGAGGCAGAGGTCCCAGCCGATGATCCACGCCACCAATTCGCCGAGCGTGGCGTAGCCATAGGTATAGGCCGATCCGGCGATGGGAATGATGGAAGCAAACTCCGCGTAGCAGAGGCCTGCGAAGGCGCAGGTGATTCCGGCGACCACAAAGCTGAGGGCAACGGCGGGGCCTGCCCGCAGCGCCGCAGCCTGGCCAGTGAGCGTGAAGATGCCGGCGCCGATCACTGCCCCAATCCCGAGAGTGACGAGGTTGAGTGCGCCGAGCGAGCGCTTGAGGGTGTGCTCGCCCTGTTCGGCTGCCTCCTCGGTGAGCATCGACATGGGTTTGATACGAAGCAGCCTGGACATGTGAGAGGGACTTCCTCCTCAAAGGTTGAGTTTCAAGAAACCTTACACTAAAGCGCTGGCAGAGCGGCGCGACCAGAAGAAGTAGACCGGAATGCCGAGCAAGACGATCGCGAGGCCTGGCCACGTGTATTGAGGCTTGTATCGCAATAATACGACACAAATCCAAGTCGCCATGACGATGTAGATCGCCGGCAGCACAGGATAGCCGAGCGCCTTATAGGGCCGCGGCGCGTTGGGCTGCCTATAGCGCAGCACAAACAGGCCGACGATGGTGAGGATATAGAACACCAGCACGGCGAAGATGATGTAATCGAGCAGCTGGCTGTAGGAGCCTGACACGCAGAGCAGCACGGTCCACAGCGCTTGCACCAGCAAACCGGCAACCGGCGTGCGATAGCGCGGATGCAGCTTTCCCACCGACTTGAAGAAGAGGCCGTCCTGGCTCATCGCATAGTAGACGCGCGCCCCCGCGAGCGACATGCCATTGGCGCATCCGAACGTCGAGACGAGAATGGCCGCGGCCATCAGATAGGCGCCCCCAGAGTGAAAGATAACTTCCAAAGCCGCGGTTCCAACGCGATCCTCTGATGCGTATTGCAGCCCGCGCGCGAGAGCCGTCGCACCGTGCGGGTCTCCATGCATCGGCAGCACAAGCAGGTACGCCAGAGACGCCAGGAAATAGGCAGTGAGCACAAGACCAGCGCCCAGGATGAGCGACAGCGGAATGTTGCGACGGGGATTCTTCACTTCCCCAGCGGTAAAGGTGATGTTGTTCCATGCGTCGGCAGAGAAGAGCGAGCCGACCTGCACAACGGCGAGAATGACGAGCAAATTGACGAGAACAATTGGCCCGCCAATTCCCACCTGCACCGGGTGCAGAGAACTCCAGCCGGAATTCTTCCAGAACTCGCCCAGACCGTCGCCAAAGTTGGCATTCCATGCCGTTGCGTTGCGCCCGACGGTGAAGGCGAGCAGGATCAAGGCGGCGAGCGAGAGAACTTTAGCAGAAGTAAAAACATTCTGGATGAGCGCGCCCAGACGCACGCCGAAGATGTTCACAATGGCGAGGAAAATAACGACGACGATCCCCGTCAGGTTGGCGGTATTGACACCGATGTCCATGTTGCCGAGCACCATGGGTCCCACAGGAATCGGCGGCACATGCGCGATGTGCCAGAGCCAGTGTGTGGTGGACACGCTGGGGAAAAAGACGCCGAGGAACTTGCCGAACGCGACGCAGACCGCAGCGATCGTGCCGGTCTGAATGACGAGGAAGAGCGTCCAGCCGTAAAGGAATCCCCATAGCGGCCCCAGCGACTCGCGCAGGTAGACATATTGGCCGCCGGCCTTGGGCATCATGGCTGCCAGCTCGCCGTAGCTCAGCGCCGCAATCAACGTCATGACGGCAGTGACGACCCACGCGGCGAGAAAGAGCGCGGGCGAGTTCGTAACGCGCGCAATGTCTGCGTCGACAAGAAAAATGCCGGACCCAATCATGGATCCGGCAACGATGGCGGTGGAGCTGAAAAGTCCGAGCGTTTGGACGAGGCCGGGCTGACCGGCTGGCGTGCTCGACTCTGATTGGGGAGTAAAGTTGGAGGTCGTCACTGTGCTCGGTTTTACTTTAATTCGTCGTGAATGTCTCCAGTTTTCTGTGCGGTCTGCCTTCGCCGGCCCTAGCCGAGGCTTTCGAGCCAGCGGCGGAATTCGGCGGCCGGGTCCGCGGCGCGGAAGATCGCCCCAGCCGCGGCAACAACGCTGGCTCCGGCTTCGATGACGTCTGGAGCCGTGGCAAGCGTGATACCTCCGATGGCAACGAGCACCGCGTCAGAGCCGGCCTCGGCTCGCAATCGGCGAACGCCCTCGATGCCAATGGGAGCCTTTGTCGTTTGCTTGGTGCGGGTCGGAAACACGGGGCCGATGGAGAGGTAGTCGACTGGCTGGTCAAAGACGCCGGGGAGCAGTGCCTCGCTGCCTCCGAAGGTGCCGATGATTCGCCCGTGGCCGAGCATGGAGCGAGCCTCGGTTGGACTGAGGTCGCCTGCGTCGACATGCACGCCATCAAAACCAGTCTGAACAACAAGATCAACCCTATCGTCAAGAATTAACTTCACGTTTGGCGCGGGCATTGCGGAGCGTAGGATTGCGGCGTCGGCGATGATCTCGTGATCTGAACCGCTCTTGTTTCGGTACTCGAGCAAGGTGACGCCGGCGTCGGCCAGGGAGTTGCCAAGACGGCGCAGAAACGTAGCGCGGTGTTCGGATGGAATGACGGACGAGTCGAGAATGGGATAGATGCGAGGGAGCTGAAACATCATGCATTCAGCGTAGGGCACGGGGCCGGACGCTGTCAGTGACCGCCCTTACGCGGCGAGGTCTGTGCCCCGGCAAAAAAGGCACAGACGGCGATTGATTTCCGGGGGAGGGCCTGTTTCTACATCTCGTCAGCGGAGGGGCCATAGCAGCCAGGCAGTTTCGCCCCAAGAAGCCGGATAAAGACACCAAGCTGGGCGCGATGATGGATGAGGTGATTGAGCACCCAGGTGCGCCAGACGTTGTACTTTGTGTCGTCGATCCAAGTCTGGTCACCTGCGACGAACTTCCAGTTTGTGTCCCACTTCTCTATCGGGAATTTGGCGAGCTCGGCCTTAACGTCGGCGACCTGCTTGTCAAATTGGGCGAGCACCTCCGCCTTAGTCTCGGGATCCTTGGAGTTCATGCTCGGGTTCCATTCCAGCTTATCCATCGTGAGCGTATGCAGCGCCCAGTCGCCATTGGTGGCGGAAGTGTGGGCAGCAAGCTTGCCCAGTGTCATTGACTTGGGATTTGGTTTCCAGGCAAAGTCAGCGTTGTCGGGAATTGCCTCGAGAATTTTCCGGGTCGCCGCGCTCTCGCGATCGTATTCGGCAATGAGTTCTTTCTGAATGTCCATGGGAGCAACCTCCGAGTTGCCAAGCCAGCATAAACGAAGTTAAGGCGAAAAGGCGAATAAAAAGCGATAATATTTTGCGGGTTTTCCACAGGATCATCGCGGCAGTGCGAACGCAACATATGCCCCACCCAACGGCCCCTTCGGGTCGCGGCCTCCCGTCGAGACGATCACCACATATTGGCGCCCGCTGATCATGTAAGTCGAGGGCGCGGCCATTCCGGCGAACGGCAAGGTGCTTTCCCAAAGCAGCTTGCCGTCGCGCGTGTCGAAAGCGCGGAATTTGCGGTCATGGATCGTCGCTCCGATGAAGAGCACGCCGCCTGCGGTAACGATGGGGCCGCCATAGTTCTCAGAACCGGTGTCGACCATTCCCTGCTCCACTAGCTCCGGGTATTCGCCCAGCGGAATCTTCCAGAGGTATTTGCCATTCTTGAGATCGATGGCGTTGAGAGTTCCCCAGGGAGGTTGAAACGCTGGATACCCATCGGGGTCGAGAAACTTGCGATAACCAGTGAAGATGTAGGCGTCGGGGCTGGGAGTCTCGGCAGTTCCCTGCTGCTTCTCTTTTTCCCCGGAGAGATAACGCAGCAGCGAGTCGAGGCTCTTGTCATCGATGTTGGGGAATGCAGGCATGCGGCCGCGTCCCGTGCGCACCGTGGTGGCGATGTCGTCGGCGGTGAGCTGCTGCGCGATGTCGATCAGCGACGGGAACGAAGGCGGCGAACCAGCTCGGTCGACGCCGTGGCAAACGGCGCACTGCGAGCGATAGACAAATTCGCCGTGGCTGTGGACCGCGCCCGCGGGAACAAGGCCGCCTGTCCATGCCATCTCATTCGAGTTCACATAGAGCACGTCCGTCGTGGGATCAACGGCAGGCCCACCCCACTCGCCGCCGCCGTCGTATCCGGGAAAAACGATGGTCTGGCTGTCTTGGGAGAAGGGCACGAACTGGCCGTTACTGCGGAAGCTGCGAAAGGTCTTCACCGCCCAGGCATGTGCTTGCGGAGTGCGAGTGGTAAGCATGTCCTCGGTGAGGCGCTGGCGGGCGAAAGGCTCAGGCAGGTCGGGTTTGGGTTGTGTCGGCGAGGCAGCCTCGCCGGGGACGGTGCTGGCGGGATACGGCAGCTCCTGAATAGGAAACAGCGGCTCGCCGGTGAGGCGGTTGAACAAATAGAGGTAGCCCTGCTTCGTGGTTTGCGCGAGCGCGTCGATACGCTGGCCGTCACGTGTGATGGTGAAGAGCGCCGGCGGCGAAGAGAAGTCGCGATCCCAAAGATCGTGGTGAACGCCCTGAAAATGCCAGAGCCGTTTGCCGGTGCCAGCATCGAGTGCGAGCAGCGTGTCCGCATAAAGATCGTCACCGAGCCGATCGCCACCGTAAAAATCCATCACTGCGGAGCCGGTCGGCGCGTAGAGAATGCCGTGTTTGACATCGAGCGACATGCCAGCCCAGTTGTTGGCGGCGCCGGCTGTTCGCCACGCATCCTTGGGCCAGGTTTCGTAGCCCGGTTCGCCGGGGAGCGGAATCGTGTGGAATGTCCACCGAAGTTGGCCGGTGCGGATGTCATAGGCGCGGATATAGCCCGGTGGCGCGGGATGAGTTTCAGGATTGCGCCCCCCGACAATGATGAGGTCTTCGTAGATGACACCTGGGGTCGTGAGAGCGATGGATTGTGTCTCGTAAGGGCGGCCGAGGTCCTTGCGGAGATCGACGCGACCCTGTTCGCCAAACGATGAGATCGGCTTGCCGGTGGCAGCGTCGAGGCAATACAGAAAGTTCATGACCCCGGCAAAGATCCGGGGGCCAGAGGAGGCCTTTGGGTCGCCCGGCCAGTAGGTGAGTCCGCGCGCTGGCTGCAGGCCAACGATGCCGGAGTCGAAGGTCCACTTCAGCTTACCGGTGGCTGCGTCGAGGGCAATCACTTTCTGCGTCGGGGTGTAGCCGTAGAGGGTGCGTCCGACGATCAGCGGATTTGTTTCAAGCATGCCGGATTCGCCAGAGTCGTAGCGCCAGGTCTGACGGAGCAAGTGAACATTGGCGCGGTTGATCTGGCTAAGGCGGGAGTAGTGGTCGCCGTCGGGCCCACCGTTATAGACGGGCCAGCCAGTGGACTGAGCGAAAGCTGCGGGCGCGAAGAGAAGGGCGACAATTATGAGGAGGCGCGAAGAGGGCATGATTGGGGTCGCAAATAGGGTGGGTCAAGAATACAAGTCGACGCGGCGCAGAGGCCAAGGTTAACAATGCCGACAAAGCGCGAGGGTGCGAACGTTAGGAGATCAGACTAGAAATCCCGGCATGACGAACTCAAAGCCGCCGCCATCCTGGTCCCAGCTCACCACCCGGGTATGCACTGTGAGCGACTCACCGGGGCTTACGCCGTCGGTGCCGGCCATCTGCAGGGTAATGCGGACGACCGTGCCCGGTAAAAAGCGCTCCGAGGTTTGCATGTAAAAACCGGTGACGCTCAGGTTCCTTATCGGGTGCGGCTTCGATGTGCCGCCCGTGTAGAAATAACCGACTAGTCCGGGTGCAGACACTCGCGGAGAACGGCGTGCTTCGCGCTGTCTCTGCTCCACCGTGTAGAGATTGAGGTCGGGATAGAGCCAGGATAGAAATCGCAGCTTCAGTGTATTTTTTTTCGCAGCAGCGGTTTTCTTGTCTCTCAAGTAGTCGATGCGCGGCGCGTGAAACTCGGGGCGGTACTCGGGATTCAGCTTCGGAAAAAGTGAATAGAGCAGCCGCACGTCCCACCGCCGAGACAGTCGATAGGCGTCGCTCCGCTCGATGTGTTCGGTGTGCGGTTCCGGCAGCGGAGATTCAACGGCCGCCTCCGCTTTGGTTGCAATCACCGATTCCATTGGAGTCTCGGTTGTCTCTGCCAGCGATCCTTCGAATGTCGCGTAGCGCAGCGGAATCTCCCGCAGGGGCGCCTCAACCGTCGCAGTTTCAGCAACTGGTTCTGAGATGGCGGACACGATGGCTTCTGGCTCTTCGATGGGTAAAGGCGCGACCGCTGCTTGGAAGATCGGCTCGGGGAGCGGACCGGGATCCGGCTCGGAGGCAACGGAGACTTCATTGTGTTCAGGCAGCGCGGATTCCTCAGTCTCAGGAATCGGAACTGCCTCTGGAATTTGCACGGGGGGCGCCAGTTCCACGACAGCCCCAGCCATTTCCGGAGCGGGAGCGGAGTCTTCGTGAGCAGACTCGGCGGCCTGCTCTTCTTCTGGGGCATCGATAATCGCAACCGCGGGAGTGAGACTGGCAGGCTTTTCATGTGCCAGACGGGTGCTTCTCAGCAAAGGCCCTGAGGCTGGGCTCGTTGCGCGCCCCTGGTGGTGCAGCGGGCCCGATGGCAGGGCGATGTCTCTTGTCACTACCGCATGCGGGACGCGAACCGGAACTGATTTTGCAGGCGTCTGT
>Ga0181516_10001833_pt1 | contig 15811 bp, 7 predicted proteins | sample PEATcosm2014_Bin_25_FD_121104 | JGI IMG/M metagenome (GOLD analysis project Ga0181516, IMG submission 121104) | Peatland microbial communities from MTU Mesocosm Facility, Houghton, MI, USA - PEATcosm2014_Bin01_10_metaG | ecosystem: Environmental > Terrestrial > Soil > Wetlands > Peat | place... | reverse complement strand
TGGAACGCACCGCGCTCGGCGCGATGACCGTCAGCACGGCGGCGATTGACGACGTCATCGGCTGGGTCCTGCTCGGCGTGGCCACGGTGCTGGCGACGAATCAATTCAACTGGTGGCATCTGCTGCTGCAAATCGTGCTTATCGCCGGATTTTTTGCGCTGCTGCAAAAAGTCATCGGCCCGGCGCTGCGGACTTTGTGGAAAAAGAATTTCCATGACGCCCATGAAAAAGGCATGCCCAATTCCTTTCTCGCGCTGCTGCTCGTCGCGCTGTTCGCCAGCTGCCTCGTCACGCATTACCTCGGCATCTTCGTCATCTTCGGTGCGTTTTTGTTCGGCACCTGCTTGCATCAGGAGCCGGCCATCGTGAAAGCGTGGCGCGACCGTTTTTCCGGCGTGGTGCTGGTGGCGTTCGTCCCGGTTTTTTTCACCAACACCGGCTTGAACACCCGGATCGGCGGATTGGAAACGCCGGCCGCGTGGTTCGCCTGCGCCTTGATTCTGTTCGCCGCCGTCGCCGGCAAACTCGGCGGCTGCTATCTCGGCGCGCGGCTGACCGGCCAGCCGCCGCGCGAGGCGGGCAGCATCGCGGCGCTGATGAACACGCGCGCCCTGATGGGCCTCATCGCCATCAACGTCGGGCTGGAGCTGAAATTACTGACGCCCGACCTCTTCACCATGCTCGTCATCATGGCGCTGGCCACCACCGCGATGTGCGGCCCGTTGCTGCGCTGGTGGCTGCCGATGGAATTGAAGGTGCTGGTGCCGAAATAATTATTTTCCGGCCGCGCTTTCTACGCCGATCTTTTTCAGAAACGGTTCGAGGGAGCGCGGGCGGCCCAGGAATTTTTCAATCGAGATGTTCACGTCGCGCGAGTCGCCGACTTCGTAAATTTCTTTACGCATCCGCATTCCCGCTGTTTTGTCGAAGAAACCGTCCGGCGACTTTTCAAACACCGTCGCCATGTCCGCTGCAATGGCGTCCGCCCACGCGTAGCCGTAATAGCCCGCGCCGTAGCCGATGATGTGGCCGAAGTAGGCCACAAACGCCGTGTCCGGCGGCACTTCCAGTGAGACGTCGCTCAGGACTTTGTTTGAAAGCGGCAACACGTCGTCCGCATTCGTCGCATGGATTTGCGTGTGCAACGTCAAATCCATCAGTCCGAAGGAAAGCTGCCGGCGATAATACATGCCCATCGTCGCCAGGCGCGACGCCTTGAGCTGATTCAAGATGTCCTGCGGAATTTTTTTCTTCGGGTCACGGTAGTCCGCCGCGAAGCTGTCCAAAACCGTTTTGTCCCACGGCCAATTCTCAAGCATTTGTGACGGTGCCTCGACAAAATCCTGCGGCACGCTGGTGCCGGAGAAGCGCGAGTATTTCGCGCGCGTCAAAATCGTGTGCATTGCGTGGCCGAACTCGTGGAAAATCGTCTCCACCTCGTCATGCGACATGAGCGACGGCTTGTCCGGCTGCGGCGGCGGGAAATTGCAGACGAGCGCGCAGACCGGGCGCTGGTAGCGGCCGTCCGGCAAAAGTTTTCCTTCCGTGATGCCGAATTCCGCGAAGTGGTTGTATTTGCCGTCGCGCGGAAACAGGTCCAGATAAAACAGGCCGAGCGGTTCGCCGGTCTTGGCGTCGGAAACGGTGTAAAGCTGCAAGTCGCCGACCCATTTGTAAGGCGCTTCGACTTGCTCGAATTTCAGGCCGAAAATGCGCTGGTAAATCGTGAACAGGCCGTCCAGCACGCGGTTCATCGGGAAATAAACGCGCAACTGCTCGGCGTCCACGTTGTATTTCGTCTTCTTCAGTTCGTTCGCGAAATAGCGCCAGTCCCAGACGTAGATTTTCGCGTTCGCGTCGCCGGTCTCCTTGATCTTCAACTGCCGGAATTCCTCCAGTTCCGCGTCAAACTTCGGCTGCAAACCAGTCTTGAGATTTTCCAAAAAGGTGATCGCCGTCGCCGCGTTTTTCACCATGCGCGTCTCGGTCGCATAATCGGCAAAGCTGGCGTAGCCGAGCTTGTGCGCCACTTCATCGCGCAGGACGAGGATTTTTTGCAGGAGCGGGATGTTTTCCTCGCGCGCGAGATTGCATTGAGCGACGATCATTTTCTTGCGCGTCGCCTCCAGCTTCGCGTTGTCCTCCACCATGATGTAGTGGAACGTGATGTTCGCTTTGAGCGTGTATTCGTCGTCACCGGTCTTGATCCCCTGCTGCGAAAGAAAATCCTCCGGCACGCCTTCCAGTTCGGCCTTCGTGAACTTCAACGCCTTCGTCGCCTTGGTGACATTGTTTTCAAAATCCGTTTCCAGCGCGGTCAGTTGCTTGCGCAATTTTTCCACTTCGTCGCGCTGGTCTTTCGGCAAATCCAAACCGGCCCGGCGATAATCGCGCAGCGTTTCGTCAAACAGTTTTTTGTCCTCGCCCTCCAGCACCGGCTGCGTGGCCGCGAAAGCCTTCACTGCCGCATAAACATCCTCGCGGTAATCCGTGCCCACCGACCAGTCGGAAAGTTTTTTGATGGCGTCCGTCGCCGCGTCGCGCACGGCGGCGTTCGTGCTGGTCTGCTCGATCAGGCCGAGGCGGTCCGAGGCGGTGCCGACCAGATAGTTGAGGTCGTCGAGCTGGCGGATGGTGTTGTAAAAATTGACCTCGCCCGGCTTGAGCTGGCCGATGCTGTCGAGCATGGCGTTGCCGTCGGCGATGGTTTTGTCTGCGGTCGCCTTGACGGCGTCCGGCGTCGTCTCAAACGTCGGCACGTTGACGATGGAATGATATTTCGCCGCGCGGGCCTGAAACGCCGCCAGCGGGTCGGCGGGCGTTGAACGATGCGTGAATTTTTTCACAGTGCTGCAACCACCAGCCAGCGCTGTCAACAAAGCTATAAATGAAAGGCGTCTCCAAAACATGCCGGAGAAGCTAAAGCCCCGCCGGAAAGAGCGCAAGCCAGAGTGCGAAAGGGTGCGGTCCTATGGCGTGTTTGCAAAATCGCATTGCCTGATTTTTCTTTCATTAGCACCGGGCTTCAGCCCGGTGATTTGAGGTCGCCAAACCGTTGCAGCCGCTTCAGCGGCTTCAGGCAAGGCGCGGAAGCCGTCAAAACGGCTGCGGTCGGCGCAACCAGCCCACACCGGGCTAAAGCCCGGTGCTAATGAAATGGCGGTTTTGATTGCAAATGACATTTTGAAAACACGCCGTAATCGTAATCTTAATCGCAATCGTTTTTTCAGTCGGATTACGATTACGATTACGATTAAGATTGGGATACTGCCTGCGGAGTGAAAACACACCCGTGCGGCCCGTTCCCTGGCAGGTTCACCGTCACCGGCAATCTGTGCAGCCGTTCCGCGGATCTGTGCATCCTATCCGCCGACTTGTGCAAGCCATCCGCAGACCCGTGCATCATGCCCGCCGGCCTGTGCAGCCCGTCCGGCGACCTGTGCAGGCGGTCGTCAATCCGTGCGGCCTGGCTGCCAACCTGTGCCGTCGGTTCCCTGACTTGTGCATCGGATTCGTCAATCTGTTCATGTAAAATTGTTATTGCACCTTATCACCATCGGCGCATAATCGCCTCAACCCCCGCTAAAACAGAGCGGGTAACTTCAAATCAAAACTGAAACTTAATATGAAACGCAAAGCCGCCAGTCTGAACGCAACCTTCAAAACCGTGTCCGCCTATGGCGTGAAATACGCCGCGGACTTTCCGGCCACCAGCACCGGTGGACAACAATTCGCCATCGTCACCAACGCCGTCACCCAGCTCGGCGGACTCGGAGCCGCGCAGGTTTCCGGCGGCGAATCGGCCCATGCGGCGGTGATGAGCCTGGCCGTCGGGCGCGTGCATCTGCACGACGATCTGGCGGGCATCGCCGGGGCCGCGCATTCCCTCGCGCTGCTGGGCACTGCGGGCTTGGCGGGAAAATTTCTCATGCCGCGCGGCAACGGCGCGCAGAAGCTGCTGAATTCCGCGCGCGCCTTTCTGGCCGACGCCACGCCGCTGAAGGCGCAGTTCCTGACCGTGAACCTGCCCGCCAATTTTCTGGATAATCTTTCCAGCGACATCGGCCTTTACGAAGCCGCGCTCGCGGCCAAGGGCGCGGGCAAGCGCACGCGCGGCGGTGCCACCGGCGGCATTGAGAATACCGCCCACAGCGCGGCCATCGCCCTGCACGTGCTCGACACCGTGGTGAAGAACACCTACAAGAACGATCCGCAAAAGCTCGCCGAATGGGCCATCGCCAGCCACGTGCAAAAACACACACCCGTGCCGCAAACGAAACCGGCCCCGGCGGCAACCCCAGCGAAATAAAAAACGCTGGATGGAGTTTTACCGCGCGAAGGGCGCGAAGGCGGCGAAGTCGCGGAGCGACGCAACGACAATAGCCCAGCCATTCATGGCTGGGTCAAGCGTCAACAAAATGAAAAGTCCCGCGAGGGACGACAGAAAAATTCTTTCGTCCCGCGACGGGACTTTGGGAAATTACCAACCACGAGTCCCAGCCATAAATGGCTGGGCTATTGTCAGGCGAAGTGGCGCGAGGCCGGAAACGGCAACCGGGATGGGCGCGCTCCCCGGCAAAGTCCCAGCCGTGCGGCCAATGGCGGTTTGGGGTGGACGAACGAGCCATTTGGCGTTTGAATTCCACCTACAGATGAACATCATTGAACACAAATTTTTAAGTTCGTAGGACATTCATCAATCTGGATAAGGTATGAAAATCAAATGCCCAAATTGTGATTCTGAAAACACAGCTAAATGTTCTGTCGCTTATCAAACTGGCACTTCGACCGGGTCTTTTGGTGGAATTGGAGTTGACCTCCAGGGAGATGTCGGTGGCTTTGGCGGCATCACTTCTTCGCAAACATTATTTGCCCAAACCGTTTCCCCTCCCAAAGCACCGAGTAGCAGCCCGGTTGGTATGGTTCTTTTAATTATCGGTGGGGCATTGATCTTCTTTAGCTTGGCCTATTATTCAGGCGTTTTTGCATTTGATCGCAGCAGAATATGGGGTTCGTCCTGATTATTGGTGTGCTTATCGTTATGTGCGGCTTGGTTGTTCTTTCTATTGATCATTCGAGTAAAGCCAAACTGCACAGTTTTGCTTTAATAAAATGGGGGCGACAATGGGTTTGTCTTCGTTGCGGAACGAGATTTGAACCAAGGCAGGATGATGTTTGAATTATGTGAACTACCATATCGTGGCGGCCAAACAGGATGCGTCGGCGGCGCTGGCGGCCACCGGGTCGCTGCCGGAGAATGTGAATTACGCGGTGAAGAGCAGTTTGCTCTTGAGCTTTCTGGAGTCGGTGCCGGACATGGCGGCAAAAATCAAGGAACCGAATGCGAAGGATGAAGCGTTTGAGGAGGTGGTGAAGTCGGCGCAGGACGCGGCGGTGCTCGTTTTGGTTTACTGATTTATTGCCGCGAAAAGGCGCAGAAAGCGCAAAAAAGCAAAGCCTGTTTTTCTTTTGCGCCTTTTGTGCTTTTTTGCGGCAAATCCACAGGCGGCAGCGGCGCTGGTGCCGGTGGATTGATTTTTATTTTACGAATTTCACCTTGCCGGTTTTGATGTTCAAAGTCCACGGCTGCGGCGGCGGCAGCCGCAGTTTGCCATTGCCGATTTGCAACGGCACCCACAGATAGCGCGAATCCCATTGCGTGCGCGGCTTCCAGATGTCGCCCATGAAAATCACCGTTGTCGTTTTTGTGCCGGCCACCTTCAGCATCATCGTGGATTGCGCGCCATAGGTGTTCGTCGCCGGCGGCGCGATGTCCTTGAATTCCGACCACGGCCCGGCCAGCGACTTCGCGGTGGCATATTTGTTCGGATTCGGATTCCAGCCGGTCAGCGCCGAGCCAATGACGTAATAAAGCCCCTGGTAATGCACCAGCGCGCCGCCTTCCATGTGCTCGGGAATCAGGCAGACCTCTTTTTCCACGGTCAAATAATCGGCGGACAATTTCGCGATGCGAAAACCAAACGGGCGATCTTCAAAAATCAAATACGCCGTGCCGTCGTCATCCACAAACTGCCCGATGTCGCGGCTCTCGTGGTCCAGCGGACGAAAATATTTCAGGAACTGGTAATCGCCGTCCACCGTGTCGCTCACTGCCACGCCGACGCTGGCGGCCTGGTAACGCCCGTCATCCATGTGAAAATACATCACGAACTTTTTCGTGGGGGCATTGTAAAACACCTTCGGACGTTCCAACACGAGCCGGCGGCCAAAATTCGTGGGCGCGACCAGGTTCAAAACATCCTTGCAGAACCTCCAGTCCGCGAGATTGGTCGAGGCGTAGCAACTGACGTGGCAACTGCCCCGGTCCAGATTTTGCCCGCGGTCCTCGCCGAACCAATAATACGTGCCGCCGAATTTCAGGATGCCGCCGCCGTGCGCCTGCACATGCTGGCCGCGGTCGTCCGGCCAGAACTCGCCCGGTTTGATGACCGCCGGTTCGCCGGCGTTTAAAAAATTCGCGCACACAGCGAAGCAAAAAAGGACAAAGGGCAGAAAAATATGTTTTTTCATCTTGAATGACTTCCCTTTGGACGGCGAATCACCCGCGGAAGTTGCCAATAATTTTACAATTCACGTTCCCATTGAAACCGGCGGTGGGATTGCCCGCACCGCCGGCCAGATTTTATCCGGAATGGATACGCGCGATCAGTAGATCGCCTGCAAACGGAAAAACTCATTTACTTGAGTGTTGTCCACGGGCAAAGCGATTTGCATTGGGCCGTTGGTGCCGGCGACCGGGCTGCCAAGCGGCTGCCAGCTGACCAGATCGGTTGACCATACCACTTGATACGCGATGCCGGGGATGCCGCTCCAGTTCAGCAGCAGGTTGGTGCCGCTGAGGCCGGGGTTCAGCGTCGGCACAGTGGTCGCGACCAGCAGAAAATTTTGGTTGGTGAAATTGGCCGTGACATTGGTGTAAGCCAGCGCGGCGGGCACAAACATGCCGCTGCCGATGGAAGGAACCAAGTTGCCGCTCCAGCCCGGCGGCACGCCGATGGAATAATTCCCGTTCGTGTCCGTCAGCGTTGCGGGCAATCCGCCGTCCGCCTGCAGCGACACGCCGGGCAAGCCGACGCCGTTGGTGTCCGTGACGCTGCCGGAAACGATGGGCAAAGCGATCGTGAACGTGCCGGTGTAAGTCTGCGACAACGGCTGGCCAAAAATATTCGCGACGGACGTGCCGGCGACGAGTGAATAATCGCCCGCCAGATTTTGCAGCGGAAAACCAACCAGCACGCTGTTCGCGCCGGTGAGGTTGGCGCTCGTGCTGGCAACCGGCTGCGGACCAGCCGGCGTGAGCAAAGAGAAGTTGGCGAAGTTGACCGAATTCGGGCTGATGGCGTCGTTGAAATACAAAGTCACATAACTCACGGTATTGTTGACGATGCCGGTGGGCGATTGCGAGGTGATCAAAAATGGAATGGGACTGGTTGCGAGATACAACGTTCCCGGCTGGCCGGACGCGGCCCCGGCACCGCCGGTCAAATTGGTCTGGCCGATAAAATTATTGGTCGGCGCGTAAAGCGCGATGCGTCCGCCGCCGCCGCCGCCGCCGTTGTAAGGATTGCCATTGCCGCCGGCGGCGGAAATCGAGCCGCTGCCGGAAACGGAGTTGGCCGTCACCCAGATGCTGCCGCCGGAGCCGCCGCCGGAATTATCCTGCCAACCGGAATTGCCGTTCGCGCTGACGCTGCCGTCCACGTTGAAATTGCCGCCGACGCTGAAACGAATGGCACCGCCACCGTCCGAACCGCCGGTGGCCGTGGCTGCGCCGTTGCCGCCACCGCTGCCGAAATCCACGGGCTGGGTCGCGGAACCGTAGGTGAGTCCGCCGGTTGCGCCGGAAGCGGATGCGCCGCCCGCGCCGCCGTAGCCGCCGCCGGAACCTTGATTGGTGCTGGCATTGCCGGCCCCCGGCCCGTTGGTCAGTGCGTAGCCGCCATTGTCCACGATCACCGCGCCGCCGGGCTGAATGTTGACGTTTTGCAGCGCCGCGACAAAAAGACTGGAAAGCTTCGGGCTGGACAATGAACTGCCGGCACCGACAGTGAGATTGCTGACCAGCGGCAACGGCGTCAGCGCGAGCGCCGTTGCGCCGCCGCTGATGGTCAGGTTGAAGAACGGTGGCGTGGCCGGATAACCAAAAGCGCTCGACAGCGGCGTGTTGGTGCCGAAAAGGCCGCCGTTATTGATCAAAATCTGGCCGGTGGAATGAGTGGTGGTGTAAATCGTCCCGGCGCCGCCGGCGAGCAGGCCATTGCCGCCGGTCGCGGAAAGATTGCCGGTGAATCCGTTGGAGGCAATGCAATTGAGATAAATGCGTCCGCCGCCGCCGGAGCCGCCGCCGGCGTTGTTGCCCGCGCCGCCGTTCGCCGAAATAGTTCCCGAACCGGCGAGCGTGGAGGCCAAAATTGAAAGGCTGCCGCCGGAGCCGCCGCCGCTGTCGAAGCCGCCGGCGGTGCCGTTGGCGGAAAGATTTCCGTTGACCGTGAGCGTGCCGTTGTTGACGAGCAGCCGCCATGCGCCACCGCCCAAGCCGCCGAAGCTGTAAGACTGTCCACCGCCGAAGTAACTAGCACCGCCGCTGCCGGGTTGGGAGGTGGATGCAATCGAGTCGTAAGCGCCGCCGCCGCCATTGGGAATGCCGCCGCCATAGCCGCCGTGGCCGCCACCGCCATGAAAACTGCCACTGGTCAATCCGCGCCCGTTGCCGCTGTCGTATGCGAAGCCGTCGCCATCCCCGTTCAGCGAACCGCCGGCATCAATGGTCACGTTGCCGAGAATTGAATTGATGGTTTGCTGCGTCGTGGTCAATGCCGGCATCGTCAGCATGGCATTGGAACGGACAAACAAATTATGCACGGTCCACGAACCCGACGGAATGGTGCCGATGGCACCGTTGCGAATGGTCGCGTCCAGAGTTGAATTGTCGAACGTCGTGCCCACGCCGACATTTCCGCCGTTGTCCAAAATCAGCGAGGCGTAGGGTTGTGAGTTGGTTTTGAAATAATAAGTTCCCGCGCCGCCCCAATTCGTGCCGCCGCCCCAGCTCGGGCCGAAGCCGCCCACGGCGGAAATCCGGCCGGAGAAGGAATTGCTGGTATTATAATTGCCGCTGTAATTGATCGCGATGCGCCCGCCGCCGCCGCCGCCGCCCACCAGACCGGCCCCGCTGCCGCCGTTGGCGGTGATGGCTCCCGCGCCGGCCAATGAACCGGCGGACAAGGAGATGCTGCCGCCAGCACCGCCGCCGCCGCCGCTGCCGGAACCGTTGCCGCCGTTGGCCGAAATGACGCCGTCCACGCGCAACAAATTGTTCACGGACAGCCGGACATAACCGCCGCCCGCGCCGCCGATTGAATAAGTCGAATAGCTGCCGCCGCCGCTGCCGAACTGGCCGGGAGTCGTGCTGAAGTCGTAGGCGCTACCGCCGACGGCGGAATTCGAAATGGAATTGGCCCCGTAACCACCGTGACCGCCGCCGCTGCACGCAAACAATGGACTTAGGCCCGAAGATTTTCCCCCGCCGGCGCCGCCGCCGGGGGCGTAGCCCAGCGCATCGGTCAGGATGCCGCCGCCGGCTTGAATCGTGGCGTTGTTGATGACGTTGAGATTGACGGTGCCGGAACGCAGCCAGCCGTTTGTGCCGACGGTCAGATTGTTGATGCTCATGGACTGGGAGAGGACGCCGACGCCACCGTTGCGCACAATCAAATCGGTGGTGGAGTTAAGCGACGACAAAGTGATATTTGTGGCGGTGGTGGCATGGCCGGCATTATCCACGATGAGCTGCGTGCGCCCGGTCGAGTTGGTCTGGATGTAAACGGTGCCGGCTGCGCCCCAGTTTGCACCGCTGCCGCCGATGGCGGAAATGTTGCCGGAAAAAACATTGCTCGAGCTGAATGAAATGGCAATCATGCCGCCGCCGCCGCCGCCGCCAACATTGAAAACGCCGTTGCCGCCGTTGGCCGAAATGTTTCCTGTGCCGCCAAGACTGGCCACGGTTAATTTGATGCCTCCGCCGGAGCCGCCGCCGCCGCCGGAGCCGGAACCGTTGCCGCCGTTGGCCGAAATGACGCCATTGAGTTGCAACGCACCATAAACCGTAAAGGAAAGTGCGCCGCCGCCCGCGCCGCCAACGGAAATGGGCAAACTGCCGCCGCCGCCACTGCCGAGGTTATACGGCGAAGTGATCGTGTCGTAAGGGCTGCCGCCGATGACGGTGTTGCTCACGGAGTTGCCGCCGCCACCGCCGTGCCCCGCACCGCTGCACGGATACAACGGGCTTAACTGGGCGGTTTTGCCCGCGCCGGTGCCGCCGCCGCTGGCCCAGCCGGCAGAATCCAGGACAAAGCCGCCGCCCGTCTGAATGGTGGCGTTGCCCGTAACCAGCACATTAAACTGCGCTTCGGTGTTGTAGGCGGCGTAGGCAAAGCTGTTGGTGCCGATAAACAGGTTGATCAGGTTCAAAGAAGTCGGCGGGCTGACGGTGGCTCCGTTGCGCACCGTCAGATCGGCGCCGGACAGCGTCGGCAGCGGGGTGTTGGAACTGCCGACATTGCCGCCGTTGTCCACCACCAGGAGCACCCGGCCGGTGGAATTGGTTTTGAAATAAATCGTTCCCGCGCCGCCCCAGCTGCCGCCGCCGCCGCCGAAGGCGGACATGGTTCCCGCAAAGGAATTCGTGTTGAACTGGATGGCCACGAGGCCGCCGCCGCCGCCGCCGCCAACGGCGAACACACCATTGCCACCGTTGGCCGAAATGGCGCCGGCGCCCCTTAAAGCGCCGAGATTCAAATTAATGGTGCCGCCGGAGCCGCCGCCGCCGCCGCTGCCGGAACCGTTGCCGCCATTGGCGGAAAGGACGCCATCCAACTGCAGCGTGCCATTCACGGTCATCAAAATTCCACCGCCGCCGGCGCCGCCAACGGAATAGGGCTGGTTGCCGCCACCGCCACTGCCGCCGAGGGAGGGAGAAGCAACCGAATCGTAGGTGTTGCCGCCGAGGACGGCATTGCTCACGGAGTTGCCGCCGAATCCGCCGTGCCCAGCACCGCTGCACGCATACAAGGGGCTCAACTGGGTGGTTTTACCCGCGCCGGTGCCGGAGCCGCTGGCATATCCCGCCGCATCCAAAATGACGCCGCCGCCCGACTGGATGGTGGCGTTGCCCGTGACGTTAAGATTGTAAAAGTAAACTTGGCCGCCGCCGCCGAAGATAAAACTATTGGTGCCCACAAACAGGTTTACAAAATTCATGTAAGATGCCGCCGCGACAGTCGCGCCGTTGCGCAGCGTCAGGTCGGCGGACGGAAGCGCGGGCAGCGGCGTGTTGGAACTGCCGACATTGCCGCCATTGTCCACCACGACCAGCACGTGGCCGGTGGTGTTGGTTTTCAAATAAACTGTTCCCGCGCCGCCCCAGTTCGCGCCGCCGCCGCCAAACGCGGAAAAATTTCCCGCAAAGGAATTCGTATTGAACTGAATGGCCACCATGCCGCCGCCGCCGCCGCCGCCAACAAGTGGCACGCCACCGCCGCCATTCGCGGTGATGGCTCCGGCTCCGGCCAGCACGCCAACATTTAAATTGATGGCCCCGCCGGAACCGCCGCCACCGCCCGAACCGCCGCCCGAACCACCGTTGGCGGAAATGAGACCGTCCAATTGCAAGGTGCCCCCGACGGTCATCTGCACCGACCCGCCGCCGCTGCCGCCGCTGGAATATGGGGCGTAGCCGCCGCCGCCGCTGCCCGCGATGCTCGGCACAGTAACCGAATCGTAAGTGCCGCCGACCGTAAGGCCGTTGGTGAATGCATTGCCACCGTAGCCGCCGTGACCGGCGCCGCTGCCGGGATAGAGCGGATAACCCGAATAAAATTTTCCAGCCCCTGAACCTTGATTGGCTTGGTAGCCGGCGGCGGTGCCGAGAATTCCACTGCCGCCCTGAATGGTTGCGTTGCCATAGATCGTGAGATTCAATTGATAGGCGGAAGGCGAAATGTAAGGGGACAACCAACCATTGGAGCCGAGGAGGAGGCTGGAAAAAGTCAAAGTTGATCCGAACGAAGGCATGCCGATGGCGCCGTTGCGCACAATCAAACTTGCCGGCGGCGCAGTTTGCACAATGGTGTTCGTGCCGACTTGTCCGCCGTTGTCCAAAACGAGCTGGTAGGTTTGGCTGCCGCTGGGAACTCCGGTTTGCAAATAAATGGTTCCCGCGCCACCCCAGTTCGCGCCGCCGCCGCCGAAGGCGGAAATATTTCCGGCAAACGAATTGGTCGCGGACGAGATGCCGATGCGTCCGCCGCCGCCACCGCCGCCCGCCGTGCCCGCGCCGCTGCCGCCGTTCGCGGAAATATTTCCGGCGCCGGCAATGCTGCCGACCGAAATCCAAATGCTGCCGCCAGAACCGCCGCCGCCGCCGGTGCCGGAACCGTTGCCGCCGTTGGCGGAAAGATTGCCATCCACCTGCGCATTGCCGGTGACGTTCAGCTGCACATTGCCGCCGCCCGCGCCGCCGAAGCTGAAGGTGGAATAACCGCCGCCACCGCTGCCGAGCGAATTCGGCTGGGTTTGACTGCCGTAAGTTAAGCCGCCGTCGCCGTTGAATCCCAAGCCGCTTGCGCCGCTGCCCCCGTAGCCGCCGCCGCCGCACGGATAATAATTGGCGAGGGTTGAATTGTGACCCGCTCCCGTGCCGCCGCTGGCGGGAGAACCGGCGCTGTCAGCGAGCATGCTGCCGCCGGGCTGGATCGTGAGATTGCCATTCACTGTCACTGCCAAATTGGCCTGCGAAGCGGCTTGCAACAGACCATTGGAACCCAGCGTAAGATTGGACACCGTCCACCCGCCAAGCGGCAGAACGCTGGCACCATTTTGGATCAGCACATTCGCATAGTTTGCAACCGCGATTGGCGTGCTGGCTCCGGTGCGGCCGCCATTGTCGAACAGGAGCGAACCGGATGGAGTGGGGTTTAATTGTGTGTAGATACTCCCGGCACCGCCGGCTTTCCAGCCGCTGCCGCCATAGGCTGTCAATGTGCCGGAAAAATTATTGGCCAGATACTGGAGCGCGATGCGTCCGCCGCCGCCGCCGCCGCCTTGAACGGGTTCGCCATTGCCGCCGTTGGCCGTGATGCTGCCTGCGCCGAACAATGCTTCGGCCGTGATCGAAATGCTGCCGCCCGCGCCGCCGCCGGCGCGACTGTTGATGGCGCCGGCACCGTTGGCGGAGATGACGCCGTTCACCGTCACGTCGCCGCCGGCGGTGATTTGAATGCATCCGCCGCCGTTGCCGCCGCTGCCGGCGTAACTCGCGCCGCCGCCGCTGCCCAGATTGGCCGGTTGCGTAAAAGCACCGTAGCAGACGCCGCCAACCGCATTGCTCAAACTGCCGCCGCCGGCACCGCCGAAGCCGCCGCCCGCGCCGTCGAAATAATTTCCCACGCTGCTGCGCCCGGCGCCGGGGCCTTGGCCGGCACCATAACCAATGCCGTTGGCGAGAATGCTGCCGCCGGGTGCGATGGTCACGAAGCTGCTCACCGAAAGATTCAATCCGCCATTGGCAATGGTGGCGAGATAAGTGTAATCCACAAACACCGTCGCGCCTTCGACGATGGCGGAGTTGGTCGTGAGTTGCAATTGCATCATGCCGCCGCCGAGACTCGTCAAAATGTAATCCACCGAATTGGAATAAACGACCGTGTGATTGGTGTCGGTCACGACCACCGGATTTGTGGCGGTGCTGATGTTGCCATTCAGCAGTGTCACCGGATTGGTCACGCTCAAGACCTGCGGCTCGTCCACCACCTTGACCCAGGCCGTGCCCGAACCGGTGGGCCAGAAACTATGGGTCAGCACGCCGCCGTTTAGCACCGCCAGGCTGGCAAAGGAATGCTGGCCATCCACCGTGACGGTGCAGTTGCTGACCACGATGTCCGTGCCATCGTAGGTCGGATCGAACGGGGCGATGGCGGTGTTGTTGGTGAAGACGACGGCCGAGGCGGTGCTGGCGACAAACAGAAAAAACGCAAGGGCCGGACGAAGGATGATTCCCGTGATTTTCATGATTTAGGAATTACAGGTGGAAAAGCGCGTTTGGCCGCATCTTTCCTCGATTGATCCATTGGAAATACTTTTGCCAAAAAGCATCTGTCAAACGGATTTCCCTGAGTTAAGCACTGGGGATGCCAAATGGCAACCTGCGAAAAGGCCAATAAACAAGTCGTTTCCGTTCGCAGCCCAAGCCGGCCGGTGTGAAAATTTCGCGCTTTATGCGTGAAGCTCACGCGTGAGCGACAAAGCTTTTCACGTAGTTTGAGCCGAAGGATGACAGGCCGAGGCCGCTGTTTGTTAATTCGGAAGTCTGGTCCAGCCGCCTTCGCCCGCCGCCGGAAGAAATCCGCTCATGTTAAAGATTATTTCCGTGGCCGTATTTTCATCTTGGTCTCCGGCATAAAATCAGATATTTAACCATCGGTTTCCAACGCCCACAAAGCGCGTTGAGCCGTTTTCTAATGACAAAAGTTCTCTTACTTGGTCTGGGCCGCTGGGGCGCCAACCATCTGCGCAATCTCAACTCGATGCCGATCGAGCTTTACGTCGCCGAAGTCGGCGACAAGCAGCTCGAACCCGCGCGCAAGCTCGGCCTGCCCGCCGAACGGCTCACGACGAATTACAAGACGCTCATCAGCCAAGTGGATTGCGTCGTGATCGTCACGCCCGCGCAATCGCATTTTCCGCTGTGCAAAGAATTTCTCGAAGCCGGCAAAGATGTCTTTGTTGAAAAACCTCTGACGCTCGCCAACGACGAATCCAGGCAGCTCGCGGAACTCGCGGACAAGACCAAAAGAATTTTGCAGGTCGGACACATTTTGCGCTTCGATCCGGCGACGCTCTGGCTGCGCGATGCCGTGCAGAATGGCGAGTTTGGCAAGGTGAACATGATTCGCGGCCACTTCGGCGGCTTCAAACGTCCGCGCAACGACAGCGGCGTGATGTTCGCCGACGGCATCCATTTCGTGGACTTGTTCAATTTCATTCTCGGCGCGCTGCCGAAAAGCGTCACGGCCATCAACCATGATTTTTTTGGTCGCGGCCTGGATGACGTTTCGTTCGTCTCGCTCGAATACGACACGCCGCACGGCAAGACCTGGGCGACGGTGGAGACGGAATATTTTATTCCCGGAAAATTCCGCGAAGTCATCGTCTGCGGCGACAAGCTGAGCGCGGTCTGCGATTACAACATCTCGCAATACAAAATCAAAACCTATGCGAACACGCACACGCCCGCCGGTGGCAATGATTTCAAGGCGACTGAAGGCGTCGTGACGCAAATTGAAACGCCGCCGGAAGAACCGTTGCTGGCCGAGCTGCGCGCGTTTGTGGATTCCGTGAAAACCCGCGCCACGCCGCGCGCGGATGCGTGGTCTGGTTACAACGCCGTGCGCGTGCTGAACGCCGCGCTGGAGTCGGTGAAAACCGGCAAGGCGGTTCAGCTTTAATTCAGCCACCGATGAAACACTGATTTGAGTTTCAAGTTTCAAGTGTTCAGTTTTCAGCAACTGAAAACTTGAAACTGAACACTGAACACTTTTTAAGAAATTTATGAGCAAAATCCCGTTATCAAAATGTTTCGTTAACGCCGAAGTCGAGGAAGCCGCGCTGCGCGCCATCCGCTCCGGCCAATACATCCTCGGCAAAGAATCCACCGCGTTTGAAGCCGAACTCGCGGCGCATACCGGCACGAGCACCTGTGTCCTCGGCAGTTCGTGGACGATGATCGTTTATT
>Ga0181516_10001832_pt1 | contig 15821 bp, 11 predicted proteins | sample PEATcosm2014_Bin_25_FD_121104 | JGI IMG/M metagenome (GOLD analysis project Ga0181516, IMG submission 121104) | Peatland microbial communities from MTU Mesocosm Facility, Houghton, MI, USA - PEATcosm2014_Bin01_10_metaG | ecosystem: Environmental > Terrestrial > Soil > Wetlands > Peat | place... | reverse complement strand
GTTCCGTCCCTTCTGCCCCTCTGTGCTGGCGGAATCGGTGGGCGATTACTTCGAGACTGATTATCCTTCACCCTTCATGGTGATGGCATACAAGATCAAACCCCGGCAGCGGGAGAATCTTGCCGCCGTGACTCATAATGACGGCACCGGCAGGCTCCAGACCGTCGATCAGGACGTAAATCCGCTCTATTGGAAGTTGATCCGGGAGTTTGGAGAAATCAGCGGCGTGCCAGTCTTGCTGAACACTTCCTTCAACGAGAACGAGCCGATTGTCGATACGCCGCAGCAGGCTTTGGACTGCTTCCTTCGAACGCAAATGGATGTGTTGGTGATGGGACCGCACTTTCTTCTGAAGTCGGAGAATCGCGAGACTGCCGCCAGTCGTCAATCCTCACACCGGGATGAGGGCGGCCATTTGCGTCCGTCCGCGGCCCGCAAAGATGTATAATGCCCTGTGGTAGCACCCCTTCTGTGCAGCCAACCCTAGCTTATGCGTGAGGCAGTCCAACCTGAAGTGGAATCGAAGGCCGAAGCGGTGGGCCCACAGCGCATCCAATGGTTGCCCCTCATCTGGTTTTCCGCCCTCCTGCTGATCGCTTACGCCGTGGTTCTTGCCAGAACCGCAAGGCTGTGGGTCAACGATCTCAACATGAGCCATGGGATCTTCGTGCCGATCCTGGTCGCATATGTCGTGTGGCAGGAGCGCGATGCCCTTCGGGCGGCAAGGCCCTCACATAACCGGTCCGGCTTGGTTTTAATGATCGTGGGCGCGGCCCTGCTGTGCATGGGGCCGCCGAAGCTGGACACCTTCGCGTTCGCCACGCGAGTGGGCTTCATGTTCTCTGTCATCGGCACGATCCTTTACTTGCGCGGCTTCGCCACAATCCGGTTACTGATGTATCCTCTGATCCTGCTGTTTATGATGTTCCCGCTGCCCGGATTTGTTCTGGAGCGGCTTACGCTACCGCTTCAATTGACCGCCAGCAAGCTTGCGGAACAGTTGCTCGAATGGTTTGGGTACTCAGTTTTGCGAGAGGGCAATATTCTCCTGCTGCCGGGTCAGACTCTTTCGATCGCGGAGGCGTGCAGCGGTCTCCGATCGCTGATGGCCTTGACTTTCCTGGCCCAGGCGTACGTTTACATGTTCGACAAGCGTCCGTGGATGCGGTTGATAATGGCGGTCTGCGTAGTGCCGATCGCCGTCTTCGCCAATGGCGCCCGGATCGTGGCCACGGCGATCGCGGGATCTTACCGTAAAGAATGGGCGGAGGGTACATTTCACGCGTCCACGGCATGGGTCGTCTTTGCCGTCACCTTTGTGTGCGTCATAGTGACTCATCGGCTCATCGACGCTGTTCACCACTCCCCCTCGAAGCGAAGCCAATGATTGCCCACTACTGGAATGATCGGCCTACTCTGGTGGCAAGCGTATTGTTGCTCGCGCAGATCGGGCTGTACTACGGCATGCCCGTCAAGGAGCAAATCCCGGCGGTTTCGCCTTGGAGCCAGTTTCCGAACGAATTCGGCGCCTGGCGATGGGCGTCGGAAACCCCTATCGATCCTGAGGTTCTGGCAGCCCTGCAGCCGGACGATTATCTGCAGCGGACCTACGTATCGGCCCAGCGAGATGCGCTGGTAAGCTTCTTGGTGGTGTATTTCAGAACGCGGCGGAACGGGCGCGCTCCGCACTCCCCGCAGTGGTGCCTGCCCGGGTCGGGATGGAAGGATGTCTCCGCCCGGGTTGTGCCTCTCGCGATGCCCGGCCAGCCCAATCCGCCGGCGGTGAATGAGTATATCGTCCAAAAAGGTACCGAACGGCTGTTCGTTGTTTACTGGTATCATCAGGGGAGTCATGCGGTGGCAAACGACGTCATAGCCCAACTGTATGCCTTGCCGGAGATGATACTTCATGGGCGCACCGACACGGCGTTAGTCCGGATCATTGTGCCCGTTGCCGGCGAACAGACGGACCGCGCGCGCGCCGAAGCCTTTCAATTCGCGCGTGACGTCTTTCCCCTCGTGAGCCAGCAAATCCACTGATTTGACCGGCTGCTCCGGACGAGCGCGAGGGCTGTGTCGGGAGAGAAGCGGGCTCGCTCGCGCCGCGGGCTTCCTCGCGTCGCGACGTGATCCGCGGCGTCGCCGCCGCGACCTGGCCATTCGGACCCGTCCGGCCGGGTGGTGGCTGCCCTGGCGCCCGGCGGATAATGCTTTGCAAGTTACCATCGGGCCAGTGACACGATGAAGAATCTCGCTGTAATAATACCTGCATTCAACTCGGCTGATACCATTGTCGAGACACTCGAGTCGCTCCAGCGGCAGAGCGATCTCAGCGCGGTGTGTGCGGTTTACCTGGCGGACGATGCTTCAACGGACGGAACCGTGGCGGCCGCGCAGGCGGTCTGGCGCAGTGTCGTCCCATTCGTCGTTCTGCGCAGTGAAATAAACCAGGGGGAAAGGTCCACCGTGAATCGCGCGGTCGCTCGTCTGCCGTCCGGCGTCGAGTGGTTTCTGATCCTGCACGCGGATGACATCGCCAAACCCGAATGGGTTGACGTCCTCGCGAAAGAAACGGCGGTCGCCCCGCACGATGTGATTAGTCTGACGGCAAGCTACGACGTTCTTGATGAGGCTGGGAGGATAACCCCCGGAGAGAACTTCGGCATTGAGAGAAAGGTGCTGGTCGAAGGTAATACTGAGAGCATAAGAAGCACACTGTGCCGGGGATGCTGGTTCAAGGTCTCTTCTTGTGCCATCAGGGTGGAAGCCTTCCGGAGCCTGGGTGGCTTCCGCTGTGACATGCCTCAGCTCGGAGACTGGGATTTTGTCCTGCGCGCGCTGGAGGCGGGTTGGGTCATAGAGTATCTTCCGCTTTGCCTGAGTGTTTATCGGCAACATCCGGGAAGCGTATCGTCGAAGAGTTTTCGCGAGCATCGGGATGTCACGGAAGCCCTTTGGGTACTTGACAGGTTCAGCCGATACCTCCCCGGACGCGACCTGCTGCGGCGCCACCTCTTCTATTTGAAGTCCCTCATGAGGCGCAGTGCCCGCTCGATTCTAATGGGCGACGGGAAACGTCTCTACCGGGCAGTATCACTGTCCTTTGGAGTGGCGGCGTCTTTCGTCAGGCTCGAATTTCGCCGATTGAACAGTGAGTGAATGTTGGCACATTGCATGACCTGAGAAGGGCTTCAGGGCTCGAGTTGTCTGCGTTTAGGACAGTTTCTATGAACCACATCTCACGAATCGCGGATGTAGCAGAAAGGCTTTGGCGAAGATTTGTTTGGTCCGAATGTAACATTTCCACGGTCCTAGCGTCGGGCGTCAGAATCCGGATTCGTAGCCGTTCGGAATGGGATGTGTTTGTGGAGGTATTCGTCGAGGGCGAATATGACGAAGCAATTCGGCTGGCTCTCGAAAGTGCAACGGGTAGGCCCGCGCGCATTATTGACCTGGGTGCGAACGTCGGCTTCTTTGGGCTGCGATGCCTCGATGTGTCACGTGCCGCTGGCAAGGCGTGTGAAGTGTTGGCGGTGGAGGGTGCCGGTAGCGTCTTTGCTGAACTCCACCGGCGCTGCGGCGCTAACGATTTCTCTCCGGGCAGTGTTCTTCTTTGCCATGGCTTAGTCGGTAAGACAGCGGGCAGGGGATACATCTATGACGGAGCGTATGCTGGAGCAAATACAGTTGTGCCAGACGGTGGCAAACGGTCAAACCTCCCGTTCCGGGGCGCTCACGCTGTCTTGTCGGAGTACCTCGACCTGGAGAGGTTGGTTGCTTGGAACGGCTCTATCGACCTGATTAAGTGCGACATCGAGGGATCGGAGTTCGAGTTTTTGCAGAACTATCCGGACCTCCTGGGGCGCACCCGGAATCTCGTTATTGAGTTTCATCCATTTCATTGTGATGCCCAGGCATGCCGCAACCTCCTTGATTCTTTGGGATTCGTACGCCAACGAGTAATCAAGAGTTTCCCCACACACGATCTGGAGTTGTACCTCCGGGTTAGAATGTGAATCGGCTCCGTACGTGAGCGGCGCTCCCAACTTGGGAGATCCGGTTGAATCGTTCAAGCCAACTCTTGCTAGTCTCTTCGACAGCCGGCAGTGACTTCGCGATGCCGCCTGGGTCCTCTTTCCGCCGTTCCTGAGCAGGGGGAGAAGTCAGACGAAACGGGCAGCCGGCGTCGTTCGGGGTTGCGCCATTTTCGGAGGAAGGTCGCGTTCGGCACAATCAGCATCTCGGTTGCCACGGGCCCTGCCGTTTTAGCAGGAAGGCGTGCCCCGGTGGGCGTGGTCCGCCTTGGGCGGGCCCGCCTGAGGTCGGAGGTTGAATCCGGCTTACTGTGAGAAGACGACGGTCATGGGTGTAGCCTGTGCACCGCCAGCCCAATTGTAGGTGAAGGTGTTGCCTGATTGGGGCACCGCCGGGCTTGCATGCCAAGTCCCCGAAACTGTGAGGCTGCGAGTACCAGGACTGATCCCGCTGATAGTCCACACAATCCTGCCCGCTTGCATGACCACTTCCTGCGGCCCTCCGGATGCTGTAACGCCAAACGCAGTCTGAGAGGACCCGTCATAAACGGACAGGACGCTCTGGGTTCCGCTTACATATGTGGCGACGGAACCGTTAAAACAAGTGGATTCTGAGCCCTGTGTAATTTGGATTCCGCAGGCCTGCTGCGTGATGCTCCGCGCCGGTGGTTCGGTCTTGCGATAGGGCAGAATGAGGGTCGTGAACGGTCCGCTGTCGTGTACCCGCAGGATGTGCTGCGTCTCGGCGAAACTCGCCCCGTTCGCCGCCGAGTATTCGCCCATTTCAATTACCGGATGACATCCGTGCCCCCAATTGCCGATCATGAATTGTTGGCTGGACCCGGAAGGTGACAGGTATAGGTCCCAGTTGATTCCACCAGTCGCATGCGCCGGCCAGGTTGCGCCCGTGAAGTGGAACTGCTGCAGTCCGGAACTCAGGCTGTACACAGTTCCATTGGAGGGAAATTGCCCGGCCGGGGACTGACACCCTGCGCTGAACCGCGTGACAGGCGTTACCGACCCCGCGGGAGTCATGACCGCGCCGGTAGCCATCAGGTTCCAGGTCATAGTCTTCTCCGCCGATGCGCTCGGCCCGGAGAACGAATCCGTAACGTAAATCGCCGGATAACTCGCGTCGAAGTTCATCATGCGCACAGTCCGGGTCCAAACCGTGCCATCCGCGGCCGAGAACGTCGCAGCCGAGTGCGTCGACCCCGTAAAAGACTCGAACTCGCTATTCGTTGGATTATTCATCAGCGTCGAGGCATCCGTTAAGGACGCATTGTCGGCGCTCCACGGCTTGCTCAATTCGCCGTCGTACACGATAGAATCGTGCATGAACCGGCCCGGAGTTTCCGGGCTGTAGAGATTCGCATTCCAGTCTATCGCCAGAGGCGCGGAATGCGCGTAGATGGATACCTGGCCGTCGTCATAGTGCCGGTGGCCGCCAGTGGAATAGAAACCCCCGTTGATGAACCATACACTACTCTCGTGCGGCGTGCCGAAACCATAGCGTTCAGCGGAATGGTAGCCAGGGAAGTTGAGGCTGCCCAATTGCGGCGCCACCGCCGGAATGGTGGGGTCGATGGCCAGCATACTTATAAACGCGGAAGACTCCGTCAGTTGCGAGGCGGAGTTGTTCTGCTGCCATGCCCACATCAGATTACTGGCGAGAAGGGGATTGACCGATTTCAACGCCGTGGCAAGCATCCCGGGCCGCACGTCCGCTTCCGTGTTACCGTCCCCGTTGCTATATCCCTTTCGCAGATTACCGAATCGCGGCTCCGGTGGTGTTTGAATTGACAGTTCCCAACTCCCGTAGGCAGCCCATTTGGGATCGGCCATCGAAAGAGCGCCGTCCTGGGACAGGTTCAGGTAGTTCAGGATGAGCGGCTCGAAGAACGCGCCTTGATAGTGAGTGGATCCCGCCGCGGCTCCGGTGCTGCTGAAATAGGTGCTCAAATCGGACACGGGATAAGTTACCGCGACCGCTAGTTGTGAAGCCAGATATGGATTTGAGGGCGCCGCCGCGGCCGCATCTGTCCGGTATTGCAAATACTGCTGAATCTGGTTGCTGAGCCCAACGCTGCCGCCGGTGTTGTTATCGATTGGGAACCAGTCGTTGTCCCAGAACAAGCTGCCGAAAAGCCCTAGGGCGGCTTTCGCGGTCGTCTTCTGAGCCGCGGTGGCATTGTTGTCCATCAGAACCGCGTTCAGAATTGCGGTCTCGGGAACGGTGTAGAGTCCCAGTTGATAATAGCCGAGGTTATTCTCAAAGTGGTTATCCCCACTCGCAAGGATCTGCCCGACCCTTTGGGCGAGGGCGATACCGGTGTCCAGGGCGGTCTGTACGGCGCCCGTGCTGTTTCCCTGCCACATGGCGAGAATTGGTCGCGCCTGAGGCTGAGAATTATAAAGAAGATTATAGTAGCAGGTCACGGAACCACATACCGGCGTGCCATTTCTGACCCAACTGACGATTTGGGTCGCGCTGCCTCCGGGAAGATATTGCCATTGCCATCCGCCGCTCGGGTCCGGATAGGACAACTGATATGTATACAATCGCGATAGATTGATCCCGGTGAGCGTGTTCTGCTCGTCCTGGATGGGCTGGTGAACGGTGGGAGCCAATAGATCTGCTTGCGTGCTGACGAAGATCCCCCAGTTCCGATGCACCGCATAGTTGTGGTCCGCGCCAACGGTAGAGCCGTTCGCGCCGCGGAGCCAAACATCCACTTCAATGCCGGCCGCCCGAGCGCCCGTGATGAAGTGAGCGTTAGATGTATACGCGCCCGGCATGGATGGGCCAGTGGCGGAGTACCAATCCAACGAGAAATCCCCGCTGAACATTCCCACCACTGGTGCGCTCGCGCCGCCGGTGGATTGGTAAAACTCGTAATACCAGCCCCCATCGCCTTCGGCGGCGGGATAGTCCGTGACCAGTCTCCTATGCGCCGATCCCGGGACGCAGCTATAGCTGGCTGGCATGTCGGAAGTATAGGTTAAGTCCTGAAAGGCATCGTAAGCCGGATCCGCTTCGGACCATCCCTGATATGCCGGTTTCACCGTTCCGCCGGTTGTGTAGATGCCGTTTCCTGAGACCGGAACGGTCAACGATGGATCGGAATACAAGGCGAACTGCCCGGCCGGATAGCCGGAATTCTGGGCGTAATACGTGCCATTTGCCGCCGTATCTCCACCGGCTCCGGCGATTGCCACCTGCTCTCCATTGTTGGGCAAGGCGGAAGAAGCCGTAATGACAATGGGCGACGTATCGGTTGCCCCGGAGACCGTGAGCGGCGCATCGTAGCCGCACGCGGGGCTGCTTGAACCATGACCTTTCCAACGGGCGATATCGGGAGTCAGTTGCGTGTAGAGGGGCAGAAAGTAAGCCATCTCCATGTCCGTATCCTCGTCGACGAGTACCGACTTCGAGTTCGCATAGATTGTAATCCGGGCGGTATAGTGCCCCGATCCCGCGGGTAAGCTCCAGGCCCCATAGAAATACTTGGGTTTGTTGAATGTGTACGACGCCTGGACCACCGTCTTCATCGGGCCGGAGTCAAGGACTTGCACGGAATAGCCGGTCACCGAGTACATGGGCGTCTGCATCGGCGCCCCGACGTTTCCTTCCGAGCCTGGACTCTGAGAGTACAGGTAATTTGGCAACGCCCCCACTCCCGTCCAGGTTCCGTTTGCAAGTCTGATGCCCTGTACCGGTGCTCGGTTATGGAGGCCGCGATTTGCCGCGGCCGTGACAATCCGAACGCCCGTCAACCCGTTGGTGATTTCGTAGTTAATCCCGGCGGCCGTCATCGACACAGGATTTGTTGGCCGGGCGGTTGGCGCGACTCCGAGTTGTAGAGTCCACGTATAGTTGTTGTTCGCCGGGAGACTGCTACGGACCAGGATGCACCCTTTCTTAGCCGTAGTATCGGAGCATGAGGAAACCCATTGATAGGGCACTTCCGTACCGAGAGGTCCTATCATTCGCGTGATGGATGGGTTCGGGCGTCCCCCGTCGTAGCGAAACTCAATGGGCTGATCCGGCCAGGATACGCCGAACGGCTCCGACATCTGGAAAGTCGCTAAAGTCTGTGTGGTCGCGGCGGGCATCAGTGCAATCGTTGCCGAGGCGGCTTGGGTGCTGTCGGCCACGCTGGTAACCACCAGGGTCGCAGAGGCCGGCGACGCAATCGCCGCCGGAGCCGTATAGACGCCCGCGGCGGAAATCGTTCCCAGCGCCGGACTGAGCGACCACGTCACAGCCGTGTTCGGCGTTCCCGTGACAGCCGGCGTGAATTGCTGGGTGCTGCCAGGCGTTAAGGTGACAGACTGCGGACTTACCGAGATCGCGGCCAACTGGACTAAGGTGACAAGTGCGCTGGCGCTCTTAGCGGGATCGGCCATACTTGTTGCGGTTATTGTAACATTTTGAGTGCCGGATATAGTGCCGGGCGCCACATAGACCGCGGATGTGCCGCCCGTGGCATATCCGCCTACGGCCGGATTCAGGGACCAGGTTACGCCGGCGTTCGTTGTGCCGGAAACAACCGCGTTCAGTGTTATGGCCTCGGACGGCTGCAACGTAACGGTGGCCGGCGCCACCGAAACCGAAACCGGCGACAGGAGGACAACAGAGGCGGCGCCGGAGATAGCCGGATTCGTTACGCTGGTTGCCTTCACTTCTATGATCTGGCAGGTTGGAATCGAGTTAGGCGCCGTATACAACCCACTGGATGAGATTGTCCCTACCGCCGGGAAGAGCGACCAGGTGACTCCGGAATCTGTGCCGCCTCTCATGGCGGCGCTGAAGTTCTGGGTCTGCGAAGCGGCCAGTGTGACGATGGCCGGCGACACGGAGACCGTGGATCTCGCCGGCCTTGGGGCTGCTGGCGCGCTTCCGGTGTCTGCGGGATTCGCCACGCTTTGCGCATCGGTCACCGAAGCCGGAGCCGCCTTCGCCTGTGCCCCATTCAGAGTAACCCAGGCGGGGGCCGCTAAGGCCGTCACCGATGAGAGCAGCGATATGACGGCCTGTGCCAATTTCATGTTGTCAGCCATGCTGGTTGCCGTAATCCGAACGCTTGTCTGCAAATTCACACTGCCTGGAGAAGTGTACCCTGCCGTATCGCCGCTTGTCGATATGTGCCTGCCGCCGGGTTTACCGGCCCCCGTGTTCGTCGTTCGTCCGTCCCGGAAGCATGCGAACTCTTACGATTGAGAGATCTCGCGTCCCAAATCGGCTCGGGAACCTGCTTTGGGCTCCTCGTCCGATCGCCAACCGGCTGAGATCCCAGATTGGGAATCCGGCCGGACCCCGTCTCAGGCCGCCTGGCATGACTGCCTGGGGAGTAGCATCCGCCCGCGACAAGCTTTGAATTCTCTCCTGAATACTAATTTTCCTTGTCGCACTCGGCGATCCTCGGTGTATCCTGTAAAAGTAGAAGATGCCGATGTCTTGTAAACGTTTCGTGCAATTGCGCATTTTGGAGTCGTAACCCGGCTGCGTAGGCACTTGTCATGTTTGTTTTTTTTGACGTTACGTGCGTCGCGTTTCTGTTGTCTCTGATCCTCACTCCCTGGGTCCGAGGCATTGCCGAGCGTCTCGGACTGGTGGACGCCCCTGATGCGAACCGCAAATTGCATCTGGGCGCGGTGCCTCGAGTGGGCGGCGTCGCGGTGGTGTCGTCCTACATCCTCGCGCTGGGTTTCATCCTGATCGCCCCGTACCGTCATGTCGATATCGACATCCCGCGGGGGCTCTCGGCGGCGTTTGCCCTGGCCCCGGCGGCCTCCATCATTTTCCTTACCGGGTTGATCGACGATATCCGCGGCCTGAGCCCCTGGCAGAAGTTCGCCGCGGAGGTAGTGGCGTCCGTGCTGGCCTATTATGCCGGGTTCGGAATCCATGTCATGCGCTTCCATCCGTTGAGCGATTGGCTCTCCCTGCCCATCACGGTGCTCTGGCTGGTCGGCTGTTCGAACGCACTGAATCTGATTGACGGCATGGACGGCCTGGCCGCTGGTGTCGGAGTCTTCGCGACTCTTACCTCGTTTGTGGCCGCATTGGTGCACGGCAATCCGCAACTGGCCTTCGTCACAGCTCCCCTGGCGGGCGCCCTGCTGGGTTTCCTGCGCTACAACTTCAATCCGGCGTCGATCTTTTTAGGCGACTCCGGCAGTCTCTTCATAGGTTTTCTCTTGGGCTGTTTCGGCACAATGTGGGGCCAGAAATCCGCCACCGCGTTGGGTATGACGGCCCCCTTGATTGCCCTGGCGATGCCATTGCTGGATACCGGGTTGTCCATCGTACGCCGGGTGCTCCGGCGCCAGTCGATTTTCGCCGGCGACCATGGACACATTCACCACCGCCTCCTCGACCAGGGGCTCACGCCCCGGCGTGCTGCCCTATTGCTATACGGCGCTTGCGGGCTGGCGGCGGTTTTCTCGCTACTCCAGGACCTTGTCCATGACCGGTTCGGCGGTCTCATCATCATCCTCTTCTGTGCGGCCGCTTGGATTGGAGTTCAGCACCTTGGCTACTCCGAATTCGGAATCGCCGGCCGGGTTTTCGTAAGAAGCTCCTTCCGCGGCCTGGTTTACGATCAACTTAGATTGCAGCAGTTCGACCGGCAGCTTCGTCAGGCTACCACGCTCGAGGATGCGTGGCCGGTCATCGTGTCGGGAGCGCAGGAATTTGGAATAGCGGGTGTTCGTCTCCGCATTGGGGAACAGTACTTCGATTCCACCCCCGGAATGGACGCGGAGCGTTTCTGGCAAATACGCGTACCTTTAGGCCCCGGCCAGTTTGTGAACCTTGCGCTTGATCCCACGGAGCAGGTCTCCGCCGTCATCCAGGCTTCGTTGCCGAAGCTGTTGGAGGGCTATTTTCGATCCGCTTTTCGGACTTCGCCTGAAGAAGTCCTCGAACTCCGCACTGACGATGTCCCGCAATAAGTTTCATTGTGGGGCTTCGGCCCGCGGCTGCTGAACGGCCGTCCGGCTTCGGTTCCACGCTCTCGCCTCTCGGGGCGCACGGCGAGGCGTTTGGCGGCCCGCGCCGTACCGGCCTTCCTCTCGAAATCTCGGACAAATGGCAACACCCCTCGCGGCCGGCGCATTTGATTCCGCCCCAGGCATGTGCTGTACGCTAGTAGCCGTGGTCACAAAACCCAGATGGCGCGCGTTCGCGCTTTCCGTGTGCATTCATGTAGGCGGCCTCGCATTCCTGGTTTGGGTCGACAGCGCATCGCTGCTGCAAGTTCCCAGTTCCCGGAGTTACCAGGTCCACATGCTCCCTAAGGAGAAATCGCGGGACGACAAAATCCTCTGGTACGACTTCCGGACCTCGCTTCCCGAGATTGCCCCGGAGCGGCGCATCGGTCGGGGCAGCGTACCGCGCGGGAAAATGGACCCATCCGGTGAGACGGTGATTGCCCGTTCGCCCAAAGCCAAGTCCAGCAGTCAGTTCATCTGGCAACCCGATCGCCCGGAGCCAATCCCAATTGACGTGCCCACGCCCAATCTCATAGCCCTCACTCCTGGCGCGACCCAGCCCGTGCCGAAGCCGCCCCTCAAGGCGTTTTCCCCACCGCCATCGGCCCCATTACCGAAGCCGGCGGCCGTAGTTCTCCCCGACCAGGCGCCGGCCGTCGAGGCGCCCAAACTTCCGGTGGCCACCGGCGGCGTTCTGCAGGAATTGGCGGATCTCAGCCCAGTCGTTGGACCTAAGCGGCCGCTCAAGCAATTCGTGGCTCCCTCCGCGCCGCGAACCAGCGCTCCGGCGGGAGAACACCGCCTGGCCGAACCACCTTCCGAGCGTGCACCCGGCGGGTCACCCGGCGGCGCAGGCGAAGGATTGCAAGGCGTGATCGTGGGCCTCAATCCCGCGCCCGGGCCCTCGCCGCAGGGTAGCCGGCCCGGCAAATTCGCCATCGCGCCGGCAGCCGGCGCGGCGTCCAGCGGCAACTCCGCCCAACCTGGCGCTCCGACCGTCCCTGGATTGATGATACACGGCGCCGCCGGCCAGCCTGCGGACGCTTCCGCCGCACCAGCCAATCCTGCCGCGCCCGAACGGCGAATCCGCAAAGACTTGGTCCTACCGGCCATGCACCGCACAATGTCGGTTCCGTTACGGCCGTCTTCCCGCGTCATTCCGGCCCTGGTGGAAGCCCGCTTCGCTGGCCGGGACGTGTATACCTTGCTCGTCCCAGGTCCTCCGCTGCCCGAGTATACGGGGGATTGGATCCTCTGGTTCTCGGAACGCCAGGCCGCTCCCGGCGTTTCCCAGCGTATCCTGGCCCCAATCCCCATTCGGAAATATGCGTCGGATGAGGCGGCGGCGGCGTCAGCCGACGCGCCCGCAGCCGGAACAGTCCAACTCAGTGCCATCATCGACCGCGAGGGTCGCGTGTCGGCGGCCAAGGCGCTCACCGGAGCAACCCTGAGCGATGCGTTCCGGCTCCGCGCCGTCGAAGAACTGAAAACCTGGGAGTTTCAGCCCGCGTTGCGCAATGGTGAACCCGTCGATGTCGACATCGTCGTGGAAATCTCCTTTCAGTTTCGCCTTGCACAACCGGCCCGTTGATTGGTACTCAACCGATGCCCGTCAGCCATTCGGCATCCACCTCCGCGGAGACCGAGCGCTGCAGCAGGGTAATAGAAACCACAATCCGGCAGTTTTTCCCGAATTCTTCGACAATGCCTTCGAGTCCGGTCAATGGCCCTCGCTTAATTACCACCTTTTGCCCCACCCGGAGGAAAGCCCGCGGGAAAAGCGGCAGGGGCGAACGAACCAGGATCCGCAAAGACTCCAGCTCCCGATCGTCGACCGGAACCGGTTTCCCCGCGAAACTCACCGTTTGCACAACTCCCGGAGTCTGCAGCACGGGAAGCCAGTTGTGTGGATTAAATCGACAGAAAACGTATCCCGGAAACAGAGGCCGTTCCACCCACTTCACGCGGTCAGACCAATAGCTTCTGCGGCGATAGGTGGGTGAGAACTGTTCGAATCCCCTTTCCTGCAATAACGTCGAGGATTTCTGTTCAAAATTCGAGCGTACTCGCAGGGCGTACCAGGACACCCCATTGGCCACGGCGGAAAGAACCGTTTGCGCCGGCGCCACTCCGCCGCCTGGATCCGTCACGTAAAGCTCCTCCCTGTCACGCATTGGCTTGCCCGATCGGATGCGTTTCTTTCAGGCTCACACTTACGATTAAACCAGCCAAACGACAATTGTCAAATCCGGAAGCCTGCGGGAATCGACAGTGTTTCCTTTTCGGAGCTGCTATCTGTTGGGCTTGGCGACCGCCCTGTCCCCAACATTCGGCCTGGAATTCGCCGATCAGTACTTTCGCTGCTGGGTTTGCCGGCTCTGCTCTGCCGCGCTGACACTGGCCCGCTCAGGGGCTGTCAGGGCGGATAAGTCGCATTTGGAAAAGATACCATCCACGCAGTTCTTGAGATTTCTCTCTTTTCGGGCTGCGGCCACGGATGCCATGTCCGGCGGGCTGAGCGTAAGCGGATTGCAGGTTGGGGCGCCTTGCAGGCAGCGCTGGAGATTCCGCTCGGCGCCGGCCACCCGGACTTTGGCGGCATCGGCCGGTTGCAGGGCCGTCGGATCGCAGGTTGGCATGGCATCCAGGCAGGACTGCACGTTCCGCCGCCTTGCGGCCGCGGCGACCACGGCCGCGTCCTGCGCTGTCAGCAGCGTCGGATCGCATTTCGGGGACCCGTTCTGGCACGAATCGAAATTGCGCAGATGCATGGTCTTTGCGACCGCCTCGGCTTCTTGCGCCGTCAATAGAGTCGGGTCGCAAGAGGCCGTTCCTTGGAGACAACGGTCCAGATTGCGCTTCTTGCGTTCCACGGCTACGGCTTTCGTCTCGTCGTCGCTAAGCCTTGTGGGGTCGCAATCCGCTGAGCCGTTCCGGCAACGGTCCAGATTGCGCAGCTTGTTGGCAGCCACCGCATCCTGCAATTCCTTCGGTTGGAGGGCTGTCGGATCGCAGTTGGGCGATCCCGAGTGGCAGTTTTCACTATTCCGCGACCGGCTGGCCGCGGAAATGCGACCGATGTCCTCCGGTTTGAGGCGGCTCACATCGCAACTCGGCAATCCTTCGAGACAGCGCTGTAAATTGCCATCGTTTACAGAGGGTTTGGAGGCCGCTTTTTGTGCCCCTGCCGACTCCGCCAGGAGAAGCGATAGTACCACCGCGGGCAGTACCAAAACCGCCCGCGGATTTTTCCGGTATTGGTCGCGTTGTATCATCGTAAAGCCCTCCTGTATGCTATGATACGCAGGTATTGCGTGATATAAACTGACGAGTTCTGCCCATTGATTGGTTCAGATCAGGCCGCCCGACGTTGTCCCACTGATCTATAATCAAATGCTCCCGCATTTCCCTTCCAAGGAGAACACCGGTTCATGATTAAACCCGGGATTGCCCGTCCCCTCTCGCTCGTCCTTGCGTCGATCATCGCCATACCGGCTGGCTTCGCACAGTCCCCGCCCGGTCCTCAGGCCCCCCAGGCTCCGGCCCAACCTTCTCAGGCCCCTCAAACTCCGGCTCAACCACCGGCGCCGCGAGCACTGGCATCGGGCTTGACCCTGTTGGTGATCGAAGGCGCCAATGCCGTCAATTCGATTCCTTTGCTTCGTTCCGTTGCTCCGGTCGTGGAAGTGCAGGACGCCAACAACTTCCCGGTGGAAGGCGCCGTCGTGATCTTCACTTTGCCCGAGCAGGGGCCCGGGGGCACTTTCCTGAACGGCCGCAATTCCTTCACCACCAAGTCGGACGCTCACGGCCAGGCGGCCGCTCCTTTCACTATGAACAGCACGCCTGGGAAGTTCCAGATCGTGGTGACGGCAACTCTGGGAGATCGCAAGGGAGCAACCACCGTCACGCAGACAAACGCCGCTGGGGTCTATGTCGGTCCGGCTTTGCCCAAACGCTCCTGGTACAAGAAGTGGCCTGTGTGGGCCATTGCCGGCGGTGTTGTGGTGGGCGCCATTGTCTGGGCCGTCACGCGAAACTCAGGTTCCTCGGCGGCGCCAGTCACCATCACTCCGGGGGCGCCAGTCTTCCAGTAGGCAGATATCTATGCGACTCTTTCCTATGCGTACTTTTCATGGTGTGATGATCGGTCTGGCGGGCGTGATCGTCCAGGGCCAGTTGTGGGCCCAGACGCCGGCATGGAACACACCCTCAGACGGGTTTGTCTACGATTCACCTACCGGTAGCATTCGAAGCGTTGTCGGTCTGGGTGGCTCGGCTTACCTCGGTCCGTCCATCCTGAGCGGGCTTGATGCGGCCTTCCTGGCACCCAACTTACGCTCTGGCCTGGTGGTCCGCAACGGTTCGCTGCTGTGGGTGGCGGATCTTCTCGCCCCGGATAATTCCCAAAGCCTGGACTGGGCGTTCCGGCCGCAGCAGGTCTCCTGGTCGTCCGACTCCAGCCGGGCCGTCATTCTGACACCCGGAAACCGGCTGATCTGGCTGACCGGCTTCGGCTCATTGCCCACCCGCGAAGCCGGTTGGGTCCTCAAATCATCCGGCCGAAGTGGCGTCGCCGCGGAACGCCCCCATTGGAGCCTCCTGGCGGCCGATTCTTCCGCCGGCGACGTGTTGCTGGCTTTTGGAACCGCCGACGAATCGGAACTCTGGTTCGCATCGGCTTCCTCCCCCCCTGTCATGGTCCCTTGGCCCGGGCGGGCCGTGGCGGCGGTTTTCACCTCCGGCGAAGCGGCTGCCTTCGTGCTGGATGCCGCCACCAATCAGATC
>Ga0181516_10001831_pt1 | contig 15826 bp, 14 predicted proteins | sample PEATcosm2014_Bin_25_FD_121104 | JGI IMG/M metagenome (GOLD analysis project Ga0181516, IMG submission 121104) | Peatland microbial communities from MTU Mesocosm Facility, Houghton, MI, USA - PEATcosm2014_Bin01_10_metaG | ecosystem: Environmental > Terrestrial > Soil > Wetlands > Peat | place... | reverse complement strand
TGACCTTGGCGTTCTCGTTGTTCTGGGCGATGGAGGCGCTCATCTGCTCCATGGCGGCGCTGGTCTCCTCGACGCTGGCCGACTGCTCCGAGGCGCCCTGGCTCAGGGCCTGGGCGGTGGAGCTGAGCTGCTCCGACGCGCCCACCAGGTTGTTGGCGGCTTCCAGCACATCGGCGATGGTCGCGGCCAGTTTCTCCACGGTGGTGTTGGAGGCGTCCTTGAGCCGCCCGAACTCGCCGGCGTAGGCCAGGGTGATCCGTTCGGTGAGATTGCCCACCGCCGCCGCCTCCAGCACCCGCACCACGTCGCTGAGGCCCTTCTGGCAGGTCTGGGAGAGCTGGTTCAGCGAGCTGCCCAGGTCCCGGATGTAGCCCTGCCGGTTGGCCACCTCGATGTGCTGGCTGAAGTCGCCCTGGCCGGCCGCGTCCACCACCTTCTGGGTTTCCACCATGACCTGGGACAGGGTGGCCACCATGGTCTTCATGGAGGCCATCATGCTGGTGGTGTCGCCGCCGGCGAGCCGGACTTCCATGGACAGGTCGCCGCCGGCCACGCGCCGGGCGATGTCCGCGGCTTCGCGCGGCTCGCCGCCCACCGACTGCTTGATCAGCCGGGTCACCAGGAGGCCCAGGCCCACCGACAGGGCGAAGCCGGCGAGGATGGCCAGCAGCGTGTTGGTCCGGATCTTCTGGTAGGTCGCCACTCCGCCCTGGTTGGCCTCGTCGGCGCGCTTGCCCAGGTCGTCGGACAGCTTGAGCAGGATGGTCCGGAGCGCGATGTACTTGGGGCGCACCTCCGTGAGCAGGAGCTTCTGGGCATCGTTGGGCTGCTTGCCCCTGGCCGCATCCATCACCCTCCGGGTCACGCCCAGGTAGGCCGGCCAGACCTCGTCGAACTGCCTCCAGAGATCCCTGGAAGCCTCGCTCTGGACCGTGGCCCGCTCCTTGGCTACCCAATCCTGGACCTCCTTGACCGCCGGCTCGGACAGGGCGATCATGTCGTCCCGCTCCTTGGGATCGGCGAGGATGGTGACGTAGATCACCCGCTGCTGCAGCGCCGACAGCTGCACCGTGGTGTTGGCCATGTACTTGAGGCTGAGGACGCCGTTCTCGTAGCTGTCGGTCATCATCCGGCTGACCGCCGAGGTCCCGGAAAGCCCGAAGGCGCCGGTCAGGACCGAAACCATCCCCACCAGCACGAAGGCGATGATGAGCTGACTAGCCAGCCGCAGTTGCTTGAACCAGGTCATGGGAAACTCTCGTCATGGAAGGGTTTGGACGGACTAGGCGGTGCCGGCGAGCGCCTGGGCCCGTTTCCGGGTGGGGGCGTGCCGCTCCACGGCCAGCTGGGACAGCTGGGCCACGTCGAGGATGAGGGCCACCTCCCCGGTGCCCAGGATGGTGGAGCCGCCCAGGCCCCGGGCGCCCCGGAACAGCTTGCCCAGGGGCTTGATCACGGTCTGGAACTCGCCCAGGAGGCGGTCCACCACGATCCCGCAGCGCAGCTCGCCGTGCTGGATCACCACCACCCGCTCCCGCTCGGGGACCGCCCCGGGGATCTGGAACACCTCCCGCAGCCGCAGGAACGGCAGCACTTCGCCGCGCAGGTTGACCAGGTGGTTCTGCTCGGATTCCAGGAACGGGGCCAGGTCCAGGCACTCGATCACCACGTCCAGGGGCACCACGTAGGAGGCGCCCGCCACCTCGACCCGGAACCCGTCGATGATGGCCAGGGTGAGCGGCAGGCGCATGCGCAGGGTGGTGCCGAGGCCCATTTCGGTTTCCACTTCGATGGTGCCGCGCAGCTCGTCGATGTTCCGGCGCACCACGTCCATGCCCACCCCGCGGCCGGACAGGTTGCTCACCGCGTCGGCGGTGGAGAAGCCCGGCTCGAAGATCAGGTTGATGACCTCCTGTTCGCTGAGCTGGGCGCCCGCCTTCACCAGGCCGCGCTCCACGGCCTTGGCCAGGATCCGCGTCGTGTCCAGCCCGCCGCCGTCGTCGCTCACCTCGATGATGATGCTGCCGGAGTCGTGGGTGGCCTCCAGGGACAGGGTGCCGGCGTCCGGCTTGCCCCGGGCCCGGCGCAGCTCCAGCGGCTCGATGCCGTGGTCGATGGAGTTGCGCACGATGTGCAGGAGCGGGTCGCCCAGCTTCTCGACGATGCTCTTGTCCAGCTCGGTGTCCGCCCCGTGGATCTGCAGCTCGATGCTCTTGCCCAGCTCCAGGGAGACGTCCCGGACGATGCGCCGGAACCGGTTGAAGGTTTCGCCGATCTGCACCATGCGCAGGCTCAGGGCGTTGTCCCGGATCTCCTCCACCAGCTTGTTCACCGTGACCGTGGCTTCCAGCAGGGCGGCCGCCTGGCCGCCGTGGCTCTGGGCGGCCTGGACGTGGGCCGAGGCCCCGGCGATCACCAGTTCGCCCACCAGGTCCACCAGCCGGTCCAGCTTGTCCGCCGAGACCTTCACCACCCGGAGCTCCTGGGCCTTCTGCTCCTGGAACCGCTTCTGCTTCTCCAGGGCCGCGGCCACCACCGGCGGCGGCACGGCGTTCTCCTGGATGACGATGGTGCCGAGCATCCGGCCCGGCACCGAGCCCTGCTCCAGGGTCTCCTGCTTCTGCAGCTTGAGCGCGTCCTCCAGCTCGTGGGCGGTGAGGCAGCCCCCGGCCACCAGGATCTCGCCCAGGAACCGGTCCTCCTCGGGCAGGTCGCGGATCAGCTGGATGTAGTCCTCCACCTTGGCATTGGGCGGGATGAGCCGGATGGTGCTGCCTTCCCGCACGAACTCGAACACGTCCTCCAGGGTCGAGCGCGCGGCCTGGGTGTCCAGCTCGATCTCCAGCCCGAGCCGGCATTCCTCGGGATCGTACGCGTCCCGCTCGGGCATGGTCCCGAAAATGCTGGCCAGGTGGACGATCTCGCCCAGGGTCTTGAGGTAGCGTACGAAGGAGAGCGGGTCCATGCCGTTGCGCAGCACGTCCGGGCTGAACCGGATGGAGAGGTGCCAGCAGTCCCTGCCGGGCGCCTCCCGCTCCGCCCGCGGGGCGGGGCTGGCCGGGACCGCCGGGGCGGCCTTGGCCAGCCCGCCGCCCAGGAAGGGCGCCAGCAGGGCCAGGATGCGCTCGCCGTCCTGGATCGATTCCGGGGATTCCTGGGCCTCGGACTGCACGTCCGAGATGAGCCGGCCCAGGTGGTCGTGGCATTCCAGCATGTACCCGACCAGCTCGCCGGTGAGCTGGCTGGCGTGGCCGCGCACCCGGTCCAGGACGCTCTCCACGATGTGGGCGAAGTGGACGATGGCGTCCAGGCCGAACAGGCCGGCGGATCCCTTGATGGTGTGCACTGCCCGGAACATGGCGTTGATCGCCTCCCCGGGGTCGCCCTCCCCCTCCACGCTGAGCAGGGCCTCCTCCATGGCGTCCAGCAGTTCCCGGGCTTCGATGATGTAGGTTTGTTTCGCCTGATCCAGATCCATGGCCGTGCCCCTATGAAGCAGATGGCGCGATGAGCAGCGCGTCGCCGAACAGGCCCGCCACCTGCAGGAGATCGAACACCTCCAGCACGGCCGGGCTGTGCGCGAACAGAGACAGCGTCCTGCCGCGGCGCCGGGCTTCCTGTTTGAGCCAGACCAGCAGCTGGACCCCGGCGGTGTCCAGCTCTTCCAGCCCCGCGAGGTTGAGCAGGAGGGCGGGGTGCTGGTCCAGGGCGGCGCCCAGCAGGCTCCTGGCCTCGGCCACGAAATAGATGGTCAGCTCGCCCTCGAGGCGGAGGCACGGTTCGTTCTCATGGGTGGAAGGTTCAATGTGCAGCATGGCAACCCCGGGCGTTGGCGGTGTGGTCGATTCAGGGAAGGATGAGCTTGGCCACGGCCATGAGCAGCTGCTCAGGCTTGAAGGGCTTCACCACCCAGGCCCGGGCGCCGGCGGCCTGGCCCTCCCGCTTCTTGTCCTCGCCGGCCTCGGTGGTGAGCATGATCACCGGCGTGAACTTGTAGGTGGGGAGCTGGCGCAGGGCCTTGAGGAAGGAGATGCCGTCGAGGTTCGGCATGTTCACGTCGCAGAGCATGAGGTGGATCTTCTGCCCGGTGAGCTTGGCCAGGGCGTCCTGCCCGTCGCAGGCCTCGACCACGTCGTAGCCTGCGGCGCCGAGCGCGATGCCCACCACCTGCCTGAGGCTGGCGGAGTCGTCGATGATCATGATGGTCTTGGCCATGGGCTCGCTCAGAAGAAGGTGATTTCGGTTTCCGCAGGCAGGGCCGCGCTCTGGCCCCGGTGGATGGCGTTCTGCTCGGAGGTGGTGTAGGTGCGCGCCAGCTCCTCCAGCCAGCGGTCCACGTCCACGGCGGTGGGGTTGCCGTCCAGACGGGCCGAGAACTTGCCCATGTCCTGGACCACGTTCTGCAGGATCTGGCCGACCCGGTCCTGGAACTGGAGCTGCACCAGGGTGTCGGACACTTCCACCTGCACCCGGGCATTCACCGCCTGCACCTGCCCGGTGGATTGGGACAGGGTCTCGGCCGCCGCGCCGAACCGGGCGATGACCTCCTGGATGGTGCGCTCGGAGGTCTGGATCATGCGGCTTTCCTGGGTGTGGAAGGCGGTGGAGCTTTCCAGGGTCGCCTGCAGCACCTGGTTCACCGACGCCACCCGCTGGGTGATGAGGTTGCCGGTGGCGCCGGAGCGTTCGGACAGCTTGCGCACTTCCTCGGCCACCACCGCGAAGCCCTTGCCCAGCTCCCGGGCATGGGCGGCCTCGATGGCCGCGTTCAGGGCCAGGAGGTTGGTCTGGGCGGCGATGGCGGCCACCTCGGCGGACATCGCGGAGAGCTCCTCGGTGAAGCCAGCCAGCTCGCCGATCTGGCGCAGCTGCTCGCTCCGGGCCGCCTGGCCCGAGGTCAGGGCGGCGACGATGGCGGAGAGGGAGGTCTCCCCTTCGGTGATGGCCTGGTTCACCTCCCGGGCGCTTTCCAGGCTGGAGGCGCCGGCCGCCTCCTTCAGGGCCTGCTGGATGGCCGAGAACCGCCCGGTGAGGGCCGTGATGGCCTGCTCGGTCTGGGTGCGGGCATGCTCGGTCTGGTTGGCCCAGAGCGGCACCAGGGCCTGGGCCAGGCGCTTCATCCCCGGGTCGGCGCGTTCGCCGTCGGTCTCGGACGGAAGCGTCCCGGGGCCGGCGGGCCCGGCCGCGGCGGGCTGCTCCGGCCGCCGGGCCTTGAGGCCGAGGGCGAGGCCCAGGCTGGCGCAGGCGAACAGCAGGCCCCAAAGGAAGCCCCGGAACGAGCCCCCGGCGATCCAGGGCCCGGCCCAGGCCAGGCAGGCCAAGGCGAGCGAAGTTCGGTTGGCCAGAAGCCAATGACGTGGGTTATTCAACATGAAACCAATCTACCGGAATATCCGGTTTGATGTTATCAACGGCAGATCCGATTGATATCTTAAATAAATCGGAAATTTCATTGCTTTGACAAGGCATGGCGGTCATCCCGCCCAGTGCAGGCTGTCCCGCTTGGCGGTCCAGTGGGCGCCCAGGTCCAGCCCGATGGCCCGCTCGCAGAGCTCCAGCGCCCCGGCGAAATCGCCGGTCTCGCTGCGGGCCTGGACGCCGCGCTCCAGGGCGGTGGTGGCCTCCAGGGCCTGCCGGAAGCCGTGGCCCAGGCCCGCCTCCAGGTCCGGCAGGTGCTTGAGGAACCCCTGCAGCGCCTGCTCCACCCCGGGCCAGTCCTGGAGCTGGGCCCGGGTCTCGGCCAGCAGGTCGTAGGCCACGGCCTTGGCCGCGTTGGGCAGGCTGTGCTGGCCTTCCATGGTCCGGGTGAGGTATTTGAGGGCGGGGGCCGGGCCGGCGATGGCCGCTTCCCGGTAGCCCGCCTGGAGGTCCTCCAGGATTTCCTTCAGGGTCTTCTTCACCGGTTCCAGCCGCTTCGCCATGGAATCTCCTCCATGGAGTCTAGCCCAGCAGCACCCGCACCAGGGGGATCACCGCGAGGCTGCACACCGCCCCCGAGTAGAAGGAGACCAGGGTGTAGGTCCGGCCGGAGTAGCGCTGCACGAAGGGCAGCATCGTGTCCATGGCGGTGGCCCCGCCCAGGTAGACCGGCAGGTAGGGGTTGATCCGGGCGGCGAAGGGGGCGGTGACGATGGCCAGCAGCTCCCGGGTGACGTTGTGGATGAAGGCCAGCAGGGCGGCCAGCACCAGCCCGTGCTGGGCGATGAGCACCGAGGACAGGGAATACCAGCCGAGGCCCGAGTAGAGCAGCATCCCGGAGCGGCCGGGGAGCGACCAGAGGGCGCTGAACAGCAGCCCGCAGCCCAGGGAGAGCAGGATGTTGACGAAGGGGACCAGGAGCAGCGGCAGGGGCAGCCTGACCGCCTTCAGCTGGTGGAATTCGGCCCCCAGATCGAAGCCGATGATCACCAGCAGCGCCCGGAGGATCCAGTCCGCGGCCCGGTCCGCGGGGATGGCCGCGCCGAGGCGCCCGGGCAGGGCGGCGAAGACCAGGAAGCCGCCCAGGATCCAGGCGGAGTTCCACAGCACCGCCCCCAGGGGGTGGCGGCCGGGACCGGCGGCGGCGGGCTCCGCCTGCGCCAGGGCGCCCCGGGCCCGGAGCCCCAGCAGGTAGAAGCCGAGGAAATACAGGGCCACCAGCAGCACGCTGCTGGCTGCCGCGGCCAGCAGGGCGCCCAGGTCGCGGGTGAACTCGGCGCGGCCCACGGCGAGCCGGCTGCCCATGAAGAACAGCAGGGCGCCGATGGCGTAGGGCATGGCGGCCCGGTTGCCGGCCACCGCCCGGGGCGCCTGGCGCAGGCCATAACCGGCCAGCGCGCCGAGGGTGAGCGTGAGCACCAGAGCATGGAGATTCATTTGATGATCTTAACATCGGAATTCGGAGCGGTCCCGGGCCGTGGTACCCTGCGGGCATGAGCGAGCTCACAGCCTTCGAACGTGACCCCTATTTGACGCAAATGGAAACCCGGGTGCTGCGGGTGGGCGAGGACGGGGGGCGGCCCTACGCGGTGCTGGCCGACTCCATCCTGTACCCCGAGGGCGGCGGGCAGCCGCCCGACCACGGCTTCCTGGGGGCGGTGGCGGTGCTGGACGTGCAGAAGCGGGGCGGGGAGGCGCGCCACTACCTCGCCGCCGCGGTGGCCCCCGGGCCGGCGGAGCTGCGCCTGGCGTGGCCCCGGCGCTTCGACCACATGCAGCAGCACACCGGCCAGCACCTGCTCACCGCCGTGGCCCTGGAGCGGTTCGGCTGGGAGACCACGGCCTTCCACCTGGGCGAGGAGGTCTCGGACATCGAGCTCGGCGTCGCCCGGGTGACCGGGGCGGAGCTGGAGCAACTGGAAGAGGCGGTGGCGGCGGAGATCCGCCGGGACCGTCCGGTGACCTGCCGGCGGGTGACGGCCGAAGATCTGCCCGGGCTGCCGGTGCGCTCCCGGGGCCTGCCCGAGGGCTTCCAGGGGGACGTGCGCCTGGTGGAGATCCAGGGCCTGGACCTGAACACCTGCGGCGGCACCCATCTGCGCGCCACCGGCGAGCTGGAGGGGATGTGCCTGCTGGGCACCGAGCCGGTGCGGGGCGGCACCCGCCTGTTCTTCGTGGCGGGCGGGCGGCTCAGGCGGCGGATGGCCGCCCACGAGCAGCGCAATGCCGGGCTGCGCGGCCTGCTGGGCGTTCCCGACGAACGGCTGGGCGCGGCGGTTTCGGCCCGGCTGGAGCAGCACCGCGACCTGGAGAAGCGGGTCCGGGCCCTGGAGGACGAACTGGGCGAGCTGCTGGCCGCCGCCCTGGCGGAGCGGCCCGGGGCGCTGGCGGAGCACCATTTCCAGGGCCGGGATGCCGGCTTCCTGCAGCGCGCCGCCCGGCAGCTGCTGGCCAAGGCCCCGGCCAAGACCGCCTTCTTCACCGCCACCCGGGAGGGGCAGAGCTGCTTCCTGCTGGCCTCGGGCGAGGCGTCGCCGCTGGACACCGGGGCCCTGGGCCGGGAGGTGGCGGCCCTGCTCTCCGCCAAGGGCGGCGGCTCGGGCAAGCTGTTCCAGGGCAAGGCCGGGTCCCTGGACGGGCGGGACGCGGCCCTGGCCCGGCTGCGGCAAGCTGCGGAATGATGCGGCGGCGCAAAGGTCCAATTCCGCACCTATGACCATCTGCAGGCCTGCGTGAGCGTCTGGTGAAGTCGGCTCTGCGGATCCTCCAAGTGGCCGCCCCCTGGGTTCGCCTGCATCGGGCCGAGTCGGACGTCCTGCAAAGCCTTCTGTCGGCGGCCGAGGTGGCCGCGGTCAACCGGCGCCTGGGCCGGGCCACGGCCCTCCCGGTCTGGGTGCCGCCGGTTGCGGGCGCCCAGGGCGGGCGCTTCGCTGAACCTGGCGGACCGGGGGCGCTTCCCGGCGCATCGCCTGAGCGCTGCCGCGGCCTGTTATCCTGGGCCGCCGCGGGCGAGGTCCCGCGCCAAGCCTTGGCCAAGGGGGTGCCGGCGGATGGATGCGAGCAAAGCGTTCTGGAGCAACGTCCTGGCTCCCCCGGCGCTGGTGGTGAGCTATCTCCTGCTGGACCAGCCCATCGCCCGGTTCTTCCGGAACACCTTCCAGTCCCTGGTCCGGCGGGACCTCCTGGGCCCGAGCCTGCCCGATCTCCTGTTCCCCATCGCCTGCGTGCTGACCCTGGCCGCCTGGGCCGCCTACCTGCACCTCGTGCGCAAGGGCATCCACGACGCCCACACCCGGTTCTTCCAGCTGCTGGCCATCACCATCCCGCTCTCGGTCCTCCTGAAGACCCTCCTGAAGCTGGCCATCGGCAGGATCACGACCCGGTACTGGCTGTTCCGGCCGGCGGCCCCCGAGTTCCGCTGGTTCGCCGGGCGGGACACCTACGGCGGCTTCCCCTCGGGGCACATGGCCGTGTTCACCGTGCTCGTCCTCGGCCTGTGCGTCCATGATCCTCGGCGTCGCCGGATCTATGCCGGCGCGCTGGCCCTGCTCGCCGTGGCCCTGGTGGTCACCGGCTACCACTTCCTCAGCGACGTCATCGCCGGCGCCTGGCTCGGCCTAGGCATCCACCTGGTCGTCGCCCGGTTCCTGGGCCCGGGCGAACGGCCCGCGTAACCACGGGCGGAGCACAGCCAAAATGAGTGGGATCAAAACGGTTCAGGGAAAGCGCGTGCGGAGGCACGCCTTTTCCCTGAACCGGCTACGGGCGAGATGAGGGGACCCGTACGATTACGAAGTCAGGCGCCTAGAATACGTAGCGCGCCGACACCGCGAGGACGTTGATGCTGTTCTTGTAGGTGCCGCTGAGGTTGCCGGCGGCGTAGCCGCTGGTGCCGGGGGTGCTGCTGCCCTGGAGGTCGACGGTGGAGTCCTTGCAGATCAGGTGGGTGAAGCCCGCATCCATGCTGAACGACTTGGTGAACTGGTAGCCGAGGCCGGCGGAAAGCCAGGTGCGGTCCGCGTCGGGGATCATGGGCGAGCGGGTGCCGTCGGGCACCGGGGTCTTGTCCAGCGCCACGCCCACCCGGTAGGTCCAGTCGTTGCCCGGATGGCAGGTGGCGCCCAGGGCCATGAACATGGCGTCCTTCCAGTTCATGGTGTTGACGGAGTCGGGCTGCTGGGCGGAGTTGCCGAACTGCACCCGCAGTTCCTTGAAGCTGGACCACTTGGTGTCGGAAAACTCGGCGGAGAGGGAGAAGGTGCTGGACACGTCGTAGATGATGCCCAGGGAAATGGTCGAGGGCAGGTTGATCACGGCGGAGGCGGCACCGTTGGCCGTGGCGGGGGCGAGCTGGTCCAGGGCCCCAACGATGCCGGCTGCGCCCAACTGCCCGGCACCGCTGTTCGAGGGGATCAGGGCGCCGGCGTTGGCGGTCAGGGCGCCGGTGTTGAAGCTGGCGGTGCCGCGGATGGTCTCCCGGACCTTGGATTGATAGCCCAGGCCGATGTGAAGGCTGGGCGTAGGTTCGAACAGCAGGCCCAGCTTGAAGCCGTAGGCCCAGGAACTGCCCTTGACGTCCACGGAGCCGTCGGCGGTGCCGGTGCCCATGATCGGGGCGGGAGGCGTGCCGCCGTTGGTGTTGCTGAAGGTCTTGAGTTGCTCGGCCGCCGCCACGGCGAGGTAGTTGCCGCCCACGTAGCCGAGATCCAGGGCCCGGGTCAGCTCGGCCGAGGCCCGCCGGGCCACGACGGCGGCGCCCATGGACCATTGTGGGCTCATGCGGTAGGCCACGGTGGGGGTGATGTCCACGGTCTGCAGGTGGGTCTTGATGGCCTGGTAGCGGCCGGCCCAGTTGGGGTCGTACTGGGTGGTGAGGCCGAAGGGGACGTTCACCGAGATGCCCAGCTTGAAGTCCGAATCCACGCTCCACAGGGCGTAGAAGGTGGGCAGCGTGGCGCTGGGGGCGATGTTGCCGGTGGTGGTGGCGCCCCCGATGGTGCCGCCGACGGGCGGGGTGAGGGGCAGGACATTGGGCTGGCTGGCGGCGCCGTTGCTGAACTTGGAGTCGGGCATGATCTCGGTGAGGCCGAACTGCAGCTGGTTGCCTTCGTACCGGGTCAGGGCGGCGGGGTTGAAGAACATGCTGCTGATGTCCGAACCCCCGGCGCTGCTGCCGGCGTAGGCGTTGCCCTGTCCGCTGCCGCTCTGGTCGCGCAGCTGGAAGCCCGAGGCCGAGGCCCGGGGCGCCACCGCCACCCCGAGCACCAGCGCCAGGGCGGTCACGGACAGGGAAACACGCGATTGGATAGGCATTATCAAAAGCTCCTTATGACGCAGGCCCTCGGAAAGCACGTGGCCGGGTATCTTGGTGAGAACGGTTCACCATAACAAAACCTCGCCGGCAAATGTATTTTTTTACCAAGCCTTGCTCTTTCTAAATGACCCGGGGTCACTATACTTGTATTGAGAGTGGAAGCTATGCGCCGCGCGTACCGACCTGAAGAGAAGGAATTGCGGCGTCGGGCCATCCTGGCTGGCGCGCGGGAGCTGTTCCTGGAGACCGCCTACCCGGAGCTGCGCATGACCGACCTGGCCACGCGGCTGGGCCTGGGCAAGGGCACGCTGTACCTCTACTTCCCCACCAAGGAGTCGCTGTTCCTGGCGGTGCTGCAGACGGAGCTGGAAGCCTGGTTCGCGGCCGCGGCCCTGGAACTGGAGGCCTTGCCGGTGGGCGCGGCCCCGGTCCCGGTGGCCGAGGGCCTGGTGCGGGAACTGCTGCGGCGGCCGCTGCTGCCGAAGCTGCAGGCCCTGCTCCACGGGGTGCTGGAGCAGAATGTCCCCCCGGACGAGGCCCACGCCTTCGCCCGGTTCCTGCAGGCGGAGGTGCAGCGGGTGGGGCAGCGGCTGGAGCGGGTGCTCCCGGCCCTGGGCCGGGACCGGGGCCCCCAGTACCTGATCCGGTTCCACGGCCTGGTGATCGGCAGCCAGCTCATGTCCTCGCGGCCTCCCGGGCTGCGCGAGGCCCTGCGCGACCCGGGCATGGCCCTGTTCGACTTCAGCTTCGAGGAGGTCCTGCGCGGCAGCGCCGTGGATCTGCTGCTGGGCATGCTGACCTAGGGGCCTCCCAATACGTAGTCAGGCTCCTAGCTCTATTGCGGATGGTAGGCCACGTCCAGGGCGTCCAGGCGCTTCAGGTGCTGGTCCAGCCGGGACCGGAACGCCGGGAAGTCCCGGTCCCCGGCCGGGGACCACAGCACTTCGGCCAGGGCGGCCAGACGCGGCCACAGCTGGTACTCCGCCCGCTCCGGGGTGGCCACGAACTCGGTCCACAGCGCGCCTTCGGCCCCCAGGATGTGCCCGGCCTCCCCGGGGGCGAGGCCGGCGGGGACCGGATCGAAGGCGTAGACCTGGTCCAGGGGGATGAAGCCGCCGGCCCCCAGGGGCTCCGGGCCCCGGGTCTCGTACTGGCTGAAGTAGGTGGTGTCCATGGGCGCCATGACCACATCGTGGCCGGCCCGGGCGGCGGCCACCGCGCCGCTCTCCCCCCGCCAGCACATGACCGTCGCGCCCTCGGCCAGGCCGCCCTCCAGGATCTCGTCCCAGCCCACCAGGTGCCGGCCCCGGGCGGTGAGGTGGGCGTCCATCTGCGCGATGAACCAGCTCTGCAGCCGGGCCAGGGCGGGATGCTCCGCGGGCTTGCCGCCGGCGTCGCGGTACTGCTGGATATCGGCCAGGGTGGTGCCCGGGGGCACCAGGCCGCAGCTGATCATCCGGGCCAGGGCCCGCTCGCTGTGGGCCCACTCGGTCTTCGGGCACTCGTCGCCGCCGATGTGGATGTACCGGGACGGGAACAGCTCCAGCGTCTCGTCCAGGACGTCCTTGAGCAGGGCCAGGGTGCTGTCCTCCACATTGAACACGGTTTCGAACTCTCCCCAGCGGGTGGCCACCTCCACCGGGCGCCCCGGGTCGTTGCCGAGCTCCGGACAGGCGGCGATGGCCGCGGTGCAGTGGCCCGGCAGCTCGATCTCCGGGACCACGGTGATGAAGCGGTCCGCGGCGTAGCGGACGATCTCCCGCACGTCGTCCTGGGTGTAGAAGCCGCCGCAGGGCGTGTGGTCGAAGCGCATCTGGTCCGGGAAGTCCACCCGGGAGAACTCGGGCAGCACCGTCTCCCGGCGCCAGCCGCCCACCTGGGCCAGCAGGGGATGCCGCAGCAGCTCCAGGCGCCAGCCCTGGTCCTCGGTGAGGTGCCAGTGGAACACGTTGAGCTTGTGCAGGGCCATGAGGTCCAGGTGCTTCTTGATGAAGGCCATGGGCAGGAAATGGCGGCCCACGTCCAGGTGCGAGCCCCGCCAGGGGAACCGGGGGCGGTCCTCGATGGCCACGGCCGGGAGGGTCCAGGCCACGCCCGGCACCTGGGCGGCGCGGAAGATCTGGCCGGGGAGCAGCTGGCGCAGGGTCTGGAGCCCGTGGAACAGGCCGGCGGGCTCCGGGGCGCGCAGCTCCACGGCGTCCGCGTCCACGTCCAGGCGGTAGCCTTCCGCCGCGCCGGCGCCGTCCGGGCCGGTCCGGGGCTCCAGGACCAGGCGCAGCACATCCCGGCCGGCGGCCGCATCCTGGACCGGAAGCGGCAGGCCGGTGGCCGGGCGCAGGTAGCCGGCCAGGGTCTCGCCCAGGGGCCTGGCGTCGCCCTGGGCCTGGATGACGGTGCCGGGGCCGAGGGTGAAGCCGCCCTGGCCCCGCAGGAGGCGGGCGGGGGCGGGGATGACGGCCTGGGACCAGAGGCCGGTGAGGGTGCAGGTGGCGAGCAGGGTGGCGAGGGCGATTCGGCGCATGGGGTTTCCGGGCTGGGGGTGGGAGTGGGGGAAGGGGACGCGGCGGAGCGCGGCGTCTCCGCTTGGATGCCTGGAGCCGTTCGGCTGTTCTCCGGCCGGTTTGGAGGCCCGCCAGGGGCCTCTGGTCGCTTTTCCGGCCGTGCCTTCGGCGTCCGGGGCTATGCTTTGGCCAACCCCATCCCCACTGTCCTCATGCCGCGCTCCGGCTCTCATGGATGAACCCCATGGCCATGCCCTCCGTTCCCGCCCCGGTGCCCCGGCTGCCCGAAGCCCTGGCCCTGGGCTTCGCCTCGGGGTCGGCCTGCCTGGCCTCCTGCGGCGTGCTGCTGCTGCCCTGGCTCACCGGGATGCGGCGCACCTGGCTGGGCACCGGCGCCCTGCTGGCGGTGTTCCTGGGCGGGCGCCTGGCGGGCTACCTGGGCTTCGGCCTGGCGGTGGGCCTGGTGGCTCGCCTGGCGGACCTGAAGGGCCCTTCGGGCCTGCTCCTGGGCGGGCTGTCCAGCCTGGCCGTGGCCGGGCTGCTGGGGCTCCAGGCCTGGCGCGGGCTCAGCTCCCGGAACCAGGCCTGCGCGGCGGCCGGGGGCGGCGCGCTGGAGCGGCGCTACGGGCTGGCGGGCCTGGCCCTGCTGGGGCTCCTCACCGGGCTCAACCTGTGCGGGCCTTTCGTGGCCGCGGCCCTGCGCGCGGCCCAGGCCGGGGGGCCGGTCCGGGCCATGGCCTTCTTCGCCGTGTTCTTCCTGGGCACTTCCGTCTGGATGCTGCCCCTGGTCCTGGCGGGGACCTGGCGCCGGTGGCCGCCCCTGGCCCAGGTGGCCCGCCTGGTCCTGGCCCTCCTGGCCTGCTATTACGCGTATTTCGGAACCCTTCTGCTGCTCGCGAGGTGGCGCCATGGCTGATGTCCCGCAGATCCCGTTCCGCAGCTGGCCCAGGGCCGCGCTCCTGGCGCTGCCCATGGCCCTGTGGGCCCTGCTCATGATGCGCCCGGCCTGGTCCGGCGGGGACGGTGTCGCCCGGCTCACCGCCTTCCTGGCCGAGGCCTTCATGGTGGCGCTGTTCCTGCTGATGCTGCGCACCGGGCGGACCCAGCGCTGGCGGAAGCTGTTCTTCATCACCCTGGGATTCCTGTTCCCGGCGGGGTTCATCATCGAGCTGGTGCGGCTGCGCGGCTCCATGAGCCTGCCCGTGGAGCGCGTCATCTCCGGCGACACCCCGTTCTGCTTCATGGTCATCCCCATGACCGTCGTGCCGGCGGCGCTCAGCCGGGTGCTGATCTTCCCCGGCTCCATCCTGCCCAAGGCCGGCAACCCCCACGCCGTGGCCACCATGGTGGCGCTGTGGCTGGTGGCCACCCTGGTCCTGGGCAAGGCCTGGTGCGCCTACGGCTGTTTCTTCGGCGGACTGGAGGAGGGCTTCGCCTCCCTGCGCCGCCGGCCGGTGCTGAAGGCGCTGGACCCGGTGTTCCGCTACGGCCCCTGGGCGGTGCTGGCGACCATCGTCCTGCTGTCCGCCGCCAGCTACGCGCCCACCTACTGCCAGTGGCTCTGCCCGTTCAAGGCGGTCACCGAGTTCCCCGAGGTCACCGGCGGCCAGACCCTGCTCCAGGCGGTGATCTTCGTCAGCCTGTTCCTGGGCCTGGTGGTGGTGCTGCCCCTGCTCACCAAGAAGCGGACCCAGTGCGCCTTCTTCTGCCCCTTCGGCGCCTTCCAGACCCTGTTCGCCCGCATCAGCCCGTTCCGGATCCGGATCCATCGGGACGACTGCCGGGACTGCGGCGCCTGCGCCAGGGCCTGTCCCACCCTCGCCCTGGACGCCGGCGGGATCCGGCGGGGCGCGCCCCGGGCCAGCTGCATGCGCTGCGGCGCCTGCGTGGACGCCTGCGGGACCGGGGCGGTGCGCTGGCATCTGGCGGGCACCCGGGCGCCTTCGGAGCGGGCCCGGCTGCTGTTCCTGTACGCGGGCTGGGGCTTCGCCTGCCTGTTCGGCGGCACCATCATCGCCTCCTCCCTGGCCAGCCTCATCCGCCTGTTCCGCTAGGAGCAAGATCATGGGCATCAAGTCCTTCCCCGGATACGCCGCTGCGGGCCTGGTGCTCGCGGCCATGGTCCTGGCCCCCTTCGCCCTGCTGTCGCGGTTCACCGGGCTGGTGGGGAACCTGGGCCTGCGCTCCCACCCCAAGTTCACCGGCGGCCCGGTGCTGCGGATCCTGGACCGGGGCGGCTACCAGGTGGCCATCTCGGCCCCGGCCGGCCCGGTCGGCCCCCTGGAATGGGGGCCGCGCTTCGTCCAGGTGAGCTGGAGCCCGGCCAGCGCCCTGCCCGGGCTGGTGGAGGAGCAGCTGGACCTGGAGGGTTCCGGGCATCCCCAGGTGCGGGTCGCCTTCCAGGTGCCGGCGGATCCCGCCCTCTCGCTCACGGGGCGCATGGAGGTGCTGGACCCGGCGCGTGTTGCCCCGGCCACGATCCTGAGCCGCAACGGGCCGGAGCTGCTGGTGCGGCTGGACCAGCGGATCGTGGCGAGGTTCCGGATGAACTAGTGTCTGCCGCACCAATACCCAGCGGCCCTTTGGGGCTATC
>Ga0181516_10001830_pt1 | contig 15838 bp, 15 predicted proteins | sample PEATcosm2014_Bin_25_FD_121104 | JGI IMG/M metagenome (GOLD analysis project Ga0181516, IMG submission 121104) | Peatland microbial communities from MTU Mesocosm Facility, Houghton, MI, USA - PEATcosm2014_Bin01_10_metaG | ecosystem: Environmental > Terrestrial > Soil > Wetlands > Peat | place... | reverse complement strand
GCGCGCGCAGTATTGGACAATCTTATTTTTTGCCGCTGAAACATCGGCAAAACTCCCCTTAATCAACTTACGGCTTTGAGTATGGACAAAAACTTTTTAACTCTTGGATGATTTGGATTTTTAATCACATCCTTTCCCGTTTCTAAAACCTGCCCGTTATCCAAGAAAATAATTTGGTCGCTTGCTTGCTCGGCGAAATTGATGAGGTGGGTAACAATGAGCACGCCAACGCCAGAATCGCGGACAGCGTTTAAGTGGGAAAGGATAATGTTCACCTGCTCGATATCTAGTGAGGAAGTTATCTCGTCGAGAAGTAGATATTTTGGATGGAGCATGAGTGCCCTCACGATGGCCGCGCGTTGCCGCTGTCCGAGCGAGGATTGATTAGGATAGCTGTCAATAAAATCTTCCATACTAAATAACTCTATGAATTTTTTGAGTTCCAAATCTCGGTTAATGCCTTTCACTTTGAGCGGCAAGAGGATATTCTCCCGTATCGTGAGATGAGGCCACAAGAATAGTTGTTGAAAAACGATAGTAATGTCAGGCCATGGCGGTTGAAATATGTTGTCCTTCGAGGGGAAAACATAACGATTATCGTCAATGATAATCTCGCCGGAATCGGGCGCATCCGTCATTGGAGGAGAAAATGGCCGACATCTCAAAAGGCGTCGTCGTTTGGCTCGAACCCCTGCGGGATTGGATAAAAGACGCAGAATATCTCGGCGAAACCGCTCTTACCCCCACCCTCCCGTCAAAAAAATCGGCCGCAAAAAAATTCTTCGGCTCGAATCTCTTTCTTAACAACCGTTCTCTCGTTCTTACCCCCACCACACTTAACGATGCGCTGTGCGCATCGCGCAAAAATTTTTCTGAAAAAGATTTAGTTTCTACTCTTGTGCCCGAGGAGGGAGTCGAACCCTCATGACCTTACGATCGATGGATTTTGAGTCCATTGCGTCTGCCATTCCGCCACCCGGGCAATCAGCACAATTGATATTAGCCATTTATAAAGGTAAAATCAAGGTAACATGGCACGCGTGATAGCGATTTGTAACCAAAAAGGAGGCGTTGGAAAGACCACGACGGCCGTGAATTTGGGTGCGTATCTTGCCGCCGCCGGTCGGCGCGTGTTGCTCATTGATTTCGATCCGCAGGCGAACGCGAGTTCCGCACTCGGCCACGTTGCCCAACTCAATAGCGCGAGCATCTATCATGGTATCTTGGACCAGGTTACGCCAGAGGAACTCATCAAGCCGACCACAATCTATAATTATCACTACGCGCCGTCCGCGCCGCATCTTGCGGGCGCGCTCGTGGAGCTCGTGACGGTACCGGAGCGTGAATATTTTTTGCGCAAGTTCGTAAATCGCGTGCGCCACAGCTACGATTATATTTTGATCGACCTTCCGCCGTCGCTCAGCTTGCTCACTGTGAACGGTATGGTCGCTGCCGACGAGGTGTTGATCCCCGTGCAGACGGAATATTATTCGCTGGAGGGGATCGGCCAACTGCTCGAAACCGTCAATTTAATTAGGGATAATCTCGCACATCCGATCCGCGTGACGGGCGCAGTGATCACGATGTATGACAAGCGTGAACATTTAAGTCGCGAGGTTTCAAAAAATATCCGACGCCATTTCCCGTATCATATTTTTGAGGTTGAGATCCCGCGCGCGGTCGCGCTCGCCGAGGCACCAAGTTTTTCAAAGCCGATTATTTTGTACCGTCCGGATTCGCCGGGGGCGCAGGCCTACGAGCGGCTTGCGCGCGAAGTGATGGCGCAAGAGACCGAGCAGGCAACACTGGCGCCGGACGGCAGCGAGAGAGGAGGCGTCGCTGCGGCGCCGGCTATCGCCAGCGAAAACTTCGGAAATTTTAATATTTAACACCATGCTTGGTAAAGGACTTGAATCGTTGATACCGAAGAATAATAACCAGGGCCAGAACTCGGACGGTAGTTCGCCGTCCCCGGCGAAGCCTCAGGTGCCACCCCAGACTCAACCGCATCCAAGTTTTACACCACCTGCCGCGAAGGTGCCGGAGCAGCAACGGTCACCATCACAGCCTCAATTTCAGTCCCAACCCCAGCCCGCGGCAAAAAAGGACGACCTTGCACAGGAATCGATCTTTCATATCGAGATCGAAAAAATAAAACCGAATCCGGACCAGCCGCGCCGGCATTTTGATGAGGAAGCGTTGCGTGAACTCGCGAGCTCGATCCGCGAATTCGGGTTTCTCCAGCCGCTCGTGGTCTCAAAAGCGGAGAAGGAAACGCCGACCGGCATCGCGGTGGAATATCAGATCATCGCGGGCGAGCGGCGTTATATGGCCGCGAAATTACTCGGACTTCCGCGCGTACCGGCAATCATCCGCAATATCAATCTGGAGCGGGAGAAATTAGAGCTCGGCGTCATCGAAAATATCCAGCGCGAAAACCTGAACCCGATCGAAATGGCGCGCGCATTCCAGCGCTTACAGGAAGAATTCCGCATGACCCAGCGCGAGATTGCGGCAAAGCTTGGCAAGAGCCGCGAGGTGGTGGCGAATGCCGTGCGGCTGCTCGATCTACCGGAGTATGTGCAGCGCGCAGTGGAAAACGGCGAGCTTTCCGAAAGCAACGCACGCCTACTGATCGCGATAGAAGATCCCGCGGCGCAAAAAGCATTACTTGAGGATATCGTGCAGAACAAGTTGACGACGCGCGATGTAAAAGAGCGCGTTCAGCGCACGTTCGTCGGTGCCGGTGGCGGAGCGGGAGCGCCCGCCGCGCTCGACGGCCGCCCCCGCCGCGGCCGCCCGCCACTACAGGAAGTTCATCTCGCGCCGGAAGTGAAAGCGATGCAGGAGGAACTAAGCTCGTCGCTCGGCGCGCCAGTGGAGATCAGCAAGAACGCGAACAATGGCAGGATCACCATTACCTTCTTTTCGGAGGAAGAGTTGAAAAATATTCTTGAAAAATTGAAGCAGGAACGAGGAGGAGGGTTTTAAATCCTATATGAGCCGGTAGCTGGTTTCCCTCACACCCTTCACGGTGCGCAGTTTGGTCATCAACTTCTCCAATTTTTTCTCATTCGTTGACTGCACCTCCACCTTGTTGAGGTGATATCGTTTCCCGCCCGACGGTTCCGTATGAAAGCTCACGATACCGATATGCATCTCGGCGATCGCGCCGGAGATATCCTTGATAAGCCCGACGCGATCCTCGACGATCATTTTGAGTTCGGCGTGCGTGGGAAGGGAGGGTGCTATCCCAAACAACTTCTTTTTGCGAAGCAGCATGCGGATATGGTCGCGCGCGACCGTCGTCTTCGCAAAGCGAAGCCAGCTCTCGGACGGTTTTTTCCCTTTTTGCGTAACGATCTCCACAACGTCGCCGGATTTGAGCGGATGGTCGAGTGTCGTCACAATGCCGTTCACTTTGGCGCCCGTCGCGGAATTGCCGATCTCGGAGTGAATGTGATAGGCGAAGTCAATCGGCGTGGAGCCGACGGGCAGGTCGATCACGTCGCCGCGCGGGGTGACGGCGAAAATGCGGTCGGTAAAGAAATCGATCTTCATCGCACGGACGAACTCGTCCGGATCCTCGGCATTTCCCGTGAACCGTTCCTGCCAGTTCTTGAGTTGCTGCACCCAGGCGAGCTCCTGCGCCAATTTCTGTCCAGACACTTTTGCCGCACCCGCGCCAGACTGTCGCTCTTTATACAGCCAGTGCGCAGCGATACCGTATTCGTTCTCGTCGTGCATTTCCTTCGTCCGGATCTGGATCTCCACCTGCTTGCCGTCGGGGCCGATCACGGTCGTGTGGAGGCTGCGATAGGCGTTCGGCTTCGGCATGGCGATGTAATCTTTGATGCGCCGCGGCATCGGTGGCCACGCCTCGTGGATTACACCGAGCGCGGCGTAACATTCAGGCAGGGTCGCGACAATGATGCGCATGGCCACCAGGTCGTGGATGCGACCGATGTCCATGTCGCGCTTGAGCAGTTTTTTATACAGACTACTGTAGCGCTTGGCGCGGATCTCGATGTCGATCGGTTTGATATTGTGCTCTTCGAGTAATTTCCTTACCTGCGGCTTCACTTTTTCCAGATATTTCAGACGTTCGGCATAGTGCTCTTTGGTGGTCTGCATCAGCCATTCATATTCGCGCGGATGGAGATAGGGGAACGCAAGGTCTTGAAGCTCGCCGCTTACGTTGTGCATGCCGAGCCGGTAGGCGAGCGAGGAGTAGATCTCGTCGGTTTCGAGCGCGATACGCTTCTGCTTCGCCGGTGGCAGCGCCTTGAGTGTTTGCATATTATGCATTCGGTCAGCGAGCTTAATAAACACCACACGAAGATCCTGGCTGAGGGCCAACACCATCTTCCGCAGATTTTCGGCCTTATCATGCTCTGTTCCCTGCACTTCCGCGCCGCGATACTTTAGGTGACCCAGTTTTGTCACACCGTCAACAAGGGATGCCACTTCGGCACCAAATTCCTTCTTTATCGTCTCGAGCGGCATACCAGTATCTTCCACGGTGTCATGCAAAAGCCCGGCGACAACCGTGGCATCATCAAGGTTCCACGAGCGCAAAATTTCCGCGGCGGCGAGTGGGTGGTTAAAGTACGGTTCGCCAGTCTTCCGTTTTTGCCCGACGTGCGCCTTTTCCGCAAACGCGTATGCCCGCCCAATCAGGCTGCCCCGGTCCTTTTTTGCGATTTCCTTGACGGTCATAATGGGGGGTGATATTTCTGGGATTATTTCTTTGTATTATACACCCCCTGGGTCTTAGTGGCCGATAACGCCCTATTGTACACCCGAAAGTCGTCAAATGAGCCAGAAAGATTAGTCGTTACGTCGAAGATTCTAAACTCAGGCGGGAAGGCAGTAATGCTCCCGACTGCAATACCTGGGAGCGGGATGATACCGGGGGCCCATTGAATCTGCATGCAATATTCCCATCCCAAACCTTACTATTGGAAAATTCGCTCATGGTTGCCATAGGCAAAGAGATGAAATACAGCATGCAAAATTCCTAATGGATCTACCACCAACCACGAGAACGACCTTAATCGTTTACCGAAAGTCAGTATAAATTTTAGAACGGGCCATTAAGAAGACGCGCTCCCTTAACAACCGAAATGTCCGTGAAATAGCTGGTTCCGGAAGGACCGTTGCCAGGAGATGGTCCTCCACACCATGCAACAGAAACCCAAAAACGCAGGGTTGTGTTGGATCCGCTGTTAGTAGAAATCTCTTGATACGTCCAATCAGTGGTGCCGGTTATCCCGGCAGTAGACACCCAATTACCCCAGGACGTATTGGCGATGCCAATATATGCGGTTCCCACTTCATTCACCGTTTTCAGCCATGCGCCAATGGAGTAGACGCTATTTGGTTCGACTGGAAGATCTTGGACGTAATAATTATTGCAATAACTATTACTACCCTGGGTGATCAGCGAATATTTTGACCAGTGTATGGGGCTTGAGACTAAGCCACTGACTCCTCCCGACCAATTAGTCCAGCCAGTCATGTCGCCCGTTGAGAAAATAGCATTCGTCAACTGCTCTGCCGATGGAGAAAGAGTAAGCGACGTCCCTGTTTCATATTCATACGGACTGCTCCCGCCATCCACTGAAGCTAGATTGGAGGATCCCCCAACCCTATCCTTTGAAGCTTCCATCATTGAGGTAAGCTCATATTGTATGCCATCGGTCTCATAGGTGTAATAAAGATTGGTGGAGGTGGTGTTGACGGGGTCGACGGGGAGTCTGGAAATGATAGGCCCTGCGGGATAAGAATTAAAATTGATCGGTATCCACCCAGTACCGTTGGTCTTCGTATACGTTGATGATGCCGCGCATTGATAGGTGTCTCCCGTCGGTGGCGTGGGGAGGTTGAGCCCTTGGCATTGGTCGCCGGCGGTGGAGGTGGCGGAGGGGTCAGGAATGGAAATATAAACGATAGAAGATGTTCCCATAAACATCGTGCTTGGGTTGTTTAGGGCATTGGAATAATAGAGCGATACCGCTTTGTTGAGCGTGCTCATATCAGACATGCGGGTGGCGTCGCGCGCTTGCTGTAACAGTGCTATGGGGTTCAAGGTTAAGACCACCACGGCCGCGAGAATGGCGACGATCGCGACCACCACGAGCAGCTCGATGAGGGTAAATCCTTTTTTCATGGTACTACTATAAATATGTTTCTATTATAGCACCGCCGTACGCAATCACCCCCGTTTTTTCGCGCTCCTTGGTTTCGGCGGATTCTCTATCCAATGCCCGAGCGCAGCTTGCAGTTCTTCTTCCGACTCCGGCTTCTTATTCATTATAAACGCGCAGTCGGGGTAGCGCGTGCAAGCGTAGAACGGTTTGCCGCGGCCGCGCGATTTCTTCTCTACAATGTCGCCCGTCTTACAGTTCGGACATTTGAACCCGGTCTTGTTCCAGATCTTCATGATGCCCTTGCATTTTGGATAATCCGTACAGCCGAGAAAGAATCCGAAGCGGCCGCGCGTCACCTTCATTGGTTTGCCGCAGATCGGGCAGCGCTCGTCCTTCGTTTTTTCCTCGAGTGCTTTGATCTGCGCCGCTTCCTCCGGCATCGGCAAAGTAACCTTCACGCCCGGTTCGGGGCAGGCGAGGAATTTTCCCATACGTCCGAACTTGATGATCATCGGCTTGCCGCAATGCGGGCAGGGCGTGGTGGACACTTCCACCTGCTTTTCCACGCTCGCTTCCTTTTCCGTAAGATTTTTTTTGAACGGACCATAAAATTCTCGGCACACGTCCGTCCACTTCATCTGGCCCTCAGCGATCTCGTCCAACTCCTCTTCAATGTGAGAAGTAAACTTGATATCTACAATCTCTGGAAAATTTTCTACCAGTAAATCATTTACCAGGGTTCCGATTTCCGTCGGTTTATATTTTTTATCTTCCTTTTCCACGTAACCGCGCTCCTGGATGGTGGAGAGCGTCGGCGCGTAGGTGGACGGACGGCCCACGCCTTCAGCTTCGAGTGCCTTCACAAGCGTGGCGTCGGTATAGCGCGCCGGCGGTTCGGTAAAATGCTGGAGTGGTTTGAGCTCTTCAAGGGCGAGCGCCATTTCTTTTTCCAGTTTGGGTAATCCGCCCTCGATCTCTCCTTCCCCATCGTCGTCGCGACCTTCCGTATAGACACGGATAAATCCGTCAAAGACGACCGTTTGGCCATTTGCACGGAAGATCTCGTGCCGCGGTGTGTTCGCTTCGATATCCACGGAGGTCTGCTCGAGCGTCGCTTCCTTCATTTGCGAAGCAATCGTACGTTTCCAGATGAGGTCGTAGAGGCGGATCTCGCCGCGATCCTTCAATCCAATCGCGTTGCCCGAGACCGCTTCGAGATTTGCCGGGCGGATGGCCTCATGCGCCTCCTGCGCGCCTTTGCTGCGATTCGCATAGTAGCGCGGCGAGGGAAGCTGGTATTCCTTTCCGAACTCACGGCCGATCACAGCGTGCGCCGTTGCGAGCGCGGAAGCCGCGAGATTCACGCTGTCGGTCCTCATATAGGTGATGTGGCCATTCTCATAAAGATGCTGGGCGATCACCATGGTTTGCTTCGCGCTGAAGCCGAGCTTGCGCGCCGCCTCCTGCTGGAGGGTTGATGTGGTAAATGGTGGAGCCGGGTTTCTGTGTACCTCCTTCACAGCAATTTCCGCGACGCGGTAATCCGCACCTTTCAACCCTTCTATTATAATGTCCGCATCCGGTCCGCTCCTGACGCCCATCTTCCCAATCGCTTTGCCGCCGATGCTGTTCAGCACAGCAGGGAAGGTCGATTTACCTTTGGGTGTAGAGAAAAGAGCTTCAATGGTCCAATACTCTTCTTTATCAAAAGCTTGGATGAGCCGCTCGCGTTCCACGACGAGCCGGACGGCGACGCTTTGCACGCGTCCGGCGGAAAGACCATAACGGATCTTGCGCCAAAGGAATGGTGAGAGCTCATACCCGACGAGCCGGTCAAGCACGCGCCGCGCTTGCTGGGCGTCAACGAGGTTTATATCGAGCGCCCGCGGGTGTTCGAGTGCTTCCATAATGGCGCCCTTCGTGATCTCGTGGAATGCGATACGTTCATAGGGCTTCGCCGTCTTTTTGCCGTCAAGGGCGAGCGCGTTCACGAGGTGCCACGCGATCGCTTCGCCCTCACGGTCTTCGTCGGTTGCAAGGATTATCTTATCTGCCTTTTTTGCGAGGGCTTTGAGATGCGCCACCACCGGCTCAGCTTTCTTCGGGATCGTGTAGCTCGGTGCGAAATCATTGGCAACGTCAATACCGATCTTGCTTTTGGGAAGATCGCGGATGTGGCCATACGACGACTCGACGGCGAACTCTTTGCCGACGAACTTGCTGATGGTCTTTGCTTTGGTCGGTGACTCGACAATGATGAGGTCCATGTTTAGATAGTATAGCCGCCTTCCGCTTCTTTGACGACTCCCCGCAAATAAGGAAGCTCGGTGTGCGGTTGACGATTCGGGGTTCAAGTTTAGTCATTGCCATCAATTTGTCAACATCGGCGGTCGCGAACACGTGAGAGAATAGCGCTTCTTCCATAATGCTTTGAGACTAGCCGGATCGCCCCAAAATGGGAAGTTTTGTTTGATAATGATTTAATTTCCTTTTCCTACTATAATGAAATGACCATGGCGCGTAATCAGTTCGTAAAGCAATTATGGATAAGCTCCGGCATCATCCTCGCGAGTGTCGTCATTCTCGCCGCCGCGATCTATTATTGCATTGGCGACCTTTCTGCCCAGGCCGGGATGATCGTGGACGATAGGGCGGCGTTACAAAACCGGACCGATGCCGTGGCGGATCTTGCACGCCTTAAGGCCGGCGCGCCTCCCGCGGCGCAATATCAGTCGGCGATAGATCAACTGCTTCCGGATCAATACGGCCTCGTCACCTTCGGATCGTGGCTTGCGAGGGTCGGCAACCAGTATAGTGTCACGACAAACGCAACGTTCCAAGACTCATTCGTCCCGCCGCAAGGAACGAGCGCGGGAACCGCCGGGTTTTCATTTGATGCAGAAGGATCGCCCAGCAACCTCATAGCTTTCTTGGACGAGATAGACACAAAGTCGTCCGGGTTCCTCCTCACCATCACCTCCTTCGATTTTACGAGCGACGGAACCAATGCAAAGGTCACGGGACAGGGAACGATATTTTTCCAATGATATGAAAAAGAAAATATTTTCCTCTCCCGACGTGTTGATCGTGGCACTCGCTTTGGTCTTTTTCGCCCTGCTCGTCGTATTTTATTTTTGGGCCATCGGCGCTATCGTCACGCAGGTCTCCCGCTCGCTTGCTCCACCGGTGTCTGAGAGCTTCTCCGGTTTTAATATCGAAGGAGCATCAAAGCTCGACCTTCGCGATCTTACAGGGCAGCCCTCGTTACATCCTACCGGGAGCACGTCGTCGGCGACCTCTTCGCAGCCATAGTTCCCTGCCATTGAAAAAAGCGCGCCGAGGCCGTATGATGAGTCCGTATCGGTGCACCATGCCCCGCGCGATTAGCTCAGTGGTAGAGCGTCACATTGACATTGTGAAGGCCGGAGGTCCGATCCCTCCATCGCGCACAAGGGTGTCATCAGCGTCCATCGTGTTATGATGTTTGCAACTACAGACGTTGATAGCGGACAGAAGAAGGCGGAGATGGTATGGTCGTCGGTTGGTTGGGCATGTAGTTCAGTGGTAGAACGCTGTCCTGATAAGACAGAGGTCGAAGGTTCGATTCCTTCCATGCCCACAAGAGAAGTACAGAGATTCAGATGCCATACGAGAGCAAGGAAAACATATTATTTTCTCCCATTCCATGCCGCAAAAACCTTTTATCACCATGGATGGATCTGGGGATTCTGATAGCGGAAACGTGAAGATTTCTCCTGCGCCGCCCGAGATCATTTTCGAGAATAAGGACTTTCTTGTTATCAACAAACCGGCGGGATTGATGGTGCACGGCGTCCGCGTGAGGCGTGCACGGCCCATTGACGCCGCGCGGGCGATGACGCCGACGCTCGTTGACTGGCTGCGGTCGCGATATCCGGAGATAGGAGGCGTTGGCGATGATCCGGGGTTGCGGCCGGGCATCGTCCACCGGCTGGATAAGGCGACATCCGGTGTCATGATTGTCGCGAAGACGCAGTCGTCATTCGAACTCCTCAAAAGATTGTTCCAGGAACATCAGATGGAAAAGACCTACTTCGCGCTCGTGTTTGGCGTACCAAAAAAAGAACAGGGGATTATCGACTCTCCTATTGGCATAAAGCGTGGTTCATTGAAGCGAAGCATCTATGCTACAAAAATGGCAAAGCCGGCGGTGACGGAATATTCCGTGGTAAAGAAAATAACCGGAAGTGAAAAAGAAGAATATGCACTACTGAAGGTGAACCCAAAGACTGGTCGCACGCACCAGATTCGCGTCCACCTGGCAAGCATCGGCCATCCGATCGTGGGAGACGCGATGTATGGGAAGAAAATCCAGCCACCGTTCGCCCGGCGGCTGATGTTGCACGCGGCATCACTTGAGTTTTCCAACGGCGCCGGAAGCCGCTTTGTTTTCGAGGCGCCGCTACCGCCCGGCTTTACTTATCCACAGGGCCGATAATATAGACTATGATAGACTTATCCTAAGGAGAGTTGGAAAGGTCGCAAATGAGCAAATGAGCAAATGAGCAATACCAGCAAGAAAGGCTTCACTCTTATCGAGTTATTGGTGGTCATCGCGATCATCGCAATCCTGGCGGTCGTGGTCGTTTTAACGCTTAATCCGGCGGAACTTTTGCGCCAAGCAAGGGATTCCAACCGCGTGTCCGATTTCGCAACCATAAAGAGCGCGATATCGCTTTACAACGAAGACGTGTCGACGACGACGTATCTGGACAATGGCACGTTCAACCTTTACGCCTCGTACGCGTCGGCCAGCACTACGACATCTTCCTACGAGACTGCTGCGACGTGGGGGTTCTTGGGTAGTGAGGCGGCGGTTAGTGCGACCTCGTCGAGGGGGGTAACGAGCGTTACTGCGGGTTGGATTCCGGTTAACCTGAGCGCAATTAGTTCGGGGGCTCCAATCAGCGTGTGGCCAGTCGATCCTCTTAACACGGGCGGCAATTTCTATGTTTATGCCGCGACGACAACGGCGGGAACGTGGAAGATTGCCACAAAGACCGAAAGTATAAAATATAGCTATAACGGATCAAACGATATCGAGTCGACCGATGGCGGAAGCAGCACGGGCACCTATGAGCAGGGCACAAACCTTGCGCTCTAGTAGTGCGTTAGAGATTTATTGATAAAAAGCACCACCGGAACCGGTGGTGCTTTTTGTTTTATTCTGTAGTTTGTTATGATTAACGTGCAACCAACACCATGAAACTTCCTCTTTCCCCGGATCAACTGAAAAGCCTCCTTGTGGAGCAGGGGCTTGTCACCCCGGAGCGGTTCGATGAGTTGTATCAGGAATCGGAACGCAAGAGCCAGAGCATCATCGACGTGCTGGTGTCTGAAAAGATCGTAGAGCAGGACTACCTGAGTAATCTTATCGCCAAGACGCTCGGCGTTCCTCGCGCGGATTTCAGTTCCCAGGGGATGCAAAAGGATGTGGTGCAGCTTTTGAATGAGGATACCGCACGGCAGCGGCAGGCCATTGTTTTTAATAAAGAAGAAGATGGGACGTATGACGTTGCGATGGTCGATCCTTCCGACCTTGAGACGAGGGAATTTCTGGCCCAGCGGCTGAACGCAAAAATAAAGCCATTCCTCGCTTTGCCGGAAGACATGAACCGCGGATTCTCGGTGTACGGCTATGAACTCGGCCAGGATTTCAAGAAATTGATCAACGACAACGTGCGTGCGTCACTGATGAACCAGTCCAAGGACGCAACGGAGGCCGCAGTCGAGCTTCCCATCGTCGGCATCGTGGATAACATCCTTTCCTACGCACTCGCCTCGCGCGCGTCCGATATCCACATCGAGATCCTTGAAGAGTCCACCTTCATCCGCTACCGCATCGACGGCATCCTTTATCAGATCATGGACATTACGAAGGCGGTGCATCCGGGGATCGTGGCGCGCATTAAACTCCTTGCCGGTCTGAAGATCGACGAGCATTTTTCCCCGCAGGACGGGCGGTTCCGCTATCAGCTCGGCAGCCAGGAGGTTGACGTCCGCGTTTCCACGATGCCCACGTTCTTCGGTGAAAAAGTTGAGATGCGCCTGCTTGAATCCTCGCAGAAGCCACTCTCGCTCGAGGAGCTCGGCATGTCGCCGGAACTTGCGAAGCTGGTTTCCGAAAACCTCAAGAAATCCTACGGCATGTTTATTTCGTGCGGCCCGACCGGTTCTGGTAAAACGACGACGCTCTACGCGCTGGTGAATATGCTCAACCACCCCGAGGTAGACATAACGACCATCGAGGATCCGATCGAATACAATATGCGCTATGTGAACCAGACGCAGATCAATCCGCAGGCCGGCGTCACCTTTGCGTCCGGACTCCGAGCGCTCTTGCGCCAGGACCCTAATATTGTCATGGTCGGCGAGATCCGCGATGACGAGACGGCGGATATCGCCGTGCAGGCAGCGCTCACCGGGCATTTATTGCTCTCATCACTCCATACCAACGACGCACCGACGGCGATCCCGCGCTTTTTCGATATGAAGATCCCGCCGTTCCTTGTGAGCTCGGTACTGAACCTGATACTCGCCCAGCGCCTCGTGAGAAAAATCTGTCCGGTGTGTATTTATTCCTACGACGCCGACGCGTCGGTCTCCGCCGCGATCAAAGTTCAATTGAAGGAAAACGGCCTCGACCCCGAGAGTGCGCAAACCCCGGCGACGCTCTACCGTGGAAAAGGATGTCCGGCGTGCGGCATGACAGGCTATCGCGGACGACTTGCCATTTATGAAGCGCTTGAAGTAGATGAAAAAATGAAGGCGCTTATCGTGGCTCCGGAGTTCAATCTTGAAGCGGTGCGTGCCGAGGCTCACGCGATGGGAATGAAGACGATGTTCGAGGACGGATTACAGAAGGTACAGGTGGGGCAAACAACGCTAGAGGAGGTCATGCGCGTGATCAGAGAATAACCAAGGCATGGCTCAGAAGGCAGCGCCGACCAATCAGGAGATCGCCGAAGTCCTGCACCAGATAGCAGGCTATCTTGAGATGCGGAAGGTGCTCTTTAAGCCGCGCGCGTATCAGAAAGTGGCGCAGACGATCGAGTCGCTGGAGGAAAGCGTGGCGGAGATCTATACGCGCGAAGGCGCGAAGGCGCTTATGGAGATCCCGGGCGTCGGGCGCGGGATTGCGGATAAGATCGAGGAGTTTTTGAAGACGGGACGGATCAAGGAATATGAGGCGATGAAGAAAGCGACGCCGGTGCGGCTGGACGAACTTTCGCGGATCGAGGGGCTGGGTCCGAAATCGATCCAGAAGCTGTATCAAATGCTCGGCGTCCGAAATTTGAAGGAGCTTGAGGCGGCGGCGAAGAGCGGGAAGATCGCGGCGCTCGAGGGATTCGGCGCGAAAAGCCAAGAGAAGATTTTGAAAGGGATCGGGTTTGCGGAAGACGCAGGCAAGCGATTCATCCTCGGCTACACGATGCCGCAGGTCCAGGCGATCGTCGCGCGGTTGGAAAAAATCGGCGGCGTTGCGACGGTGACGATCGCGGGCTCCGCGCGGCGGCGCAAGGAGACGATCGGTGATGTCGATCTGCTTGTGGTGGCGCACGATGCGAAGGCGCAAAAGGCGGTGATGGATAATTTCGTGGCGATGCCGGACGTGCTCGCCGTTGCGGCGCACGGTCCAACGAAGTCGTCGGTGAAAGTGCGGCCGGGGATCAACATCGATCTGCGCGTGGTGCCGAAAGGATCCTACGGCGCTGCGCTCAATTATTTTACCGGTTCGAAGGCGCATAACGTGGCTCTGCGGCAAATCGCGGTCCGGCGCGGCTGGAAGCTGAACGAATACGGATTATATTCCGGCGCGGCGGCACATGCCCGCGAGCGCCATGGCGAGAAGATGATCGCCGGCGCCACCGAGGCGGACATTTACAAGGCGCTCGGTATGGATTATATCGAGCCGGAATTGCGCGAGGACACGGGCGAGATCGCGGCGGCGCAAAAGCACGCCCTGCCGAAACTCATCGAATATGGTTCATTACTTGGCGACTTGCAGACGCAGACCGACTGGACCGACGGCGCGGATTCTATCGAGACGATGGCGCGCGCGGCGATCGCCGCCGGTTTGCAGTATTTCGTCGTCACCGACCACACCAAGCGCTTGGCGATGACGCACGGCCTCGACGAAAAACGTCTGCTCCAGCAGATGGCGGAGATCGATCGGCTGAATAAAAAATTCGCAGGGAAGGTAAAAATATTAAAAGGGAGCGAGTGCGATATTTTGAAAGACGGTTCGCTCGACCTGCCGGATGCCATTCTTGCGAAGCTCGACGTCGTTGGCGTTTCGGTGCACTCGCATTTTAATCTTACGCGTGCCGACCAGACCGCGCGGGTGAAGCGCGCGATGGCCAACTCGAACGCGGACATTCTTTTCCATCCGACGGGCCGCATCATCAACCGTCGTCCGCCGATCGAGCTCGACATGGACGAGATCATCGCACATGCAAAAAGGACCGGCACCATTTTGGAAGTGAACGCGCTGCCGGAGCGCGCCGACCTGAAGGACGAATATATCCGTGCGGCGCTCGCGGCTGGCGTAAGGCTCTCCATCGATTCCGATGCGCACGCCGTCAGCCATTTTCAATTATTGGACTACGGCGTCGCGCAGGCGCGCCGCGGCTGGGCGACCAAGAACGATGTGATCAATGCATGGCCGATGGAGAAGATGTTGCGGTCGTTAAAATAGGCCCTCCGTGGTCTTTGTGTTAGAATATTCCCATGCCATCGCCGCAGGAAAGCGAAGAACTCAAGCGTAACTCGACCAAAAAACAAGTCGTGGCCGGTTTTGTGGTCTATCGAAAGACGAGCGACGGGATAAAATTTTTATTGCTCTATCGCCGCGGCAACTATTGGAATTTCCCCAAAGGCCATTTTAAGCCGGGCGAGCGGAGCATCGACGCCGCTCTGCGCGAGCTGGAAGAGGAGACGGGCATCAAAAAGACCGAGGTGCGCATCGTCCCGAACTTCCGCGCGTACGAGCGATTTTATTTTAAGATCGGCAATCAGGGAATCTACGATACTGTCATTTTATTTTTAGCCGAGACACACAAGGCGGACATCCACCTGCGTCCGCGCGAGCACAGCGGTTTCGGCTGGTTCCTCTATCACGACGCCGTGAATGTGGTCGGTAAAAAATATGGCGACACCAAAAATGTCTTGAAACAGGCCAATGACTTTCTTAGGCCAAGAAAGAAATTCGCGAAGCCAGTGGGCGAGAGACCAGCAGAGCATCCGCACACCAAAGAGGCAAAGGAACCCGTTAAATAATAAAATGGGCGAGGGAGGCATAACACCACCCTCGCCCAGAGCCCACGAGAAGTTTTTGCTCACGGCAGGTATGTCGTGAACTCTTTTGGGATCTCCCGTTGTATCGCAAGGAACTCCAGGTCGTCTGGATAGAAAAATTGTTGGGTGCAGTCGACCGAACGGAGATAAAGATCCGGATCGGGTTTCATCTCCCAATACGACTCCACGCCGAACAATGAGCCATCGATCTTGGCCGACCCGAGAGCACAGATCTGCCTATGCTTTCTCCACTTCGGATACCGTATCAGCGCCCAAAGCAGAGTCCTGACGTCGGCGGGATCAAGTTCGCAACTGTCAAACTCCTTGAGCACCGCGGCGTTCGTCATCTC
>Ga0181516_10001828_pt1 | contig 15843 bp, 10 predicted proteins | sample PEATcosm2014_Bin_25_FD_121104 | JGI IMG/M metagenome (GOLD analysis project Ga0181516, IMG submission 121104) | Peatland microbial communities from MTU Mesocosm Facility, Houghton, MI, USA - PEATcosm2014_Bin01_10_metaG | ecosystem: Environmental > Terrestrial > Soil > Wetlands > Peat | place... | reverse complement strand
GATTTCAAGGCGGAGACGCGGGAACGGAAAATCGCGGTGACGATTCAACCACTACTGCCATCCGTTTGGGCTGACCGCGCCCTGCTCCGGCTGGTGTTGGTGAACCTGATTTCCAATGCGGTGAAGTTCACCGGCAAGCGCACCGAGGCCAGAATTGAGATTGGCTGCGCGCCTGATGAAAACGGCGGGACGGTCGTTTTCGTCCGCGACAATGGCGCGGGTTTCGATCCGCTCTATGGCCACAAGCTGTTCGGCGTCTTTCAACGCCTGCACAGCCAGGCCGAGTTTGAAGGCACTGGCATCGGGCTGGCCAACGTCCAGCGGATCATCCACCGGCACGGTGGCCGGGCCTGGGCGGAAGGCGCGGTGGACGCCGGCGCGACCTTTTATTTTTCCATCCCCAAAACCGACCCGTTAAAACCATGAACATTCAAGCCCGCGACATCAAAAACATCCTGCTGGTCGAAGACGATCTGCGGGACGTGGAACTGACCCTGGCGGCGCTGGAGGAGCACCATCTGGCCAACGCCGTCTTCGTCGTCCACGACGGCGCGGAGGCGCTGGATTATCTTTACCACCGGGGAAAATTCCAAAACCGCTCGCCGGGCGATCCCGTGGTGGTGCTGCTCGACAACAAGATGCCGAAGGTCAGCGGGCTGGAAGTGCTGAAGACCATGAAGGCCGACCCGCATTTGAAGATGATCCCGGTGGTGGTGCTCACCTCCTCGCGCGAAACGCCGGATTTGGTGGAATTTTACCAGCACGGCGTCAACGCCTACGTGGTGAAGCCCGTGGATTTCTCGGACTTCATGGCGGCGGTCAAACAGCTTGGCGTGTTTTGGGCGGCGGTCAACGAGCCGCCGCCGCACATTCAGGGCGTTCTGCCCGCAAAGGCGGAGATATGAAATCCCCGCTCCATATCCTGCACTTGGAGGATGACCCGCACGATGCCGCGCTCGTGCAAACCACGCTCGAAGCTGAAGGCATCATTTGTGCCACGACCTGCGTGCAAAGCCGCGCTGATTTTGTGGCGGCGCTGGAACAGGGCGGCATTGACCTGGTGCTTTCGGATTTCTCGCTGCCGGCGTTTGACGGGTTGTCCGCCGTGGAAATTGTGCGCGCCCGCTGGCCCGACCTGCCGGTCATCCTGGTTTCCGGGTCGCTGGGCGAGGAGCGGGCCATTGATTCGCTCAAAAGCGGCGCGACGGACTATGTTTTGAAGGAACGGCTCGCCCGGCTCGCGCCGGCGGTGCGCCGGGCCATGCAGGAAGTTGAAGAGCACCGGGAAAGCCGGCGGATGGAGGAGAAATTGCGGGAGACCGAGCAGCGGTTGCGGATTGTTTTCAATGAATCGCCCATGGGGATCGCCCTGGTCGGCGTGGACGGCCATCCATTCCTGACCAACCCGGCCTTGGAGAAAATGCTCGGCTATACCGGGGGGGAACTGTCCCGGATGCCGTTTACCGAATTCACGCACCCGGACGATTGCGCCACGGACCAGACGCTTTACCAGCAATTGATCCAAGGCGCGCGCAAAAGCTACCAGATCGAAAAGCGCTACCTCCACAAAGACGGCCAGGTGATCTGGACGCGCCTTACGGTGAGCGTGGCGCGCGCGGCGGCGGGCCACCCGGACTTCGCCATCGCGATGATTGAGGATGTCACGGAGCGCCGCCAGTTGGAGGCGCAGTTCATCGAGGCGCAAAAAATGGACGTGATCGGCCAGCTCGCCAGCGGCGTGGCCCATGACTTTAACAACATCCTCGCGGTCATCATGGGTTACAGCGACCTGCTGATGGCCCAGCTTGATCCGGAGAGTCCGCTGCGAAACTACGCCGAGGAAATCCGGCACGCGTCGGAGCGGGCCGCCCGGCTGACGCAGCAACTGCTGGTCTTCAGCCGCAAACAAATGGTGCAGCCCGTCGTGCTCGACCTCAATGTCGTGGTGCGGGACCTGGAAAAAATGCTGCGGCGGCTCATTGACGAGCACATCGAAATGACCATCACGCCGGAAGATCACATCGGCCGCATCAAGGCCGACTCCGGCTACATCGGGCAGGTGCTGATGAATCTCGTCATCAATGCGCGGGACGCCATGCCCGACGGCGGCCAGCTCACCGTTGCCACCCGCAACGTGACGCTTGATGAAAACCACGCCCGCCACCACGAGAACGCCCGGCCCGGTGATTATGTGATGCTCAGCGTCAAGGACACGGGCATCGGCATGACCGACGACGTCAAGGCGCATTTGTTTGAGGCGTTTTTCACGACCAAGCCATTGGGCGAAGGCACCGGCCTGGGCCTGGCGACCTGCCGGACCATTGTCCAGCAATGCGTCGGCCACATCGGCTTTTCCAGCGAGGTCGGCAAAGGCACAACTTTCCGGGTTTATTTTCCGCGCGTGGATGAACCGCTGGACTCGGACACCCATCTGATCAGAGCCGGGCCGGTGCCGCGCGGGACGGAAACCCTGTTGGTGGTGGAAGATGATTCTGCCGTGCGGCATCTGGCGCGCGGCGTGTTGGAAGCCCAGGGTTATCGAGTGCTGTCGGCCGTGAACGGCCAGGATACCCTGCGCGTGGTGCATGAGAATAACGGCCCGCCCATTTCCCTGGTGGTCAGCGATGTCATCATGCCGATGATGGGCGGCAAGGCGATGGCCGAGTGGCTCAAAACCACCTATCCCGGTCTCAAAATCCTGTTCACCTCCGGTTACACCGACGACACCATCGCGCACGATGGCGTGCTGGACGCCGGCATCCAGTTCCTGGCCAAGCCTTACACGCCCGCGACGCTCGCGCGCAAAGTGCGCGGCCTGCTGGACAATGAAACGGACACCGCCCCGCTGCGGAAACAGGACGTGCAACCAATCAAGGCTCCCACGGCTTCCATTTGAATCAACAGCCATGAAAATCTTGAAAGACAAAACCACGAGGTGGCCGGCCTCGGGATTGCTGCTGGCATGGCTGGGAATCATCACCGGCCCGCTGGATGCCTACGAAGTAAATCTGGGCACAAATATGCCGCCGGTGACTTTCCACGGGTTTGTCAGCCAGGGGTTTTTATATTCCAGCGCCTATAATTATCTGGGCGAAAGTTCCAAAGGCTCATTTAAATTCACCGAGGCGGCCTTGAACGCCTCCTTCAATCCGCTGCCGCGCACGCGCATCTCGGCACAGGCATTTACTTACGACGTTGGCGAGGCCGGCAAATATGATGTAGTGCTGGATTACGCGCAGGTCGAATACACGGTCAACGATTATTTCGGCGTGCGCGCCGGGCGCATCCGCCGGCCGCAGGGCATCTACAACGACATTCAGGACGTGGATGTGGCGCGGACATTTGTGCTGCTGCCGCAGGGAATGTATGACGCGCGCTGGCGGGACTTTTATGTGTCGGTGGATGGCGGGGAATTTTTCGGCACGATCCCGCTCCAGCACGCCGGCAGCGTGGCGTATGAAATTTACGCTGGATTAGACCGTCCGTCCGATGATGGTGGCATTGCGTTACAACTCCACAACAGCCTGCCACCGTTCATCCATGTGGATTCGATTCCTCCCGCCGCCATGTTTGGCGGGCAGTTGTGGTGGAACACCCCGATTGATGGGCTGCGTTTTGGAGCTACCGGAGGGTTCATTTCTGCGGCCAGCTTCGATTCCACCATCCAGACTCCTGGCGGCCCCATTCATCCGGACAATCGGAGCGACGTGATAATTCAACAATACTCCGCTGAATATCTCTGGCGAGCGTGGACATTTCAGTCGGAATTATACCTCAATGACATTTATCCCGCAGCCGCCGGAATGTCCGCTACCCACGGTCTCACCTGGTATGCCAGTGCGGCATATCGTTTCAACAAGTGGTTCGAGGCGGGCGGCTACTATACGGAATATTATGGTGACACGCCTCAGTCCGGCAATTCCTTGCTCTATCAAAAGGATGCCGCATTGGCCCTGCGCTTTGATCCCAAGGACTGGTGGACCTTCAAGGTCGAAGGCCATTACATCCGTGGCACCGGCTTGTTGCAGGACAACCCGGACAATCCGGTGCAGAACGACGATGGCTGGTGGATGCTTGACGTTAAAACCTCCTTCAGTTTCTGACCGGTAAACAATCCAATTCATCAATTCAAAAATGATTTCTATGAAAATGGTTTTGGCTTGGATGCTGTGGTTGGCCGGCGCGCTGCAAGCGGCGGCACTCGACGGCACGGTGGTCATCGTCAATCAAAGCGTCCCGCTGGACAGCATCAGCGTGGCGGCGTTGAAGGACATTTACACGGGCAAGACGACATATTGGCAGAACGGCCAGAGCGTGGACATCGGCGTGCTCAACAATCAGATCACCGGCAAAACCGACGCGGCATTGGAGGCGGTCAGCGGCATGGACCTCCGTCATTTCAGGACATTCTGGCAGCGCATGGTTTTTTCCGGTCGCGGACAACAGCCAGACAAGCTTGGCGATGTCGCCTCACTCGTGGCATTCGTCGCCTCACACAAAGGCGCGATCGCGATTGTCCCGGCGGAGGCCGATTTGAAAAACGTCAAGAAACTTGAAGTAAAGTAAAACCACGCGCGGAAGAATTCCCTTGATTGACCATGCAAACAAAAAAAACAGCGGAAGCAAAAGGCGCTCCGGCCGGCGCACAGAGAGTCCGCTTTCTGGCGGCGACGTTCCGCAACATTCTTCTGGTCGTTTCACTGATATTTGTTTTCGCCGTGGTGCGGACGGTCGCCGTCTGGGCGGTGTGCAACAACGGGATGAAAACCGCCGCCACACTGGAACATCAGGGACTGCCCGCGCTCAAGGAACTGGCGTCGTTGCAGGAAAATCTGGCGCTCTACCGGCTCGATGCCTACGAATATCTTTTTGCTCAAGAGGCGCAAAGACCGGACGCGGCGAAGGCGGCGGACGCCAGCGCGCTTCAAATACGCGCGGAGTCGAAAAACATCCAGACGCTTTTTCCCCAAGGCGAAGGACGGCAGCTCGCCGCGAATCTGGAAAAAGCCGTTGACGATCTGGACGCGCAATTCCGAAAAGTCCGGGGACTGGTGGACTCGGATTTTCCCGCCGCCATGAAATCAATGGACCAGGACATCCCGCCAAGAACCAAGCTGGTGGACGCCGCCGCGAACGAATTGAAAGAATTCGGCTACCAGTTTTCCGGCTCGCAGGCCAGCGCGACGTTTGCCAGCTTCGGCTCGATCAAGACCACCGCCGTCATGTTCGGCATTGGGAACAGCTTTGTCGCTTTTTGCGCGTTCCTGTTCGTGCTGCTGGCCGCGCGCCGCAGCCGGGCGCAATTGTCGGAAACCCTGGCACGGCTCGATGAGCGAACCGGGGAACTGGCTTATGAGCGCGATTTGCTCGTGGCGCTAATGGACAATTCACTGGACCACATCTATTTCAAAGACGCTCAATCTCGCTTTATCAAAGCGGGCAAGGCTCAAGCCGTCCAGTTGGGCGCGGCATCTGCCGATGAACTGGTGGGCAAGACCGATTTTGATTTCTTCACGGAAGAACACGCGCGTCCGGCTTTTGAAGACGAGCAGGAAATCATCCGCACCGGCACCCCATTGATCGGCAAAGTGGAAAAAGAGGTGCTGAAAGACGGACGGGTATGCTGGGCACTCACGAGCAAAATGCCGCTCCGCGAGAAGGACGACCGAATCATCGGCACGTTCGGCATCTCCAAAGACATCACCGTCATCAAGGAAACGGAAGCCAAACTGGAACAGATGCACAAGCAATTGCTGGAAACATCGCGGCTGGCGGGCATGGCGGAGATCGCCACCAACGTGCTCCACAATGTCGGCAACGTGCTCAACAGCGTCAACGTCTCGGCCAGCCTCGTCGTGGACAGCGTGAAGAAATCCAAGACTGCGAACCTTGCCAAAGTGGTGGCGATGTTGCAGGAAAACGAACACGACTTGGGAATGTTTATCACCAGTGACACGAAGGGCAAACAGTTGCCGGCTTATCTGGCCCAGTTGTCAGAACACCTGCTGGCCGATCAAAAGACGACCCTCAATGAACTGACCTTGCTTCTGAAGAACATTGAACACATCAAGGAGATTGTGACCATGCAGCAGACTTATGCCCGCGGTTCCGGCGTCAAGGAAGTCATCAGCCTCCGCGAACTGGTGGAAGACGGCCTGCGCATGAATCACGGCGCGCTGGACCGCCACGGCGTGGAGGTCGTCCGCGAGTTTGAAGATGTGCCGTTAATCAACATTGACCGGAACAAAGTCCTGCAAATCCTCGTGAATCTGATCCGCAATTCCAAACACGCCTGTCAGGACTCGGAGCGCGCGGACAAACGGCTGACCGTGCGCGTGACCAATGGCGATGGCCGGCTCAAAATCTCCGTCCTGGATAATGGCGTGGGCATTCCGGCGGACAACCTGACCCGCATATTCAACCACGGTTTCACGACCAGGAAGGATGGCCACGGCTTCGGGTTGCACAGCGGCGCGCTGGCGGCCAAGGAAATGGGCGGCTCATTGACCGTTCACAGCGACGGCTCCGGCAAGGGCGCGAGCTTCACACTTGAGATTCCGCTGCCACCGCAACCTGCTTCGGGCGACACGATGGGTCACAAATCATGAGGCCATCCGCAAATGTAAATTTAAGCAGACGCCCTTGGCTTCGAGCCGGTCTGTGCGCTGGCGCATTGCTCGCGAGCTTCGTTCTGGCTGATCGTGCACTGGCTCTTGATCCGAACAAAAGTGTTTATCAATACATCTGTCAAAACTGGTCGCAGCAACAAGGTTTGCCGGCCAATGGCATCAATTGCATTGCGCAAGCGGCCGACGGCTATCTCTGGCTGGGTGCCAGTCGCGGGCTGATCCGGTTCGACGGCGTCAATTTTGATATGGTGGGGATGGTCGCAACCAACCGGTTGCGGACAACCGAAGTCCTCAGCATGGTGGCATCGCCTGATGGTGGTTTGTGGCTTGGAATCAAAAAGAGCGCATACGGGCATTACGATGGTCACGGGGGTTGGGCTTTATCGAAAGAATCCAGTGACGGCACAGTTTGGAATGTTCCGTTCATGATGCAATCCAAGGACGGCAGGCTCTGGATCGGCGGGGAAAGGGCGTGGGTGCGTTCGACAAACGGAGAAGTGCAGGCGCTTTTTCCAGACGCGACCACGAGAATTGTTGTGACTTCCGGTCTTGAGGATTCACACGGACGAATCTGGCTGGGCACCGCGCAGAACGGATTGTTTTATATGGATCAAGGGAAAATGGTGAAATATGGAGGCGCGCCCTTTGATTCCACTTATCTGACTGTGCTCGCGGAAGACAAGAGCGGTCACATCTGGACGGGAGGCAACCTTGATCTGATTTGTTTTGACCCAGGTGCCCCGCCAAAAATCCAATATCCGGGCGGCGTGATTTCCGCCCTGCTGGCGGACAAGGATGGCGCGCTTTGGGTGGGAACATTCGGCAACGGCCTCTTGCGCTATTACAATGGCGTGTGGAGTTCGCTGAAAAAGACCGATGGTTTGGGCGATGACTTTGTGGTTTCGCTGGCCGAGGACAGGGAGGGAAGTTTGTGGGTGGGAACACGGGAAGGATTGAGCCAGTTGACCGATGTGAAACTCCCGACGCTTGGCATCAAGGATGGTTTGGGCTGGGAAACCGCCTTGGGCGTCAGCGCCTCACCGCGCGGTGGCGTGTGGGTGGGAACGCCGGTCGGAGCCGCTTACTTTGACGGACAATCCTTCACCGAACATTGCACCACCAATTCGGGTCTGCAAACGGTCTATGCCAAACGCGCACTGGAAACACGCAATGGCGATCTGTATTTGCTTAGCGGCCACAATGAGATCAGCATTCTGACCGGTGGAAAATTTCTAACGAACCATCCAACTGCCGGCATGCCTGTGGCGATGATTGAGGATGGCAACGGAGTGATGATATCCATCGCCAACGATTTGTTCCGGGTCGGGCGCGACTATGTTGCACCCTATGCATTCACCAACAAAATCAAACCCGAATTCTACTGGATCATCAACCTTGCTCGATGCAAAGACGGTTCGATTCTAGTCGCGTGCGGGAATGGAATTTTCAAGGTCAAGGACGGCGGCTATGAACAATGGACATCCGCAGACGGGCTTTCGAACAATGAAGGCCAATGGGTTTTTGAAGACGACGACGGAACGATTTGGGCCGGAATGACCACGGGCATCTCACGCATTCGTGGTCGTGAAATCCGCAACATCCGCCGTGAAAGCGGGCTTCTCGACGGCCATATCTGGGCGATGGTTCCAGATGCCAGCGGAAATTTCTGGGTGGATTCCAACAGCGGCATTTTCGCGGTGAAGCGGCAGGATCTCAACGATTTTGCGGACGGGAAAATTTCACACGTCAACTGCGTCGCCTACAACGAACCGCCCGCCATCAAACCCGCCGACAAATACGGCCAGGAACAATCCGCCTGCCGGAGCCTGGATGGCCGTGTCTGGTTTCCCAGTTCGCGGGGGCTGGTGATGGTCAATCCAACGAACATTCCGGTCAATACATTGCCTCCGCTTGTCCACATCGCCCGCCTTCGCGCCAATGGTCGTGACACGACTCTTACGAACGGAATCCGCATTCCGCCCGGCCGGGGCGAACTTGAATTTCAATACAGCGGATTGAGCTACATCGTGCCGCAGAAAATCCGCTTCCGTTACCAGTTGGAAGGCTACGACCATGAATTCGTGGAAGCAGACAACCGGCGAATGGCGGTGTATAACAATCTCAAACCCGGTCGCTACACTTTCCATGTCAACGCGGCCAACGCCGATGGCATTTGGAGCCAGACCGGCGATTCGCTCGCTCTGGAATTGCTTCCCAGTTTTTATCAGACCGCCTGGTTTTATTTTCTTTGTGCGGTGGCGGGGCTGTCGGCGCTTGGCGGCATTTACGCCTGGCGCGTCAGGCATCTGACACGCAGACAGATTGCGTTGCAAAAAACGCGCGACCTGCTTGAAACTCAAGTCGCCAGCCGCACGGCGGAACTCGCCACGGCGAATGCGACGCTGCAAGACGAAGAAGCCAAGTTGAAGCAACGGACCGAGGCGCTCGAAAGGGAAATCGAAGAACGCAAACGGATGCAGTTGGAGATCGAACGCGTTCATCGCGAACTGCTGGAAAGCTCGCGTCTGGCCGGGATGGCGGAGATCGCCACCAATGTGCTTCACAACGTGGGCAATGTGCTTAACAGCGTCAACGTCTCCGCCAGCCTGGTGACCGACAGCGTAAAAAAATCCAAAGCTTCCAGCCTCGCCAAAGTCGTTCTTATGTTTAACGAACACAAACACGATCTGGGAACGTTTTTCACCAACGATCCCAAGGGCAAACAGTTGCCCGCATATCTGAATCAACTTTCTGAACAGCTTTTGGCTGATCAGGGAACGGCCATCAGCGAATTGAATTCACTCCAGGGCAACATTGAGCACATCAAGGAGATTGTGACCATGCAGCAAAGTTACGCGCGCGTTTCCGGCGTGAAGGAAATCGTCAATCTCCGCGATCTGGTGGAAGACAGCTTGCGGATGAATACCGGCTCCTTCAATCGGCACGGACTGGAGGTCATCCGCGAATTTGCAGATGTTCCGCCGCTGAACATTGAGAAGCATAAAGTTTTGCAGATCCTCGTGAACCTGGTCCGCAATGCCAAACACGCCTGCGACGATTCGGGACGCACCGACAAGCGGTTGACCGTGCGCATGGCCAGTAGTGATGACCGGATAACAATATCCGTGACGGATAACGGGGTTGGCATTCTGCCGGAAAATTTGACCCGCATCTTCAGCCACGGCTTCACCACTAAAAAAAATGGCCACGGTTTCGGCCTGCATAGCGGCGCGCTGGCGGCCAAGGAAATGAGCGGTTCGTTGAGCGTCTCCAGCGACGGTCCCGGATGGGGCGCGACGTTCACATTGGAATTACCTTGCACCACAAACAAAGACTAGAATGAATATTTTACCTGCCAAAAAAAACCGGCGGATCCTGGTGATCGACGACACCCGTTCGATTCACGAGGACTTTCGCAAGGTGCTGGCCGCGGGCACCACTGCGGGAGCGGCCTTGGACGTCACGGAAGAGGCGCTGTTTGGGAAGCCGACGAATGCGGTGCAGCAACTCGGATATGAAATTGACTCGGCCTATCAGGGACAGGACGGAGTGATGCTGGTGCAGAAGGCGCTTGAAGCAGGCCGGCCTTATGCGCTGGCGTTTGTGGACGTGCGGATGCCGCCAGGCTTGGACGGCGTGGAAACCACGCGAAAAATCTGGGCGATTGATCCTGACATCCAAATCGTCATTTGCACGGCCTTTTCCGATTATTCCTGGAATGAGATGTTTGAAAAGATCGGCAATTGCGACGGGCTGGTCATCCTCAAAAAACCATTCGATACGGTCGAAGTGCTACAATTGGCGCACGCGCTCACGGAGAAATGGCATCTGCACCAGCAGGCCATGCGCAAAATGGAAGAGCTGGAAAGCATGGTGCAGGAACGCACGGAGGCGGTGCAAAGCGCCAACGCCGAACTTACGGCGGCCAACCAATGTCTGTTGAAAGAGACCGAGCGTGCCAACCAGCTCGCGTCGGCCGCGTCCGCCGGCAGCAGGGCCAAGGGTGAATTCCTCGCCGCGATGAGCCACGAGATTCGCACGCCCATGAATGGCATCATCGGCATGATTGACCTGCTGCTCGACACGGAACTGGCAACCGACCAGCGCAACTACGCCCGGACGGTCCAGCAGAGCGCGGATGCCTTGCTCACCATCCTGAATGACATTCTTGATTTTTCGAAGATCGAAGCCGGCAAAATGAGTTTGGAGGCGATTGATTTCGATCTGCGTCAGACCGTGGAGAGCGTGGTGGAACTCCTGGCCGAGCGCGCCAAAAGCAAAGGCATCAAACTGCTCTGGTCGGTCGCCCCGGGAATGCCCGAGACTTTGCGCGGCGATCCGCACCGCCTGCGGCAGGTGCTGCTGAACCTCATGAGCAACGCCATCAAGTTCACCGAGCACGGCGAAGTGGCCGTTGAATTGTCCAGCCGGGGCGAGTCCGGCAAAGTTTATTTTGATGTCCGCGACAGCGGCATTGGATTGTCCGAGGAGTCCCGCTTGAAACTGTTCCAGCCTTTCACGCAGGCGGATGCTTCCACCACCCGCAAATTCGGTGGCACCGGCCTGGGTCTGGCCATTTGCCGGAAGCTCGTGGAATTGATGGGGGGAACCATTGAGGTCGCGAGCACCGAAGGCAACGGCTCCACTTTTTCATTTAACGTCCATCTGGAAAAATGTCTGGCTTCCGGCAGTGTCAGCACGGCCAGCCCGGCCGGCGCACCTGCACAAAACCGGCCCGGCGGCGGCCCGGTGATGCGGATTCTTTTGGTGGAGGACAATCTGGTGAACCAGATGGTGTCCACCCACCAGTTGCGCAAGCTGGGCTGCGACATTGAGATTGCCAACAACGGGCTGGAGGCGCTGGCCGCCTGGCAACGCGGCGCGCACGACATGATTTTCATGGATTGCCAGATGCCCGAAATGGACGGCTTCGAGGCGACGCGGAAAATCCGCGCCTTGGAACAAGCGCGCTTGCTTGCGCCCATCCCCATCATCGCGATGACCGCCGCCGCCATGGAAGGCGACCGCGAAAGCTGTTTGCAGGCCGGCATGGATGATTATATCTCAAAACCGGTGAAGATCAGCGAGATTGAGAAACTGATGAAACGGAATTTTCCCGACCGGTTCGGCCACGATCCAACTGCCGGAACAGCGGCAAACACATCAACAACTATTAATGCAGTATGACTGGACCAGACCACAAACATCACCGACGGATATTGGTCATTGATGACAACCGGGCGATCCACGATGACTTTCGGAAAATTCTTTTTCCCGGCACAGTTGCCGCCGCCGCTTTGGCTGTGACCGAGGCGCAGTTGTTTGGCAAACCGGCGAATGCGGTCCGGAAATTCCAATACGAAATTGACTCGGTGTATCAGGGGCAGGAGGGAGTGATGCTGGTGCAGCAGGCGCTTGAAGCCGGGCGTCCCTACGCGGTGGCGTTTGTGGACATCCGCATGCCGCCGGGCATGGACGGCGTGGAAACCACCCAGAAAATTTGGGCGGTTGATCCTGAAGTCCAGATTGTCCTCTGCACGGCCTACGCCGATTATTCGTGGGACCAGATGTTTGAAAAGATCGGCAACCACGACGGACTGGTCATTCTCAAAAAGCCTTTTGACACCGTGGAAGTGCTCCAATTGGCGCACGCGTTCACGGAAAAATGGTGGCTGCTCCAGCAGTCCAAGACAAAAATGGAAGAGCTGGAGAGCATGGTCGCCGAGCGCACCGGCGAGTTGCAACAGACCAACCAGGCGCTCCAGACGGAAGTCGTCGAACATATACGGGCGGAAGAGTCGTTGCGATTGCTCGGTTCCGCCGTGGAACAATCAAAAGAGTCCATTGTCATCACCGACGCGGAACTGGATTTGCCGGGTCCAAGAATTCTTTTCGTCAATCCCGCTTTCACAACGATGACCGGCTACACCGTAGAAGAAGCCATCGGGAAAACCCCCCGGATGTTGCAGGGACCGCGCACGGACAAGACCGTGTTGAGCCGGCTCCGGCAAAACCTTGAACGCGGCGAAGCGTTTGAAGGCGAAGCCATCAATTATCGCAAGGACGGAAAGGAATTTGACCTGGCATGGCAGATCGCACCCATCCGCGATGCCGGCGGAAAAGTCACGCACTTTGTGGCCATCCAGCGCGACATCACGGGGCGCAAGCTGGCGGAAAACGCCTTGCGTGAGAGCAATGAGAAATTCCAACTGTTGGTGGACAACATCACCGATGTGTTCTGGATTCGTTCGCCGGACATGCGCGAGGTGCGTTACCTCAGCCCGGCTTTTGAGCTGATCTGGGGTCGTTCGGTGGCCAGCTTCTGCGCCGAACCTCAATCGTGGCTCGACTTCATTTTGCCCGAGGACCGTGCACGGGTGTCAGCCGCCTTTGCCGCACTCACGGGCGACGCACCCAGATTGGAGATTGAGTATCGCGTGGTGCGCCCTGACGGCAAGATTCGCTGGGTTCGAGTCCGCGGGTTTCAAGTTCGGGACAAGGCGGATAAACTGATCAGCCTCACCGGGATTATCACTGACATCACCGAACGGAAACAACTCGAAGTCCAGTTGTTCCAATCGCAAAAAATGGAAACCGTCGGCAAACTGGCCGGTGGTTTTGCCCATGAGTTCAACAGCATCCTGACGGCCATCATCGGCCAGAGCGAACTGCTGCTCGGCGATCTTCCCGGCGGGAGTCCGCTGGCCAGAAACGCGGCGGAGATCAGCAAAGCCGCCCACCGGGCCGCCACGCTGACCCGGCAGTTGCTGGCCTATGGCCGCAAGCAGTTTCTCCAGCCGGAACTCCTTGATCTAAACCGGGTCCTCGCAGGCATGGACGGGGTGCTGCGCCTGCTGCTGGGCGGGGACGTGGACATGCAGATGGTTCCCGCCTCCGGCCTGCGGGGGGTGAAGGCGGATGCCGGACAGATTGAGCAGGTGATCCTGAACCTGGTCATCAACGCGCGCGACGCCATGCCCAACGGCGGCAAACTCACGTTGGAAACCGCAAACGTCTTTTTGGACCAGGAATATGTCAGTCATTTTCCCGAATCAGAAATGAACACCGGCGACTATGTGATGCTGGCGGTATCGGATACCGGCACCGGGATGAGCGCGGAAGTGAAAGCTCATGTATTTGAACCATTCTTTACGACCAAGGGTGTCGGTGAGGGAACCGGTCTGGGATTGTCCGCCTGTTACGGCATCGTTAAGCAAAGCGGCGGTCACATCAGCGTCTATAGCGAAGCGGGACGCGGCTCGACCTTGAAGGTTTATCTGCCGCAAGTGGAACCGTCGGCGAAGCCGCCCATTCAACGGCTGGACTCGCCAAATTTGCCGCCCGGGACGGAAACCATTCTGCTGGTTGAGGACGATCCCGCCTTACGTGAAATGGCGGCAACTTTGTTAAGACGGCTGGGCTACACGGTTTTGGTGGCGGCCAATGGCATCGAAGCCTTGAGTTTGAAACAGCAGCGCACCAGCGGGCACATTGATTTGCTGTTCACCGATGTCGTCATGCCGCACATGAGCGGCAAGGAACTGGCCGACCGTATGCGGGCGTTAAATCCGCACACCAGAATTCTTTTCACCTCCGCTTACACCGAGCATGCCATCGTCCACCAAGGTGGATTGGACAAAGGCGCGGCGCTGCTGCAAAAACCGTTCACGCCGTCCGCCTTGGCGCTCAAAGTGCGGGAAGTGCTGGGTCCCGCACCCCTGAATTTGTGATGTTATTATGAATGGCGGGGTCATGCAGATTTTATTGGTGGAAGATTCTGAAGCGGATGCGATTCTCTTGCTGGCGGAGCTGGAAGGCAAGGGACTGGCTCCCTTGCATCAACGCGTGGAGACGCAGGAAGATTTTCTGGCCGCCTTGCAAAACCGTTCGTGGGACGCTGTCATCGCTGATTATGCGCTGCCACATTTCGGCGGCCCGGTGGCGTTAAAATTACTTCGCAACCGGGGCTTCGACATTCCGTTCATCCTGGTTTCCAGTGTTGTGGGCGAGGAGAAGGCCGCAGAGATGATGAAGGCCGGCGCGAATGACTATATTTTGAAGGCCGACCTTTCCCGGCTGGTTCCCGCGCTGGAACGCGAACTGAAGGCCGCCCAAAACCGCCGCCTCCACAAACGCGCATTGGTTGCCATGCAGTATCTCGCCGTCAACCTCCATGAACTGCAAACGGTCGTCGAGCGCGCCGGCGTCATCTGCGGCGGCAACGGAATTCCAGAACCAGAGCACGCCGGCCCGCTCATGAATGATTCCAATTCGATCACGGCTGCAACCGCGCCAGCGGACATCGGCACCGGCCCCGGCGTGGTGAACAGCCCCGATGAATTTCCAACCCTCAAGGAATTGGAAAAACGTCATATTTTTGCCGCGCTTGACCGTTGTAAAGACAACCGCAGCCGCGCCGCCAAATTACTCGGCACGAGCGCCCGCACTCTGCGCAGCAAACTGCACGAATATAACGGCACTTCAACCAAGGCCGGCGATGACAAAGCCGTCGCAGCCTGATGTCATCTCTGGATATGATCGAGCACGTTAAAACCGAGTCAGGCCTTCGCGGATTGTGGCTGCAGAACAGCCAAGGTGTTCCCTTGAAAATCCATCTGCCTCAAGTCGAACCGCCAGCCGTTCCGGCTAGGACAGCATGGGGAATGCCGGAGCTGTCAAAGTTCGCGAGTTGACGATGAAGACTTGGATACAGCAGCAAAAACTGACAACGCTCACGCACGTGGTGCTGCTAATTGCGCTTTATTTCATTGGTGGACTGGTGGGCAAAGAAACCTCATTTCTTTCCGGCACCATAGCGCTGGTGTGGCCGCCGGCGGGCATCGCGCTAGCCGCCATCCTGCTGTTTGGCTAGCGGTTCTGGCCCGACGTGGCCCTGGGTGCCATGCTGTTTTCGTCCATGAATGGAATGCCCTTTGGATTTTTCACACTGGGAACAGCCATTGGCAACACGATTGGCGCCATTGTGTGTGCTTTTCTGCTTAAAAAATTCATCGCGTTCGACAAGGCCATGGAGCGCACCCGCGATGTCACCGGCCTCATCGGACTGGCATGCTGTCTGGGCACCTCGGTCAATGCGGCATTCAATGTCGTGAGCTTCGCCTACAGTGGCGCCGTGAAGTGGGACGATTTGTTTTCCACCACACTGGTCTGGTGGGTGCCCAACTTACTGGCGGGTCTGGTGGTCGCGCCGTTC
>Ga0181516_10001826_pt1 | contig 15855 bp, 14 predicted proteins | sample PEATcosm2014_Bin_25_FD_121104 | JGI IMG/M metagenome (GOLD analysis project Ga0181516, IMG submission 121104) | Peatland microbial communities from MTU Mesocosm Facility, Houghton, MI, USA - PEATcosm2014_Bin01_10_metaG | ecosystem: Environmental > Terrestrial > Soil > Wetlands > Peat | place... | reverse complement strand
TGGTGAGATCTGGTCGGTGTCTGCCGCTGGTGGGCAGCCAGTACGCATGGTCGGCAAGCCCGGCGGCATCGATCCGGCCTATGCGCCCAACGGTCGCGAATTGTACTACTCCCTGAAGGGCAGCTCCAATCGTGCGCTGATGCGCATCGATCTATCCGATGATGGGCTTCCTGTCGGCGATCCGGCGATCATAAAGAACACCGGCCAGGTTCAGTACAGGCACCTCAACTTTTCCGCCGACGGCAGGTTTATGGCTTTCGCCGCAGTGGTGTCGCAGGATGAACTTGGCTCGGTGCGTCTCAATCCGTCCACCGGAGAGACCATCGCCACTCCCGAGTTGCTGACTCACGACACCCGCGCTCAGAAATTGGCCCCCAAGTTCTCGCCCGACGGGAATAGGATTGCGTATTTGGCTGTCGAGGCTGGCGCCGGAGTAAGCGTTTGGATTACGGACGCGGACGGAAAAAACTCGCGTCTGGTAGACAACGGCGACAACGATCTACGGATGCTGCCCGGCTGGATGCCCGACAGCCAGAGGCTGGTGATTGACGCGAGGGAGGGCGGCAGGTATTTTGTGGAGACATTGGATATAAACACCGGGAAAACTGTGCGGATGCGTGAACTGGATGAGAATGATTCGCCAATTCGCGTTTCACCGGATGGGACACAAATCGCCTTTGGCAGACGCCTGGCGGGAATCGTCAACGTATGGACTGCGCCTATTGCCGGCGGCGCGGCGCGGCAACTGACATTCGACAAAGAGACAGACTCATTCCCATGCTGGTCAACGGACGGAAGATTTCTGGCCATCGAAAACCACCGCGGCAGCCAGATCGCAGTCATCCCAAGTACAGGCGGTACTCCGATTCAATTGACCAGCGACCCCGGTTTGCACCTGCCCGGGGATTGGTCGCCGCAGAATGACAAGGTGGCCTATGCGGGCGGCGGAAAAAAGTCGTACAACGACGTGCACGACGGCCTGCGGAATATTTGGTGGGTCTCAACGCGCACCCGGCGGGAGCATCAGGTCACCAACTACACGAGAGCCAACATCAATGTGCTCTACCCCACGTGGTCCCCGCGTGGCAATCGGATTGTCTACGAGTATGCCGAGACGACCGGCAACATCTGGATGATGCGAGTAAAGTGAACCGAGCCCTGGCCCCGCCCGGTCACAAAACTAATGCTGGGCTCCCACCCTTCCCCGCCGCGGAGGGCCAACTCTGAACGGCGCAAAATGACGGGAGCCCAGTTTTCCGGCTTACTCCTGCCCGGAAAGTCCGGCGGTAGCCCTTGTCTGCGCTTCCAGAGGCTGTTCCGCTGCCAGACGGGTCTTCAACCGATGCGTCTGTTCCACCGTGAAAGCCATCGTGTGGCTGGGGTCCCAACCAAGATCGTCTGTTGACCACGCGGCCTTCAGAATTCCCGACCGGGAGTCTGAGTTCGCGCCGAGAATTAACTGACCAATCTCCCGTGCCATCACGCGGCCCACAAGCACAGCCGCCGGGGCATTGTTTCCGCCTGCTGCGGCTGCGATTCGCTCATAGTAGACGCTCGCCGTGCAGGTGCCTGTGCTGCAATCCGATACGCTTCCCAGCGAATCTTGCGATTTGCTGGCGGACGTCACCATTTTGTTGGGCAGAAGCGTCAGGGTGTAGCGCTGTGCCTCTTCGACAGCCGTGCAGTTGGGGTATTCGCTCGCAACAGCATGCGAGGTTGGGCAATCAACCCAGTTCACATTTACATTCGCGCTGGCGAAGATCGCCGCAGCCTGGTTCTCAGCCTTCAGCAGGCTCTTGCGATCGGCGCGCGTGTAATCGTAGATCTTGACGGTAATGGTTAAGGCGCTCCGCTCCGAGGCCGGGGAATTCTTCGCCTGGGCCGGTGAGCCTGAAATTGTGGTTGCGATTGCTGCTAATACTGCCGCGAACTTCACAAAAGATACTGTCCTGTTCATTGGATCCTCCTCCGCGGGTTGCGCGGTGATTGCGACTATGTGGGAAAGCTCCTAACGCCACCATGCACCGGGGGTGATTTGAAGTTGAACTAAACATGAACTCGTAAATAGCTAAAACAATGTAAGTTAGCCTCGAACAAGCCTCCGACCGAGTGAACATATGCCGTGCGCCAACAGCCGCCGATCAAGACGCGAAGCCTCGGTTCATGAAGTTGAACAGGCGAGCGTAAGGCCATGGGCGTATTTTCTTCTTGACATGTTCTAGTTGACTAGTACACTCTATTTCTCATGAAGCAGAACACTCAGTCCGGGAATTCCGCTTTTGCTCTTCCTTCAGAATTCAGCTTCCGTATCGATCAGCACAGCGGCGTTCCCGTCTATCGGCAACTCATTGACCAGGTGCAGGGCGCTATGGCTGCCGGATCGTTACGCGCCGGAGACCAACTGCCAACCGTGCGCCGCGTCGCCGTCGAGTTGGCTATCAATCCCAATACAGTGTCGAGAGCTTACAGAGAGATGGAGATTCGCGGGCTTCTCGATACCCAGCAAGGAACGGGCACATTTGTGGCGGACAAGCGGGTTGAGCGTCCGCAGGAGCAGCGTGAACGGCAACTTGCTCAACTGGTGGGCGAGTTCATTTCAAGAGCGGGCGCTGCGGGCCTGACGATTGAGGAATTGATCGATTCATTGCACCAGGCACTGCACCAGCATTCGCAGGAAGGTTCCAGAAGGAGAGAAAAGTGATGGATCAAAAAGCGTTCAGTGGTGTCGCAATGACAGCATTCGCCATCTGCCTCGCAGGCGGATTTGCAGGTGGTGCCCTGTTGCATTCGTCCCTTCCCGTGGTGGCAGCCAGTCTCATTGGCATCTATCTGCTCTTCGCCATCAAAGTAGTCAACCAGTGGGAAAAAGTCGCGGTCCTTCGTTTTGGCCGGATGCGCGGCCTGCGCGGTCCAGGTGTCTTCGTAATCATCCCGATTGTGGAGACACTCACCCGCTATGTCGATCAGCGCGTGCGTGTGGCTACCGTCAGTGCGGAATCCACTCTGACTCGCGATACAGTCCCTGTGAATGTGGATGCCATCGTATTCTGGCTGGTGTGGAACGCTGAAAAATCCATCTTTGAAGTCCAGAACTTCATGGACGCGATCAACCTGAGCGCCCACACCGCGCTTCAAGAGGCCATCGGCCGGCACGACCTGGCCCAGATGATTACCGACCGCGACTCCCTTGGCCGTGAGTTGCAACGGATCCTCGACACCAAGACTACGCCGTGGGGAATCACCGTGCAGTCGGTGGAGATTCGCGATGTGCGCATCCCCCAGGCGCTTGAGAACGCCATGTCGCAGCAGGCGCAGGCCGACCGCGAGCGCCAGGCGCGCGTCATCCTCGGGGACGCCGAAGTGCAGGTCTCAAAGCAGTTTGCCAAAGCTGCCGAAATGTACGCGAATGATCCCATCGCTCTTCATCTGCGCGGTATGAACATGCTCTTTGAGGCCATGCGCGACAAGGGCTCGATGGTGATTGTGCCTTCGTCGGCGATCGAGACCATGAGTCTGGGCGGAACTCTCGCAACGGCGGCGATCGCCAAGCAACAAGGCTGATTCGAGGCTCGGAAATCATGACGAAGATGCGCACGAATTCCGTTCGACTGGCTGCATTCCTGATCGGTACATTCTGCTGGTGCCAGACCGCACTGTCCACGTATCAGGCGCAGCCCTTCACCGGTGTCTGGCGCGGGCAGATAGACACTCTGCCTGCAGTCACCATCGTCATCTCTGACGAGAGCGGCAGCCTCAACGGCGCGATTCTCTTCTATCTCCTGAAGAGGCCCGCCGACGGTGCCGCCGCAATGGCAACGGCGGGCATTCCCGAACCCCTCTTCCATCTCCGGCGCGATGGCAAGACGCTCTATTTTTGAGGTCAGTCATCGGCGCGCGCATCCTCCGCGCACTCTCGATGATCCTCCGGTTCCCTTTCACCTGACGCTCCTTGGGCCCGACAAGGCTGACCTCGAAAACGAGAAGGAGGGCCCAGGAATAACGACGGTTCGAAGCGAATACTGAGCTGTCCTCTCCTCGCCGCCGACAGCAGATCTCAAATCATGGTTACATCCGCCTGATGGACGTGAAGTACCATAGAGTCGGTTGGAAATCTCTTGTGACCGAGGAGTTGAATCTCATGGCTGGCGACGAACTATCCGGCAGAAGGCGCATGCGCCAAAGACAAAAGGGCAACCGGTTCGGGTGGGTGACCGCGCTTTTGGCCGGCGCAGTACTCGGAATTCTGGTGCTTTCCGCGTTTGCCCACTTCGCGCCTGTCGCCTGGTGGGACCGGCTGGATGGATATGTTATTGGCCGCGGAACCCATGTCGATGTCTCCTCTCCCGCGGTCGTCGAAAAGATTCATAAGCTCGCTCGGCTTGAAAGCGTTGTATACACCCTCGACAAGCTTGTCGAAGGCGATAAGAAGAGCAACGTCCTGCCGGACTTCCTCGCCGGGGACAAATTACTTCTCATGGCCCATGGCGACGTGGTTGCCGGCATCGACCTGAGCCAACTGAAGCCCGACGACGTATTCGCGAGCGACGACAAGGTGTTTGTGCGTCTTCCCCCGCCCGAGATTCTCAGCACCCGCCTCGATAGCGCAAAAACGCGCGTGTATTCGCGGACGACCGGCCTGCTGGTGCCGACCGATCCAAACCTCGAGAGCAAGGTCCGCGAGACCGCCGAAACGCAAATCAAGCAGGCCGCGCTCGACGACGGAATCCTGTTGCAGGCCCGTGACAATGCACGAACGAGCATCACGGCGCTGCTCTTTGGCTTGGGTTTCCACTCTGTGGAAGTGCAGTGATCTTGCCCGCTCCGCGAAGCTGAGGCGTCAGATTCCTATCATCCAGACCATCGCCCAGAAGGCGGGAGGGCCGCCTGCTTTTGGCAGGCAGCCCCGTGGGGGAGGGATTGGGGAGAGGAAGTTTGCGGGGATTATTGAGGGTTGGACACGCCTATCCGATCGGGAGAGACGGCCGTTTGTGAAGAGGCTGCGGTCTGCGACGACATCGGAGTAAGAACTCGCGATTGCGCTCCGGGCTCGCTTTGTTGGATGCCGATTGCGTCGCCCGAGACTACTAACTGAACCCTGCGATTTTGAGCTCGTCCCGCGCTGGTTGAGTTATCGGCGACCGGATCGCTCTTGCCATAACCAGTCGCGCTGATATTCGGATCGGGGACCCTTTGCCCCACCAGGTAGCTGCGCACGCTGTCGGCGCGTTCTTCAGAGAGCTTCTGGTTGTACTCGTCGCTCCCGATGTTGTCCGTATACCCTTCTACCTGCAGTTTCAGGTTCGGGTAAGCAAGCAGGATTCCGGAGACCTTGGCCAGCTTTTCCCGAGCCTCAGGCTTCAACGAATACTTGTTGAAGTCGAACAGCACATCGGACATATTCACAATCAGCCCGCGCGCGGTCTCATTGGTCTGCAGCACCGCATTCAGTTGTGCACGCAGCCGTTCACGCGCCTCCCGAGCCTGCTGCGTAGCCTGATTGGCGGCTTGTTCCGCGGCCTGCCGGGCTGCTGCTTCCTGCTGAGCCTGGGCTGCCGCTGCTGCTGCCGCTGCGTCGGCCTGGGCGCGTGCATCGGCCTGCTGCTGTGCATCCTGCTGTGCCTGCTGCGCTGCATTCTGTGCCTGTTGCGCGGCTTTTTCAGCATTCACCCGCGCCTGCTGCGTTTCCGCTTCGTCCTGAGCCTTCAGCTTGCGGAGAGTTATGATGCGCGCATCTTCAGCCGTTTGCACCGCCTCGCGTGCGTAGGTGATGGTCTGCTTGCGGTCGCGGCTGTGCTGATCGATATCCTCGGCATTCTGCAGGTTCGTCTTGGCAGAGGCCAGTGTGTCGGCGGCGTAGGTGCCCGCGCCCGCCGCTTCAGCAATTTCAACCGCGTTCTCTGCCTCGTAAAGTTCCAGAGGGGAGCGCTCGTTGCGAGTGATGGGATTCAGGACCGTGTGCTTTCCGGCCGTCTCCGTATATGCGCCACGCGGAAGCAGCGAGTAGTGGGCGGTAACGGGCTCGATCACGCCTTGCGTCTTGTCATCGAGAACGTAGTTCTGCATTACGACAACGTCGCTCGGCATGGTGACTGCATAATACGGCTCCGCGGTCACAATCAAGCCGAAGGCCTGAAGATCGGTTGTGACAGTGATCTGATTCTTGTCCTTGGAGCCGGTCGGCAGCACCTCGCCAAGATTTACCGGGCGTCCCTCGGGCGTGATAGCCCAGAGTACATACGTCAGATACTCTTGGCCGAAGCCGTTGGCCGGTGTTAATCCGACAAAGTTGGCATCGATGGTGGTCCGCCCGGCCTTGGCATCCACTTTGGCCTCGCCGTGTGCGCCAGCCAGCAGGCTCGTGCCCTGAAACCCAATTCGCGTCGATCCGCTGCGATGGAAGTAGTTGATTGCCGGCAGATCGCGCCCAACAACCTGTATCCGGTAAAGCGGCACGTTCTCTTGATTCTGTGACGGTACCTGCACCATCGGCGCAGCGGCGGGGTTTTGCTCTTGTGGGACTGCCGTAGGATTTGGTTCTTGCGCATACCCCAGTTGCAATGCGCAAAGCCCAGAAGCGGCGAGCGACACTGCAAAGAAACGGAATTTCGAATTGGCCTTAGCCATCTCGCTTTCTCCACGCGATTGCGCGTTCCCGTTCCGGCGATCGTTCGCCGCGCAAACCGCAAACTCCTCAGCTCACGAACGGAATGGATGCCAAGCGACCCGATTGCGTTGTCTTCGCAGCCTCCGTGGTCGAAGAACAATAGGAAGGTGATTGGAGCTAACTACGCGGGAAGAGAGTTAGTTAGCGGACCGGCAAATAATCTCAATGCGAGCAGAACCAGCAGCCTGCTTACCGGCTCGCGACAATCATCTGCGCAGCGTGCTCCAAGCTCGTCTCCGTCACCGTAGCCCCGCTCAGCATGCGGGCCACTTCGTGAGTACGGGCGCGGTCATCCAGAGTGCGGATCTGCGTCTTGGTCCGCCCATCGGCCTCACGCTTTTCCACGACAAGATGCTGGTCGGCGAAAGCGGCAATCTGCGGAAGATGGGTGACGCACAAGACCTGCTGACCACGGCTGAGGGACTTGAGTTTCTGCCCGACGGCCTCCGCGGCACGGCCGCCGATGCCGATATCGATCTCGTCGAAAATAAGCGTGCGCGGCGTAGGCATCTTCTTTCTGGTTTTCGAGGAGGTCTCCTCCACGGCAACCTTCAGCGCCAGCATCACGCGCGACATTTCACCACCAGAGGCAATCTCATCCAGCGGCTTCAAAGGCTCGCCGGGGTTGGTGGCGATCCGGTATTCCACCTGGTCCCAGCCGCTTGCGGTCCACGCCGGCTCCGCCTCGCCTGTCGTGACCGCGATCTCGAAGCGAACCTTCATTGCCAGGGAGTTGATCTGCGCCTCGGCCTGCTTTGACAGCTTTCCAGCCGCGGCTTTCCGCTCGTCGTGCAATGCGGCAGCAGCTTTCCGGTACTCTTGAGCCGCTGAATCCACCGCGGCGCGGAGAGTCCTGAGAATCTCGTCGCGGTCCTCCACTTCGGCCAATTTGGCCGCAACATCTTCTCCAAATGCGATGACCTCGGCGAGCGTCTTGCCGTATTTCCGTTTCAGTCGGTCGAGCAAAGCAAGCCGGTCTTCGATCTCGGCCAATCGCTCCGGCGAAGCGTTGATGGCCTCGGCATAGTCGCGCAGGCTGCCGGAAACGTCGCCCACAATGGCTCGGGCCGATGCCAGTTGCTGTGTAGCCTCTGTAAACCGGCCGTCATAGCGTGCCAACTCCTCGACGTTGCGAAGTGCGGCACGAAGCGCGACTTCAGCCGAGGCGCCACCTTCATATAACTGCTCGAAGGCGCCCATCGCAGCAGTGTAGAGTTTTTCAGCATTAGCCAATACCCGCTTTTCGGTCTCCAGGGATTCGTCTTCAGCCGCAACAAGCCGGGCGCCCTCGATCTCCTTCTGCTGGTAAGTCCAGAGATCGACCATCCGCAGCCGGTCCTGCTCGCCCTGGAGCAATTCGTTGAGTTTCGATGTTGTCTCGCGCCAGCGCGAGTAAGCTTCGGCCACGGCATCTGTCGAAATTCCTGCGAAGCGGTCAAGCAGAATACGCTGCTGCGCCTGATCGAAGCTCGAGAGTGTCTCTGTCTGTGCGTGGACCAGCGCCAGTTCGGGGGCAAGCTGCTTCAGGACTGCCACGGTGCCGGGCTGGTTGTTAATAAAAACGCGCCCCTTGCCGGTGGAGAGAATCTCGCGCCGGAGGATGATGTCAGTGCCCTCGACGTCAATCCCGTTTTCTTCGAGAATCGCCTCGGCTGAAGGGGTGGACTCAAAGACGCAGGCAACCACCGCCTTGCCCGCGCCGTGACGCACCACTTCAGCAGAGGACTTGCCTCCCATGAGCAGAGCCAGCGCGTCCACAAGAATGGATTTTCCCGCGCCGGTCTCGCCTGTGAGCAGGTTAAGACCGGGCCCAAAGACAGCAATGGCGTGATCGATGACAGCGTAGTTCTCAGCGCGCAGTTCGACGAGCATGTTAGGGCCTGTCAGCGGACTCTAAGGTCTGGCTCCCCGCGCCCTGCATTCCGGGCCCGTTTTGAGAGCCTCATTTTCTGGACCTTGACGGGTTCAACCCGGAACGCGGCGGCAACGAGAATCCGAGCGCAGCATAACATGAACCAGCCCTTGATTGGGCGGGGAGATTAGCTTGCCGGTTGATCGATGAACCGGATTGCTAAACTCTTGGCGGAATTGTGAAATGGTCGATTGCAGATCTTGTTCGACAGTAAAATCTAAAACGCCGCCACTCCGGTTGACTCTCCGACTTGGATTGTGCAATCGTCGAGCATCGGGCTGCCCATGGAGACTCCGCTTCCCGCGCAAAGAACGGTCACCGGGTTGCCAGGCAATAGAGAGGAAGCCTCTCCAACCTCGCTCATTCTGAGCGATGCATGCACTCCGATAAGCTGGTTAGCGGGACCGATAACCAGCGAAACCGCACCGCTGGGATCCCTGCTAATCGTGGTGACCTTCCCCGATACTCCCAGCAGTCTTCCTTTGTATTTCGAATCGGCAACCGCCGCATCCCGTTGATAATCCGCCAGGAGTTGCTGCGCAGTCACGTTGCGCGATGAGGTTCGCATCTCCGGACCCGGCGTTGCTTCATCTCTGCTCGCCGCCGCGGCGGCATCGTTGCTCCTGCATCCAGCTGAAAACAAGCACAGCACCGCGGTCGAAAGCACGGAGCCAAGCATGGTCTTACACTTCGATCTCATGTTCACTCCTAAAGGGCAGGTTGGCGATTGCATTGGGGGTATGTATCAACCAGCGACATGGGCAAAGAAGAATTTGTTCAGTTCGATGCGTCAAACGGCCAAAGAGATGCCTTCAGCCGTTCCGGAGCCAGCAACCGCCTGCTTTCCTCCGCCGCTCATATCAAGTAAACACCCCGCCTCGCCGTACGGGCAACTGAAATCGAGTTTTATGGCTCGGGACGAATCCGGTTTTGGGGGACCAGATCGATAACTTGGAGCGGGTTCCGACGTCTGATACCGTTGATATTGAGGTGAAGGACGATTCTTACTGCTGCCTTTATCGCTCTATGGCAGGTTGACACCGGAGCCGGCCCTCAAGCAGCAAACCCGGTGGCGCAGAATTCGAGTGCCCTCGTCGAAATGGTGCTCAACAGCGGTCTCGTTGCGCAGATTGTATTGGGACTCCTGGCGCTCGCAAGTCTTTACTCCTGGACCGTCATCCTCAGCAAGTGGTCGACCTTCGGTAAAGCCACAAAGGACAGCAAGAAGTTCCTGCGCACCTTCAGGAAAGCTACGCGGTTGCAGGAAATCTCGGCCATGTCCAACGAGTGCGCAGCCAGCCCGCTGGTGCAGGTCTTTGAGGATGTGTACGAGACCTACAAGCGGCAAACCGGCGGTTCGGGACCGCCGCGCAATTTCACCCCTCTCGAGCGCGCGGCGCAAACAGCAGCCAGCGAGGCGGTCACGCACCTCGAAAGCCGCATGACCTGGCTGGCCACCATCGCATCCATCAGTCCGTTTGTCGGCCTCTTCGGCACGGTCATGGGCATCGTCGATGCCTTTCACGGCCTTGGCGCGGCGGGCGTGGCCACGTTGCGTGCCGTTGCACCGGGCATCTCCGCTGCCTTGATCACCACCGCCGCCGGCCTGTTTGTCGCCGTTCCTGCGGTCATCGCTTATAACCAGTTCACGGCGCGCATAAGAATCTTTGCATCGGCCATCGAGGATTTCGCCCGCGAGCTGCTCAACTCGCTTGAAGAGATTCCGGCGCGCGCGCCCCAGCCGCAGCGCCAGCCTGAAGTTCCGCGGGAGACCGAACGTGGCCTTTACAAGTAGCGACGGACGCGTTCGCACTTCGCTGGCGGAGATCAACATCACGCCGGTCGTCGACGTGGTTCTTGTCCTGCTCGTCATCTTCATGATTACCGCGCCCGTCATGCAGTCCGGCATTGAGGTCGCCGTTCCCAAAACGCACACCGTGAAAGAGATTACCGAGCAGCGGATGGTCGTCTCGATCGACCGCGATCAGAATGTGTTCCTGAACGATCAGCCCATTAATATTCATGACCTTGCGCAGAAGCTCCACGATGCGTCCGGAGCCGATGCTTCACATCAGGACTCGGTAAAGCAGGTCATTTATCTGCGTGCCGACGAACAGGTCCGCTTTGGCGCTTTTGCCGCGGTGATGGACGCAGTCAAGCAGGCCGGGATTACGAACATTTCCATCGTCACCCAACCCATCGGCGATAAGGCCGCGGGCGCGTTGTAGATCGTTGATGAAAGCGCATCGGAAGAAGCCATGAACAGTAGCCTCAGCGGCGGTCCCAGCAGCAGTGATCGGCTTGAGCGAGAGCTGACCCGGGATCCTCTGGCAGGACCGGCACTCGGATCGTTTGCGCTCCATGGCACTCTCGCTTTCGCAATCTTGATCTGGGGAATGCTGGGTGGATTCTTTCATCACAATGAATGGGGTAATTCAGGAACAGGAGGCGCGATCCAGGTGAACCTCGTCTCCAATGCCCTGCCCCTGCCCTCCGATCAGCCGCCCAACCAGAACGTTCTGGCCACGGAGACACCAAGCGAAGCCCCCGCCGAGCAAAGCAAGATCACCAAGCAAGCCGCGGACGACAAATCGATCGCCATCCAGGGCAAGCCGGCAAAGCCCAAACCTGTGCCTCGCAATGTTCAGCGGCAACCGCAGCCCACGCAAATGGCGAAGGCGCAATTTGGCGAACAGTCAGGATCGCAGATGCAGCGTTCCACTATGGCGCAGGGCGGCACGACGAATGGGCCGGTCACAGTGGCAAATGGCGACTTTGGAACCCGGTTCGGGTGGTATGTGGACGTGATCAAGCGCAAAGTCGATCAGAATTGGCTGCGCCCTGAGGTCGATCCTCGCACCCCAAAGGGATCGGTGGTCACCATATATTTCCGGGTCAACAGACAGGGTGTCCCATCTAATTTCAGGATCAACAGCGCGAGCAGCAGCTCCACTCTGAATACCTCATGCTTGAGGGCAACACAAAGAGTTGACACATTTGGGCCTTTACCTGCCGGCTCCAACGACCAGTGGCTTGATGTAACTTATGATTGCACTTATTGAAATCCGCAGCGTTCAATGTCGAATCGGAACCACAAGCACAAACAACCTTTCACAATTTCGTTGAATCCGTTCTAAGTGGAAAGGAAAGCATGAAAGCATCTCTCCGGGTTTTTCCTTTTTTGCTCGCTTTGGTTTGTATTTCCGGCTCCAGACTGCCGGCTCAGGACTGGGTCCACACTGGCACCAACCTCGGAGCGGCACGCATTCGCCTTGCAGTAGCCGACGTCAAGCCAGTCGGCGAAGATCCCCAGACACCGGCACTGAAAGCCGTCTTCGACACCACGCTCTTCAACGACCTCAACAGCGCCGGCATCTTCGACATGGTTTCAAAGAGCATGGCGCCACAGGCCATGCCCGGCTCGCCGCAGGAGATCAGCCTCTCGCAATGGTCGGCAGCGCCTTCCAGCGCAGTCATGGTGGCCTTTGGCGCGCTCTCAGTCACCAACGGTCGTCTGGTCATCTTTGCATGGCTCTTCGACACCCGGAACACGGTGAACCCGCAAGTCCTCGGCAAGCAATACAACGAAGCCGCCAGCGAGGATAATGCCCGCACGGTTGCCCACCGTTTTGCCGACGAAATCATCCTGCGCCTCGGTGGCGGCGTCAACGGCATCGCGGAGACAAAAGTCTATTTTGTAAGGTCGGGCGGCGGCGTCAAAGAGATCTGGGTAATGGACTACGACGGACAAAACCAGCATCCCGTCACCCATCTCGGCAGCATATCCCGCTCCCCGAGCATCTCGCCCGATAATTCGAGGCTGGCCTTTGAGACCCTCTCGAACCAGGGCTGGTCGATCCGCATGTTTTCGCTCGATATTGGCCGCCTGGTGAACTTCCCCGCAGGCGTTGCTGGAGGCAGCAATCTGACCCCAGCCTGGTCCTCTGACGGCACCAAGCTCTCCTTCTCCTCAGCGCGTTCGGGCGACTCCCAGATCTGGGTATGCGACGCCAATGGCGGCAATTTGCGCAGGATCACATCCTTCAAGGGGCCGAACGTCTCGCCCACATGGAATCCACGCACCAATACTCAGCTTGCCTGGGTTGGCGGACGCACCGGAGAGCCGCAGATCTACACCATGGATCTCGATGGATCCAACGTCCAGCGCATCACTGACAGTGGCTACGCCATCTCGCCATCATGGGCTCCCAATGGCGGCCTGCTGACTTTCAGTTGGAATCGCAAATACGGCCCCGGCGATCCTGGCGGGCAGGACATTTACGTTCTCGAGCTCGCCAGTATGAAATGGCTGCAGGTCACCCATGAATCTGGCAACAACGACTATCCATCGTGGTCTCCGGACGGCCGCCACATTGTCTTTGAACGGACCATCGGAAAACGGTCCGATATCTGGTCGATGCTGGCTGACGGTACTGAGCAGCGTCAATTGACCCACTCAGGCAATAACTTCAGTCCCGATTGGAGCTGGAAGTGAAACCCGAGGGGACAGGAAAGGTAACGGCAATCATTGGCGAAGCCAGATGAGCGCCCGAATGGATGGACTATCATTTTAAGGTTGTTGAGATTTCCTCATAGCTGGTATTAGAGCGATCGATCCTATGGGCTTGATGATCCAAAGAACGATTTGATTTTTTTCGCGGAAGGAGAAATCCATTGAACCGACTCAATCGCATTTTGATCCCTGTTTCTCTCGTTGTTGCATTGGTTGCCGTTTCCGGTTGCCATAAAAAGCAGGCTCCGCAGGAGTCTGCGCAGCTCGGGCCGCCCCCGGCCGCCAATCCTCCAACGGCGCAAATCACTGCCACCCCCACGGTGATTTCGGCCGGCGACCCCGTCCAGTTGACCTGGCGGACAACCGACGCAACCAACATCTCGATCGACGGCATCGGCGACGTGCCCAGCTCCGGCGTCAAGACTGTCACTCCCACCGGATCCACGACGTACCACCTTGTGGCGCGCGGTGACGGCGGCTCTGCTGACGCCTCTGCGCGAGTCACCGTGAACTCACCCCCGGCCGTAGTAGTTCCCACCAGCTCCATGAGCGAGGAGGAAGAGTTCAAGGCCGGAGTGCAGGATGCCTTCTTCGACTACGACACCTACGACATCCGCAGCGACGCGCAGACTGTGCTCGCGCACGATGCCGATTTCCTGGTCAAGCATCCCGATGTCAAGGTTGTCATTGGCGGCTACTGCGACGAGCGCGGCTCAAATGAGTACAACCTTGCGCTCGGCCAAAACCGTGCCGACGCAGCCAAGAATGCGCTGGTTACCGCCGGCGTGGCAGCCAACCGGATTCGCGTGATCAGTTACGGCAAGGAGAAGCCGTTCTGCAGCGAATCGACCGAGGAGTGCTGGCAGCAGAACCGCCGCGCCGGATTCACTTTGGATCGATAAGTCTCCAGCCGCGACCAGGAAAATGAGCCATGAGTACCCCAGGTCCCGATTGAGGGACCTGGGATACCCTCAACATCTTTGGACAAGCCCTCACTCGATTTGTCCTATCATGGGTAAAGCATGCAAATCTCTCCCGCATTTCGCAAGCATCTGATTGCCACCATCGTCCTCGTGCTTATCCTTGGTTCATCGCCACGTCCAGCCTTCGCGGTCTCAAAAGAGATCGTCGAGTTGCAGACCCAGGTGCAGCAACTGCTCGACAACATGCAGCGCCTCCAGTCCACCATGGACACGCGTTTCGGCGTGCTCCAGCACCTGGCCGAGCAGACCGCCGACGAGGCCAACCAGATGACCGCCGCGGTCAATGCCCTGCAGAAGAAGATCGACGCAGAGAGCGATGCGACCAACGGGAAGCTCGACACCGCCTCAGGGCAGGTGCAGTCTCTGAACGACTCCATTGACGAATTGAAGTCGCGGCTCGCCAAACTCGACAAGACGATGCAGGATCTGCAAAGCCAGCTTCAGACCATGCAGGCACAGCAGCCCCAGGCTCCACCGCCGGGGACGCAGCCCCAGATGCAGGCTCCGGCGCCAGGCGCCTTGCCGCCAGGTGCGGGACCAACGAATGCACCGGTGCCTTCTCCCCAGGCGCCTCCGTTGCAGGAGACCTACCAGGCCGGTGTTCGCGACTTCAACGCCGCCCGCTACGACGTGGCATTGGGTGAATTTCAGGATGTAGCGCACTACTACCCGCTCGACGACATGGCAGGCGCGGCGCAGTTCTACATTGGAGAGATCGCATACCAGCATCAGAACTATGCGGATGCAATCAACGCGTACAACATTGTCCTGGAAGGTTTCAGCGGCAGCCCGAAAGCTCCCGCGGCGCAACTGCACAAGGGATTTGCGCTGCTGGCAATGAACAAAAAGGAAGCCGGCGTACACGAGTTGCGTCTGCTCATCCAGCGCCATCCGCAGAGCCCTGAAGCAGCCCGCGCACGCACCAAGCTAAATGGGATGGGCGTAAAAGTCGCCGTCCACTAACCCCGTGACCGGCTGAAGAAGAACATTTCCGTGCCCCATTCATTCGCCCGTTTTGTGGGCGAATGGGTGGGATAACTCGAATGCGGAAGGTGCCAATTCATGCGTTCGTGATCCTAGCCCACATGTCGTAGATCTCTCACAACTGCGTCTAACATTCGAATGCCGGCACAGTGAGCGCGGCCCCTACGCCGCCGACTCAATCTCCTCGGTAAGCGCTTCAGCCGCCGTGAGACAGTCGCCGCGACTTACATCGTAGTGCGTCACCAACCGCATCGCGGTCGGGCTGAAGGCGGTGGCCAGAATGCCGCGCTCTTTTAGCCGTGCCGACAGCTCGGGAGCCGTCAGCTTTCCCGTCAATCGAAAGACGACGATATTCGTCTCGACCGAATCGAGATTGATGTTCACGCCCCGCGTGTTCGAGAGCGCCTCCGCCAAAAGCCGCGCATTGGCGTGGTCTTCATGCAGACGTGCGGGCATCTGCTCCAGAGCGATCAGGCCTGCGGCGGCCAGAACGCCAACCTGCCGCATGCCTCCGCCCAGCGCCTTGCGAAATATCCGCGCACGGGCGATGAGATCGGCAGATCCGGTAAGGATCGATCCCACCGGCGCGCCAAGCCCCTTCGAAAGACAGAACATGACCGTGTCAAATCCGCGCGTAAGCGTCTTCACATCGGTCTTCAAAGCGACAGCCGCATTGAAGATGCGCGCCCCGTCTAGATGTATCGGCAGCTTGCGCTCCTTTGCCCCACTCCAAATCTCTTGCAAATCCGGCAAAGGCGTGCAGCGCCCGCCTGCTAGGTTCGCGGTATTCTCAATCTCG